>Ga0265342_10000080_pt1 | contig 104740 bp, 91 predicted proteins | sample 4CB327metaG_FD_203125 | JGI IMG/M metagenome (GOLD analysis project Ga0265342, IMG submission 203125) | Rhizosphere microbial communities from Carex aquatilis grown in University of Washington, Seatle, WA, United States - 4-CB3-27 metaG | ecosystem: Host-associated > Plants > Roots >...
CGTGTGGTCCGCGTATGCGTCGAAGACCGCCTTATCCTTGTGCCCCGTTGCGAGCATGGCCTTTCTGGAATCGATCTGGTCGGCCATTCTGGCAGCAAAATAGTGGCGCCAGGAATGAAACACGACCCCTCTGGACTTCCAGTACTCCACGCCCTTTTGAACTTTGGCCTGATCTTTGAAATCCTCCTCCGTCAAGGTGAGGTAGAGAAGTGCATCCTTAAGGCCGTCCAGCAGAAAATGGAAATCCATCGGGCGGTTGTCACGGTCCGTTGACCAAAAGACGAAGGTGGATGGACCTATTCCGTGGGGGTTTTCTTTTGCCAGGCCAAGGAGTGCTTCGCGTACAGCTTCAATAAGAGGGACGATTCGCTCTTCACCGGTCTTGGGGCTTTTCAGGCCGTCCAGGTTGCTCCACGAATGACGGACATGAAGACGGTCCGCATCAATATCGCGGACCTGTACCGCAAGAACCTCGCCGGCACGCAGCCCCGTACTCATCGCAAGAATGCTCCCCAGGCGGGCGCGCTGGTCAGCCCACTGCACGGTGAAAAGCCGCTCAACCTCTTGCCCATTCAGAACCCCCCGCTTCGCTGTCTTCCCTGAAAACTTTATGAGGCCGTCGGCAGGGTTAGCACCTATGAACTCGTTTTCATGCGCCCAATTAAGTGCTACCGTTCCGGCCGAGAGTACATTGTTGATCGTTTTTGCTTTCAGATTCTTCGTTTCCACCAACCACAAAGAGAAATTTTTCAGATCAGCCCGACCGATCTCCGAAAGTCGCCGTTCGGTGAAGAATGACTTCCAGTAAGTCCGCACCCACGCCTTCATGTCATAGCAGTGCCGGCGCCCCATGCGGTGCCCATGCGCCAACTTCTCTCGGACGTAAGGGGATGAATCAAAGGTCCAGAAGTTTTCAAGGAAAGTAATGATGCCTTCAGAGCCTGGGCCGCCCTTCATAACGGCGGTCTCGATCAGGTCTCGATCCTTCATGGCTGTAACGACCCGCTCAGCATCGTTAGGCGTCAAACGAGAGCGTCGAATTGTGCTGAGTATCGTGTCAACATCAAGAGTTTCGGTCACCTGACGGCGATGGCCGCTCCAAGGCTCCGGGATCCCGTCGCGCAGCCAGTCGGCGACGACGAGCGCGGCTGAGTTTCTGGAGGTTTCACCAGTGGATCGGCCGCTTGTGTACTTGCAGATTTCGGAGTTAAAAAACTGGGCGTACCAAATTTTTCCGCGTCGATACAAAGAAAAACGGCGCATCCTCGCCCCTTCCCGGTGGAACATCTTACAGTTCCATCTGACAGTTGAGTGGCGGATCGCGCCGTTTTCGGAAGCGGTCTCTAACCCTTTATAAGAAAAGAACTTATATAGCAGGGGCAGGATTTGAACCTGCGACCTCCGGGTTATGAGCCCGACGAGCTGCCAACTGCTCTACCCTGCGTCGTGACAAAAAGTATAGGGAAATCGATAAAAAGAGTCAAGCGGATTGGTTCTTTGCCAGACGTGGAGCGGTATGAATGATTCGAGCGGCGGACTGTTTTGGGGCAAGTGCTCGGATGACAGGGCCGCTCACCTCACAGAAACGCAATTTTCGCAAGTTGCGTTTTTTGCCTTTTCGTGAGGATCGCAACAGCCCTCGCCAGATTTCCTCGGTGGCGGGCCGACGCCCGCGCCCGAATCGCCCCTGTGGACTTGACAATGACTCGCATAACGTGAATAACGTATAAAAATACACCTAGGAGGTATTTATGCTCAAGAAAATCCTGACCGGACTTGTGCTGGCATCCCTTCTTCTCACCGTGGCTTCCTGCGCGAAGAAGGTATCCACCACGATCGTCATCGCCACGGACGCCACATGGCCGCCCATGGAAATGGTCGACACGAACAAAGCCATCGTCGGGCTCGATATCGACCTCATGAATGCCGCCGCCAAGGCCGGTGGATTCACCGTCGAGTTCAAGAACACCGCATGGGACGGCATCTTCGCCGGCCTCGATAATGGGAAGTACGACGCGGTCATGTCTTCGGTGACCATCACGGATGATCGCAAGAAGACCATGGACTTCTCCATTCCTTATATCAACGCGGGCCAGATCATCGTCGTGAAGGCGGACGTGAACAACGTGACCACCCTCGCGGACCTCAAAGGGAAAACGGTCGGCGCACAGATCGGCACCACCGGAGCCTTCGAGATCGACAAGGTGAAGGAAGCCAACAAGATCACGGAAAAGACCTATGACGACATCGGTCTCGCCATCGCCGATCTCAGCAACGGCCGCATCGACGCTGTTGTCTGCGACAACCCGACCGCCGCCCAGTACGCCCTGCAGAACGACACGTACAAGGGAAAGCTGAAGACCGTCGGAACCCGGTTCACGGAAGAGTATTACGGAGTGGCCGTAAAGAAGGGCAACGCGAAGGTTCTGGATTTGATCAATGCCGGCCTGAAGAAGGTTCTTGACGCCGGTGACAATAAGGCGATCGAAGCCAAGTGGCTGAAATAAGGAGCCCCCGACGCGACTCGCGGAGCGGCCGCGAGACGCGCATCGAGGTCACTGATGGGGCGCTGATCCCCGGAAGAGGAGAGAAGTCCGCCTTTTCGGCGTGGCGGATTTCCTTTTTCGGGGCTCTCGTCCTGCTTGTTGTCCTCTTCGTTGCGAAGCCGCACCCCTACCGGGACATCATGCTCTTCCTGCCCGACGGGATCCTCAAGACCTTCGAGGTCACCCTCATGTCCATTGCATGCGCGGTGGTCCTTGGGTTGCTCACGGGTCTGGGCCGTATTTCGCGCATAGCCATCATCAACCGCGTGGCGACGATCTACGTCGAGGTCGTGCGTGGAATTCCTCTCTTGGTGCAGATTTTCTACATCTACTACGCGCTGGGAAAGTTCATCCAGGTTCCCGACATCTTCGCCGCCGTTATTGCAATGACGGTATGCTACGGGGCGTACCTGGGAGAGATCTTCCGCGCGGGCATCCAGTCCATCAACAAAGGGCAGATGGAGGCGGCCATCGCGCTCGGTCTCACGCGAGGCCAGGCGCTCCGACGCATCATCCTGCCGCAAACCCTGAAAGTTGTTTTGCCGCCCCTGGGCAATGAGTTCATAGCGCTTCTGAAGGATTCATCCCTCGTTTCCATCCTCGCCGTCTCGGACCTCCTGCGGCGTGGCCGCGAGTATGCCTCGAAGACGTTCGACTATTTCGAGGCATTCACCGTGGTCGCCCTCGTATATCTCGTCATGACACTCTTCTTCTCCCGCCTCGTGGCGCTCATGGAGGAAAGGATGAACCGTCGTGGCAGATAGAGTCCGCATTCTCAACGCGTCCAAGACCTTCGGTTCCATCGTGGCGCTGAACAAGGTGAACCTCTCCGTGAAGCCGGGTGAGGTGGTTCTCGTCATCGGGCCGTCCGGCAGCGGCAAGAGCACGATGCTGCGCTGCATCAATCGGCTGGAAAACCTCACGTCAGGTGAAATATGGGTCGACGATGATCAGGTCACCGACCGGGCCTCCGATATCCGCAAAATTCGTGAGGACGTGGGAATGGTCTTCCAATCGTTCAATCTCTTCCCACATCTCAGCGCGATCGAGAACATCACCCTGGCGCCGCGCATCGTGAAGAAGATGCCGGACACACAGGCGCGCGATCTCGGCCGCAGCCTCCTGGTGCGGGTCGGCCTCGCCGAAAAGGAGAACGCCTATCCTGAGCAGCTCTCGGGAGGCCAGCAGCAGCGCGTTGCCATCGCGCGCGCCCTCGCCATGAGCCCGCGCGTCATGTTGTTCGACGAGCCGACCTCGGCCCTCGATCCCGAGATGATCAAAGAAGTGCTCGACGTCATGGTCGAGCTCGCCAAGGACGGCATGACCATGTTGGTCGTGTCCCACGAGATGGGGTTTGCCCGCGCCGCGGCGCATACCGTCGTATTCATGGATAATGGTGAAATCATCGAACGCGGCGAACCGGAGACGCTGTTTACGTCCCCGAAGGAGGAGCGCACGCAGCGCTTCCTCAAACATATCCTGTAACGAAAAAAGCCCCCGTGCGGGGGCTTTTTTTGTTTTCTGGTTTTCTTAGTAGCTCTTCATTGCGGACACTTTGCGTGCCCTCTTCATGCGCTTGCGTTCAAGTGCTTTCTTTTTGCGATTCAGGATGGCCGAGGGCTTCTCGAAAAACTCCCTCTTCTTCCATTCCCGGATGATGCCTTCCTTTTCCACTTGGCGCTTGAAGCGCTTTATGGCCTTTTCAAGGGGCTCATCATCGCTCACTTCGATGTAGGCTATGGAAATCACCTCCCTTCGGTGCTGGTGCGTCACTCAATGTCGATGAAATCGGCGCTTTTGTCAAGGAGAGGGCCGTTCACGAGCGAGTCGGGATCCACCGCCACGCCCATATTCTCCACCTCCCAGTGGAGGTGAGGTCCTGTAGCGAATCCCGTCATGCCCACCTTGCCGATGATGTCTCCTTTATCCACGACATCCCCTTCTTTGACCACGAGGGCGGACATGTGGTAATAGACGGAGAAGAGTCCGGGCAGGTGCTCGATCACGACCGAGTTGCCCGTCAAGATTCGATTCTCAGCGAGAACGACCTTGCCGGGCGCGCATGCGGGAACAGGGGTGCCCGTCGGGGAGGCGATGTCGACCCCGTAGTGGATGGATAAACCGTCCGTGCCGTCCGTGTAGAGATACTCCCGGCGATCACCATAGCCGGCGCTCCTTCGGGCGCCCGGCAGAGGGTCGTCGAAGGCCTGTGTCGCATAGAGGGCATCGGGATGAGGCGTGGAAAGAATTTCCGCGAGCCGCTTCGACTCTATCGTCTGCTGGGGATTCGGTACCGTGACGAGCGCGGTCAGGTCTTTTGTGAGGCTGATCTTTTCCGTGAGAAACTTTCGCGCGGTCACCGAGAAAGGTTTCAGAAGCATGAACGTGCGATCACCCGCGACCGCGGTGAGGGTCACGGTGAGCTGCTTTACCGCGCTGTCAGCGGGGATGCCGATGAGGACAGCCCACATTTCGACCGCCTCGCTCGTGGAGGCACGAAATCCCGTGGAACGTGTCAACGGATTCTTCCCTGCCGCGCCGATCTGCGCAGAGAGGCCGGACAGAGGCTCGGTGGACCAAAGGTAGAAGCGCGCAAGCTGTCCGGGAGCGGCAGAGGAGGTCATGCTGCATACCGGCTGAAGTGGCTGTTCGCCGGGCGAGAAGATGGAAAATTGGCCCGAGACCGGCTTCAAGACTCCGTTTTGCACTGAATAGACCGCCTGCGGATCCGTGACGCAGGTGGCGGAGAGAGGGCTCGTCAGGGCGAAGGTCGCCGGCCACGCCGCGCCTGCGGGCAGTCCGATGAAAAGAAAAAGCGCGAGCGACGACCCGGCGTACCGACGAATCATTTTTTCAAGTCCACGATGGTGAGCTGGAGGTTTTCACCCCCGCCGTACGTATTTCGTCCCATCCGATACGCGACGTCCACGCTATCCCCTATCGTGAAATCACCGGGGAATCTCGACGCTGAGTTCCAATAGACGGCGGGCCATTTGGTCTTGCCGACCTCGAGCAGCAGCTTCAGATGTACGGGATCCTTGCGGCCGATGAGCTCGCAATGAACCACCTTCATGCCTCGGGTCAGAAAGGTAAGGGGCTGGTTGCCCTCGCCATAGGGTTCGAAGAGGTCCACGATCTTTTGCAGCTCCGGGGTGAGGTAGTTTGCGGGAACCTCTGCGTCGATGGACAACGATTCTTCCACCTGCGGAGAAACCGCGATGTCCTCGATACTTGCGAAGAAGGAATCCAGGAAAGGCGCGACTTGCGCCTTCTCCAGGCTGAAGCCACCGGCAAAATCGTGACCGCCAAAATTCAAGAACCGTCCGCCGTGGCGCGCGAAAAAGTCCTCGATAACGTGATCACGATTGCAGCGAATGGAGCCGATGGCAGTTTCACCGTTCTCCGCTATGACGATTGCGGGCGCCTTGAAGAAACCTTGGAGCCGGGAGGCCATGATACCGGTGATCCCCCTCTGAATGCGTTCGTCGTGCACGAGGACGCAGCGGCCGCCTGTCTTCTCCAGCGACTCCTTGGCCTGCCCAATCATGAGGTTCCAGGTGCTTTCACCCATGCTGCGGCGTTTCGTGTCCAGCGCGAAGAGCTGTTCACCCAAGGCATCCGCCTCTTCGGGTGTCTGCGCCAGAAGCAGCCGCGTAGCCGTGGACGGCTCGCCCATGCGGCCGGCCGAGTTCAGCACCGGCGACACCTGCCAGGCGATATCCGTCGTCCCGATTCGCTTCCCCAGAAGGTCCTTGCGCTTGAAGATGTGGCGCAGGCCATTGCGTTCCGAGGCGCGCAAATACGACAGCCCGATACGGACCATGATCCTGTTCTCGTCGCACAGCGGCATCAAATCGGCAAGGGTTCCCAGCGTCACCAGATCCAAGCGCTTCAAGGCTGGCTCCATGCGCTCCTTTTCGCGCGCCAGAACCAGGGCGGTGAATGTCTCTTTGAGCGTGTCGATCTCCGTCTTTTGGCGCGTGGAATAACGAGCGTCGCGCGACGCTTGTTGCATCTTGATGAGACTTTTTCCCGCCTGCGCGGGGAGGAACTGCGCAATCAGGGGCGCAATGTCGGAGAGAGGAAGCGCGATCTCGGGCCCGAAGACCTTGCTGAGCAAGCGCGCCTGCAGCGGGGCGTCCAGCACCAGCACTTCCTCCGTGGTGAGAAAGCCGGCAAGCCGCGTCTTTTCGAACGTGACGATGCCCGGTACGAAGTTCTCGACAAGGCGGTCGGTTTCCACCAGATTCACAAGGCGCACGGCCTCTACGACGAGAGTCTCATTTGCCGGGCGGCAGCTCAGAAGCACCACCGGCACGCTATAGAAGGGCGAACGTGAAAAACGCAATGCCCATTCAGTCTTGAATGCCACGGCGCAACCGCACAGATCGCGAAAGGGATAGCCGGGAAGCTTCGGGTTCACCACCGCGACGGCCGGCGGCAATTCGGACGGGGGATTGTGGTGATCAATGACCACCGTCTCTATGCCGTGACGGGCAGCCAGCTCGATCTCTGACTTGTTCGACACACCGCAGTCCACGGTGATGAGCAACCCCGTTCCCACGGCCACGGCGCGCTCGATGACCTTGTCGGACAGACCGTAAGTTTCCTCTCCTTCGGGCAGCATCCATTCGACATCCGCTTCCATTTCCCGAAGCGCCTCGAACAGAAGCACGGTGGACGTTATCCCGTCCACGTCCCGATCCCCGAAGATGAGGATCTTTTCGCCGCTGTCGATGGCCGCGTTGATGCGATCAACGGCCTCGGCCATGTCGGGCATGAGAAAAGGGTTGTGGAGCCAGCGTGGGTCGCTTTCCAAAAAATAGAGCAGCGGCTCGGGGGCGGACAAACCGCGGCGCGCGAGGATTGTGGCGGCCATGAGATCCACCTCATAGCGACGGGCAAGTTCCTTGACAGCGGGGGCTTCCACGCCGGTTTTGTTCCAAATCATGTCTCTGCGATCTCCTCCAGCACGCGTCGGCTCGGGGCGGGCCGCGTTGCATCGATCTGAAATGCGGAAGCGGCAAGCGTGCACGCTTCTTCCACCTTGGCTTCCGTCTCACCGTGAATGAGGCACAGCTCGTCGTCGCGTCTCACGCTGTCCGCGCGCGACCGCAAAAGTGTGATGCCCACTCCTGGCAGCACAACATCCTCTTTGCGTGATCTGCCCGCGCCCAGTATGACCGAGGCCACACCCATACGGTACGCATCGATGCGAGTGATAAATCCTTCCCCCCGGGCCTTCACCGCGCGTACGACATGCGCGTGAGGTCCTTTTTTCGGGTCCAGCACGACACTCGTGTCTCCCCCCTGGTATTCCACGTTTTCCAAAAAGAGGCGCCAGGCGCTTCCGTCAGCGAGCTTTTCCCGTGCGAGCTTTTCTCCAGCGTCCGGGTCCGCGCTGACGCCGGCCAGCGTGCACATCCACCCGGCGAGTCGGAATGTGAGGTCCATTTCATCCGCCGGTCCCTTTCCGTTCAGACAATCGATGCTCTCTTCGACTTCCAGGAAGTTTCCGATCTTCAGGCCCAACGGTTGATCCATGTCCGTGATCAAGGCAGTCACTCTTCTGCCCAGTCCGACGCCGGTAGCAACCAGGGAACGGGCAAGTGCGCGCGCTTGATCCCGTTCTTTCATGAATGCCCCAGACCCCGTTTTCACGTCGAAGACGAGCGCATGGGCTCCTTCCGCGAACTTCTTCGACATGATGCTCGCCGTGATGAGGGGAATCGATTCCACGGTACCCGTCACGTCACGAAGCGCATACATGCGGCGGTCGGCCGGCACCACCGTCTCGCTCTGGCCGATCATCGCGAAGCCGATCTTTTCAATTCCAGCGCGAAATCGTTCCAGGGACAGGTCGGTCCGATAACCACGGATGGATTCCAGCTTATCAAGGGTCCCCCCGGTATGTCCGAGGGAGCGACCGCTCATCATAGGCACATGGACCCCACAGGCCGCCGCCAGCGGCGCGAGGACCAGCGATATCTTATCCCCGACCCCGCCCGTGGAGTGTTTGTCTACCAAGGTGCCGCTGATTCCCGACAAGTCCAGGACGTCGCCCGAGGCGATCATTGCGCGGGTAAGGCGCGCCGTCTCATCCGCGCTCATCCCTTTGAGCACAATGGCCATCAGAAGCGAGGCAAATTGGTAGTCCGGAATCTCTCCGCTCGTGAAACCGGCAACGAGAAAATCGATCTCTTGAGGAGCGAGAGCCCCTCCGTCGCGCTTCTTGACGATCAAGTCAACGGCTCTCATCCTGATCCCCTCTCAAAATGGATTCGGCTCTGCGCATGATACGTGGCGCCTCCGGGACCGAGCACGGACTGAAAAAGCACGCACTCATCAATAAGGAAGTCCGTGGATGGCATGCTGATTCCCTCCGACCAGCGGGGCGGAATCGGGACGCTGCCAACGCGCGCCAGTGTCACGTGCGGTGTGAAACCGCGGACGTCCGCCTTCCAACCCAGTGGTGCGATCCGTGACTCGAACAGATTCCAGTAGGTGCGCATTTCCTCTTCGCCGCGCTCGAATCCGACCCAGATCACCCGTGGCGCGCCTTGCGGCGGGAATTGACCGACGGGGCCCAAGCGCACTGCCATGGCAGAAACCCGCATGGACGGATCAGCAAAAACCCCTTTCAAAGCATTGAGCTTCGCGTCGGTGCAATCGCCAAAAAAATGCAGCGTGATGTGCAGGCCCTCTGAAGCGCTCCATTTTGCGCGAGGAGCCTGCCCGCGCGCCGGCGCGATTGCGCCCAGAAGCGACGGTATGACAGCCGCCGGCAACGGCAATGCCGCAAACAACCTCATCGGTCTGCCCCCGTCCAGCGAAGAGAAGACAGACCGCCTTCCAGAACCGATTCCACCATGCCTCTCATGCCTCGTTCCAGGGCCGCCAGCGCCGTGGATTCGAGACGAATCTCCGCCGCACGGGGAAGGGGAAGACCATCAGTTGTTTCCAAATAGCGCAAGGCGCCCGCCGGCAGGGCGATGCCGGTCTCGTTCACACAGGCCGCGCAGGAAAGTGAGTGGGAGTGGGTCGAGTAATAGGCCGTCTTCGGCGCGGAAAGCGGTGCCCCGCAACGCTCGCAATGCGTCGTGTCGGGCTGGTAGCCGGCGAGGGAGAGGAAACGCCAGAGGAAAAGCACGCTCATGTATTTGGTTCCCGCCGCGTCGGCGTCCTCGAGGAGCTGAAGACATTCGAGGAACAGATGATAAAGGCTGCCGGAGAAATCACCAGCGCCGTAGGATTTCTGGGTGACCTCCACCCATAATGAAGCGGCGCTGAGCCTTCCCAGATCGCGTTGAAGCCCGTCGAACGAGGATTGTATGTCCACCTCTGTGAGTTTGTAGCTTTTCTTCACGGGGTTGTGGTACAGCTGTACCCGCGACCAGGTGAACGGCTCGCTGCCCAGGCGAAGATGGCTTGCCATCTTGAATGCACCGTAGGCCGTTGCCGAGATGAGCCCCAATTCCTCGGTCAGCAGGGAAAGACCCTTATGGATTTCGCCGTAACGTTCACGGCGGAGGACAATTGCGTTTGTCGTGATGGTGCGGTACATGAACGGTCGTTTCCTTGTTCATCATACGGAGTTCACGCGGAACTGACAAGTGAAGTCGCTTGACTGCCCGCGCTCGAATTCTTACTTTCTTGGAAACACCGGAGAAAAAAGAATGAGCGACCACCACATCGTACCTGCGGACCAAATACTGCCCGCGCGCCTATTCGTCATCCCTTTGCGCGGCAAGCCGATTTTCCCCGGCATGCTCACGCCCCTGATGCTGCCCTCGGCGGCGGAAGCGGACGTGGTTGAAAAAGCCATTGCCACGGACAGTTTCATCGGCTTGATTCTGGCAAAGTCCGACGAAACAGAAAATCCGACCGCGGATGACCTCTATGAGGTTGGAACCGCCGCTAAAATCGTTCGGCGGATCAATCTCCCCGACGGCGGGGTCAACATTTTCGTTTCCACGTTGAAGCGCTTCCAGGTGAAACGTGTGCTTCAGGCTCAAGCGCCCATCAGCGTCGTGGCGCAATATCGCGAAGACGAGAACTTCGATTCACCGGAAGTGAAAGCCCTCACCCGCGCCCTGATCAGCGAGATGAAACAGGTCTCGGAAAACAACAATCTGTTCTCCGAGGAAATGCGCCTGAGCATGGTGAACATCGACAATCCCGGTAAGATCGCCGACTTCATCACGTCGATCCTCAACATCGACCGCGCCGAGCAGCAGAAGATCCTGGAGATGTCCGACGTCCAGGCGCGCATGGAGCATGTGCTCATCTTCATCAAGAAGGAGCAGGAGCTCCTGAAGATACAGAAGAAGATCCAGGATCAGCTCAACGAGAAGATCTCGAAGGGCCAGCGCGAATACTATCTCAAGGAAGAGATGAAGGCCATAAAGACAGAGCTCGGCATGGCCGTTGATGCGAAAACAGGGGAGCTTCAGCGTTTCACGGACGCCGTGGCAAAGCTCTCGCTTACCGGCGAGGTGAAGGAGCAAGTGGACCAGGAGCTGGAGAAATTCTCCCTGATGGATGCCAACTCCCCTGAGTTCACCGTCACGCGCAACTACCTGGAGACGATCATCGCCTTGCCCTGGAATGACGACTCGAAGGAGTCCATCGACACCGAAAAGGCAATGGCCATCCTGGACGAAGACCATTACGGTCTGGAGGACGTGAAACAGCGGATCGTCGAATACCTGTCCGTTCGAAAGCTCAAGCAGGACAGCAAAGGCGGGATAATCTGCCTGGTCGGACCTCCCGGGGTGGGAAAAACTTCGGTGGGCAAATCGATAGCGCGCGCGCTGGGTCGGAAGTTCTTCCGTTTCTCCGTCGGCGGCATGCGCGACGAGGCGGAGATCAAGGGACATCGCAGGACGTATATCGGCGCCATGCCGGGCAAGATCATTCAAGGCTTGAAGATCGTCAAGACACGCAATCCGGTCTATATGATCGACGAGATCGACAAGCTGGGAGCGTCGTATCAGGGCGATCCTTCCTCCGCGCTTCTGGAGGTACTGGATCCCGAGCAGAATATCGCTTTCCGCGACAATTACCTCGATCTGCCTTTCGACATATCGCATATCCTTTTCGTTACCACGGCCAATACGCTGGATTCGATCCCGGCTCCCCTGCTCGACCGTATGGAGGTGATCAGGCTCTCGGGGTACATCGACCGGGAGAAGGTGGCAATAGCGCGCACGTATCTCATTCCTCGTTCCCTCGATCGCTCAGGGCTGCCAAAGGCGAGCGTGAAGTACGATACCGGCGCGCTCATCGCAATAGCAGACGGTTACGCGCGCGAAGCGGGGCTGCGCAATTTCGAAAAGGCGCTGGACAAGATCCACCGCAAGGTGGCCCGAAGCGTCCTCTCGAAGGAGGTGAAGCTCCCTCTGAGCCTCAAGAAGGAGTCGCTGGCCGCGTACCTGGGCAAACCGGTCTTCGAGGATGACGAGCTTGCCGCCATGTCCAAGCCTGGCATGGCCACGGGTCTCGCATGGACTTCCCTGGGTGGGGCTGTCCTTACCATAGAAGCCGTCGCGATTCCCGGGAAGGAAGGCCTGAAGCTCACAGGCAAGCTGGGCGAGGTCATGCAGGAATCGGCAAGCATCGCCTATTCGTACGTGCGGCACGTTTCTGAGGCGTACGGGATTCCAGCGGACTTCTGGGAAAAGAACCTCATCCATCTGCATGTTCCTGCCGGCGCGACTCCCAAGGACGGACCATCGGCGGGAATTACGCTCGCGTCAACGCTTTTATCGCTGGCCATGGGAAAGAAACTTAAGAAGGCGACCGCGATGACCGGCGAGCTCTCCCTTGTCGGCAGGGTGCTTCCCATTGGGGGGCTCAAAGAGAAGGTGATCGCCGCTCGCCGCAATCATATTAAGCGGGTCATTTTTCCCAAGAGCAATGAGCGCGACCTCGAAGAGATTCCCGAGCATGTTCGCGAAGGAATCACATTCTGTCCGGTTTCGACGATGGAGGAAGTGGGCGCACTTATTTTCTGAAAGTCGGCTATTCCAGATCCATAGGGGACAAACGCAACGCCCCCTGTCGAACTATTCTGTATGGTCGAGCGCTAATGTCGACCAGGGTGGAAGGCTCGCCAGGGGGATGGTCTCCATCGTCATAGATAATGTCCACGTCCTTCTCGAATTCGCGAACCATTTCCTGGATCGTTTGGATGGGCGGGGAGCCTGCCTTGTTGACGCTTGTCGAGCACAGGGGTTTGCCGAGCGCGCGGACGAGATCCCGCAGAAAAGCGGAATCGGGCACCCGCATCGCCGTCGTGCCCCCGAATCGGTCGGGAAAGATCATTGTAAGCGGCCCGGGCCAGAATCTGACCAGCCGTGCAGGGACGGGACGATCTGAGATCCGTGACGCCCAGCTCGCATCGGCAATGAGGACGAGGAAGGGCTTGTCCTCTCCCCTGCCCTTGACCCTTCGCAGCAGGGCTTCCGATTCCGGGGCTACTCCTATCATTCCGTACATCGTGTCGCCAGGTGCTATCGCGATGCCTCCGGCATCCAATATCCTCACCAACGAGAGAAACGCGCCAGGGCTATCTGCGCTGACCCGCATGCAACCTCCGTCGAGCCTGTCGCGAGGTGAGGAAGAAATATCCCGAAAGCAGGCAGAGAATGACCAGTGCTACGGCCTTGAACACCTCGCTGCGATTTTCCGGCCCCTTCTTCATGCTCAAGAGGCTGCCGACAGAGTAGGTTTCGGAATGCGAAGGCCGCCCTTCCAGCCTGACCACCGCCTCCCCCGTGGCATACAGGCCAATATCGCGCGCAAGCACCGCGTTTGTTTCCGGATCGGTCTGGAGCCGGGATAGCTCGTTTTTGAGATCGTTGTTTCGCATTTGAAGGTCGTCGACATTCGCGACGAGTTCGCTTCGGTACTTTTCCAGGCCCTGGAAGGCCAGCAGACCCGAATCGCCAAAAAAATACACCACAAGCGCGGTGAGCAGAAAAACGGCAAAAAGAGCTGCTATGAGCTTGCGCGCAGCGCCCCCCCTCATGCCGGGCCTTCGTCATGAGCATGATTCGCGTTTGAACGCCTATAGTGGGTAGCGTAGCGCATGAGTGCCTATTCCAGATAACGGCTTGCCGCGGGGTAAAATTGAGAGCATGTGTGTTGACAACGGGAAAATGACCAGACTACACTGTTTAGATGCGATTTGGATGAAATTGAGGGGCGTTTTGCCGATAATGAGGGAAGCGCTATTCGCATCCTCAGGAGACAGGAATGGCTAGGGATAAACAGGGCGGCCCTGCGAACGAAAAGAAGCTTGAGCAATACGGCGTCTGGGTCAAAGTGAAGCCCCGTGAGGTGATCACGACCCCTGCGCTCGAGGATTCATTCCAGCTTTCTGATCTGGATGCATCCAAGGTCGGGACGGTGATGGTGCCGCCCGAGGAAGATGAGAGCACTCTCACCGTCGAGGAAGAAAAGCTTCTGGACGAGCTCGAAACGGAGCTTGTGCCTGAGGATACTTCTGAGAACGTGTTTGTCCCGGAAGAGGAGCCACTGCTCGCTGAAGGCGAGCTGCCGGACATCGAGAGCGAGCCCGCCGAGCTGGAAACTCCCGATATAGCACTCGGGCAATCCTCGGACGAGGAGCTTCCCGAGCTGGAAGAAGAGAGCGAGCCAGCGCCGCGCGCCGAATCTCCACGCCATGCGGCCCCCGAGCCGGGTGAAGTCGAGGTCACGCTCTCTGATGACTTGGAAGAGAAAGAGCATTTCGACGATCTGGAGGCAGTGGAAAGCGAGCTCGCTTCGGTAGCCACGACGACGCGCCAAGAAGCCGCCCACTCATCCGCCGATATTCTTGCTCGCATTGAGTCGGAGCTGCGAACCATTCGCACCGACCTCACGCAATTGCGCACGGAGCTCTCCGGGCTGCGGGAAAGCGCCGCTGCTCAGGAATCCGGCCCTGAAGCGTCGGATGCTGAAGCTTCGGGCGGATTCTTCGACGAGGACGAGGACGAGACCATTGCCCTTACGGGCGACGAGCTGGACAACATCCTCAACACGGCGGACATCACCGAAGAGCCGGCGGAAGCGCCTTCAACTGAAATCCCGGCCGAAGGTGATTTGGATATCGAAGTCTTCGAGACCCCCAGTGAAGCGGAATCCAAGGATTCCGAAAATGAGGAGGCCGCTCCGGCCGATCTGCAGGATGATATCCTCAGCTACGAGACGGTTACCATGGAAGAGGATAAGCTTCCTCCGCTTCCGGAAGACAGCGAAGAGACCGTAGACTTGGACGCTTCGGAGGACTCATTGGTCCTGCTGGATGAATCTCCGATTGCCGAGGAAGAGCAGCCCGAGATCATCGAGGCCTCGCTCACCGAGGATATTCCCGCCGAGCTCGTCCTCGACGAGCTTGCCGTGGAGCCGGAGACCGAGGCGAGCGAAGAGAATTTGGAATCTGTCGAGCTACCGGAGATCGACCTCGAGGCGATTCCTGAAATCGAAGCCGAGCTCGAGCCCATCCCTGTCACGCCGGGGCCGGCCGAATCCTCCAGTCTTGATGACGAAGGAAGCGAGACGATCGATCTGGAAACCTTGGACCTCGGGGAAGAGCCTACCATAGTCGAGGCGGTTCCGGAGCAGGTGGAAGAGATCGAGGTCGTTCCTGACGCTGAATCGCTGGATGAAGCCGAAACGGTGCTGGAGGAGGAGCCGACTGACGACGCGGCTCTCGAGAGCATCGACACTCTCACCGACGAGGTCGATCTCGAGGCGCTTGCCGCCGAGGCCGAGGAGCTTGAAGACAATGTTCCGGCTGCGCCATCGGTTGATGATCTCGACCTCGGAGACCTTGAAAGCGTGAACGAAGAGGAAGCCCCCGCAGCCGAAGCTCCTGTGGCCGAAGCCGCGCCGGAGGAAATAGAGATCGCCTTCGAAGAGGGTTCAGACAAGGAGCTCGAAAAGGCCGAAGAGCTCGAGTCTCTAGAGAGCCTGGAGCAGGTGCTCGACGCCGAAGAGGTGCTGGATGAGGCTACCGCCGAATCCGAGGCGACACCGGCAGCAGCCGCGAATGCCGATATCCCCGACAACCTGAAGGACGAGATCCGCACCGTGTTGAAGTATATGGACCATCTCCTGGAAGCGCTTCCTGACGAGAAAATTCAAGAATTCGCGAGCTCAGACTATTTCGTGATGTACAAGAAGCTCTTTGAGGATTTAGGACTAGGCGAATAAATGGGCCTGCTTCGGAAAGCGGCTGGAGCCGCCGCCCGCGGTACGTCGACGACGGAGGAAGAAGCCCCGCCCCCCGGGGCCGGGCTTTTCAAGAAGAGTCTTGAAGTCCGCGTGGCCGAGCCCGTATCCGTTGTCCAGCAGCTCACCCCCGTTCCCGCGGATTCTCTGACCGTCGAGCTTCTCCCAGAGGTTGAAGAGCTCGCCGAGCTGGAATCTCCCGACGAGGAGATTCCCTTCGACATTCTCGAGCCCGAGTCAACGACACAGCCCGAGCCAGTGACTGAGGCCCCACCCCCCGAACCCAGCCTCTCTTTGATCGACGAAATACTGGCCTCCATTGCACGTCTGCCGGAAGGGGTCGAGCTGCCGTCTCAGCTCTTTTCTCTTCTTGCCGACCGATTCCAGATCCTGAAGGGCGCCCTCCTTCTCTTCGATGCGCTGCGTCTCGTATACGCCCCTTGGGCCAGCAAAGGATATGATCAGACGACCCTGCACCGAATGCGCATTCCATTGGGTGCCAATGAAAGCTTCAACGCCCTGGCCAATGGCAAGCCGATAGCACTTGCCGACGCGACGGGATTCACACCGTATCAGCAATACTTCTCGGCTCGTGAGTTTTCCGCCCTCGGCCGCATGATCCTCACGCCATTCATCGCGGAGGACAAGCTGGTCGCGGTTCTTCTTCTGTCTCAGTACGACGCGGCATCCGCAAGCGACGAGGAGTTCACCGAATCCCTTTCACGCATCTCCGCGGCAGCAGCGACGCGCATCAACGCCGCCCGCAACGAGAAGATCGCCGGCGTTTCTCCCGCCGCGGTTGCACCGCGCGAAGGTACCTTGGAGGAGCAACTGTCCAAGTTTTCGACCGGTCTCGGGTCGTCATCGGCCCTTTTCATGGCTCTTTCCATGGAAGACTATGCGCGTTCGTTGGCGCGCGCGAATGAACACCTCGATCCTTTTCGACTTCACGAGGACATCTTCTATTTCCTCGCATCGTTTGTGGCCGATATCGGGAAGGCCTTTTCCTTCAAACAGAACGTATTTCTCATTGGCCTCCAGGATCTGGAGCCGCGGGAGACGGATCTTTTCCTTCACCAGCTGGCGTCCTATTTGCGCGGCCTGTTCGGCGGCAATGGAGATTCCGAGAACCCATCCGGTCCCACCCTCCTCAAGAGCCGGAGGTGGCCCGCCGACGTGAACGATCCCGCGCTTCTCCTTCAGGAATTGACAACCTGAACCCGGCATGACGGAGGCGTATACCGCACGGTCCGGAGCCCCTTCCCTCAGGATCAACGGCGCTACCCTGCATTCCTCCTACGATCCCGAGCGTGAAGCGCAACGCTTTGTCGAAGAATCCCTCGGATCCGAATCTCCTTCCACCATCCTCGTGCTTGGTGAAGGTTTGGGGTATATCGCGGCGGCTGCGGCGCGGCAGCACCCCGAGGCGACGATTCTCGTGATCATCTATTCCGCCGAAATCTTTCACGCAACCAACCGCGCCTCCCAAGGGGTCTGGCACTCGGGCGCTGATGTCGATATCAAGGCATTCCTCCGGGCCCACCTCGGTGAGCTGGAAATCGAAGGCCTGCGCGTCGTTGAATGGCCGGTTTCACAACGCTTGTTTCCGGAAATGTCGCGTACGGTAAATGAAGCAGTTCGCCAGGTCGTGCAGGAAATGAACGGGAGCTTTGTCACCACGGTCGGCGCCGGGCGCCTTTGGATTCGTAACGCAGTCGCGAACTTCATCGCTTTGGAGAGCCCCCTCGTCGGCAGACCATGCGCGCCGAATCGGCCCATCGTGATTGTCGCCCCCGGCCCCACTCTGGAACGCGCCGCGCACAGCCTCGTTGCCAACCGCGACCGCTTTGACCTCTGGGCGCTGCCGTCAAGTTGCGTCTTCCTGAAAGAGACCGGACTCGTGCCTGATCTCGTGGTCATGACGGATCCGGGCTTCTACTCCATCCATCATCTGCAATTCGCGCCCACTCCGTGCCCGCTGGCCATGCCACTTTCCGCCGCGCGCGGCGCGTGGGACCTCCCTTTCCGCCCGTACCTCCTTTGCCAGCCCGACCTCGTGGAAAAAGCCTTCCTGCACGCGGCCGGTATCGCGGCGCCCGTCATCGCGCCCCATGGCACTGTCGCCGCAACCGCGCTGGATCTTGCTCTCATGGCAACCGAAGCGCCGGTTATCATGGCCGGTCTGGACATGAGCATGCGCGACATCACCCCGCACGCCCGGCCCAGCGCATTCGATACACTGCTCCAACTGGACGCGTGCAGGACGAGCCCGCACGCCAGCCGACTTTTCCATCGCGCCTCCGCGCAGCATGCCCATCGGCGGGTCTCAGGGAGCGAGGCACGGGTATCACCCGCCTTGCGCACCTACGCGGGATGGTTCGACGAGCTGCCGGCCGAATCTACGAAGCGCCTTTTCCGTCTCATGCCTTCAGAGGTGCCTCTTCGCGGGCTCACCCCCCTCGATGCCGACGAGCTGCACGCGCTGCTCACTCCCCTGCCCGCTGGCCCGACGGAGCCCCACCTGGCGCCCGACACGAGGTATCCCGGGAGAGCTGAACGCCGAAAGATTGCCCGGGGACTCCTCGCCGAATGGCATTCCGACGTGAGGGAAGCGGGAATCAGCCTTGATGCTGCGAGGCTCGTTTCAGAGAAGCCCAGCGCGCTCTCGCTGCATTACCTGATTTCTCCCCGCCTCCTTATGGAGATGAAAGGTCTCCTACGGCGCGGCGACAGAATAGGGGCGGCGCGCACACACGAGCTGATGCAGTTGGGGACGGCGCAATTTCTGGCCGATCTCGCCCGCCGAGTCCCTGATGTCGGCTGATCAACGGGCCTTCTACGCGGCAAACCATTCATCGCTCGCACGCCGCGATTCGTCCCTTGCCGCCAGAGTAGAACGATCCAGTCCGGACAGTAGGATCGGGTTCGTCGCGGCCCGCAACGGAATGGTCGTTCCCAGTCTCCGCAATGGGGCTATAACGGTTCCCTTTCAGTCCCTCTACGATCCGTCACGCGAGGCGGAACGGCTTTCCGAATCCTTTGGAGAGGACGGGTGTTTCGTTCTTTTCGGGCTCGGATCCGGTCATCTCGCCGGAAAGTTGCTCGACAAACCCAGCACCTATGCGGTGATCGTGGTCGAAAGGAGCCCGGAGGTTCTGCGCGCGCTCATGGAAAACCTGCCCTTGCGGCAGGTGCTGGATGACCCCCGCGTATTCCTCATCGTCGATCTACCGGCAATCCAGCCCGCGATTCTTCGTGCATGGCATCCTGTCTTGATGGCCGGAATTCGTACGTCACCTCTTCGCCCCTGGTGCGATGCTGAGCCGGAATATTTCCGCGCCGCCGCCGCGATGGTGCAGGCCGGCGTGGAGTCCACGCGTGGCGATTACGGAGTACAGGCGCATTTCGGGAAAAGGTGGATGGCGAACATCCTTGCGAACCTGGAGCAAGCCCAGCGTGCGAAAGCCAGCCCGCTGCCCCTGACCGCCGCGCGAGTGACCGCGGCAGGCCCTTCTTTGGACACGCAGCTCACGAGGCTGCGTGATGCGCCAGATGAGGGTGCGCTTATCGCCACTGATACGACGCTGCCGATGCTGGTGAGATTCGATATCGTTCCTGAAGCCGTCATTTCCATTGACTGCCAGAATCATGGATTCAGGCATTTCCTGCCGGGTCTGCCCCCATCGACCATGGTGGTCCTGGACCTCGCCTCCCCGCCCGTCCTGGCACGCCAATCGACGAACACTGTTTTCATTCGTAGCGGTCACCCGTTCGTCTCATATCTGGACGCCAAATGGAAAGGATTTCCGGCCGTCGATACTTCCGGCGGGAATGTGACCCATGCAGCCATATCGCTTGCAAACCAATGGGGAGCCGGACGGATCACACTCTACGGCGCGGATTTTTCCTATCCCAACGGCAAATCCTATGCCCGCGGCACCTACCTCTATGACTTCTTTCAGTTGAAGGAGAATCGTCTTTCGCCCGTCGAAGCCGGCTTCTACGCTTTTCTGTTCCGATCCCCCGATATCCATAGGGTAAAGACACCATCGGGATGGCGCTACGAAAGCCCGCTGTTCACCCTCTATCGGGACCGGCTCGTCGTTATGATGCACGCCATGGATTCCGCGGTAATCCCGATCCTGGGGCCCGGCCTTCCCATTCCGCAATGGAACCCACCTTCAATGCACGCCCCCGCGGACAGGCCGTCATCGGCCTGGAAACCTTCATCCAGTCTCTGTGATTGGAAAGAATTCCTCTCCGATTACGCGGAAAAGCTCGCGAAACTATCCGGATTCTCCTCGAGTCCCGGTAGGTTCTTCGCGCAGCTCAACGATTCGGATCGGCAGCTATGGACTACGCTCCTTCCCGTCGCGGCCCGATGCTCCTTCGAGCCCGGCGGCCCTTTGCCGGGACCCGCGGCTCTGGAAGCGGCGCGGGAATGGGCGATGAGCCGGTCACGGCGCGCCGTGCAAAGGTCCTCTCCGCCGCTGCCTTCATGAGAAAAGGATCGCGGCGTACCCGACAAACGATTCGGAGGGATGGATCTCGTAGCTCGTGCGGTAGTCCAGCAGGGTACCCCCGCTGACGCCATGGGCCCGCGCAAAGCTGATCGCGGCCACCGCGCCGCCTGCCGAGCACGCCGAGCGCTCCCGGCGGGAGCGTTCCAGCACCGAGGGGATGTCCATGGCCAATGCCGCATCGATGAAGCGACGATCGTTCACGTCACGGACCCACGCGACCGCCTCGCCACCCGCCGGCGTGAATCCGTAGCCGGGACCGTAATGGGTCAGATCCGTGGAGCCGAGCACCCCGACCTTCCTGCCCAACCGGGCGGCGGAATCCGCGATGCACTCTCCCAAATGTTCGGCGCGGGAGGAAGGTGGAGCGCGCATACCCACGACGCGTGCCTTGGGTGCCGCGAATTTCAAGAGGGGGAGCTGTATCTCGACGGTGTTGTCCGCGTCATCCGTCTCCGTGGCGCCGGTCGCTTCTCTCAAGCTTTGCGCGAGCTCGGTATCCGACTCCAGGAGCCCGAGCGGTGTATCGAAGGCCTCAGCGCCGTAAAGCATTATTCCATCAGTGGATGCGAGATGTCCGCCGATAATTACGATGGTATCCATGCCGGTAGCGATGCAAGAAAGAACCCGCAGTGCCAGGCTCCCCGAGAACTCCCACCCCGCATGGGGCGCGATTCCAGCGCATCCGCCGCGCCCGGGCAGGGGAATGGATCGCGCCATACGCCGTATCGATTCCTCGGCCTGCGAAGCGGAACCGGGATACCAGCCTGAAGGAAGGCTTCTCTTGCGTACGCGCATGGTTACCTCCGACGATACTGAGCTGACGCTCCCGCCGAGGGACTCCCACCGGTGGGCGCGGAGCAGTATACTCCACTATGCAGTGGGAGAGCAGCATGGATAGGCGATTCACTTGGATTTTCCTCGTGGCAAGCGGCGTGTTTTTCGTCTTCATCGTGGGGCTGACCGGCTATCGGATCGAAGACGTGCGCCGAGCCAACCGTTCGGCGGTGGAAGAACGCTTGCCGGCGCTTGCCGACAAGGCCGCCTCGATTCGTGACACCGCGGGCGGATTCGATGCACCGCAATTCAAAGCCGACATGCGCGCCGTCTTCGACGCGGAGCCGCGACTGCTTCTGCTTTCCGTCCACTCCACCGACAATGGCATCCTCTATCTGGTGACACGCAGCCAGGCGTTTCTGAAGGACCCCATGACGCCGACACCCGACTGGCGCGGTACGCCCCGCTATCACGTGAATCAGGGCGATGACGTGCTTCTTACCCAGGATATTGCGGATCAGGACAGCTCCGTGACCATGGACGCGTTGTACCTCATCATGGGACGGGAAGACCTCTATCCCGTTGTCCGCGACGATCTGTATTTCTTCCTGGCGTTTCTCCTGATTTGCGGCGTATTCATTCTGATCTTCATGACTGTGCAGGAGGATCGAATGGCGAGGCGAACGAATGCCGGACCTGTCGTCACTCCCGCATCCCAAACGGCCCTATCACCGGCACCGGAAGCTCCGCCCCAGGAACCGCGCCCTTCTGCGCCCCCAGCCCAACAGAACGGCGATCCAATCCGCGCCCTCACTTCGCCACGGACGGGCCTCGGCTGGGCGGACCATCTGGAGCCCCGCCTCAAAGCCGAGTTGGAGAGAGCGGCCGCCTCCGATCAGGACATCGCATTGGCACGGGTACGTATCGATGAACCTTTCGCGGATGCCAAGCTTCCGCTCGTCCATTCCGAAATCGCCCACATGCTCCACGAATCCTTCCCGCTCCGCGACCTGCTCTTCGAATCCGGAAGCGACTCCTATGCCATTGTGCTGCCGGACCTGGATGTCGACGCCGCCGTGCGCCAGGTGGACGAGTTTCGAAAGCGCCTTGCTGCCAATCCGGTGCAGGGCAAGAACAGGACGATTTCAGCGGGCGTGACCTCGCGCGGGGGAAGGCTCATCGATGAACAGGTTCTGCGCGACGAGGCGGAAATCGCGGTGGCGAAGGCCTCCCGCGAAGGGGGAAATCAAGTGATCGGCTTCCGTGCCGATCCCTCCCTTTTCCGGGATTCCCTCAACGAGATCCATTCGGCTTCGTGAGGAGCAGCGTAGATTCCTCTACGGCGACCTCCTGAAGCCTCCACTGCGGCACCAGGTAGCCCCGTGATCCCGAAGCGAGCATACACGGGGAAAGTCCGTCCGCGCGCTTTGCGCCGACCAGGAGCTCGAACGATCTTCCGTCGTTGAGAGAGAATGAAATCGTTTCTGACGGGGATCGAACCGCGCTCAGTTGCGAACCATCCAGCACGAAATCGGAACCGGAAAACACCGACAGCGAATTTGCCAAAGCGCTCACCTTTTCCTGAGCCACCTCAGCGGCAGGCCGCGACCCTAAAGACCAGGAAAGCCTGTTCTGCGCATCAGTGGATTTTGTGGCCGTCCAGGAGACGCCGGGCCGAACGGTCACCGAGATGCGCGTGATGGCCGCCGCCGTCACGTCATCCGGTACGATCTTGAAGTTCCCCCAGAAGGTCCGATCAGTCGTTACGTAAGGCGCCAACGCCTCGCCCGTGCTCCATACCTCGGAAGCCGAGCCGAGGCTGACGTAGCTGCCGCGCCCCCCTGGAATGGCGGTCCCGAAGTTGAGGGTACAAAGCACGACCCCCGACGCCGAGCTGATCGTGATGCGCCTTGTCGTCGCCCCGCCTATGCCGAGGGAGGCAGCTGCGGCTGCGTCTCTTGTGACGAGCGATCCTCGGGGAAGCGCCGCAACGGAGCTCAGGAGCGCGGCAACGCGTGACGGGGAGGCGGGGAATTGCATGCCGGATACGTCCATCAGCCACGCCCCGGACTTTTCAAGCGCCAGGTGTTGGGACGAATCGAATTCCTCGATTTTTGCGGCATCACCTGGCCTGAATCCCGGCACGAGAAGCTTCGCGGCGGAGCGCTGGCTCACTCCCTGTGGTGTTACGAGCCCCCCCACGATCAAGGCGGCGAGCAAAACGAGGAAGAGTGCCCCCAGCACGATGCTCTTGGTCCGGAAGCTCACGATGCCTCCCGGGGATGCGTCCGCCGCCGGCGACGCAGCAGGCGGATTCCCCCGACGAGGATCACCAGGAGCGGCATCACCGCGATGCTGATCACCATGCTGCGATTCATCAAGAACACCTTCTGGTTGGGGTCCGCCACGAGATCAAGGCGCGTGTCACGCTGGGCCCGCGTCTTGATTGCCAGAAGATCGTCGCCTTGGGAGAGCCATTCGGCGCAGTTCGAAAGGAAGCTCATGTTGTATTCGGCTTGCGTGTATTGGATCGAGTCCGACGCGAAAAAGGAGTCGCCGACGACGATCAATCTCGTAACGGCGCTCCTGAGAATCGGAGCCTTACCGGCGCCCTCCCCTTCCCGCTTCGGAATCTGCCGTCCTGCATAAGCGCTCGGGAATGTGCCCGTCAAAGCGACGGCGAGAGCTTGTTGCCCCGAAACGCCGCCGGGAGACGGACCCTGTAAGGTCTGAACGATCTCCGGATTGGTCACGAACTGACCCGTCATGGTCCACGCATTGGGCGAGGTGCTTGCAAGAACCTGCTCCTGAACTCCTTCTCGGACGATTTGCTCGAGGGGAGACGGCCAATACAGGTCCAGCCCGGCGAAATGTGCCGTTACCAGATGCGACGCATTCACGTTCCGGGCTGAAACGGAAATCCAGAGCGGATACTCCGCCAAGGCATAGCTTGATTGGCCCACGCGATAGGACATCCGCTGATGAAGCGTATCCAGGACAAGCTCGGGGCGAGCGCGCACCCCGTATGCGGACAACGCGTCTTCCAAAGCCGTCGACGTGTTCGCTTTCGCCGAGAGACCCGCGGAGAGATCCACGTCAATAGGATCCACGGCCAGAAATGCCCGCCCGCCGCGCATGATGAACTGGTCCACCTTGTAGGCGGCGGCATCGTTCATGTCATGTGTGCCCAAGACGAAGAGAACCGCGATGTCCGCCGGGACGTCCTCGCCTCGCTGGACCTCCTGGAGCTGGAACTGGAATCCCATCTCCTGCTGGAAGTAGCGGTAATCCTGGGCAAGACTGCGACGGGCATCACCGACGACGACACCGATGATCCGCGGCCTGTTGTCCACGAGCGCGCGGATCTGGGACGACACATCGTACTCCAGCGTTGTCACGTCGGAAACGAACGGCAACGCAACGGTCCGTCCCACGTAGCTCAACACGATGCCGCTGTAGACAGTGGCCAGATTCACCTGGTCCTTGTTCACCACCTGCATTTGGCGGGCAGTGACTCCCAAGGACTGCACGCTCGACGCTTGCCCGGTCTTTGACGGATCTATCGACTCAACCGTGACACGTCCGCGAGACCACGTTGCGTACTCATTGAGAAGATCTTCGATCTGTGAGGGGAATGCGGATCTGCTGCGCAGGGCATCCGAAACGTAGTACGTGATGGACAGGGGCTCGGGAAGTCCGGCGACCATCGTTTTTGTCGTGGTTGAAAGCATGGAGATGCCGTTTCGGCTCAGATCGACGCGCAGGAAAAACCGTGCGCTCACCAGAAGCGCCAGCACGATGTCGGCGACGACGAGCGCCGCAATGATGAAACGCTGGAGCCGACGGATCTCGGCCGGTGCCCGCTGCTTCATGCCGATTTCCTCGCGACGAGCGCTCGGGCATTGAGGTAGAGGAAAAGGGCCGTGACGAGCAGGAAATACAGGGCATCTCGCGTGTCGATGATGCCGCGATTCCAGCTCTCGTAGTGCGGCATGAACGAAATGAAGGTGAGCACGCGGGAAAACCAGCCCGAAAGGCTGAGGAGCTGGCCTAACGATCCCAAGAGCGTCACGGTGAGCAAGGTGAGGCCGGAAAGGATGTAAGCGGCGACCTGGTTCTTGCAGAGCGAGGAGACGAACAAGCCCACCGCGCATCCCGCTGCGCCGATCAGAAGCACCCCGATGTACTGGCCGATTATCTGGCCCGGATCGAAGGCACCGAGCCGCGACAGCGTGACGGGAAGCGGTATGGACAGCACGACCACGGCAGCGAGGAGGCCGAACGCTCCCCAAAACTTGCCCATTACCACCTGCGATTCGCGAAACGGCAATGTCAGCAGGACCTCGAGGGTTCCCATGCGTTTTTCTTCGGCCCAGGAACGCATGGTGAGGGCCGGTATGAGAAACACGAACACGACCGGAATGATTTGAAAGTAGATCTCCAGCGAGGCCTCATTGCGCGCGAAGAACTGGTTGCGGAAAAACAACCACGCCGAGGTGAATACCAGATAGGCAACGGCAACGATGATCGCAATGGGCGAATTGACGGCGGCCCGCAGCTCGCGTCGGGCAATGACGAGTGTCTTCATTGCGGCGCCCCCGTCTTCGTCAGGCTGAGGAAGATGTCCTCCAAACTCAGCCGCTGAGGCACCATGGAGACGATCTTCATCCCCGCGGCCACCGCCCAATCGAATACCGCTTCTTCACCGCCCGCGTTCGGCGTCAGCGACAGGCGCATCACGATCATTCCCCGCGAATCCGTCGTGAATGAGACGAGCTTTTCCACGCCGACGGAGCTCTCCAGAGTCTTGATGTCCACCGGTGAGCCGCGCGAGGTTTTCATGGTGACATCGAGCAATACTTCTCCCCGCATGCCGCGCTCCATTTCCTCGCGCGTGCCTTGCGCCACGATACGTCCTTCATTGAGGATGAAAACGCGCTGACAGGTTGCTTCTACCTCTTGGAGGATGTGAGAGGAGAGAATGACCGATTTCTCCTTTCCAAGACGCAGGATGAGCTCGCGGATCTCCACGATCTGGTGGGGGTCCAGACCAGTGGTGGGTTCGTCCAGGATGAGGATCCGGGGATCGTGGATGAGGGCTTGAGCGAGACCCGTGCGCTGGCGGTATCCCTTGGAAAGCTCTTCGATCCCCCGGTGGAAAACCGGCGAAAGACCGCACTCGTCGGTCACCCGCTCGAGGGCGGATTTCTTTGCAGTTCCCGCCAGGCCGCGGGCGTCGGCAATGAAGTCCAGGTACTCGTGAACGGTGAGGTCGGTGTAGAGCGGTGCGTTTTCCGGCAGGTAGCCCAGGCACTCCTTGACCGCCAGGGGGTCGTCCAGGACATCGTGCCCGTCGATCCGCGCCGTGCCGCGCGTGGGGAATAGGGAGCAGGTGAGTATCTTCATGATCGTGGTCTTCCCGGCCCCATTGGGACCGAGAAGACCGACGATTTCTCCGCTCGCAACCGTGAAGCTGACGTCACGAACGGCTTCGAGAGATCCGTAGCGTTTGGAAAGGTTGAGGGCCTCGATCACCTTCCCGTCGCCCCTTTACGGCTTCATGGCCTTCTTGAGCTCAGCCAACGCATCCTCCTTCATGGTGAAGGTGTGCTCCTCTGCCGGGAATTTCTTGTTCTGCACATCGGCGATGAAGGACTTCACCGCTTCCAGCTGCACGGAGTAGACATCGGCATAGACTTTCACGAACTTCGGCGTGAAGCGCTTGAACATGCCCACCATGTCGTGCAGGACGAGCACCTGTCCGTCGCAGTCCACCCCACCGCCAATGCCGATGGTGATGATCTTCAACTTCGAGGTGATGAGCTCCGCCAGCTGCCGGGGGATGGCCTCCAGCACTATGGCGAACGCGCCGGCCGCCTCGATGGCAAGGGCGTCATCTACGACCTTCTTGGCTGCGTCTATGGACTTCCCTTGCACCTTGAATCCGCCCAGAACATTGGCAGTTTGCGGTGTAAGCCCGATATGACCGAAAACGGGAATTCCCGCCTTCGCGATTGCCGCCGCAGCGGGAGCCATCTCCTGGCCGCCTTCCAACTTCACCGAATCGCATCCGCCGTCCTTGTACAGGATGCCGGCGTTGGTCACGGCCTGCTCGGTTGAAATATTGTAGGACATGAACGGCATGTCACCCACGACGTGGCAGCGCTTGACGGCGCGCATGACGGCTTTGGTATGATTCAGCATCTCGTCCATCGTTACCGGCACGGTGTCGCGGTAACCCAGCTCGACCATTCCGAGGCTGTCGCCGACGAGAATGATCTCTATCCCCGCCTCGTCGACCACTTGCGCCTGCGGGAAGGAATAGGCGGTGATCATCGAGATTTTCTTTCCCTCTTTCTTCATGGCCTGAAGATCGGGAATCATCAGCTTTTTGATGTCGCTCATGGTGTGGTGCTCCTCCTGGATGTGTTCTTTCATGATACCCTAAATATATGCGGCGCACAACAGCCTTCTACGAACCTTCAATTGACAAAGCATCCCGGCCGCACTACGGTCCCTTGAGGAGTCAGCAGCATGTTGAACACCATTACTGATGTCCCGGGCATTCTTGTCGGTCATGCCCAGGACGAGCGAGCCGGCACCGGTTGTACGGTCGTGCTCTGCGAAGCGGGAGCCACGGCCGCAGTCGACGTCAGAGGCGGAGCGCCGGGCACCCGGGAGACCGATTGTCTGGATGCAAGCAACATCATTCCCCAGGTTCAGGCCGTCTATCTCGGCGGCGGCAGCGCCTACGGCCTTGACGGCGCGAGCGGCGTCATGCGCTATCTTGACGAAAAGGCAATCGGGTTTGACGTTGGCGTTTGCACGGTGCCCATAGTGCCGGGAGCAGTCATTTTCGACCTGACCGTCGGAGATTGTCGCACCCGTCCCGACGCCGCAATGGGATACCGCGCATGCAAGGCCGCCGGCACGGCTGTGGCGCAGGGAAACGCCGGCGCCGGCACCGGCGCGGGTATCGGCGGAGACCATTCTCTTCCCCTCGCCGCGCGCATGATGAAAGGCGGCTTGGGTACGGCGAGCGTGAAGCAGGGAGACCTGATCGTTGGCGCCATAGTCGTGGTCAACTGTTTCGGTGACGTCATCGACACGGCCACCGGTGAGGTGCTCGCGGGCCTCCTGAGCGAGGATCGGCAACGGCTTGCCGGAAGAGCGCAGCTTCTCGCGTCCCTTCCCGGCGCCTCGGGTTTTTTTCCCGGCAACACGACCATCGGTGTGGTGGCGACCAACGCGCGCCTGGACAAGGGACAGGCACGCCGCGTGGCCATGATGGCTCAGGACGGGTTTGCCCGTGCCATCGACCCCATCCATACCATGCATGACGGTGATTCGATTTTCGCCCTCGCCACGGGTGACATCGAAGCCAACGTCACACTCATCGGCGTGCTTGCGGCCCAGGCCATGGCTGTCGCCATCGCCAACGGCGTCAGGGCCGCGCAAACGGCCTATGGGCTGCCTTGTCATGAAGATATGAAGGATAGGCTCAAAACGAGCCGAAGGTGAAATGAAAAAGGCGCCGTTTCCGGCGCCTTTTTTTTCGCGCGTTTCCGCGCAGGAAAATCTACTGAGGAGTGACTTCCTGAACGAGCACCTTCTGGCCGTCCTGGATCTTGAAGATGAAGGTCGGCTTGTTGGTCGGGATGCCATCCTTCATGTCCCAATCGAACATGATGCCGTGGAATCCCTTGACGTTCTGGAGGTAGTCGGCGATGGCCTTGCGCTCGGCCTTCAGCTTGCTCGGGCTTCCCGTAGCCTTGGTCGCCTCGATCGCCGCTTTGATCATGTACACGGCGTCGTAGTAGTTGGTGGAGAGGCTCGGGGGCTGATCGCCCTTGTGATCCGTCGCGTAGGCCGCTTTGAAGGCGTCCCAGCGGGGATTGGAGAGATTCGGGTTGATGTAGTTGTAGATCTCAACGCCGTTGATGTCCTTGCCGCCCGTCGCGTACAGCTCGGGTGCATCCGCGCTGCTGAACACGAGGAGGTGGTCCATGTTCTTCCAGCCGCGGCTCTTCAGCTCTTTGATGAGCTTGGCAGCTGCAGTGGCGTTGCACACGAACACGACTCCGTCGGGTTTCTCGGAGAGGGCTTTGACGACGAGGGGGCCAAAGGTGACCGCATTGGACGGAACATCGACCTTATCCAGGACGGTGTCGCCAAGGTCGGTCAGGCCCTTCACGTGCGCGTCGGCCATTCCGGGCCACGGTCCGTAAGGTTCGACGAACTGAACGATCTTCTTCATGGTCGGGAACTGCTTCGCCCAAGCGGCGACCAGGGGCCCGAGCCTGTCCTGTGTGGACGGGAACCAGGAAACGGTCCACGGGAAGAACTTCTGCGCGTATTCGAGCGAGGTGCTCGCCGTGATGGACATCATGCCGTTTTCAACCGCTATGGGCATTGCCGCGTTGATGACGGGCTCGGGAACCGGTCCGAGGGCGACCAGGGTATCCTTCACGAGCCGAGCCATCTCGGTGGAGCCTTTCTGCGGATCGAGGGCCGTGTCGACGCCGACGATCTTGATGGGCTTGCCGAGAATTCCACCGGCGTCGTTGATCTCCTTGGCCGCGCGATCAGCGCCCCACTCAAGGTATGCACCAATACTGGCGATGGAGCCGGTGAGAGAGTTCAGGAACGGAACCGTCCATTCCTTCGGCGCAGGCTGCTGACATCCAGCGATGGAAATGAGCAGACCCGCTGCCAGAAGAGCACCTAGTGCTTTCTTCATACGTCCTCCTTACGGGGTATTTCTTTTCCTTCGGTTTCCCGAAAGAAAGGATTCGATGGTAACGACGAAAGGCCGTGTTATGAAGCCTTCCGGTTTCAGCACCAGAACGAGGATCAAGGCGGCGCCATAGATCACAATCCGCCATTCCTGAAGCCACGAGGGGAAAAACAGGGGCACGCCGAAAAGAATGGGCGCCGCGATCACCGTTCCCCACTGTGTGGTGTAGCCACCCACAAAGATAACGGTCATTGCGATTCCGACCAATGCAAATGTGAAGAAATCGAGGTGGAAGCTTTTATAGATGAATCCGTAAAGGACCCCGGCGCCGCCGGCGAGCGCACAGCTGAATGTCTGGAGGAGCATTCCGATGGATTTCGCGTTGATGCCGAGGGAGGACGCAAGGTCCCTGTCCACGAATATGGCCGACGCGGCCCTTCCCAGGCGCGTGTGATCGAAGCGGTAGATGAAGAATCCCACGACGATCATAAGGCCATAGAGAACGGCGAGAATCACCCAGCGATGCGTGACGGGATTGCCGCCTATGTTGGGCAGACCGAACAGGCCCATCGTGCCGCCGAAGGCGGCTGTATTCTCGATGACCGTGCGAATGATGAATATGAAGGTGAAGCCGACGATGACCACAGCAAAGGTGGGAGCGTCGCCGATGAAGAGCGAAACGAGGTATCCCATGACCCCGGCAATCACGAATCCGGCGAGGAGCGCCCAGCCGAAGGGCACGTGAAGGGACAGCACCATCCACGCCGCGGTGTAGCCGGACAACGCCATGTTGGCAACCACGATGAAGTGCAGATGACCGACACGGTACGGCAGATAGATCGCCCAGCTCATGAGGATGTTGACGGCTACGATTGCCAGGAAATAGTACAGCTCGAGCGGCACGTCGATCCTCCCTACAGCTTCGAGCCGAAGAGACCCTTCGGCTTCACCAGAATGACGACAAGCATGATGACGAAGGCTATGGCGTCCGACCAGGTTCCCGAGATATAGCCCTGGACGAGGGCCTCGAGGATCCCCAGGAACAGACCCACGACCAGTCCGCCGCCCAAATTGCCCAAACCCGCGATGATGGAAACGGCGAGCACCTTGTGCGCCACCTGCTCCCCGAGCCCGGGTGAGGCTGATCCCAGAAGCATGGACAGGAGCACGGCGATGATCCCACCCAGGACGCCCGAGATCGCGTAGCTGTACATGCCGGTGCGAAGGAGCGGAATCCCCACCAAACGCGCGCCATTCGGATCTTCCGCGATCGCGCGGAACGCGCGACCCGGCCGCGTCTTGTAGAGCAGCAGGAAGAATGCCGAAACGGCCACGATGCCGATGCCGAGGGACCAAACCTGCCCCGGCATGATCGCGATTACGCCGGTCTGCAACAGGGGCGTCGAGCTGGACAACGACTCGGGAAACGACACCGGCAGGCCCTGATTGAAAGTGTGCGAAAGGATATCGGTGAGCACCATACCGATGCCCATGGAGAGCACCATCGTGGCGTTGATGTCCACCTTGTCGCGCTTCTGCATGACCTTCTGGAAGAGGGGCGCCGAGAGGAGATTCAGCGCCACGGACGAGGCGATACCCGCCAGGATTCCCAGGACCAGATTGTTTCCCGTGGCCTGGAGCACCACCCACGTGATGTACATGGAAAAGACGACGACTTGCGGGTAGGAGAAGTGGATGATCATGGCCACGAGCAGGAGAAGGTTGAATCCCGTGACCAGGAGCACATAGATGCTCCCCGTGGCAAGACCGTTGATGAGCTGGGCTACGAAGACCTGCACTCTATGCCCCCAGGTACGCTGCTTTGACGCCGGGATCGTTGAGCAGTTGCTCGGCCGTTCCCTGGAGCGTCACGACGCCGGTCTCCATCACGTAGCCGCGATTGGCGCACTTCAGCGCCTTGTTCGCGTTCTGCTCCGACAGGAGGATCGAGTATCCTTCGCGATTGAGTCGGCAGAGGATGGAGAAAATGTCATTGACGACGATCGGGGCAAGCCCAATGGAGGGCTCGTCCACCATGATCAGCTTTGGAGCCGACATGAGTGCCCTGCCGATGGCGAGCATCTGACGTTCGCCGCCACTCAGAGTCTTGGCGATCTGCCACTTGCGTTTTTCCAGGATGGGAAACCACTCGTAGACACGCGCAAGATTCTTGCCCACGTTGCGCATGTTGTGATGCGCGCCGAGCAAGAGGTTGTCGAGGACGCTCATGGAAGCGAACACTCCACGGCCTTCGGGAACGAGACACAGACCCGAGCGCACGTTGCGGTCCGCCGAAACGCCGCTGATCAGCGAGCCCTCGAATTCGACGCGACCCGTGGTGACGGGGTTGATGCCGAGCACCGTTTCCAGGAGCGAAGTCTTTCCGGCGCCATTGGCTCCGATGAGCACCACGATTTCGCCGCTGCGGACCTCGAGACTCGCGCCGCGCAACGCGCTCACATGGCCGTATGAGACCGAGATATTCTCCACCTTCAGGAGTGGTGCGTTAGTCGACGCCAAGGTAAGCCTCCAGAACGCGTGGGTTCTTCTGGATGTCGGTGGGGATGCCCTCGGCGATTTTCTCCCCGAAGTTGAGAACCGTAACCAGGTCGGAGAGGTTCATGAGCATCTTCACGTCATGGCTTACCACGACGACCGTCGTCCCGCCTTGGCGGATATCGCGTATGATCTGCTCGACCTTCTCGATCTCCTTGACGCCCATGCCCGATGCCGGCTCGTCGAGAAGGAGCAGCTTCGGCTCCGCAATGAGCGCGCGGCCGATCTGCACGAGCTGCCTTTCCGTCCATACCAGATCGTTGGCCCAACGATTCCCCGCCCCTTCCATGCCGATGAGGGTGAGGATTCGCAACGCCTTCTCGCGGATCGCGGACTCCTTGCGTGAGGGAACGAACGGCAGTCGAAAGGCCGCGTCGATCGCACCCCGCGCGACGCTGTCGTTCACCCCGGACATGATGTTTTCCAGGACGGTCATGCTCGGAACGAGCTTGCCCGCCTGAAACGTCCGGCGGATGCCGAGGGTCGCGATGACATCTGGCCTTTTGCTTGTGATTTCCTCGCCGTCAAGGGCGATGGAACCAGAGTTTGGCTTGAGCAGACCTGTGACGCAATTGAACAGGGTCGTCTTCCCGGATCCATTGGGTCCAATGATGCCGTGGATACGTCCCTTCGCGATCTCGATGTCGATATTGTTCAGCGCTTTAATCGCTCCGAACGATTTGCTTAAGCTTGAGACCCGAAGCATACAGGCGTCCATAGTGTCTCGCGAGTGTAGATAATTGGTGTTCATCTGTCAATGTGTTTCTGATATCTCAGGGCTTTGCGCTGAGATATCGGCTTGCTGAGACCACATAAACCCTAGCGCATTCCTCGATTTCGTCGACGTCGACGTACTCGTCGACCTGGTGTGGGACGTGACGCGGGCCCGGTCCATTCACGAGGCAGGGGATCTTCTTCCACGCGCTCAAAAACGTGCCATCAGTCGCTCCTGGCACTCCGTTCCAGATCGGTTCGTGTCCCGTTACGTCCTGATAGGCTCGCGCCGAAACGCGGGCTATCGGCTCCTCCTTCGTGATTCCAACCACAGGCCGATCCTCGATGAAATCGATGTCGGCCCGAAAGTCAGGATCGCTCGCCGCCAGATCGCTCAGGATGGCCCGCAAACGCTCGCGCACGGTATCGTGGTCTTGAGCGAGGGTGGTTCGAATGTCCACGTATCCGATCGCTTCGCTGGGCATGACGTTCAACTGCGCCGGACTTCCCGCCGGCGGAGCCTGAATGACGGTGAAGGTCACCGACGGGAGACCCAGGAAGGGGTCTTTGCCGCAGCGCCGTTTCTCTTCGGTTTCGAATCTTTCAAAAGCAAGGATGACGCGTGCAAGTCGCGTGTTCGGATTGATGCCGGTGAGGGGCATGGCGCCATGTGCCATTTTCCCGTGCACCCGCACGATGGCGCGGATGGCGCCTTTCATGCTTATGCAGAAGTTGTTCTCTTCCGGCTCGGGAACGAGGCAGGCGCTGACCTCATCCGCGTGACCCGCCTTGATGAAGTGCTTGATGCCCAGCATCATGCCCTCTTCGTCGCAGACAAGGCCGAGCTTAATCTTGCCCTTCCACGACACACCGGCCTTCACGAATGCCTTGGCCGTCACGAGCGCAACGGCCACTCCCGCCTTCATGTCGCACGATCCGCGGCCGTAGATTTTTCCATCCACGAGATCCCCGCCGAACGGCTCGTGGGTCCACGCCTTCCGATCCCCTTCGCTCACGACATCGGTGTGCCCCTCGATCATGAGGCAGGGGCCCGCGACGCCCGAGTCCACATTGACGATCAGGTTCTGCCGGCCCGGCGCGACCTCTTCCACGAGCGGCTCGACGCCCAGCTCACGGCGGACCCAGTCGGCTATGAAGCGCACGACATCCTTCTCCGTCCCGCCGGATTCCGGACGAATCACGGAATCGATACGCACCAGCTCCTGGGTCAATCGCACGAGCTCGTCGCGGCTGACCCAGGACAGGAGACGCTTTTCCTCGACGTCGATCATACGCTTTTCGCCTTTTCCATGGCCTTGATGATCCGCGTCACGGTGGCATTCACGGGCACGGGGATGCCCAACGCGGCGGCTTCACGAACGATCGCCCCGTTCATGAAATCGATCTCCGTCAGCCTGTTCTTGTCGAAATCTTGCAGCATGGAGGAGCGGTTGGCACCGGTCTTTCGGGCAACGTCGTAGACCGTCGCAAGCGGATCCTCATAGGTGAGACGGATGCCGTGCGCCCGGGCAACGGCGAGCGCCTCCGCGACGAGATCCGCCATGACGGCTTTTGTTTCCTCGGCATCCACGAGCTTCCCATTGGTCTGATTGGTTATAGCCGTAAGGGCGTTGATGCCCACGTTGATCAGCAGCTTGCTCCATACAAGACTCGCTACGTCCTTTTCGAGGTGCGTCTCGAAGCCTGCCTTCGTGAGCGCCTCGGCGAACGAGGCGAGCTTTTCGTTCTTGCCGTCGGCCATGCTCATATGCGTAGGGCCCTTGCCCGCGTGACGAATCCTGCCCGGCCCGAGAAATGTCGCCCCTTGGGAGGTGACACCGGCCGCCGTTCGCTCAGCGCCGAAGTGAACGCGGAGGATGGCCTCGTTGCCGAGGCCGTTCTGCAGCGTCAGCGCGATCGTGTTTTTCCCCGCGAACGCCTTGAACTGGGCCGCGGCCTGTTCCGTGCTGGTGGATTTCACGAAAATCACCAGCACATCCGACCCTTCCACGCTTTTGGGCTCCGTGCTTGCACGCGGGTGCGCCACCGTCACCGCTCCCGTGGCCGCGTCCTCGATCGCGAGGCCGTGGGCGTTGATCGCCTCTACGTGTTCTCTATAGACATCGTAAAGCACGACGTCGTGCCCAATGGAGGATAGGCCCCCTCCGAAGAGGGAGCCCATTGCGCCGGAACCTATGATCGAGATTTTCATTCCCCGTCCTACAGCGCTTTGAGGCACTCGTCCAAGGCTTTCACCGCGGAAGTGAGCTCCTCGGAGGTGATGACCAGAGGCGGCTGCCAGCGAAGAACGTTCCCGAAGGTACCGCCAACGCCGATGAGGAAGCCCTTCTCCCTCATCGCGGCACGGAGCTTTCCAGCCTCTTCAGCCGCGGGGGTCTTGTTCTTGTCCTTGACCAGCTCGATGCCGATCATGAGCCCCGCCCCGCGCACGTCGCCGATGAGGAGCTGCTTTTTCTGCAGTTCCTTCAGCTCTCCGATGACGCGGGTGCCTTTCTCCAGCGCACGCTCGGGCAGCTTTTCCCGCTCGAAGAACGCGATGTTCGCAAGCGATGCAGCGCAGGACACCGGGTTTCCGCCGAACGTCGAAAGGTGATCGCCGGGGCGGAAGGAATCTGCCACTTCGGGTCGGGCAATGAAGCCGGCCAGGGGGAAACCGTCGGCGATGCCCTTTGCCATGGTGAGAATATCCGGCTCCACGTCGAAATGCTCGATGGCGAACATCTTACCGGACCGGCCGAAACCCGACTGCACTTCGTCCACAAAGAGGAGGATGTTGTGCGCGTCGAGGACCTTCTTGATTTCCTTGAAGTACTCCTTGGGCGGCATGACGATCCCGCCCTCGCCCTGGATGGGCTCTGCAATGAAGGCGGCCACGTTGTCGCTCGTGGTGTACTGGATGGTCTTCTCCAGCTCCTTGGCGCAATACAGGTCGCACGCAGGATAGCTCATCTTGAAGGGACAGCGGTAGCAGTTGGCCGCCGGGTGATAGCTGCAGCCGGTGAGGTACGGCCCCCCGCCCTTCTTGCGATCCTTATTGCCCGTAATGGAGAGGGTCGCAAGGCTGCGGCCATGGAAGGATCCCGTGAGGGAAATGAACTCTTGTTTCTTGGTGAACTGCTTGGCCAGACGCATGGCACCTTCGTTCGCTTCGGCTCCGCCATTGGCGAAAAAGGTTTTCTGAAGGCGCCCCGGGGTGATTTCGGCGAGCTTCTCGGCAAGGTCCGCCACCGTCGGAACGTAGTAGACGTAGGAGCAGCAGTGCACGAGCTTGTCCATCTGGGCCTTTGCCGCCGCGATGACCTCGGGATTGCAGTGACCCGCGCTCACTACGGAAATGCCGGCGAACATGTCGGTGTACACCTTTCCGTCCTCGGCGTAGACCTTGCTTCCCTTTGCGCTGGTGACCGTTACGGGCTCGACGGATTTCACGAAAGAGGTGTTGACGTATTTCTTGTATTTCTCGACTGTGGTCATGATCCGTTCCTTTCTTGCGCTATTTCTTGTCGGGGAAGGAGATGGTTCCGTCCCAGCTGTTGATGACCTTCGCGTCGCGGGCCTCCGCCTCTGAGAACCAGTGCGTGGTGACGCTCTTCAATTCCGTGTAAAAGCGAACCCCGTCCGTTCCCATGGCGTGCAGATCCCCGAAGAAAGAGTTCTTGTGGCCCGTGAATCCGAAGATCCCAAGCGGTACCGGGATGCCGACATTGACACCCACCTGGCCGCCGTGGGTGCGTTTGGCGAACTCGCGCGCATAATAGCCGCTTTGCGTGTAGATCACGGAGCCGTTGGCGAACTCGTTCGCGTTCATGAGCGCGAGGCCCTCCTCGAAATCCTTCACACGCTTCACGCACAAGACGGGTCCGAAGACTTCCCTGTCGCCGATGGTCATGCCCGTCTTCACGTGATCGAGCAAGGTTGGGCCCACGAAGAAGCCTTTCTCATAACCCTTCACGGTGACCTTGCGGCCATCCACGACGAGCTTCGCCCCTTCATCCACGCCCTTCTGGATCCAATCCGTCACGAAGGTGCGGTGATCCGCGTTCACGACAGGGCCCAGTTGCGTGGCCTTGTCGTAAGCGGGGCCCAGCTTCAGCTCTCCCATCATCTTCTGGAGAAGGGCCACAAGCTTGTCGGCAACTTCCTCTTCGACGACGACGGCCGGTAAGGCCATGCACCGTTCCCCCGCGCACCCGAACGCCGAGTTGACGATGCCACGCGCCGTGCGCTCGAGGGCTGCGTCCTTGAGCACGAGCGCGTGGTTTTTGGCCTCGGTGAGGCACTGGACGCGCTTGCCATTGGCGGCCGCGGTTTGGTAGATGTGGCGACCAACCGACGTCGAGCCGACAAAGGTGATGCCCTTGATGGCGGGATGTTTCAGGAGTATCTCCGCTTCATTGCGCGAGCAGGTGACCATATTGATGACACCCTTCGGCAAGCCTGCCTCAGCCCAGAGCTCTGCAATGCGCATGGAGGATTGCGGCACGAAGCTCGCGAGCTTCAGGACGATCGTGTTGCCGGTGGCGATGCAGAGGGGGGCCATCCACCCCATGGGAATCATGGCGGGAAAGTTCCAGGGCGCTATGCCCGCGAACACGCCCAGCGACTCCATGTACTGCGCCGTATCATAACCGGACGTGACATTCATGACCGCGGGGCCCTTCATGAGGTGGGGAATACCGCATGCGAACTCGGTCACCTCGGTCACCTTCAGGACATCGCCCATGGCTTCGTCCCAGACCTTGCCATTTTCCATTGCAACGATCTTGGTGAGCTCGTCGAGATGCTGGTCGAGCAAGCTCTTCATGCGGAAAAGAATTTGCACCCGCTTGTTGGGAGGAGTATCGGACCACGCGGGGTACGCGGCCTGCGCCGCGGCGATTGCTTCCTCGACCTCCGCCGATGTACATTGCGGCGCCAGGGCGATCACTTCTCCCGTGGAAGGATCGAAGCAGTCCATGTACTTGGCCGTCTTCGACTCGCGCCACTCGTTGTTCACCCAGTACTTGAGCTTCTTGGGTTGTGCAGCCATATTGCCTCCTACTGATATATGAGAGAATGTTATTGCAATGATGTTAGAAATCGGCTAATCATTAGTTCTTTATAGCATTTTGAGCCGGGCTGTCAAGAGAAATAATGCCTCAGGCCCCGGAAATGGCCTAACGTCTTGTACTAATGTCATACATAGCGAGGAATTAGAGCCTTGGAAGATTTCAAGCCCATAAAAAAGCAAAAAGCCTCTGATCTCATCGTGGAAGAAATCTGGAAAATGATATTGGAAGGCAAGCTGAAACCGGGCGACCGATTGCCGCCGGAGTTCAAGCTCGTCGAGCGCTTTCAGGTGAGCAAGGTCACCCTTCGCGAGGCTCTGCAAACCCTCGAAACTTATGGCCACATCACCAGAAAACGGGGGCCCGGCGGCGGTAGCATCGTGCTCGATATTGCTCCTACCATGGGTATCAGCATGCTGGCAAACTACATGAGTCTTTCCAAACTCAGCATCGATCACCTCATGGAGGCGCGCCTCCTGATCGAGCCGGCCATTGCCGAGTCAGCCGCGGAGCACATCACAGCGACAGGTATAGAAAAGCTGACCCGCCTGCTGGAAGATCACGATCGGGATTTCCAGACCCATGGCGGCTCCAAGCGGGGATGGGAGTTCTACATTCTCCTGGCCGAGATCTCGGGCAACAGGCTCCTGAAGGTCGTGGAAGAGCTCCTCATACGACTCTTCATGGACGCGGAGTTCGCCCTTTCCATCGGCGACATTGGAATGAGCCCCGAGGAGATAGCGTACAATGCGCAGGTGCTGCCTTCCAATCGACGCATCGCTCAGGCGGTGATGGCCCACGATCCGGCTCGTGCACGGCAGGAAATGGAGGAGGGAATCCGTGGATTCGCGCAGCGCATCTCGCACTATGCGGCAGCGCACGCGGGAAACCTATCCAACCGAGCCGGTCGGGCCTAGTCCTCGAAGGGCAGCTCGATATGCTGCAAATCGCGCGTCAGAAAGGCTTCGGGAAAAATCTCCCGCGCTTCTCCGACGAGCGTTTTCAGCTCCCGCTCGGAGTAGCGCGGGCTGTAGTGGATCAGCCCGAGTCGTTTGACCGCTGCCTCTTGCGCGATGCGCGCCGCCTGGGGCGCCGTCAAGTGCTTTTTCTCCGCCGCCGTCTCGGCAAGATCCGCGGCGAACATTCCCTCGCAGATGAAAAGATCCGCGCCGCGGGCGAAATCGGCGAGCCCTGGTGCGGCCACCGTGTCCGTGGCGAAACAGAACTTTCGGCCTTTTCGGGCGGATCCCATGACTTGTGAGGATTGTACGACGCTCCCGTCCGGCAACGTCACCGCGGCCCCGCTCTGAAGCTGCGACCACTGCGGTCCCCGCGGAACGCCAAGCGCGGCTGCCTTGTCGGGAAAGAAGATCCCCGGGCGCTCCTTTTCAACGAGTCCGTATGCGAGACATGGTTTGGTATGCACGAGAGTGTGTGTCCGTATGCAGTACTCGTCGTTCTCGACGAGGGTCATGCCGCCCTCGATCTCGCGGATGACGATCTCGTAGTTGATATACATGTCCAGCGTGCGCCGCATCGCATCGACGAATTCGCGTATTTTGGGCGGTCCGTAGATATAGAGCGGCTCGTTCCTGTCCACCTGGGAGGAAAGCATGAGGATGCCCGGCAGTCCCGTGACGTGATCGGCATGCGTATGTGAAATGAAGATGCTCGTGATCTTCTTCCATCGGAGGTTGAGACGGCGCAAACCGATCTGAGTGCCCTCACCGCAATCGAACAAGAAGAGGTCCCCTTCCCGACGCACGAGCACGGAGGTCAGACCCCGTCCGGGCAAGGGCATCATTCCTCCCGTGCCCAGTACGAAAACTTCAAAATTCATGTTGAGCTCTACTTCCTATTCCGGTAGATCGAGGACGTGCGTTGCGAGCACCGGCATTTCACCTGCAGCGGCCTGGAGCGCCGTGCGGCTGGCGATCACGGCGGTGAATCCTTCGGCGGCCCGTTCGCGCAGACGGCGCGCGGCCGCGGCGAGTGATGCGCGGTCCACGGCGAGAAGTCGGACGCGGCGCGCCTGGCGCGCGTCGTCCGTGACGCCATGAAGCACGCGTTGCAGGCTGACGAATCCCTTTTCTCCGGGATCGATCGGCCTGTCCTCCTTGCCCACCGCACCGATTACGGCCAGATCCAATTCCGCCTCATCCACGTTTCCCGTTTCCATGAACGCAAGACCTTCGTCAAAGGCGCGCAGCGTGCTGACGATATTCGGGTCGCGATACGATCCCATGAGGAAGAGCCCGTCGGTATTGCGCGGGTAAGAAAAAGCGCCATAGGCGCCCCCCTCCATGCGCACTTTCTCCCACAGGTAGCCGGTGGAAAGGAGATGGCCGAGAACGGCGAGGGGACCATTGAGAGGATCGCCATAGCGAATGCCCGGCATCGCGCGCGCCACGTAAGCTACCGAGGCGCTCGCAACAAGTGATTCGGCCCCTGCCCCGGACGAGGCGCTTTCCGCCGCGATGGCGTCCGGTGCGTTCGCGCGACCGGGAAGGGCCGCCGCCAGTGCATCTACGGCGCCCTCTATTGCGGAGAAAGAATTTCTTTCCGCGGTCGCGTTCGCGAAGAGACAGCCTGGAGAGAGGAGCGTTTGCCGGATACCGTCCAGCTCCGCAGCGATCCGGGGGAGCTCGCTTTCCAGGTCGGTGGCGATCTTCTCGAGAAAAAGGAGCTGCGTGATGCCGCGCCACTTTTCTTCCTGGGCGACCGCCGCCGAGATCATGCCCGCGGCGCGCAGCATTGCGAACTGATGGCCGCTGGGCATCAGAGCCGACTTGAAGTCATTGCGCATCTCGAGGATGATGTCGCGCAACCGCCCCAGATCGTGAAAGTCCGCCTGGGAGAGAAGACTCGTCACGAGGCCCATGGCTTCGGCGAGGTTCTGCCGCAGGCATCGAATCCGAAAGAACTGGAATTGAGCGAAGCCCGAGTCATGATCCACCACGCCGCCGGCGTCCAGCGCGCTTGAGAAGCCACCGGTGAGACGGAACAACTCGAGTGCGATCTTGTCGTAGGCGATCCCGGGCAGCCCCATGCCGGTCACTGCCTTTCCGAAAAGCGGGAGCAAGAGAGACCGCTCACCCCGCACCGCGGCGGTTTGGAAGGCAAAATCCAGATACACGATCTCATTCGTGAAGATATCGTGCAACGCGAGATCGACACCGCCGGCCGTACGCTTGCGTTCTATCGGGATGCGCTCGACATTCCGCGGTATGTCGGTCCGACTGATCTTCGGTATGGACGCCAGGGATTCCGGACTGTCCGGAGCGAGCTGGAAAGCCTTGAACGCGCGCGAATCGCGGAGAACCTTCGCCTTCTGCTCCCCTGTCATTCCCGCTATCACCGCGCGGAGGCGCGAGCTCTCCTCCGCGGCGTCCCGTGCTTCCTGCCCGGGATCCGGGCGCACGACGAGTGTGAGTCGGTGGGGGTTCGTGACGAAGTTGGCAAGGAGCGTCTTTTCCAGAAGTTTCGCATCCGAGGCCAGCCGCGCCTTGAGCTCTTTCATGGAGGCGTCGAAACCGAGGGAGGCAAACGGGTCCAACCCGTGAACCCAGCCGCGCAGCGTCCGCCCCATGAGACGCAGCGCGTACGGACTCCCGTTTCCCCTGAGCTCTCTGTGACGGAACTCCACGCGGTTGATCATGGACTGCACCAGAACGGCGTCCAGCCCATCCGTCGCCAGTCGCGACAGCGTATCCATGATGAGGGCGCTGATGCGCTCCTCGCGATCCGGCTCCGTGCCGCGCAAACCGACGGCGAAAAGCATCTGTTTCAGGTCGGTTTCCAGGCCGCTCACCGGCGAGAGATCCTCGCCAAGACCGGAGTCCACGAGCGCCTTGCGAAGGGGCGACCCGGCGCTTTCCACGAGCACCTCGGAAAGCACCTCGTGCAATACGATCTGCACCGGGTCGGTGACGGCCGGGAGCAACCAGCTCAGGGTGACACTGGATCTCCCGTGCGGCGGGGTGTCGGGCATGACGGGAAAGGTCTTTTCCATCCGACGAGGCGTCTTCCAGGGCTTCTGCAGTGGAATGACCGAATGGACCCTCTGTGCCGTGAAACGGCCCAGGAAATCGCGGTCCAGGACATCGAGGATGTCCTCGAGAGGCATATCGCCGTAGAGAAATATCCTGCAATTCGAAGGGTGATAGTAGCGGGCGTGAAAATCCTGCGCGGACTCGAGGGTCAGCGAAGGAATGAACGCGGGATCTCCGCCTGAGTCGAATCGATACGGGGTGTCCGGAAAAAGGGTACGGGTCATCCATTCGGCCACGACCGAATCGGGGCTCGAGTAGGCACCTTTCATTTCATTGTAGACGATGCCGGCGTAGTGCAGCGATTCCAACCCTGCCCCATCCTCCGCCTCTTCCAATCTCCACGCCTCCTGCATGAAGGTCTCCTTGCGGAGCAAGGGATTGAAGACCGCATCACCATAAACGGAAAGAAGATTCATGAAATCGGCCCGATTGCAGCTGGCCGCAGGGTAGACGGTGCGGTCGGGATACGTGAGTGCGTTCAGAAAGGTATGGAGGCTCCCCTTCATGAGAACCGAAAACGGCTCCTTCACCGGATAGCGCCGCGAGCCGCTCAAAACCGAGTGCTCAATGATGTGCGATACTCCGGTATCATCGCGCGGCGGGGTGGCGAAGCAAAAGGCGAAAAGATTTTCGGTGTCCGCCGCCGCGAGATGGAAGACCTCGCACCCCGTTCCGGGATGACGGAGATGAGTTCCGTCGGCCCGGTATTCCGGCACGGGTTGGCGCGACACTACTTCGAAGCCGCGAATCGATTCACGGGTTTTCATTGCCAGTTGAATATACGGATCGTCTGGCTCCGTGTCTATTGCGGGGAGTATCTGGTATGCTCGACGGCATGGATTCAGATCTGCGTCGGAAGCTTGTCCGCCACGCGAGGTTCGAGCATTCCATCCAATCGTTTTTCGAGGAAAGCGGCTACGTTGCAGTGAGCACGCCAATTCTCGCACCCTTTCTCATTCCCGAGCCGGCGATAGAAGTCTTTCGGACCGACTACGTCCCCGGTCGCGGTCCGACGCGCCCCTTGTGGCTCGTCCCCTCTCCCGAGCTGTGGATGAAACGATTGTTGGCCCAGGGGGCAGGCAACATCTATCAGGTGAGCCGCAGCTTCCGCAACGGCGACTTCGGCGGCCCTTACCACAATCCGGAGTTTCGCCTTCTGGAATGGTATTCGATGGACGCCGACTATCTGGATTCCATAACGACAACCGAGGCCCTCTTCCATCATCTTCTCGCGCATGCTTCGGACGAAGACCATGTCGATGCGCTTCGAAGAATCGCCCCGCCGTTCGAGCGTCTTACCATGGAAGAAGCCTTTCGGCGTTACGCACGGATCGAGCTTTCGCGTTGCTCGGACAGGGAAGCCATGATCGATGCGGGGCGCGCGCAGGGTCTGTCCATGACGGATGACTCCACGTGGGAGGAAGCCTTTCACATAGCGTTTCTCACCCTGGTCGAGCCGTCCTTGCCCCGCCAGCGGCCGCTCGTGCTGATGAATTACCCGTCCTTGGTTCCCACCACCGCTCGCTCTTTGGCGGAAACACCGTGGTCACAAAGGTGGGAGCTGTTCATCGACGGGGTGGAGATAGCAAACTGCTATACGGAGGAGACCGACCCCGACGCGCTGGGTGCTCTCATTTCGTCGGAATCGGAGCGCAAGAAGGGAGGGCGGATACAGCATGAGCCGGATACAGGGCTCGCACGCGTGTTTCCCCGGGGCTTTTCACGCTGCTCGGGAACGGCGCTCGGAGTTGATCGCCTCGAAATGGTTTTTTCCGGGGAAAAGTCCCTCGAGGGGGTGATCTTGTTCCCGTTTTCCGCTATAATAGGCAAACAATCAGGCACAGAAGGGTGAAAGGAATCACATGATCAAGGCCAGCGACATTGCAAAAGGAACGTTCATCCTCATAAACAATCAGCCGCACGTTTGTGTGGAGCGTGAATACGTCAACCCTGGCAAGGGATCGGCATTCGTCCGTCTCAGGCTGAAAAACATCAAGACCGGAAACGTTCTTCGCCAGACAAACAAGGTGCAGGACAACCTGGAAGATGTCTCGGTGGAATACAAGGAAGTGCAGTTCCTATACGCCGACACGGAAAACTATTCCTTCATGGACACACAGACCTACGACCAGTTCACCATTGCCATAGAGGGCGAGGAAGAGAAACGCGACTTCCTGAGGGACGGCGAGAACTACCAGGTGGTGTTCTGGGAGCAGACCCCTATCGACATCAAGATACCCACCAAGATGATCTTTACCGTCACGGAAGCGGAAAACGCGGAACGCGGTGACACGGTGAGCGGAGCCACGAAGGTCGTGACGTGCGAAACCGGTCTCAAGGTTAAGGTTCCCCTCTTCATCAAGATGGGCGACAAGGTTCTCATCAACACGGAGACAAAGGAATACCAGGAGCGCGTCAACAGCTGATTCGTTGACTTTCCCGTCCCGTCATTCCCACAAGTATTCTCCTGCCACGTGGAACTCCGACGGCCGCTCGAGAATCCCGGATGCACCGATTTCATTGCACGCGCTCATATAAGCGTGCAAGCTCGCGGCTATGACGTCCGTGCTCGTGTGACGACCATGGAAGCGCTGGCCTCGTAGCTCCGCCGTCACGATCACCTCAGTGAGTGCCTCGGTCCCGGCGGCCAGGGTGGATACCGAATACAATACCATGCGCGTCGAGAAGCCCAACGCCTTGTCCACGGCGTGAAACAAGGCATCGATGGGGCCATTGCCGTGCGAAGTCTGCGTCAGCGTCTTGCCCGCGCGGCGTATCTCCACGAGCCCGACGCAATGAGAGTGTGAGCTTGAAAGCACGTTGTAACCCACCAACGTGTAGAGATCCTCTCCCCGCGCGGTCTCGGGGATCTTCAGCTCTTCTCCCGTCACCCGTCCGATGGTCTTTTCCTGGAACAACTCGTGCAGCTTCGCGTCTCGTGGGTCGCCGGGGAATCCACCGGCAACCGGCACGAACGCGCATTGGCCGATCACCGGCTTGTTCGGATGCGTATGTACGCCGGTGAGGCTGTCGAACAGCCGGGCCGTACGCCCGATCTCCTCCAAATGAATTCCATGGGCGAGCCCAAAGCGTTCCCCATAGGCCGAGATAAGGAAAGCGATCTCTTCCAGCGCGGCGTTGCCCGCGCGCTCGCCGAAGCCCCCGATGGTGACCTCCACGTGAGTGGCTCCAGCTTGCAACGCGGCAAAAGTATTCGCCGTCGCGAGCCCCAGGTCGTTGTGGCAGTGCACACCGATGAGCGCGGCCCCCGGTCCGGGCCCCGTGACGACGGCCACTTCACCCACCAGAGCCACGATATCTTGCGGGACGAGCACCCCATTGGTGTCCGCGAGACTGATCACCTCGGCTCCGGCGTCGCGCGCAACCACGCACGCGTCGTGGCGAAACTCCGGGCGCGCGTGCGGTGCTTCACTCAGGGAGAATTGCACGCGCACGCCGGAGGATCGGGCGGTGGCGATACACCGGGCAAGGGTCTTCAGCGCCTCGGACTCGGTTGTTTTCAGGACGTGCCGTATGAACTGCGGTGACACGGACATGAACACGTGAAGATGCGGCCGGCGCGCGTTCTTCAGGCATTCAAGGGCCTTGTCCACGTCCGCGTCCAGTGCACGCGCCAGTGCGGCAGCCCGTGGACCTTCCACCTCCGAGGATACCCGGCTCACGCATTCCGCCTCCTCACGAGAGGCGGCCGGGAAGCCCATCTCTATGACATCCACGCCCAGGCGCGCCAATTGGTGGGCCAACAGAAGCCGATCCGCAAGGGAAAGAACGGCAAAAGGCAGCTTGTTGCCGTCGCGCAAGGTCGTGTCGAATATCTCAATCCTTCGTGCCATGCCGCATGATAGCCATTCCCCCCGGCACGATCAATAACGAAGGGGGGGTGCCTCCCCGCGTCCCGCGTGGTGTTACAATTTATCGAAGACAAGGAGCAGGAAATGAAACAGGTGGCAATGAAAATGGCTGCGGTTGCGCTGGTTGCGGCGGCCCTCGGGCTCGGGGCATGCGCGAGCACCAACCGGCTCGGGGACTACGAGTTTCGAGGCGCCACGCTCTCAACCGAGATGCGCACGCCGCCGGAACCCCGGCTCGACATCGACTACAATGTAAACATCGATACGGGCAACGCCGTGCTGAGCGGGCTGAGCGTCCTCACGAATCTGGCCAAAGCCAATCAAGCGAGCAAGGCCGCGGGGGCGATGCGCGACGCGCTCCTGTTTGTCGACGTTCCGGAAATCGTTCGCCAGGAGACCGCGCATTCCTGCTCGAGCGTCCTGGAGACAATGGAAAACGATTCCCCCTTTTCCTCCGACTTCCGTCTGGTCCTCGATATTCACGACTGGGGAATCGACGCCCGAAGCTATGGCTCTTCGGCATCGCTTCATATGCATCTGACGGCGAGCCTCTATCACACGGCATCGAGCGAGCTCCTGTGGAGCCGCACCGTCACGGTGGATCAAGCCGCCACACCGTCCATGTTCGGGCTTGGGCAGATTGTCGGCGACATGGTCACGGCGGGTGCTCTTGCTCAGATGACTCCCTCGGACCTCGCGTCCGGTTTCAAGGAGCTTGCGCGCGAGTCGGCGCGCTCCCTGGTGCGCCGCCTGGAACGGGACCTGGACGCTTCGCGGTATTATTGAGTCCCGGGCTGGGAAGTTACTTCCCCAGACGCGCCGTCCAGGCGCTGGCGGGGTAGGTGGTCTTCAGGCTTTGCTCGATGCGCGCGGCGTTCTTCGCATCACCGCGCGCCCGCGCTAAACGCGCGCCGTTGAAAAGTCCCTCCGCCGCAAGATCGGAAAAATCGGGAAACAGGTATGAAACTTTCACGAACTCCTCGACAGCATCGGCCGTTCTTCCGAGGGCTTCGAGCGTGCGTCCTTTTTCCAGACCGGCACGCGCGCCGACCTCGTCCACGCGAGAGCTTTCCAAGGTCGAAAGGATGTCCAACGCTTTGTCCCCCTGCCCTTGGGCGGTGTAGTATCTGCCCAGTGCAAGGCTGACTTCGCCGGCCCAGGGCTCAGGCGGGGCGCTGCGCCCGATCGCCATGATGAGGGCAAGCGCGTCGGCGGAATGCGCGTCCAAGAGCAGATCGACATAAGCCAGACGCACGCCGGCCGTGGCCTCCCCGGCCAACCCCGGCGTCGACGCCGCCTTGTCTGCGTAGTCCTTAGCGACCGATAAATCGTTCTTCTCGTGAATCACCGCCGTGAACGCGTCCAGGGTCGAAGCGAGGAGGCCCGCCTGCGGATGCGCGACAAGGCACGACCAATAGGCGGCAAGTGCCCTTGGTGCGTCTCCGGTGTGCCTCGACGCCTCCCCCGACCAGTAGAGCGCCTGCGCTGCAAGCTCGCTGCGGGGAAAATCACGGGCGACGCGGGAGAATCCGTCCCGCGCCTCGGTGTATCGTGAAGCGTCCAGGGAGTTTTCTGCCAGCTTGAAAAGCGCCTGTGGAGCGAGGGTGCCGTCCGGATAATCGTGCGCCAGAACTTCGAAGTCGGCAATGGCGTCTGTCGAGCGGCCCGTGCGCAGCAGCGCCCACCCTTTCTCGTACAGGGCCTGTTCTCGCATATCCTCGGAACCCCCTGCGGCGGAGTCCGCGGCGCGGGGAATCGCGATGACGGTTTCGAAAAGTCGAAGCGCGGCGGCATCGTCATGGCGTTGCGTCTCACAGACCCCGGCGCGGAACAGCGATTCCGCACGACGCGGGTCGTTCGGGTAACGGGTGGCCAGAGCCAGAAACGCGTCGCGCGAATCTACCAGATTCCCGAGTCGCAGATCCGCCCAGCCCAGCCAGTATTGCGCGTCGGCACCATCCTGGGAATGAGCTCCCGCAAGGAGCGTGGAAGCCTCGGTAAGACGGGCCGCGGCATCGGCGAGCTTCTCCATCCGATAGAGCGTTCGACCCATGTAGAGAACGATTGTCCCCTCGGGGACCGTGGTTGGTTTTCGGGCACGAAGCGCCTGGAGCGTGGAAAGGGCGGCATCGAAGTTGCCCATGTTGAAAAGACAGACGCCCAGGGAGAGGCTGCCGCGGTCCGCCACCTCCCCCGCGCCCCGCGTCAAGGCCTGGAAAAAGGGAAGTGCGCGCGGGTACTCGCCGCGCTGCGTGTACAGATAGCCGATCGCGTACGCGCTTTCGTTTCTCCATGAAGAGGTCGGATAGTCCCGATACACGCGCTGAAAATCATCCAGCGCGGACGGCCCGCTGCCGACAGCCAGATAAGCGTTCCCCCGGCGGTAGAGGTATTCCGCAAGGCTCGTCGATTGCGGGTATGTCGTTACGAGGGAATCCCAGCGGGCGGCAGCGCTGCGCATGTCTCCACGGTCCTCCAAGAGCGATGCGAGGAGCCGCGTCGCCTCTTCCGCGTTTGCGCCCGCCGGAAACACGCGCAAATAGCCGTCCAGACCAACGATCGCTTCGGCGTTTTTCCCCGCACCGGCAAGCAGCAAGGCGCCCTCGAATGCTGCCTTTTCCGCCATGGTCTTGTCAGCGCCGACGCCCGCCGCGGCAAACTCGCTGGTGGCCTCCTGTTTCCTCCCCAACCCCAGCTGCGCCATGCCGATCCCGTAATGCGCCGCCTGGATCTCCGAGGAGTCACGGAGCATGCCCAGCGCACGATTGTATTCCACGATGGCCTGATCGTAGCGCTTCTGATCCAGATAGATGTCGCCCTTGAGACGGACGGCACTCCCCCGGTACGCACCGGCGGGAAACTGCTTCTGAAATGCATCGATCATGTCCACGGCAGCGGAGCCCTTCTTCTGCCGCCAAGCGACATCGGCGAGACGAAATGACGCCGCCTCCCGATATGCCGAGTCGGGATACAAAGAGAGAATCGTTCGGTAGCGCTTCTCCGCCTCAGCGAAGTCGCCGAGTGAAAGCTCCGATTCGGCCAGGAAGAAGACCGAATCGCGCACGAAGCTCGACTGGGGGAAGCTCAAGAGCACCTTGCTGTACAAATCGCGCGCGGACGCATAACGCCCCGCACGGAACTCGGTTCCTGCCAGACGGAACGTGGCCTCCGGAATCAACGCACCAGCGCGTGGATCGGAAAGGATGGACCGATACCATGCTCCGGCATCGGCATCCTTGCCCAGCGCCTCCGCCGCGATTCCAGAGAGCATCGTGGCTTGAAGTCGGTACGACTCCGCGCCCGTTGATCGCGCCGTGGCCAAAGAATCCAAAGCCGCCGTGAAACGTTGTAGCTTGATGTCCGCGGCGCCCATCCAGTACGGCGCGCGGGACACGAGACTCGAACGCGGATAACGGGTTTGAAGCGTGGCGAAAGTGGAAAGAGAATCGTCCCAGGATCCGGCATAATAGAGGGACACGCCGAAGAGGTAGGTCGCCTCGTCTGCCTTCACCGATTCGGGAAACTGGTCGACAATGTACTGGAAGCTCTTCGCGGCCAGGGAGTACTGGGCATCGCCGAAAGCCTTCTTGCCGACGGACAACAGATCGTCCACCGGATCGGCAAATGAGATGCCACCCGCACAAAGGAGCGCGACGCACAGGAGCGTCGCGCCAATCAATCCCCTCTGAGGCGTGCCCCCGGCAAGCCTTCGCCGTCCCTGGCTATACATCACCTCGGTACTGGCTCCGCCTCTTTCTCACCGGTGAGGAGGCCCGCCGGTTGCTTGGGCCCCTTGAGCGCTTTGCGGTTCTCCGCCTTTCGGAAGGTGATCTTGTCCCCGCGCGCGTCGATGTCGATGGCATCCCCGGCCGTGAATCTTCCCTTGAGGATCTCCATGGACAGCGGGTCCTCCACTTCTTTCTGGAGCAGGCGGCGAAGAGGTCGCGCACCAAATTTTTCGTCGAAACCCTTATCGATGAGGAACTCGCGCGCCTTCTTTTTCACCGAGATCGTGATCTTCTGCTCGACAAGCCGCTCCTGGATTTCGCTCACCATGAGATCGAAGATCTGCGCCAGATGCACTTTCCCCAGATTGTGGAACACAACGATCTCGTCGATTCGGTTGATGAATTCGGGATTGAAGGCCCGCTTCACCTCGCTCATGACGAAATTCTTGATGTCCTTGAAGTTCATGCCCCCCTCGTCCGACTGGAAGCCCAGCGCGGAATCCTTGTTGATCTCGCGGGCGCCCAGGTTGGAGGTCATGATGAGCACGGAATTACGGAATGAGACCGCGTGGCCGAGATTGTCGGAAAGCTGCCCTTCTTCGAGAACTTGGAGAAGGATATTGAACACGTCGGGGTGCGCTTTCTCGATCTCGTCGAGGAGGATGACGCTGAACGGGCGTCGGCGGACCTTCTCCGTGAGAAGACCGCCCTCCTCGTAACCGACATAGCCCGGAGGCGCCCCCACGAGACGGGAGACGTTGTGCTTCTCCATGAAGTCCGACATGTCGATGCGGATGAGGGCGTCGGGATCGCCGAACAGGAATTGGGCGAGGGTCTTGGCGACGAGCGTCTTTCCCACGCCGGTGGGCCCCAGGAACACGAACGAGCCCAGCGGTCTGCGTGCCGAGGAGAGACCCGTGCGCGACCGGCGGATTGCCGAGGCAATGACCGAGATGGCCTCCTCCTGGCCGATGACCTTCTTGTGCAGCTCGTCCTCGATATTGAGGAGCTTCTGCGATTCGCTTTGCACGATTCGCGCGAGAGGGATTCCCGTCATGTCAGAAATGACTTGCTGGATGTCCTCCACGTCGACGACGTTCTCTTCAACGGAGATCGTGCTTTCCCAGCCCTTCTTGATCTCCTCGACCTTCGTTTTCAGCTGCCGCACCATGTCGCGTACGGCGGCTGCCTTTTCGTAGTTCTGCGTGTTCACGAGACTCGTCTTTTCGAGATTCAGCCGCTCGATCTCCTTTTCCAGATCCGCCAATTCGCGGGGCCGGATGGAGTTCTTGATGCGCCGACGCGAGCCTGATTCGTCTATGAGGTCGATGGCCTTGTCCGGCAGATACCGCTCCGTGACATAGCGGCGCGACAGCGTTGCCGCGGCCTCGATGGCCGCCGGCGTATACACGACGCGATGGTGCTCCTCGTAATTCTTCTTGATCCCTTTGAGGATCTCCACCGTCTCGTCCACCGAAGGCTCGCTCACGTAGATGGGCTGGAACCTCCGTTCGAGAGCCGCGTCCTTTTCGATGTGCTTCTTGTACTCGTTCAGGGTTGTCGCACCGATGCACTGGAGCTCACCCCGCGATAGGGCCGGCTTCAGCATGTTGGAAGCGTCTATCGCCCCTTCGGCGCCGCCGGCTCCGATGATGGTGTGCAGCTCGTCGATGAACAGGACGACGTTCCCCGCCGTCAGGATCTCCTTCATGACCCTCTTGAGGCGCTCCTCGAACTCTCCTCGGTACTTCGTGCCGGCCACCAGGGAGGCGAGATCGAGTGTGAGAACGCGCTTGCCGACGAGGACCTCGGGTACCGTGCCGTCCACGATCTTTTGCGCAAGCCCCTCGACAATGGCGGTCTTGCCGACACCGGGCTCCCCGATGAGGACGGGATTGTTCTTCGTGCGCCGTGCGAGGATCTGTATCACACGCTGGATTTCCTTCTCGCGGCCTATGACGGGATCGAGCCTGTTCTCCCGCGCGAAGGCGGTCAAATCCCTTCCGAACTCGTCGAGGGTCGGTGTCGGCTTTTTGGTCGGCGCCTGCGGCTTTTTCTTTCCCGCCTGGGCCGGCGCGCCCTTGTAATCACCGGTCCCGCTGATCTGCAGGATCGCCTCTCTCAGGCCATTGGAAGTGATGTTGTAGCGGGCAAGATAGCGCGCGACGATGCTGCCTTGTTCCTTCACGGCAGCCAGAAGCAGATGCTCGGTGCCGATGTACTCGTGCCCCATGTTGCGGGCTTCTTCCGCCGAGTCCTCGAGTATTTTCTGGCCCCGCTTTGACGGGGGAACATCGCCGAGTATGAGACCGCCTTTGCCCTTGGGCAGGCTTTTCTCGATTTCCACCTGCATCTCCGACACATCCACTTTGATGCGCTGGAGCGCCTTCACCGCGACCCCTTCACCGTCTTTCAGGAGCGCCAGGATGATATGCTCGGGCAGGAGCTGATCCGAGTGGAATCGCTTCGCCTCTTCCTGTGCAAGAATAGTGAGCACCTTTTGTGCCCGTTGCGTGAGTCCCTTGAACATGGCGTCATCCTCCCCTTGACTGCGTGAGCGCCTCGCGGATGATCTTCGCCCGCGTGTAATCGATGAGCTTGCTGTCCACCGCGTCGGCGTGGGACTGCAGCACCCGTTGTATGTGCGACTTCTGCGATAGGAACAGGAGCGCCGTAAGGGTGGACATGTCCACCGAAGAGATCAAACCGAGCTCGATTCCCAGACGCAAAGCCGAGAGTGCGTCAATCGCCTCTCGATGCGTTATGTAACGACACCAGGTGAGCAGGCCCCAGGCCCGGTAGACTTTGTCCTCGATGTCGACGCGCCTCTTTTCCATCAGTTCCTCGCGCGTTCTCTTTTCATACCCGGCAAGCTGGACCGCGATGCGCCCGAGATTGCCGATGATTTCCTTCTCCGCGAGCCCGATGGTGATCTCGTTGGCGATGATGTACATGTCGCCCAGCGACTCCATGCTCTCGGAAAAGAAACCCCGAATGGACAGACCCAACTGGGCCGATGCCTTCACCGCCCTCTTGATGAGTCCCGCCATTGAAAGGGCCGGCAGATGCAGCATCATGGAGGCCTTGAGCCCGGTGCCGAGATTCGTGATGGCCGTGTTCAGGTATCCCCATTCCGGCGAAGCCGCGTAAGGAAGAACGCCTTCCAGCTGGGTGTCCAGAGCGTCCAGACGCGCCAGAAGCGGTTCCAATCCGGCACCGGTGGCGAAACCCACGAGCCGCAGATGATCCTCGTCGCCGATGATCCCCGCGACCGACTCGTCTCCGCTCAGTACCATCGCCTTGTGCTTCTCTATCGAATAACCCTGGGAGATGAGGTTTCGCTCGAAAAGTATCCGCCGCTCGATGGCCGACAGGTCGTCCATAAAGATAATCGCATATTCAGAGGCGTTCGGCAAACCGCGGAACGCGTCGATGATTCGCTCGCGGCACTCCGCCTCCTTGTCCGCGGGCCACCGCCCCGGGTAGGGAAACGCGTCGAGATTGCGAGAAAGGCGCACCCGACTGGAGATGACCACCGAACCGGCTCTGTCCGCTGAGGGCGTCTCTTCAACCGCCGGAGCCAGACGCATCCACCCTTTCATGTCGGCGAGTCCGGTGAACTCAAACATTCGCTTCCAACTCTCGGAGCTTGTCCCTCAGCTGGGCCGCTTGCTCGTAATCCTCACGCTCCACGGCCAGACGCAGCTCTTCCCGAATTCCGTCCTGCGCAAGATTCTCGACCTGCTCGCCGCCGAGGGCGTGAGGAAGCTTCCCGGCGTGGTGGGGTCGGGCCGCCATCTGGGATATGATCACGCGAATGTCCTTCTCGAACGCGATGAAGCATTCCGGACAGCCGAGCTTGCCCTGCTTTCTGAACTCCGAAGCCTTCATCCCGCACGACGGGCATGCTTCCTTGACATCCGGAGCACCCGGCGCGTCCTTTCCCTCCAAGAGACCCGAGAGGAGGTTGGCGATGGGCAGCTCCGAATCTTCTTCACGGAGCAGACCTTTTTCCTGCGCGCAATCCTCGCAAATGTGCAGCTCGTGCACGAGATCCTTCTGTATCTGCCTGATGTGAATGACGGCATCCTTCAGGCCGCAGATTTCGCACTTCATTCTACGAGAAAGTATACATAATACTCCCTTTGAATTCTACGCGCGGTCGGGTCCTACACCTTCTTCAATATATCCATTGGCCTGATACGGGCCGCACGAGCAGCCGGTATGAACGATGCGACTGCCGAAAGGAGAATTGTCGCGGCGCCGGCGACCACGATCTCCAAAACATCGATCTTGATCGGAATCGATGACAGATAATATGCGCTGTTGAAAAGGGTGAAAGAGCCGAATGGTGCGGAGCCCGGAATGATGGCCGACCGTGCCAATGAAAGAAGGCGCAGAGATCCGTTTACCGCGCCGGTGATTCCCGCGATCACCCCGTTGATGTTCACTGCCACGAGAAGCCCGAGCCCGAGTCCGGCCGCCGTGCCGGCCGCACCGGTCACGAGCCCGGAAAGGAGATACGAGGCGGCGAGCGAGCTCTGATCGACGCCGATGCTTTTGAGGATGCCCAGCTCGTGTCGGCGCTCGAAAAGAATCATGACGATGGCGGATGAGACGTTGACGGCCGCCACGGCCACGATGAGAGCCATGATGAACAGGAGAAGCGCCTTCGTCGTTCGAAAGCTTGCCAGGCGGCTGAACTCGATGTCGCGCCAGCTCGCGACACGCACCTCTCCGCCGGCGGCCGCGGCGACACGCTGCTCGATAACGGCGAGGTTTGCAAACGGATCCTTTACTTTGACGCCGATGATGGCCCGGGAGGCTCGTGCCGAGAAGATGTGTTGCGCGAGGCCCAGAGATGCGTATGCCAGCGTGGCATCCAATTCCTGGTACCCCGTTTCGTAAATCCCCACGACGCGAACGGGCGTCAGGCGCGGAGGACCGCTCATCGCCTCATCCCAGGTGGTGAGGATGTTCACGCTGTCTCCTGCCGCAACGGCGAGCGTGGCGGCGAGCGCCGCGCTCAGCAATACCGAGTCGTCCCGGGACAAATCGGCTGTCCCTGATCGGATGGTAAAATACGCCTTGAAGCCGGCATCCCGCGCGAAAACATCAGGAGGCACGCAGCGAATGCTCACCCCCGCCGCTCCGCTCGCGGATACGATCATTCCCGTGCCTTGCTTCTCCGGCACGGCTGCAACGACGTCCGCTACACCGCCAATGGACGCGGATAGCTCAGCGAGGCGCGCCGTGGATGTCGTGGGAGAGACCGGAATCTGGAGGTGATAGGTGCCCACCTCGAGCAATCTGGCCGTTATCCCCTGGATCATGCCAGTGGAGACTTCCATGACGACCACCAGGGGTACGAGGCTCACGGCAATCCCCATGATGGCGCCCCGAAGATAGCGTGCGGTCCCGTCCCGGCCCCTCAGGATGCGGCGGCCAAGGGTCGCGGCGAATCTGAGATTCATGGCGTTGCCAGCACCCCGGAGGCGAGCACGTACCGCGTATCCGCACGGGCGGCAAGGGAAGAATCGTGGGTCACGAGCACGAGCGTGCGGCGGCGCCGCCGAGCCAGATCGAACAGAAGATCCTCGACCACGGCGGCGTTGCGCTCGTCGAGATTCCCCGTCGGCTCATCGGCGAGCAGAAGTCGAGGATCGTTCATCAGCGCGCGAGCAACCGCCACGCGTTGCCTCTCTCCGCCGGAAAGCTCCAGGGGCCACGCGTTCAGCCTATCCGCGAGCCCTACTTCCGCAAGCAGGTCGCGTGCGCGTGCCTTCACCACCTTTGCCGATTCCTTTCCGAGCATGGCGGGTATGGTCACATTTTCCAATGCCGTGAAGTCCTTCAAGAGGAAATGAAATTGGAAAATGAATCCTATCTCACGATTTCGATACCGGCTGAGCGCCGCTTCGTCCCAAGCGGTGATATCCGCTCCGCCCACGATGACGCGACCCCCTGATGGGCGATCCAATCCTCCGATGATTCCCAGGAGCGTGCTTTTGCCGCATCCGCTTTCACCACTTATGGCAATCGCTTCGCCTTCTGTCACGTCCAGATTCACGTCCCGCAGCACGTCCAAGATCTCGGAGCCGTTTCGAAAGCGTCGGGCGACTGACCGCGCGTGCACGAAAGGGAGAGAAGCCGAAGCAGGCATCTGCAGTCCGTCACTCATAGCGCAGCACCTCCGACGGGCGGAAGCGCGATACGGCGCGGGACGCCGCCCATGACGCCGCCGCACACGCGGACACGGCGAAGAATGTCACCAGAAAGGCCTCTCGCATATAGACGTGGGAGGGGATCACCGTCAAATAGAACGAGGTGGGGGAGAAAATTGCGAAGCGGGTGGCGGGTACTGCCGGGAAAACAAGCAGGAGCGCCTGACGCGCAAGGTAAAGAAGCGCGTTGACGCCATCCTCGAACCCGGAGAAAATTGCGTTCACGTTGGCGGCGATGGCGAGCCCCGCGGCCAGCCCGGACGCCGCTCCCACGATGCCGATCATGAGCCCTTGGAGCACGAAGACGGACTGGACACGACGCGGCGGCACGCCCATGGCTTTGAGCACGGCGATCTCCTCCATGCGCTCGAATACACCGCGTCGCAGAGAGTGGTACACGTTGAAACCGACCACGATGAAGATCAGGCCCACGAGGATCATCATGACGAGCTTTTCCACGAACAGGGCGTCGAAGAAGGAGCGGTTATACGTGCGCCAGCTTTCCACGCGCATACCCATCGGTTCCAGGAGCGCCGATGTCGCGGCGAGCGGCGCCCCGTCGCTGAACCGATCGGCGATCTTGATACCCCACACGCGCGGAAGCGGCGCCCCTGAGCCATAGAGAGCATCCGCGCCGGTCAGGGAAATGAAAACCAATCCCAGGTCGAAATCGTAGTAGCCGGTTTCGAAAATGCCGCGCACCGTGAAGGTGTCCGCGCGCGGTACGGGCTTTCCATTCGGGCCGGAGGCGTACGAGGTGAGCGTGAGTGCATCCCCGACACGCGCGCCCATTGCCGCTCCGAGCTGGGAGCCAATGACGATGGAATGGGGATCGGAAAGATCGAACGACCCGTCCTGGATCACGAGCATGCGTTTCTGGACGGGGTCCCGATCCAGCATGTCGGAAGGCACCGCGCGGACCGTGGCGGCGCGCGGCCGTTGAAAGACGCCTTCAACGAGCGCCTGGCGTTCCACGAAGGGCACAACAGCCGTCACACCCGGCAGTGCTCGCAATCGATTGGCCAATGTCGCATCGGCCTCCGCGTCATGCGCGACAGAAGCCACGGCGCGGGCCTGCAGGTGATACGAGCTGATCTCCACGATGCTTTCGATGAAGCCCAACTGGAAGCCGTTCATGATGGCGAGCACCACCGTGAGGGTCATGACACCTACGGCGATCCCGAGCACCGAGAGCAGGGTCGAAGCGTTGCCCGATCCGCGACGCTGGCTGCGGAAGTAACGTCCCGCCAGGAAGAGTGAAAGACTTGCTTTCACGGGAACGTCCGTTCCCGCAAAAGGACTCCACCCTTGTACACTTGCTCCTTCAGACGGGTGTCCCCGTCGTAGTACACCTTGAGAACGACCTCCCCGTTCGCGTACAGCTCCTCCACGCGCTGCGACTTCTCTCCGTACAAGGTCACCTTCACGATGCTCCCCCGCAACGAGTATTGCTCGCGTTTCACCACCCCGGCGTCGTCACGGGTGTATTTCCATGACTCGATTCCCAGAGGGCCGCGCCTGACCTTAACGGTGACCTGCCCCTTCTCGTCACGCGTGTAGGTATCTTGAAGCACGACCGCGCCCTTGGTGGTTGTCGTTTCGGTGGCGAGAAGGCCACCATCGTCGTAGGTCCGTTCAACGACGGTGGAATCGGCGGGGAGACTCAGCGTGGAGTGCGCCAAGGCGTCCCCATCGCCTTGATACGTAAAATCCTCGCGGGAGACCAGCGCGGTGCCGCGCCTTTCCTCACGGTCTTCGACCCGGCCCTGGACATCGTAGCGCACGACGTAATTCGCATCTACCCCATGCACCCTCTCCTCCGAAAGCCCCGCGGGTCCCGCCACGAAAGAGGAGCTGGTTACCTCGCCGGGAGAGCCGGTGCGCACCACCTGGCGGAGGGAGCCGTTGGTCGCATACAGGTATTCCTCCGCGTAGATCTGGGCCCCCGCGCCATCCACCGCCCGCATTCGCATGAGCCTGCCGGCCGAATAGGTGAATATAGATTTTTGCGAAAGCTCTCCGCTTTTATACTGCTCTTCCTGGAGAAGCGCGCCGCCCGCATCATAGACCCGTCGGTACTGGAGAACGTCGCCGACCAGCTCACGCTCCACTTTTTGCGTGCTGGACCATGTTGTTTCCCATCGGCGGGACTCGACCCCGTTGTCCAGGAGGCGGCGCGTTTCTGCGGCCGCGCTCTTGTTCACCGACACGATCCATTCGGTTTCGTCGCGTCGATACGCCGAGACGCGCTGAAGAAGCATGCCGCTGGCATTCGATGTATAGAAGATCTCCTCGCCAAAGCTGCGGATGGTGCAGAAAAAAAGCAGCGCGAGGAGAGCCGGCTTCATGGCGTCCCGAAGAGCGAGTCGAGGTAACTCTGCGGCTCGAAGACGGCAAGATCCTCGACCGTTTCACCCATGCCCATGTAGGAGAAGGGAATATGGAGCTCCCGGCAGATGGGGATCACCATACCGCCTTTTGCCGTGGAGTCGCATTTGGAAAGCACGATTGAGTCGATTCCGACGGCGGCGTGAAAAACCTCCGCCTGGGCCAGGGAGTTCTGCCCCGTGGTGGCGTCCAGCACGAGCACCTTCTTGTACACGGCGGCATCTACACGGGCACGCACGATTTTGTCTATCTTGGCGAGCTCCTTCACCAGAGCTTCCTTGTTATGAAGGCGGCCGGCCGTGTCGGCGATCATGAGCTCGGTACCGCGAGCCATCGCGCTTGCCAATCCATCGAAAATGACGGCGCCCGGGTCGGCGCCCTGCTCCTGTGCAATCACCGGCAGATCGAGGCGGCCGCCCAAAATCTTCAGCTGATCGATGGCGGCGGCCCGGAATGTGTCCCCCGCAACGAGCAGGATCTTTTCTACGCCGCGACGGGCACGGAAGTAATGCGCGAGCTTCGCTATGGTGGTGGTCTTGCCCACCCCGTTGACGCCAAGAACGAGCACCACATTGAGGGTGCCGGGGCGAAAGGGTATCTCCCCGGCTACAAGCGATCCACGCAGCAAGTCCTTCAGCGCCGCCACAAGCTCGCCCCGACCCCGGATGTCGCGGGCCCGCGCCTGGGCGCGCAGGGACTCGACGGTTTCCCCGGCGACGCGGACACCCATGTCGGCTTCGATCATGGCGTCCTCCAATCGCTCGTAGAACTCGTCGTCGAACTCACGGGCTTGAAACAGGTCCCTCAGTCGTTTTCCGATACCCTTCCAGAGCATTGAACCTCTCCCTCAGCCCGCCGACCCGTTGGACACCGTCACGTAGTTGATGATCTCGTATACCATCCAGCCGAACAAAGCCACGCTGATGACGATCCCTCCATAATATGTTCCGAGGAAAACATTGCTTGTTGTTTGAGCGGCGGCAGCCTTCGTGCTCAATCCCGCTGCCGTCATGTCCTCGAACTGCACCAGATAATCGTAGAAAAGAGCATAGGAGAAAAGCGGGATGGGAAGAGACAGGGCGAAAAAGCCGAATGAAGCATAGAAGCCGTCCCGTGCCTGCTTCTGGAGCTCTTTCCGATCCCCATGATCCACTTCCAGGGAAAAAGAAAGCACGTCGGGCGACGTCGGGTCGATGGAGAAGGAACGATCATAGTACCCGTCGAGGCTCAGGACACCCCTGTTGCGTGAGGCGGGCCGCGGCACCGAAAGCGGTGTCACACCCTGCAGAATCGAATCGAGGTAGAGGGCGGCCCCCGCTGGATCGCTCGAGATGGCAAGATCTCCGCTGGTCAGGGGGCTGAGCATTTCATCGACGGCGAGCGTCGCGCCGCTGGCAAGCGTGACATTCTGGATTGCATCCCGATAGCCGCCTGCCGAGACGCGCAGCTCGTGGCTCCCCGGCCGCAGATACAACGTCGGGGCGGCACCCGTTGCGACAAGAGTGCCGTCGACGAACAACGAGCTGAGGGACGGCGAAGGCGAGAATACCACGAGGGACCAGTCGCCACCGAGGATTGTCGACGCGACGTCGCGGCCAATGCCGGCGATGTTCGTATACAGCTCGTCGCGTTGGGCCGCTTGGCGCGTGGAAAACACCGTCGTACCCCGCAGGTGGTCGTACGCATAGATGTCGACGACGAGATAGCCCTGCACCTCCATGACCGAACCGCCTATCACCAGGTCGAGGCCCTGGGAATCGGAAAATGTGTCCAGCGGCACCGTCGGCGCAGCCAAGAGGGTCCCGTCCGTGCTGCCGCTCTTGAATGTCACGGGTTTCGAGTCCGCAATGGCGATGCGCGCCGGATCCAGGGCTCGAAGGAAGTCGCAGCGAGCGACAGCGGCCGTCACCTTGGCGGCCGCGTCCTTGAGCGCGGCGGCCGTCGGGGCCGTGTCGCTGAAGGCCATCGCGTCATGGGCAGCCCGTGCCGTGGTGAGAGTCTTGTTGGCCTGGAGAAGCGCGGTGCTGAGAACGCTCCCCTGCAAAAGACCCTTCTCGGCGTCGGTGTAGGTGTGGGCATCGAGCCCGCCGAGCTCATCACGGAGAAGAAGGGGAAGGCTGTAGGCGAGATAGGCGTTTTCCGCCGACAGGGAGTCGGTGGAAAAGACGGTGAAGCCGACCTGCCAGCTCTTCGTGGCATCGGCGGGAATGGAAAGGTCCGGGGTAGTCACGGTCGACGCAGCGGCGGCTGGAGTCGTGGTCCCTGTGGTGGAGGTCGTTCCCGCTGCGGTCGCGGTTCCCGCGGCGGTCGTTGTGCCCGCGGCGGTCGTTGTGCCCGCGGCGGTCGTTGTGCCCGCGGCGGTGGTCGTCCCCGCCGCCGGAGTCGTCCCGTCACCGAACACGCCTCGGGTGCCGAGCATCAGGAGTGCGCACGCAAAGCCGAATCGCAACGCGTCCGATTTTCTCATCAGGTGATGTCGAGGGCCTTTTTCAATGCGCCGATGACGCGCTGGGGCTGGAATGGCTTCACAATGAAGTCCTTGGCACCCAGCTGGATGGCCTGCACGATCAGCCGTTGCTGCCCCAGGGCGGAGCAGATGATGACACGCGCGGCGGGATCGATCTCACGGATCTTTTTCAATGCAGTCAACCCGTCCATGCCGGGCATCGTGATGTCCATGAGCACAACGTCCGGGCGCGTATCCTGGTACATGGTGATTGCCTGTTCCCCATTCGAGGCTTCGCCCACCACGCGAAAACCGGATTTCTCCACGATGTCGCGGAGAACGATCTTGATGAATGCCAGATCATCAACGATCAGTACGTTGACCGCCATCGTTCTTTCCGAGCCATTGCATTTTCAGATATTCTTCGATGAATGGATCGATCTCTCCATCCATGACGGCCTGTATGTTGCCGATCTCGTGTTTCGTCCGATGATCTTTGACCAGCGTGTAGGGCTGGAAGGTATACGAACGGATCTGATTGCCCCACGAGATGTCCTTCTTCTCCTGTTCCAGTTTCTCCCGATCCTTGTCGCGCTCGTTTTTGTAGAATTCGTACAATCGCGAGCGGAGCACCTTCATGGCGAACGCCTTGTTCTTGTACTGGCTGCGCTCGTTCTGGCATTGGACCACGATGCCGGTTGGGAGGTGCGTGAGTCGCACGGCCGAGTCCGTCTTGTTCACGTGCTGGCCCCCGGCTCCGCCTGCTCGGTAAGTGTCCACGCGCAGATCCTCGGGGCGGATGTCCACGTCGATTGTGTCATCGAGAACGGGAAAACAAAACACAGAAGCGAACGAGGTGTGCCGACGCGCGTTGGAGTCGAACGGAGATATGCGAACGAGCCGGTGTATTCCCGTTTCGGATTTCAGGTAGCCGTAGGCGAAGGGGCCGTTGACCTGGATGGTGACGCTTTTGATCCCACCCTCCGCCTCGAGAATGTCGAGGATATCGACCGTATAGCCGTGCCGCTCCGACCAGCGTGTATACATGCGAAAGAGCATGCTTACCCAGTCGCAGGCCTCGGTGCCTCCCGCACCCGAATGGATCGTCACGAATGCAGAAGAGGAGTCGTTGTCCCCGCCGAGCAATTCGAGCACTTTGAGCTCGCCATAGCGTTTGGTGATACTTTCCCATGAGGAACGAAGGTCGTCCTCGAGGGACTCGTCTTTTTCTTCCAACGCCAGGCGCCAGATCCCCATCAAATCCTCGAAATCAGAGCGCAGCTTCGCCCAGGGATCGAAGCGGCGTTTCAACGCCTTCAATCGCGAAAGGGCTTCCCCGGCCTTCTCCTTGTCATTCCAGAAGTCGGGCTGCGCGGTGAGCTTTTCAATAGTGGCTATTTCGTGACTCAGCGAGGCCGGGTCAAAGACCCCTCCATGTTTCGTCGATTTGGGCACCGAGGGTCTGCAGTTTCAATTCCAATTCCGTCAGCACGCTTTTCTCCTGTCATGACGCCTTAACGATCAGCCGCCTCCACTTTTTTTCCTTCAAAAACGTGATGGCGAAGGTGCCATCAACCGGAAACTGGTAAAGGCGGATGCTGTCGTCAGAATCCGTGATCCTATCAAGGTCTTTCTTCAGCCGGTTCAGCGCCGTTTCCGAGACCGTGGCGCTCTCAAACACGTCACGCAACGCCTTGCGAAAGCCGTACTGCACCAAAAGGTCGTAGCCGGCTTTCCGATGGTCGTCGTTCGCAAACTCGCAGGCCACGGCAACAAACATGGAAATGAAGTGTACGGCATTCCGTTCACCGTGTAAAGTAAATGCATGGCCTCCCTATGGACAACCGGACCAAAAGCCGACAAAAATAGAGTGAAGGAAATGAGAATGCGGCACAGTCTCGCCCTTGCCCGAAGGTTCGCTTTTCCCACCGCATACCGCTATGCTCGACGCATCGCCTTTCTGGCGGTCCTGATTCTGCCGATTGTCTCCGTTTCGGCACAACAGACGCAGACGGCACCGGGAACGGGCGCGGCATTCGTTTCCCGGCTGGCCGCGCAGCCCGTGGGCTTTCAGATCAAGCTCACCTGGCTCGACGCACCGGGGTTCACCGGCGCATGCATCATTTATAGGGGGACCGAAGAGCTTACTACCCAGAGTCTCCCAAAAGCCCTCCGCGTAGGAAGCGTACCCACCGGCGTGGGCTATTTCGTCGATACCCCGCCGGATCGCAGCGACTATTTTTACGCGGTCGCGCTTCAGGATGCGGCAGGAACCGCGTATTCTCTTCTGGTGCCGTTCCGCAACAAGACAAGCATTCCCGTTGCGGTCCAGACCACCGCGCCTGAAGAGACGTTGGCAGCGAGCATCGACAAGATCAAAGCCTCTCTTACGGGCGCCGGTGATTCAATCCAGGTATCCTTTACCACATCGAACCCGACGCGCGACCTTCTCCTCTTCTGGGGACCGGCGCCTCTGACGACGCCCGAGGATCTTCTCAGGTCGACAACCACAACCCCCTTGGATCCGGGGTCCACGAGATACGTCGTTGCCGCGTTGCCGGGTGTCGATTATTGGTTCGCCGTGCTGGACGCGGGCCTTTACAAGATAGGCAAGACTCCTCTGGTCAAAGGCGCGAACGTGACCTCGGCACCGGTTCAAGTACCGGTGACGGCCGGTCATTTGTCGCTCTCCCAGCCGAGCATCCCCCGTCGCGCGCTCCCCCTTCCCTCTCTTTCCCTCACGCGCGATGTCGAATCGAACCAGCTCTTGGCTGACGATTCGGTTCCCACATTCCCCGTCGAAAAGGCCATCGACCCGACGACGGAGAAGGCCATCGCCGGTTTGCGCTCCGCGGCCCCGGGAACCCGCCCTTTGCCCCGGGGGCCTTCTGTGCTGCATGTCGACACGACGCCGTCACCCTCGGGAGAGGTCGCACGGCTCCTGGATATCGTGCAAGGCCCGTTCCTCGGCGGCGACATGGCCACGACGGAAAGAAGAATATCGGACTTTCTCAGCCTTCCGCGCAGCCCTGAGCTCGAGGCGCATGCGCGATTCTACCTGGGGCAGGTCTATTTCGTGGCCGGCCGGACCCGTGACGCGCTCCTGGAGTTTCTCGAAGCAGACGAGTTCTATTACCAGGAGACCGAGCCATGGGTAGACGCCTGCTTCGAAATATTGGAGAGAGCCGACAGGTAGGGTTTACGCGCTCTGCGTCTTCTCGAATCCCACGCTCAGGTGATTTTCCCAGGTTTCGCCCGGTTGCAGGGCGAGATCCCAAATCTGCATGAAGCAGTGCGATTGGAACGCGGACCCGCCGCGGCCTCCCGCCGCTTCACAGGGTGTTTCCAGCGGGACGCTCCAGCACCGAAACGGTCGGGCTGAAGAGAGGGTCACCGAGACCTCGTTTCGCACGTCGCGGATGAGCAGACCCTGCACCCCCTCCAGCTCGGCGGGATCCGAGGTGAACTCGATCGTCCGATCCTCTTCCAGCAGGAAGAGTCTTCCGCAGTCCGTCGAGCGTGCCGCCAATGAGACATTGATCTCGACACCGAATCGCGCCGAAAGCTCGTTGGAGCCGAGATTCACGAGACGATAGTAGACATCGATGGATCGAGGACGGAACACGAATCGCTTTTCGATGCCCACCGGTCGCGCGGTGCCATTCACCGTGACCGAACCGGCACGGCGCAACAGAAGCTCCGGTAAGGCACGGTTCAGCTCCACGACCTCGTACGGGCCTTGCACGAAATCTCCCGCTTCCCGGGATCTCTCCGCGCGAAAATCCTCGAGTGTACATTCGCTCGTACAGAAATGATCGAGAAACGCCTTCCTTTGATAACGCGCGGGGGCGCCATTCGGCTCTTCTTCTCGATCCACCATGGTATCCAGGTAGTTCCACGACGCGGGGAGAAAATCCAGCTCGAAAAGGGCACCGCCGACTGAATGGATGTACGCATTCAATTCCGAGCCCTGATACAGGTATTCGGTGGCGTTGTCCATGTCGAAATCCACGCTCAGAATGGATGGGGCAAAAATCTCGGTGGCGCGGGTAATCTTCTCCGCTTCGATCAAGGACTGATAAATCGCCTTACGCAGCTCGTTCTCATAGATCCCCCCCGTTCCTCTGTTCCAGTATGCGTAATGGGACTGTCCCTTCCAGAGCTCGGTCTGCGCGGCCTTCTTTTTGTACTTGTCCCCGCGCACCTGATTCACGAGCACGTGCGTATTCATCATCTTGGAGTACATGAGCCAGGATTCGGGATAGCGGGAGAGGAAATTGCGGAAATGGCCACCGACAACGAAACGAGCTCCGCCTGGGTCTCCCCCGTGCTCGCTGCGCATGCGGGCATACGTGCCGCGTTGCGATCGAGGCAGTGACCACTGCATGATGTCCAGGGATGAGCTGGACGGGATGTAACACCGCCGCACCGGAGGGTTTTCCTTCAGGTATTGGCTGGGGGTGGTCGGATGAAGCCAATCGACATTTTCGGCCGTGAGCTTTATGAATCCTTCCAACCACCCATTGCCCAGAAGCGTTTCGGCGGCGCGTGCTCCCTCTTCCACGATGGCCGCGACGGGAGAGAGAGCTCCCAAATCCGCGGATTCCGCTACGGAGCGGAGGAACTCGATGGCGGATTCCGGCGCCGCTGTCGCGGCAAGCTCGGAAAATCGCGCTGAGAGGGGCAGAACCGATATGATTTTTCCCTGGTCCTCGGTGAGGAGCGGCTCCCAGAGCTGATCCGCAAGCACGCCGGCAATCGTCAGCTGGGCGTCGTCGAGCAGGGTATAGTCGAGACCGCTCGCTTTCAAAACCGAGGCCAAACCGGGTTCCCAGACTTTTTCGGCGATCCAGCAGCCCCGGGGACGCGTCTCGAATCTGACACGCAGCCACGTCGTCATCTTCTCCAGTTGGCCCAGCTTGTCGTTGGTGGGGATGAGAGGGAGAACGGGATCGAAATACCCGCCGCCGAGCACCTCGACCTGGCCACGGCCGACCATTTCGGCGAGCAACGTCAGGAATTCCGGATGCGCTTCTTCCAACCACTCCAAGAGAATGCCGCTGTAATGAAGAGCGACGGGGAATGCGGGATAACGATAGAGCACGGCGAGAAATGGCTTGAACGCCTCCTGGTAGAGGCGCTCCGCCTCGCCATCGCTGCGACCCAAGGGGAGATGATTATGCGTCCCGAGGATGACGCTCTTCCTCACTGTGGATACGTCCCCTATGATCCGAGGATCCGCGCCAAAAAGGCGCGGTCAAACGCCATGAAGGCGTAGGCCAGCAGACCGGCCGATATGAGATGGAGCGGGAAACCGCGCAAGAAGCGCGGCACCTGCTCCACTTCCAAGCGCTCGCGTATGGCGATCATCATTGCCGTGACCAGGAAATACCCTACTCCCGTGGCAAACCCCGCCACAAGGCTTTCTGCGCCGGTCATATCAGATCGAGCCACGACAAGGACGATACCGAGTGAGGCTGAATTGATCCCCACTTCAGCCATCGAAAAACCCGGAGCGGGAGCAAAGCCCGGAATAACACGGGTCGCCAACAGCTCGAGGAGAAAGCCTACGCCGAGCACGAGAAAAAGGAAAAGAGGGGTCTGGAGGAAAGAAAGGCCGAGGGGCGCGAGGATGAAGTCCTCCACGGCCCATGCACCGATGGAGGAGACCGTCATGAGGATGGTCATCGCGATGCCGATCTGTACAGCGCCTTTCATCCGCCCCTGCTCCGTGATATCCGGGCAGACGCCGAGCAGTCGGGCGAGGATGGCATTGTCCACGAGGGCGAATGTGACGATGATCGCCACCCAGCTCATTGCACGCCAGCCTTTCCGGCCATTGCATTCGCGCGCCGTGTCTGGAGCGAACGCAATGCGGCGGCCAGATAGCCCAGACAGAGCAAGCCGCCGCCGGCGAGGCCCAGAGCGCGGATGGGATCGCACGACAGCCCCGGCACCGCAATCGTTCCACCGAACGAGCCGACCGGGAAGAGCGTGATTGTTCCCGCTCCCAAGACTTCGCGCACCAACGCGATGAGAACGAGGCAGCACGCGAAGCCGAACCCGCTGGCCACGGCATCGGCAACACCGTTCGCGACGGTCTCCGCCCTGGTGGCCCTTTCGGCGCCACTCAGCACCAGACAGTTGACGGCGATCAGCGGCGCGTAGATGCCCATGCCGGCAATGGCCTCAGGAATGTAGGCCGTGAGAAGAACTTCTATCGATCCCGTGAGAGTGGCGGTGATCAAGAGCGCGCCCAATCGCTGCCTTCCCAGCGTCGCTGCCTGAACCTCGCCGCTCTCCGAAACGCGTGCGCGAGCGATCAATGCCATGAAGAGGGCCGACAAGACCAGGACGACGAGAACGAAGGCGCTCATCCAGAGTGCGTCCATCACGCGTGTGGTCACGGCGATTGCCGGACACAGACCCATGACGAGCGCGGTTGCGGGGTTTTCAAACAGAAAGCTGCCACCCGTGATCCCCTGCGGTTTCATGCCACTCCCTTCCGCGCGTTTTCAGGCTGGCGCCGCGGCGTGGCCCGGTCAATGAGGGGAACAAAGCAATTGCCCATGACGAGGGCCACCGGGATTCCATCTCCCAAGGAACCATAAAACCGCATCACAAAGGCGAGCACACCCAATCCGATGCCGTACACCCATCGCCCCCGCAGTCCCAGCGGCGAGGTAACCGGATCCGTTGCGGCGAAAAATGCCGTGAGGACGAGGCTCCCCGAGAAAAGCTGGAAGCCCGCTCCTCCCGCAAACCAGCCCTGGCCCGTGGAAAGCCCGCCGAACAGGAACGCGAGCACGACGAAGCTCGAGAGGAAGGCGACCGGCACCTGCCACCGCATCACGCCGCGACGCAGGAGCGCGACCGCGCCGAGCACGAGAAGAGGCACGCAGATCGTCCCGATTGCGCCTGTGACGTGTCCCACGAGAAGATCGAAGAATCCGGGCCGCAGTGAGACGCCGACAATGGACAAGACATGGGCGTTCACCCATTGAACCACCGTGGCATCGAGGCCGCTGAACGTGTACCCGCTGCTGGCCAGCACGGCCAAAGGCGTCCGGCCGCTCCAACCCGTGGTGGAAAACGCGGCGCGTAGTGCGTCAAGCGGCGGCAACCCTCCTGATTCCGCCACCCCGCGCGCGGGCAACCATCGCGCCATGGAGGCGCCCCAGGAAAGCTGCGCGAAGACGACGCCAGCCAGGGCGGGATTCATCCAATTACGACCCAGTCCGCCGAAGCTCTGTTTGACGACAAGGATGGCGAAAGCAGCGGCCGCCGCGGGCACGTAGAGCGGGCATCCTGCCGACAAGAGCAGCCCTATGACGAGACCGGTCAACACCGCGCTTCCGTCGCTGAGCGTCATCCGCCCGGAAACAAGACAGCAGAGAAGCTCCGCGAGAACCGCGGTGCCCACGGATACGACCAGTACGAAGACCGCCGCGGCGCCGAACATGAAAATGCCCCACGCAGCCGCGGGAGCGAGCGCGCCCACGACGCTCCAGGTCATGCCCGCCGTCGAGCCGGGGATGCCCACATGGGGCGCCGGGGCAACGATCAACGCTGCGTGTCCCCCCTGTTCGGGCCTTTCAGCCACGCGGTACCTGCCTTCGGGTGCTCATCCCATCCTGAAGCACGGCCGCGAGGGGGATGTGCGACGGGCAGGCATATGCGCAGCATCCGCAGCCCGTGCAGCGCGACAATCCTTCCTTTTCCGCCGTGACCAGATCGCCCTGTTTGATGAGCTTGTACAACCGTGTGGGCACCAGATCCCAAGGGCATGCCTCGATGCAGCTGCCACAGCGGATACACGGCCATTCCGTCCGGGTGCGCGCCTCACGCGGGCCGAAGACGACGACCCCCGTCGTGCCTTTCGTGACAGCAGTCTCGGTACTTTCCACGGCCAGGCCGCGCATGGCGTTGCCGATGACGACCTTCCCCACCGGCCCGGAAAGCCCGCCGCATTCCTCGAACAGCTCGCCAATGCGGGTTCCGATTCTCACCTTCAGATTGCGCGGCCCTTTTATGGGCGCGCCGGTTACTGTCACGATTCGCTCGATCAGGGGCTTTCCTAGAACGACCGCCTCGTAAATTGCATAGAGAGTCCCGACATTCAAGATGACGGAAGAGGTTTGCGTGCCGCCGTCACCAACCGAGCCCAGGACGAGCTGCTCATGGCCTTGAGGGTAACGGGAGGGAAGAACCACGATCTGGCAATCCAAGGAAGCCTCCCTCAACGCACGCTCGTAAATCGACACAAGCTCCTCCGCGTTGGAACCGAGGGCGAGCACGGTACGCGTCGGGGCCAGGAGGAATTTACAAATGCGGAGAGCCTGAACGATCTGGAGCGGTTTCTCACGCAGCAAGACAAAATCGGCGCTGAGCGCTGGATCGCTGTCAACGCCGTTGGCGACAAACAGGGAGACCGTCGCGCCGGGAGCGACGGCGAGCTTCACGTGCGTGGGAAAAAGCTCCCCGCCAAGTCCGACCACACCCGCGGCTTGGATCTTCTGCAGTACGTCCTGGCGGGAAAGATTCTCCCACGGAAGCTCTTTGGGCGGCTTGCCCGACGCCTCGAACTCGCCGCCCAGCTCGACGACCACCGAGGGACATATCGCGCCGTCCGGAAGCCTCAGCGTGCGTATCTCGACCACACGCCCCGGAATCGAGGAGTGAACGTTGGCGGAGATCGGACCGTCGGCGGCCCCGATGAGCATCCCTTCCCGCACGTGATCGCCGGGCTGGACGACGCACCGCGCGGCTGCTCCAACATGTTGCAGCAAAGGAATGACGGCGAGGGACGGCACCGCGGCGTTCGCAATCCGTAAGGAACGAGAAACAAAACTGTCATCCGGGGGATTTACCCCGCCCTTCGAGGGGCTCTGTGAATATGTCATGGAACCTGATTCCGCCGTGCTGCACCATTAAAGCGTACTTGAATGCTTCGGATCAAGGGTCCCGCGGCGCGGTCACGCGCCATCCACATCAGGAGCGCCGCCATGACGAGGAGACTCAAAGGCATTTCCCGCAACAGCGTCGACGATGGACCACGCAGCACCACCGCAACGGGTCGTCCCTGCGCGAGGAGGAGGGACTCGAGGCTTCCCGGCCGCGACCCCCGCAAGACGCTTGCCAACCATGTGGCGTCGAAAACCTTTACGGTCCGAAGCCGCGAGAGCATGTCTCCACCGGGGCCGATCAGGTACTCCCGCTCGTAGACGCGCTCGTCTTCTCCTGGCAGCTCCCATGGCCTGCCGAAGGCAAGAGATTCCTGGTAGGCCTCGTGCGTTACGAGATCTGAAACGTCGGGCAGAGACTGCGGATGGTTTTGCCGAGCAAGTGTTGCGAGTGAACGCCACGAATAGTCATGAACGCCGGGCGTTCTTTGTGGCGTCGGGATCGCGCGGCCGGCGGCCAGAGGCAGGAGGCCGACGGCAATGATTCCAATCACCACGGCAAAGAGCGCCACGGATCGACCTCGGGAGCTTCCCCCGGTGGGGCGAACAATCGGTATCGGATCGAAAGCGGAACGCCTTCTTCGAGATCGCGGAAGCCGCCCCCACAATTGCGCGACTCCAGCGAGAAGGACCACCGAGGCGAGCAGAGAGCAGAAGAAGCCGAGGAAGAGCATGAGGCTGGCTCCCTCGGTGATGGCGAGGAGAAAGATCCCCACGATGGCGACGCAGCCGTACACGAGGATGGGTTGTCGCGCTTCTCCCAGGAGACGCTCGTCCCAGGCATGGAGCACCACGAGGACCCGCATGACGGGGAACCATGCACCGACGAGCGCCAGGCACAGAGCAAGACGCGCCACACCGCCCGACAAGAGGAATGGGAGCCAAAACACGACGACCGCGGCGGAAATCGCTGCGCCTGTCCGCCGTGACTTTTCGAGCGAGAATGACAGAAACAGGGCGAATGCCGCCAGACAGGCAATTGCGACGAGTGAGATCCCGGGGCGGAAGTCTACGAGCTGCCACGATCCCCGCCAAGGGATACCGAGTGTGGCGCATAATTCAAGGTAGGTCCGAGCCGCGGAAAGCGTAGCGGGAACATAGAGCAAACTCCACTGTTGGGCGCCTTCTGCTTGTCTAAAATAACCGGAAAGTCCTTCCATGTACCTGTCGAACCGCGGGTCTTGCGCGTCCAAACGGTCCGAAAGTGAAGCTACAGGAATCTTCGCAATGCCGGTAAAGTCCCAGAATTCGACCTGCGCTGTCGTGTCGGCGACGACTGCCGGACCGAATCGATGTACCACGGCCGCTCTGTCGCGAGCGTCAGCGGGCGCGCCGCGAATCAGGAGCACATGGTAGCCCCTCCATGGTTGTGTCGATGCGGAAGAAAGCCGTAGCGCGCCCGGGGCCAGCACCAGGAGGACGCCGGCCAGAATCAGCGACACGCCAATGGCAATGGCATTGGGGTGCACCCCTGCGGGAAACCCGGCGCGTCGCATCACAGGGTGCAATACGCTACCGCAATGAAGAATCCGAGAAGGGCGCCGACGAAAACCTCGGACATCGTATGGCCCTGGACTTCCTTTACCGGTCGGGCTTTGAGGGCATGATGGGGAGAAAGGTCTCGCATGAGCTGGTTCAACGCTTTGGCCTGCGCTCCGGCGGCCCGGCGTACGCCCAAAGCGTCACGGAAGGTGAGAATCGCATAGAACACGGTTACGAAGAACAGCGTGGAGTCTGGGCCTTCGACGAAGCCCGCCGAGGTGGCAAGGGCGGCAACGAGGGCGGAATGGCTGCTCGGCATGCCACCCGTTGTCCAGAATATGTTCACCAGTATTTCACGCGCGCTCCGAGGGCGGTTGCGGACCAGCATGATGAATGACTTCAAGAGCTGGGCGAGAAACCAGCTCGTAAAGGCCGAGAGGAAGACAGGGTTTGAGAAGATCCTGCCCAAGACGTCGAGGGTATGCTGGGAAAGCATCAAACGAGTTTCACTTGGCACGTTCCCATTTGTCAAGCTGTGGCGTGCGCGTCGGCGCGAAAAGCCATTCTTCTTGACACCGTTTCACGCCGCCACTACTATCTGCCAACATGGCACGCGCTAAAAGTGAAGCCGTTCAGGAATGGTCGGACGCCGGCTCGGCGATGGGCCGGATGTATGGCATCTTCTTCTTCTGGCTCTTTCGCGAACCATTTCCCCTCCGCCAGCTTGGACAGCAAATCGTTCGGGTCATGACGGAGGCCTTCGGCATTGTCTGTCTCTCCGCCGCGCTCGAAGGCGCCATGTTCGCCTGGCTCTCCGGGTGGGACGGTGGGCAATTCAGCGCCCTTTCATGGAGCGGAGCGGCGAGCATCTTCCTTCTCCTCTCCACCACCACCACGCTGATTGGCGCGATGATCTTTGCCGCGCGCATCGGCACGGCCTTTACCGTCGAAATCGGGTCAATGCAGATGAGCGGCCAGCTCGATGCATTGCGTCTCATGGCCGTCGAGCCGGCCCAGTACATCGTCATCCCGCGTGTGCTCGCCTCCATAATCTGTTTTCCCATCCTCAAGGCCTTGAGCGACGGCGTGGCCATTGTCGCCTGCATGGGTTGTGCGAAGTGGTGGTTCGACATCTCGGTGCCCATCTTCTTTCAGCACGCGGGTTCCGTGCTTCGATCAACAATACTCACCACATCATATATCCGCTGCATGCTCCACGCCTTCTTCATCTCCGTCAATGCGTGCGGTCTGGGTTTCCACTTTCAGGGCGGTGCCGTGGAGCTCGGCAAGACCACGACAAAATCCATTGTCACCAATCTCATCGTGGTCATCGCTGTCGATACGATCTACGGAGTGCTCGATTCCATCATGGGGTGGAGCGTCGTATGATACAGGTGCGCGACGTCTCGTTTGCCTTCCCCCACCGTGCTGTCTTGGAGCACCTTACAATCGATGTCGAGGAATCCCTTACTACGGTGATTGTAGGGCGGAGCGGAATCGGCAAGTCCGTGCTCCTGAAGTGCATAACGGGTCTTCTTCGCCCGCAGGAGGGAAGCATCCTCATCGACGGTGTCGACGTGGTGCAAGCCCCCCGCCAGACACTCCGCGACATCCGAAAAAAAATCGGCATGCTGTTTCAGGAAGGGGCATTGTTCGACTCGATGGATGTCTTCGAAAATGTCGCCTTTCCCCTCGCCTACCATCGAGCGGCCAGCGGGAAGGAAATCGAAAAAAAGGTGGACGCCTATCTCGATCTGGTGGGAATGACGGAATACGCCCGTGCCATGCCCCAGGAGCTGTCGGGGGGCATGAAGCGCAAAGTCGCGGTTGCCCGCGCCATGATTCTGGAGCCGCGCTACCTCCTGTATGATGAACCGACCGCCGGACTCGACCCCGCCAGCTCCGCGGTCGTGGAATCCATGATCCGACGTCTCCAGCAGCGGAAAGCCATCACATCCTTGGTAGTCACACACGATATCGACCTCACGCGCTACATCGCGGACCGCATCGCGCTCCTCGAGGATCATCATATCCTGGCCGAGGCAGGCCGCGAGGACGCCTTCCTCCCGGATTCACCCATTTATCAGCATTTCATCGAAAACAGAGAAAGGATCCGAGCAGAAAATGGCAGTTAAAGCAAACCGGGTCATCAGGGTTTTTGTCATCATCATCCTTGCCGTGGCGACCACCCTCTTTCTCTATCTGCTCATCAACAACTTCCAATTCACGCGCGGCCGCGTGGTCAAAATCCATTTCTCCAGCGTCGGTGACCTGAATAACGGGGCGTGGGTGCGCAAGGCCGGCATCAAGGTCGGTTCCGTGACGCGACTGGAGCCCGCGGCCGACGAGAAGACGATCAACGTCACCGTTCAGTTCAGACCCGAGGCTATTGTGCGCGCCGGCGACAAATTCGCCCTGGTTGCCAAAGGAATTCTCGGCGACATGTACATCGAGCAGACAGCCGGTCCGAAGGACGAGCCTTTGGTCAAGGACGGCCAATTCTTCGAAGGCCAGCCTTCATTCAACATCACCGACCTGCTGGGCGGGGATACGATGGGTATGATCACCGACCTCCTGGCGAGCATCAAGAAATTCACCGATGGCCTTGGCACGAGCCAGGGGTCTATTGACACCACCATGAAGGACATTGCCAAGACCATGGAAAACGTACGCATCATCACCGACCGGACGGTTGTGGCCACGGACTCGCTGCCGCAGATCACGAAGCAGATTCAGGACTCCATTGACGAGCTGCAGGCCACTGTCCAGGCGTTCTCGGACAAGTCCCAGAAGATCTTCGCGAGCGTCGAAGGGGTGGTCGGGGACGGCTCCAACGACGTGAGCGCCTCCTTGAAGTCCATTCATCAAATCAGCAGCGACCTCCAGAGGGCCGTAACTGATCTGACGTCGCAAAGCTCGGTGATTTCAAAGCTGGGCACCCCTGAAACGGCGCAGAGCGTGACGCTCACCCTCAAGAATCTTCAGGACATTTCACAAGAGCTTTTGACCGCCTCCAAAGAGACGGAAACCCTCGTCAAAGGCCTGAGCGGTATTTTCGATTCCGGCACGCCCCCCGCCTCCGCTAAGAAATAGATTCCTTCTTCGATTGACAGTCCGCCGCGGTGCCGCTCACCGCGGCTTTTTTTGTCTCCGCATTGAGCTCGTGCGCCTTGCCGCAATCTCTTGACAAAGTGTACGTATACGTATATTTTAATTTTTATTCGTCTCTATTCGATCACTTACATATGGGAGGGGCCATGATCAAGCGGATCACGCTCATCGAGCCAAAGAATGATCACCTTCACGTTTTTTCCCGTTTCGAGCTTCCCCGCCTGGGGGGCGTCCTCCTTGCCACGATCATGCGTGACAAAGGGTACGAAACGCAGATGCTGTTCATGAAACGCGGCGACCTGGTGCCGCGGGATTTCGCCGCGGACCTCGTGGGCATTTCCACGATCACCTCCACCGCGGAAAGCGCCTATGCCATTGCCGACTCGTTTCGCGCCCTGGGCATTCCCGTGGTCATGGGAGGCCCCCACGTCAGCTTCCTGCCGGAGGAGGCGCTGCGCCACGCGGACTTCTGCATCATGGGTGAAGGTGAAACAAGCTTTCCGCTTCTCGTTGAAGCGCTGAACCGAGAGGGGAACCTCGGCGACGTGCCGGGCCTCGCGTGGATGGAAGGCCAGACCGTACGACGGAATCCGATGGCATCGCCCATAGAGGACCTGGATAGCCTCCCCTTCCCCGACTTCACGCTCGTGCACATGAAAGGGAAGGCAAAAGTCGGATCGAACGGATTCGGCAAGCCGACGATTCCGATTCAAACCTCGCGCGGTTGTCCCTACGATTGCACATTCTGTTCCGTGACGGGCATGTTCGGCCACCGCTATCGGCACCGTTCGACGCAGAGCATTCTTGCCGAGCTTTCACAATACAGCCCCGATTCCTGCTACATCTTCTTCTACGATGACAACTTCTGCGCCAATCCCCGCAAGACCAAGGAGCTGCTCCGCGAGATGATCAGCCTCCGTTTGGGCTTCAAATGGTCAACCCAGGTCCGCACTGACGTGGCGAAGGACCCTGAGCTGCTGGATCTCATGATGAAGGCGGGCTGCACGACTCTCTTCATTGGATTGGAGTCCGTGGACCCCGCGGCCCTGAAAGAAATGCAGAAACGCCAGAGTGTCGACGAAATCCGCTTCGCCATCCGCGAGATCCGCAAGCGGCGCATCCACGTCCACGGCATGTTCGTCTTCGGCTTCGATTCTGACACTCAGGATACCACCCGCGCGACCGTGGACTTCGCTCTTGCGGAAAAGATCGACTCGGCCCAATTCCTGATCCTCACGCCCCTTCCCGGATCCAGCTTCTACACCACGATGTCGGCCCAAGGACGGCTCATCGACCTGAACTGGGATACCTACGACACCATGCACGTGAAGTTCCTCCCGAAAGGCTTCACCCCGTACGAGCTGCAACGCGAGCAGATCAAGGCGCATCGTCGTTATTACGCGTCCCGCCACGTGCTCGGCAGGCTTCTGCGAGGACGAAAAGCGGGTTTCCTGATCGGGGTCTACGCGAGCTCCTTGAACCATCGTTGGCAGCGCAGGGAGCGCGGGTATCTGCGCTTGCTTCGTATTCCGCGACCCGCGGCACCCGGCGTGTTGTCCATGGTATGAAATCAGGCGCGTTCGGTGTAGTGTCACTGACAGGACCGGACGCGCTCCATGACACCCGTCGCAACTTTTAAACGCCTCTTTCCCTGGATTGTTCGCAAACCGCGCGTATTCGCGCTCGTGGGCAAGAGCGGCACGGGTAAAAGCCACCAGGCCCGTCAGGTAGCCCGTCGCTTCCGTATCGATCTGATCATTGACGACGGTCTCCTGATCAAAGGACAGAAAATAGTCGCGGGCAGATCTGCGAAGCGGGAAAAAGGGATCCTCAGCGCCATCAAGACCGCCGTCTTCGCCAATCCCGACCAGATTGCCGAGGTCCGCCAGGCCCTGGCAGCCGAGAGCTTCGGACGCGTCCTGATCATCGGCACGTCGCGGAAGATGGTTCAAAAGATCGCCACGACCCTCAATCTGTTGCCCATCAATCGCTTCATCGGGATCGAGGAAGTCTCCACGCGGGAGGAGATCAATCGGGCACTCCGTGTGCGGGCGGAGGAAGGAAAGCATATCATCCCGGTGCCGGGCGTTGAAATCAAACGCAATTATCCGCACATTTTCTTCGAGTCGGTGAAGATCCTCTTGAAGGCCGGCAAAGGGTTACGTCGGAGCGAAGAGGAAATCGTCGAAAAAACCGTCGTGCGTCCCGAGTATGGTCGCGGTCGGACCCGCGCGGTGCGGCCTCCACCCGAGCAGCCTTCCGACAAATCCATTTGACAGCTGTAGTTAGCGTGACTATGATCGATAGAAGGAGGTGGTATGCGGAAACTCTTCTTGCTCGCGCTTTTCGTATGTGTCCCGCTTGCCATTTTTGCCCAGGACGCGACCCAATTCACGTCTGAAACCGACCATTATCGGGTCTATTCCGAAACGAGCCAGGCTCAGGCTGACGACGTCGCGCATCGCATGGAAGCCGCCGTCACACTTTATAACGAGATCTTCCATTTCGACCTATCCACGCTCCCCACCAAGTTCCGGGTGCGTGTCTTCAAGGACGTCGACAGCTTCAATGCCTACCTGGACAAGGTGCTTTCCCAAAAGCGCACGGACTTCGTGTTCGTGGCCTGGTCCGATCCTGAGCGTTCGGAGCTGCTCTGTTTTCCCAAGGATGATGCGGCATTCACGGCGTCCCTCCTCCACCAGGGGTTGATCCAATTCGTGAAGGGTTTCGTCGACAATCCGCCGGTGTGGATGCGGGAAGGGGTCGCCACCTATCTCGATTCAGCGGTGTGGGATTCCAAGGCGGGCACGTATACCGCCAAACCGAATCTCGCGTGGCTGGACAGTCTGAAGGCTATCGTGCGTGGTGAAACGCCCAGCAAGCTCATCGCATTCTCGGATCTCCTCACCCTCTCGCGGGAAAACGCCCAATCACAGATGGACGTTTTTGCACCCGAATCGTGGGGCTTCGTCCAGTTCCTTCTGAACGCACCCGACAGGCGCTACAGCCGTGCTCTCTGGGATTCGGTGGGCGCATTGACCCCAAAGGGCACGCTGGATGACAACTCGCAAAGCGCCCGGAAACGCGCATTCTCCTGGATCAGCGATGCGACGATCCAGCAGGATTTCCAGGCCTACATCCTCTCACTGAAAACGGCGGCCGATCTCGTGAAGGACGGCATCGATTTGTACGCAAAGGCGGACTTCGCAAACGCCGAGATCTCATTCACGCATTCTCTCGATCTCGAGCCGTCCAGCAGCACGGCCTGGTACTATCTCGGATTGATATCCTACGGGCGCAAGGACTACGCGAAGGCCGAGGATGACTATTTGAAGGCATTCCAACTCGGCGCGAATGCTGGAGTCATCAACTACGCGCTGGGCGTCAACTCATTCGCGGCAGGCAAGAGCTCGGACGCCTCGAAGTACCTGAACTTCGCAAAACAGTCGGACAAGACGTCGTACGGCGACAAGGTGGACGCCTTGCTGAAGCGGATCAATACAACGAACTGAATAAAAAAGGCCCCCACACGGGGGCCTTTTTCGTATTCCGTAGGATTCCAGTTTTCAGGACGCCGCGGGTGACGGACCCGCGCCCGGGGCGCGGCGCCTTCCCTTCCCCCCCCGATGCCTTCTGCGCCTCTTGCCGGGCGTCTTCACCGCTTCCCCCGTGCCATCCCGCTGTTGGAGTCGCGACGGGCTTTCACGCGCTGTGCGGGCGCGATGATGGTGCCGTGTCTCTTTCAGCAGGATCTCAGCGGCGATCACAAGGTCCTTCTTCGATGGAAAGAGGGGCTCCGCGGCCGTTCGGATGTACTGCTGCACAGGCAAGAAGGGGTCCTCGGACTCCATGATATCCGGCTGCGCAAGCACGAGATCGCGGAAGAGAAAGTAGAACATCTCATTGCGATCGAGAAGCGTGCCCGCCTTTGCGCGCTCGTCCAGCTCCGCCAAACGCTTGCCGAATGCAGATTCGCCCAGGCGCAGTCGCGAATCGCGCAACGTGCGTGCGATGGCGGGAAAGATCACGTCGAACATTCGCAGCTTTATGGACAGGTCGAGGATGTCGCCGGCGGCGCACGATGTGAGGATCTTGTAGACCTCTTCGGTCACGCGCTCACGGGAGCAGCTCAGCAGGGATTCGCCGAGACGGCGTATGAGCGCCGCCATGGGATGAGGGAGGGAAAAGCCCATGAGGCTCGCGTACTTCACGGCGCGGATCATGCGCACGGGATCCTCGGCGAAGGAAGCATCAGCCTTTACGAGCGTCCGTAGCCGTTTATGGCGGACATCGGCCATGCCACCGACGTAATCGATGATCTGCTGATCTATGGGGCAGTAGTACAGTGCGTTGATGGTGAAATCTCGCCGCTCGGCGTCTTCTTCCATGGTCCCGAAAGCGTTGTTCATGTCCGGGAAATCCGAGTGCTCGACGGTCCCCAGGGCGCTTCTCGAACGGAACGTGGAGACCTCGATGTATTTCTCCCGGGCGCAATAGACGTGCACGAGCCGAAAACGCCGCCCGATCACCCGTGCGGAGCGAAAGCATCTTTTGATTTGTTGGGGGTGAGCGTCTGTTGCCACGTCGAAATCATTGGGACGGCGCCCGACAAGGAGATCACGCACAGCTCCGCCAACGATGTAGGCGCGATGACCCGATGCGCGCAACCTTCTCACGACCCATAGGGCGTCCGCATCCACGAGGGTGCGGTCTATCCCGTGCTCCTCCTGGGTGTAGATGTGGGCCTTCTTGCCAACAGTGCCGTTTTCCGTCGTCCCGTATCTGAAAAGCAATCTACCGTCCCGAATGCTCGCTCAAGGTGCCTGCATCCTACCGCGCCGGTGGCGATTGTCAAGTGATCGCGGCGCACGCCGCCTTGACAACCGCTGCGTCCTGCGGATTTACTGAGGGACACCTAAAGGAGACGGAATGCTCCCAATTGAGATCCGCCGCGTTCGCACGGCGCAGGATCGGACGGAATTCGTGAAAATGGCCTGGCGGTTTTATCGAAAGGATCCCCACTGGGTCCCGCCCCTCATCGGCGATCAATGCGCCTTCATCGACCCGACACGCGGCGTTTTTTTCGAGCATGGGGAAGCCGAGTTGTTCCTGGCTTTTCGCGGCGAGAACCCGGTCGGACGCATCTCGGCCCACGTCAACGGCCGCTATGACGAGCATTTCCATGATTTGAAGGGCTTCATAGGTTTTTTCGAATGCGAGGACAACCAGGAGACGGCGCAAGCGCTCTTCACCTCCGCGGAGAACTGGCTGCGGACAAAGGGACGTCGCACTGTCGAGGGCCCCATGAGCTTCGGCGTCTATGACGAGATCGGTATCCTCGTGGAAGGATTCGATACGGATCCGTATGTCTTCACCTCGCATAATCCCCCCTACTACCAGCGGCTGTTCGAGAACGCGGCATGGCAGAAGTCCGTGGATTGGTATGCGTTCCGCGGCCGTGCCGACGTCTTCAGCAAAGATCTGGACCCCCGCTATTTCAGCCTCTCCCAGCGCGTCCTGAAACGGGACGGCATGACCATGCGCTCCATGGACATGAAGAACCACCTCGAGCGCGAGGCGCAGATCGTGCAAAGCATCTTCGCCTCGGCCTGGGACAAGAATTGGGGCCATGTCCCCTTATCCGACAAGGAGTTCTCCCGTCTCAAGGAAGGGGTCAAACAGTTCGTCGTTCCCGAGCTCTCTTTCGTAGCCGAGCTGAACGGGACGCCCATTGCGTTCGCCCTGTCGATTTATGACGCGAATGTGGCCGTGAAAAAGGTGAACGGTCACCTGTTCCCCTTCGGCTTCATCACGATTCTCACCCAGGGAAAGAAGACCCGCCGCTTCCGTCTCATTCTCATGGGTGTTTTGGAAGAACATAGACGTCAGGGTATCGAGATCGCCCTGATCGCTCACGTCATCGAGGAAGGGCTGCGCCGCGGTTTCAAGGAAGTGGAGATGTCCCAAGTCGTCGAGACGAATGAACCCATGATCTCCTCGCTGGAGCACCTTCCCGTCGAACGGTACAAGACCTGGCGTGTCTATCGAAAGGACATCATTGAATGAGCGAGCTGATAGAGCCCCGCGTACCAAAGGGATTTCGGGATTTCCTGCCGGAAAAGGAAGCCGCCCGACAGAAGTTCGTCGCAACGCTGGCCGGCGTCTTCTCTCGATTCGGGTTTGCACCCATCGACACCCCCGTGCTGGAGTTCGCCGAAGTGCTTCTCGGCAAGGGCGGCGGGGACACGGACAAGGAAGTCTATCGATTCACGGACCATGGGGGACGTGACGTAGCCATGCGCTACGATCTCACTGTGCCATTTGCCCGTTTCATGGCGGCTCATATTTCCGAGGTCGGTCTGCCTTTTCGCCGCTGGCACGCGGCCAAGGCATGGCGGGGTGAAAATACGCAGCGCGGCCGCTATCGCGAGTTCATGCAGGTCGACTTCGATATCGTTGGCACCGACTCCGCTTCCGCCGATCTCGAAATACTCCTGCTCATGCGCGAGAGCATGAAGGCACTCGGCGTCGAGCGCTTCACGTTCCGCTACGCTCATCGGGGGGTGTTCAACGCGTTCCTCGCGCGGCGCGGTCTGGCCGAGAAATCGGTGGACGTGCTTCGAACAATCGACAAGCGGCGAAAGATCGGCGAAGAAAAAACGAGCGAGATGCTCACTGAGGTCTGCGGGGCCGACAACGCGAGGGCCGTCCTGGATTTCACGCGCGTAGAGGAAACACCCGTCGCCACGCTGGCAAAGCTCAAAGACATGGTAGGCCAGGATGTGGACGGCATCCAGCGTCTGGAAACCCTTGCGGCCGCTCTGGAGCGTCTGGAAGCGGCCGCGCCATTCGTCCTCGATCCTTCCATAACACGCGGTCTCGATTACTACACGGGTATCGTATTCGAAACATTCCTCAGCGACCTGCCGGACATCGGATCGGTCTGCTCCGGCGGACGCTACAACGACTTGGCCTCTCTGTACACGAAACAAAGCCTACCGGGCGTCGGTGCTTCCATTGGCGTCGACAGGCTCATGACCGCGCTGGAAGAGTTGAACCTCTTGAGCGGGGCTCACGCCTCCTCGTCGGTCCTCGTCCTCTCCCTCGAGGATTCTCTCTTGGCCGACTATCATCAGATCGCCCAAGCTTTTCGGGCCGCCGGAATTTCAACGGAGGTCTACCCCGAGAAGAAGAAACTGGCCATCCAGTTCGCCTACGCCGAGAAGAGGGGCATTCCGCTCGCGATAGTGTACGGAGAAGACGAGGCGAAAGCCCAGACGATGGGTTTGAAGGACCTGCGCGCTCGGACGAGCATCGACGGGCTCAGCCGAGCTGCCGCGATAGATAAAGCCAGAGAGCTTCTTCGGTGATGGCGAGCGACGCGGGGGACATGGCATCGGGCAAGTCCGCCTGCGTATGCCACTGGGGATAGTCGATGTCGATCAAGATGCAGGCCGCAGTTCCGCGGCTGAGAAACGGTGCGTGGTCAGAGATGATGTATTTGAGCCGGTGCGCCTTGTCTTCCGCGAACGGTGCCCAGCGTCTGGAAATGCCGAGCTGAAAAATGTCGGTGGTGAGGCGCTTGCTCGGCTCGTGGCCCAGGATGTGAGCGTCGACATCGAAGACCATACCGGCGCCGCCGACCATGTCGAGCACCACCACCTCACGCGGGGTGAAGCCTGACACGGGATGATCCGCGAGCCATGCGGCTCCGAGTGAAAACTCCTTGTTGTCGATATTACCCAGGTCTTCCGCGTCGAAAAATGCCACACCGACATCTCGGGGGACACCCCGAGCTGCCAGCCGTGGAAGCATGTGCCACAAGATCGCCGTGCCGGACCCGCCATCGTTGGCCCCGGGAATGGGAAGCTCGCGCCGTGCCAGGTCCGGTTCACGATCCGCGCGAGGGCGCGTGTCGAAGTGCGTGCCCAGGAGGAGCGGCGGCCCCGCCTTCGGCGTCGTGGTTGCGGCGCGGAAGACGCCGACGACATTCGCGCATCGCAGAATCTCGCCGCGGAACTCGAGGCAGAACTCCTGGACGGTCACCTCGGCCCCGCAGTCGCGGAGGTCCGCTTCGAGGTCCCGCGCAAGGGCATCGTGAACAGGCGTTCCCGGGACCCGCGGCCCGCGGGAAACCTGATTCTCCACGAGCCTCATGATCTCCGCGCCGGTGCCTTCCTCACGAAATGTCATGAACGATTCGATCCTTGCGGACTGACAGGGCGACACGACGCGAAGACGGCTCGGAGAAAGCCTCGAAGGCCGCCTCCTCGAGGTAGCGCATGAGGCTCGCCTCCAGCGCCCGCGCCCCCGTCTCCTTGCGCAGGCTTTCTCCCACGACGCGATCCAGCACTTCTTCGGAGACCACCAGCTCCTTCCCCTCGAGTTGGAACTCGTTCGTGTATTGCGCAAGGAGCGTCGTACGAAGGATCCGCGAGAGCTCCTCCCGCGTGAGAGCGGCAAAGGGCACGATCCGCTTGAATCGGCCGATCAGCTCGGGGAGAAACCCGTAGCTCATGAAATTGTGCGCGAGCATCACGTCGTCTTCGGAATACGATACGGCGATCCGTCCCTGCTCGCCCGAGAGCGGAGACCTGCCGAATCCGATATGCTCGCCCTCCGCGTCGGCGATCATGCCCTTGAGACCCGAAAATGCCCCGCAGGCGACGAAGCCGACATCCTGCGTCGACATCACCGTCTTTGGCGCGTAGTCGGAATGGGTGTACTCCAGGGGCACGGGGATCTCGATGGATTCGAGCATCTTCAGCAGCTCGCGCTGCACCCCGAGACCCGAAACGTCCTTGGTGGTGCCTGCTCCTGAAAAGACGGCGCTGTTCTGGCCCGAGGCGAGCTTGTCGAACTCGTCGAGGCATACGATGCCGGTGGCGGCGTAGGCGAGGCTCATGTCCGCGGCGTACAGCAGGCGCGTGAGTATCGAGTTCACGTCCTGGCCGACGTAACCCGTTTCGGAGAAGCCGGTCATATCGATGACCACCGTCGGCAGTCGAAGAATGTCACGGAAAAGGATTTCCACGAGGTACGTCTTGCCGCAACCGGTCGGTCCCACGAAAAGCATCGTCGTCTTGGGTGGAAGGCTTTCGCGGCGCGCTCCCTCCAGCCAGATTCGACGCAGCCGGCTGACGTGCCGATAGGCTCCCAACGAGATGGCGCGCACCGCCGCCTGCTGGCCGACGTATCCGCAGGCGGCGACGTGCGCCTGGATCTCGCGCGGAACCATGATGGGGATGGTGCGAACAAAGGCGGCGACTTCCTGGTCGAACCTCTCGGAGCGCGCGCCCTTTTTGCCGGGCGTAAGGATAGTCGTACTCCTTCCTTGCGTACTATAGTGTACTGTGCCGGCGGAAAGTCGGACAAGAGAGGTAAAGAAAGAATGAATCCGTACCGGCTGCCCGTCTACGAGCAGAGGGAGAAGATCCTGGCCGCGCTGGAAGGCCATCAGGTGATTGTCGTCGAAAGCCCGACGGGATCCGGGAAGACCACTCAGATCCCCCTGATCCTTCATGAAGCGGGCTACACCGCACGGGGCATTGTCGGCGTCACCCAGCCGCGAAGAATCGCGGCACTCACCGTCTCGGAGTTCATCGCACGCCAGATCGGCACCACCATCCCCCATGTGGTCGGCTACACCATGCGATTCGAGGACAAGACCGACGACGACACCGTGATCAAGATCATGACCGACGGCATCCTGTTGCAGGAGCTGAAAAGCGATCGGCTCCTTTCGCGCTATAGCGTCATCATGATCGACGAGGCCCACGAGCGAAGCCTCAACATCGACTTCATCCTCGGCATGCTGAAGGGCATCCTCGCGGCGCGTCCCGACTTCCGCGCCATCGTGTCTTCGGCCACCATCAACGTGGAGATCTTCTCCGAGTACTTCGACGGTTGCCCGATCGTGAGCATCGACGCCCCTCTCTTCCCCGTGGAAGTCCTCTACCAGCCGCCCGAGGTCGAAAGCGACTCGCGAAGCCTCCAGGACCGAATTTGCGAGATCGTGGCCGGCATCATGAAAAAAAAGGAACCAGGGGACATACTGATCTTCCTGCCCGGGGAGCTTGCCATCAAGGATTGCGTGCAGCTTCTGGGGGACATGGACATCGAAAAGGAGCTCGCGCTGCTCCCCCTCTACGGCCGGCTTTCCCACGAGGACCAGGCTCGCGTCTTTCTCGATTTTCCCGGCAAGCGTAAGGTCATCGTCGCCACGAATATCGCCGAAACGAGCATCACCATCGACGGGGTCGTCCACGTTATCGACACCGGGCTGGGCAAGGTCAACTTCTACAGCCCCAAGACATTCACCGAGTCCCTCATTGAGGTGCCGGTATCCAAGGCCTCGTGCAATCAGCGCCGGGGCCGGGCAGGAAGAACAGCGCCCGGCATCTGCTATCGGCTGTACACGAAGAAGGACCTCGAAGGCCGACCCATGTACACGATGGAGGAGATCCTCCGCACCGACCTCTCCGAAGTCGTCCTTCGCATGGCGGAGCTCGGCATTCAGGATTTCGAGTCATTCGACTTTCTCTCCCCTCCGGGACAGGAGGGGATCCGGGCGGCGGTGGAAACGCTGCAGATGCTCGACGCTCTGGACGATGAAAGGAATCTGACGGAAACCGGGAAGATGATGTGCAAGTTCCCGATCCTTCCCAAACATGCGCGCATGATCGTGGAATCCATTCGCGCCTATCCCGCGGTGATAGCCGAGGTCATCATCGCCGCGACCTTCCTTTCGGTGAACTCGCCGTTCCTCCTCCCGGCCGGTGAGGAGCTGGAGGCGCGGCGAGCCCATCACACGTTCCGCGATCCACTTGGAGATTTCGTCTCCTACCAGCGCATTTATGAAGCCTTCATACGGGCGGGCAACAAAAGCCGCTTCTGCGACACTCACTACCTGGACCTTCGCACCATGGCCGAGATCGGCAATATCAAGATCCAACTGGAAGAGATCGTGAGCGCCATGGGGGTCCCCATCGGATCCGGCGGCCCCTGGGACGACTACCTGTGCGCGGTCTCACGCGGCCTCATCCAGTTCGTCTGCGAGAGGACCGGCAAGGGGATCTATCGCAGCCTCACGGCGGACCGCATCCAGATCCACCCCGGATCCCTCATGTTCCGAGAGAATCCCCCGTATATCGTGGCCGGCGAGATCGTCCGCACGTCGCGCATGTACGCCCGATCGGTCTCCCCCTTGAAGAAACAGATGCTCGGCCAGATTTCCCCATTGCTCCAACGGGCGTTCGTGAAGGGAATCCCATCCGTGGTGGAAAAGGAAAAGCCGCGGGACACGACGAACCAGATCAAGATCGGCCACAAGTCGTTCCCGGTCCGTATGATCAAGGGCGGGCGGAAACTAGTGGAAATGGAATGGAACGAGCTGAAACCAATGCTGGGAGAGATCACACCCGCGAGCCTGCCCAGCTACAAGAACCTCCGTGCCACGATCATGTGGGACGGCAACGAGATATTCTCCGGCATGAAACTCTCACTCGTCCTGTCGCTTGCCCCCTATCTGCACACCGAGGAGGGGCTTTGGGAGACATGGCCGCAAGGCCAGACATACTCGTTTTCCAAAAACGGAAGAGAGCTCTGCAAGCACTTGCCGCAATTGCTGTGTCTCTGTCCTCTGCAAAAGAAGTCAAAGCGCGTCGGTTTCCTCACGCTGTACACGGATTGGAAGGCCAACTATTGGTTCAAATCCGAAAAGAGCCTTCTCACGGCGCGAACGGAAACCCTTGCCAGCCTCGAGAGTCTTGCCGATGAGCCGGGCGACATGCTGTCAGCCGAAGATCGCGAAACCGCGGCGCGTCTCTATCACATGATCTCCGACATGCTGGAGGAGTAGCGGGCACGGATCATGCCTCGGGCAGGACAACGCCTTCCTTGGGCTCTATGATGATCTCGTCTTTCCCACGCGCGGAGTAAGCAATGACTTCGCGCTTCAAGAATTGAGCCAGTATCGCCAGGACGTCCTTGTCGGACATGCCCAAGTGCTGGACGGCCCATGTCGTGAAGTCCGTGATGGTTACCCGGCTTCCCTTAAACGTGGACACACCCTTTTCCTTGGCGTACTGAACAAGGCCGGCCCAGAGCTGGTTTTGACGGTTTGTGGTCATGATGTTCTGGATAATGGCATCCGCACGCCTGATGCGCTCGGAGAGCACCTTGTTCATCTTCCGCGCGAAGTCCGGATTCGAGCCTACCATTGAGTCGTAGAGATTCTCATTGAGAACTAAAACACGCGTTGGCTGTACCGCGACCGCCGTGGCCGAGCGGGGCTGTTTTTCGATGATGGCCATTTCGCCGAACATGTCGCCCTTCTGCAACGTTGTCAGTATCTTGCTCGACGACGGACCGGTCGATTTTCGAATCTCCACAAGGCCCGTGATGATGATGAACATCTCGTTGCCTTCATCATTTTCACGGAAGATGGTGGCACCTTGGTCAAAGAACCGCACGTGCTTTTCAAAGGTGCTCTTTTCGATCTTCATGGCGCCCCGCGCTCCTTCTCAGTCCATCTGGTCGTACGCAAGCACCGCGGCTATGTCCTCCGCGGAAGCCTCACGGAGCTCAGTATCGCACATTTGGCGCGGAATCACGAGCCGAATTCTGCCCGCTGACCGCTTCTTGTCCCGCTGTATCGCGGGAAGCATTGCGTCGATGGGCGCCGATGCGGCAAGACGATACCCGTAACCGCGAAGAAGCTGAGTGACACGCCGTGCGAACTCGGGATCCGTGATTCCCATCAAAGTACCGGCAATGATCGCCCTGCCGATCCCCCAGGCGACCGCTTCTCCATGGGTCCAGCCCGCAAAACCTGTGGCGGTCTCGAGGGCGTGTCCGAACGTGTGGCCTAGATTCAGGAGTGCGCGCGGCCCTTTCTCCCGGGGATCCGACTCTACGATACGGCCCTTGACCGAGAGGCATCGACGAATCATTTCTTCCACGACGTCCGGGGCCCGACGGAGGATCTCCTCCCGCTGCTCCTCCAGAAGCGTGAAGAGCTGCGAGTCCCCGATGATAGCTGTCTTGATCACCTCGGCCAGACCCGAGAGGTACTCCCGCTCGCTCAAGGTCGTCACCGCCCGGGCACAGATGACGATGCGCTGGGCGGGATAGAAGGTCCCGACGAGATTCTTGTAGCCGAGGAAATCGATGCCCGTTTTACCGCCCAAAGAGGCATCGACCATGGCAAGAAGGGTGGTCGGGGCGAGCACCAGACCGCAGCCACGCATGAAGAGGGAGGCGGCAAATGCGCTCAGATCGCAGATGACACCTCCGCCCACCCCGACGATGCGTGAGTCCCGCCCCAGCGCGAGGGCGGCGCAACGCTCGAGGATGGCTTGAACGCTCTGCCAGTTCTTCGCCCCCTCCCCCGTTTGCAGGACAATGGGATTGGTGGCAGCGCCGCCGAACAGAGCGGCGGTTGTCGTGTCAAAGACGCTCAAATTGGCATCGAGGCCGGACAGATCCTCTCGAAACACCACCTCGGTGCGAACGGCTTCGAAGGTGAAGCCCAAGGGTGCGCCGCTCATTCGACCACTCCGCCAAGACGGACATAATCACGGACGAAGTCGGGGTAGGAGACGCGGGCGCAATCGAATCCGAGCACCTTCACACCACCGGGAATACCGGCGCCGGCAACCGCGGCGGCCATGGCGATCCGGTGATCGCCGCGCGGGTCCACACTTCCGGATCTGAGCGACTGAGGTCCTTCCACCGAAAAACCGTCCTCGCGAAGCGTGATTTTTCCTCCGAGACTTTCGGCCATCGCGGCAATCGTTTGCAGCCTGTCGCTCTCTTTGAAGCGCAGCTCCTCGGCACCGCTGACCTCGGTGACACCGGTGGCGAACAACCCCAGGACAGCCAGGAGCGGGATTTCGTCGATCAGCTCAGGCACTTCGGAGGGCTCGACACGGGTGCCGTGAAGCGATGACGGGCGGATCCGAATGGTTCCCATCGGCTCGCCGAGCGAGACCTGATCCTCACCGACCTCGACCGTGCCGCCCATGCGGCGGGCAACGGAAAGGAATCCACAGCGCGTGGGATTGATGCCGCAGCCGGTGACGACAAGCGGTCGTCCCGTTATCAAAGAGGCTGCAATGAAAAAGGCGGCGGACGATATGTCGCCTGCCACGCGCATGTCGAAGCCGGGCAGCGTTTCTACGGGTGTTATCCTGAGCGCCTTGCCGATGTTCTGAACGTCGACTCCGAGGGCACGCAGCATGCGCTCGGTATGGTCCCGCGACTCGATCATTCCTTCGAGCCGCGAAACCCCTTCGGCGCGCAACGCGGCGAGCATCAGGCTGCTCTTCACCTGAGCGCTTGCAATAGGGAGATCCCACTCCAATGGCGAAAGGTCCCCCGTCCCCGGGAGGAAACAGAGCGGCGCGAATTTCCCCCCCTGACGGGCCTCGATTCTGGCCCCCATTTTTCGCAAAGGCTCGACGACGCGCCCCATGGGGCGCCCGCGGAGGGATTCGTCGCCCGAGATCACGGCGAATACGCGCTGCCCGGCAAGCATGCCGGAAAGGAGGCGCGTCGTGGTCCCTGAGTTCTCGGTGTCCAGAAGACCGACGGGCTCGCGCAATCCCCTCAGGCCAACACCATGGGCTACCAATCCGTCTTCTTCTTCGACGAAGCCGGTGCCGAGCGATTCGAGGCAATGCCGGGTGGATACGCAGTCTCCCGTATTCAGAGGACGTCGGATGCGGCACGATTCCGTGGTCAGCGACGCCAGCATGAGCGCCCGGTGCGTGATGGACTTGTCGGGGGGCGGCTCGAAACTGCCTCCCATGCCCTGCGGAGCGCGGAATGTCGGGTCCATGGATCGAGCTTACGCAATGAATTATATTGGTGTCAAATGATAGATCTTCATACTCACTCGACGGCCTCGGATGGGGCTTGTACACCGGAGCGGCTCGTGGAGTTGGCCGCCGGACAGGGCCTTGCTGCGTTAGCGCTCACGGATCACGACACGTTGGAAGGCGCTGACAGGGCCCGCATCCGCAGCGTCGCTCTCGGGATCCGATTCATCCCCGGAGTTGAGATCGAGATAGAAAGGGAAACCGGCGAATTCCATCTCCTCGGACTCGGCTTGAGCGGCGACTCGACCGACCTCGTGGCCGCACTGGGCGAGGTGCAGGAAGCCCGCCGCGCACGCAACCTGCGCATGGTGAAAAAGCTCCAGGACGCCGACATCGACATCACCATGGAAGAGGTGGCGGCTCTGGCGGGAGGCGCCATCGTCAGCAGAGCCCATTTTGCGCGACTCCTGGTGAAAAAGAGGATTGTAAGCTCCATCGACTCGGCGTTCAAACGGTACCTGGGAAAGGGGATGCCCTATTACGAGTCGCGCGCCTGTCTTGCGCTTCCGCAGGCGACAAACCTCATCCACAAAGCCGGCGGCATCGCCGTGATTGCGCACCCGATCTCACTCGGCCTTGTCGGGCCCGGGCTTCGCACGTTCGTCGCATCGTGCAAGGATCAGGGTGTGAACGGCGTGGAGGCATGGCACCCCAATCAGTCCGTAAAGCAATGCCATCGACTCGAGCGGATGGCCCTCGGTTTGGGCATGGCGGTGACGGGAGGATCCGACTTCCACGGCGAGAATATTCCTCACCGCAAGCTCGGGTTCACGGCAGGCGGGCGCGAAATTCCTGATTCCTTTCTGGTAGCCATCCCGCCCCTTCCCTCTTCCTAGGGGCTCGTTGCATCCGTCACCGGGCTGAACTATACTCACCGCCTATGGTTGCGGCTCTCGGCAGATGGGCAACGCGGAAAGCGCGCGATTATTCCTACGCGCTGGGCTTTCTCTTTCTCGTTCTCAAGGAAACAGTCTTTTTCTTCCGCCGGAAACAGGTCGCCCTGCACGTCCTCGTGATGCAGATCCTTTTCACCGGCTTCGAGGCGCTCAATATCGTTTCCCTGATCTCCCTGTCCATCGGCGCGGTGATCATCGTGGAAGCAGGCTCCATCCTGCCCCGATTCGGGCAGACGGGACTCATGTATCCGATCCTCATCATCGTCATTACGCGGGAGCTCGGACCCATCCTCACGGCTTTCATCATCGCAGCGCGTTCGGGGACCGCCATCGCCACGGAGTTGGGCAACATGGTCGTGGCGCACGAGGTCGAGGCATACGTCTCGGTGGGAATCAGCCCGATCGCCTATCTCGTGGTTCCCCGCGTGCTGGGCGTGACGATATCCGTCATGGCCCTCACCGTGTATTTCAACATTTTCGGTCTTTTCGGCTCCTTCCTCGTCACGCAGCTCATCAAGCCCGTCCCTTTGATCGACTACTTGCAGGCCCTCCTCCGCGCCATACAACTTCGCGACGTGCTGTCCATGGTTCTCAAGAGCTTCATCTTCGGCGTCATCATTTCCGTGGTCGCTACGTTTCAAGGTTTCAAGGTGAGCGCCTCCGTCACCGAAATACCGCGCGCCGCCATCAAGGCGGTCGGACAGGGATTCGTGCTTTGTTTCCTGGCCGACGCGGTCATCACGCTCATATACTACGTATAGGGGTGGAGTGATGCACGGAATCATCGAGATGGTGGACGTCGAAGTCACCTTGGGAACCTATCAAGCGTTGCGCGGGATCACTCTCTCCTTCCCCGCGGGCAAGAGCACCGTGATCATGGGCCAATCCGGCTGCGGCAAGAGCACCCTCCTGAAGGTCGCGGCGGGGCTCACTCCACCGGACACGGGCAAAATACTTTTTCAAGGCCACGACATCCACCACCTGTCCGAGCGCGGATTGCGCGCCATGCGGAGGACCAACGGTTTCGTTTTCCAGGACGGCGCGCTTTGGGAGAACAAGACACTCTTCGAAAATCTCGCCCTCCCTTTGGAGTTCGCTCAACCGGAGCTCGGCGTCGCGGACGTGCGTCGACGTGTCGCCCGCTCGTTGGAAAAAGTCGGCCTCGAGGAATCCATGAACGACCGTCCCGCCGCCCTCTCCGGCGGAGAGAAAAAGATAGCCTCCTTTTTGCGCGCCTTGATCACGGAGCCCACCCTCGTGTTCTTGGATGAGCCGACGCTGTCCATAGACCATGAGATGTCCGAGAAAATCAACCAAATGATCCGCGACCTGAAAGCGCGCGGCGCTACGATCATTGCCGTAACGCACGATCCGGTCCTGACCGCCACGCTGGCTGATCGGCTCGTGATCATGGACGCCGGTCACGTTCTGGAATCCGGCGAATTCGATGAGGTGAAAATGACGCGCAATCCACGCGTTCGCTCCATTCTCGCCCAGGTACTCGGGGAAATCGCCGCGTACGACACGGACCTTCTCACCCTGCTCGACGGTGGCCCCGATGGCGGCCCGAATTGACAGCGCTCCGGGCGGAAGAGTAGGATCGAGGCACGCATGAGGTTCAAGATCCGATTCGCGGACCAGATCGTCGGCTTTTTCGTGCTCCTGGCGATAATCGCCGTCGCCGTGATCCTCATATTCATCGGGGTCAATCAGCGGTGGTTCGCAAAAAACTATTACTTCACGAGCCAGTTCGTCTCCGGTGACGGCTTGTCGGTGGGCATGGCGCTGAATCTCAAAGGGTTCGAGATCGGCAAGATCTCGCGCATCTCCCTGAATGACCAGAACGAAGTCGACGTTCGCTTCTACGTGGAAGACACCTACTACGACCGCGTAAAGCCGGATTCCGTCCTCGAGCTGACTTCGAGCCCCATCGGGCTCGGGACATCGTTGAAGTTCCATCCTGGGAATAATTCTCTGCCGCCCCTGGCCGAAGGTTCATTCATTCCAAACATGGACAGCCCCGAAGGACAGCGGCTCGTCATGGACGGCAAAGTTCAGATCCCGCGTGACGCGGACGTGATCGGATCTGTGATCGCGAAGCTCAATCCGATCCTCGACGAGGCGCGTCAGACAATCGCGCAGATTCGTCGCTTCGCGGATACCGCCAATTCCGCGTTTGACGGAAGAACCGGACCGGTGGGGACGATGGTAACGGGCTTCGCCGCGACCCCCGCCAAGGTGAATGGAGCCATTGACGATATCACCACACGCATCAACACGCTCGTGGACAAGATCGGGGTCGTCTCCGATAACCTCACCGACATCACGGTGAAAACGCGTGGTGTCATCGGCGACTTGTCCACCAATCTCGACCTCATCTCGCAGAATCTCAAGAGCATGACTTCTGATCTGAAAAACACTCAAGGTCTGGCGACGCGCCTCCTGGATCCCAAGGGATCCGTAAGCACATTCCTGAACGACTCCAACGAGCTGTACGACCAGGTGGACAAGGCCGTGAAAAGCGCGAATACGATCATCAATCAGATCAGCAGCTTTGTCGACTTCATCAACTCCTCCCGACCGCAGGTCACGAGCATTCTCGAAAAAGGCGGAGACACGCTCACTTCGGCCCAGGACGTTCTGGAAGCCGCAAAGAACAATCCCCTGCTCAAGGGCGGTCTGCCGCAGAAGGCGGATACCACCGCCCCGCTTTCCACGTATCGGGACGAGAATTTCTGATGGCTCGCGCCGCGCCTCTCCGCCTCGGTACGTGCCTCCTCTTCGCCGCGCTCTTGGTGGCATGTTCATCGACGCCAGTGAAGAGCGAGACGGTTTCGGCGGCAAAGACGGAGGCATCCAAGAACATCGGCTACGGGGACGGCTACTATCGGCAAGGGCGCTACGATCTGGCGCTGCAGTTTTACACGCAGGCCTTGAGCGAATATACCTCCGTCGATGACGGTCCCGGAACCGTCCAGGCGTACAACGATATCGGGCTGTCCTATGTCGCGATCGGCTCGTTCGACACGGCCGAATCGCTTCTCGTGAGGGCGCGGGATCGCGCGCGCTCCGTGAGTCCTGCCCTGGTGCTCGTGACCTCGGTGAGCCTCGGCGAGCTCTACCTTGCCAAGGGCGACGCGGCGAGAGCACTCGCCACGTTTCAGGAAGCCTTTGCCTTGCCGGCAGAGGCGCGCACCCCGGTTCGAACAGCCATTCTTTACCATGACATGGGGACGGCCCAGAAGGCGTTGGGCGATCTGAGTGCGGCTCTGTCCTCTTTTCAAAAATCGCTGGAGATCAACCTGGCCAATAAGCTCGCGCAGGAAGCCGCGGGGGATTACTACATGATCGCCTCGGTGTATTCCAAAAAGGGCGCGTTTGACGAGGCAATCAGAAACGCCCTTGTCGCGCTGTCGCTCGACAAGCAGATCGAGAACTCGCCCGGCATTGCCAAGGATCTGTACGCATTGGGTCTCATCTCGGCCAAAAAGAACGACATGGCCTCCGCATACGACTACTATCAGCGAGCCTATCTGGTCTTTACCACCATTGGCGCCCGCTCCGATGTGAAGAAAGCCCTCACCGAGCTCATCGCTGCCGCGGATGCACTGGGCCGCACGAGCGAAGCAGACGGGTTCAGAAAGACCCTCGCGGAATTGGGCGCGTCGTGAAGACAGATCTGAAAGGAGCCTTGCGGGGCTGGATGGAAGCCTTTCGCTCGGTGGGGTTTCTCCTCGCCTTCGTTGTCGGGGCCTGTCTCGTCGGTTTCTGCATCTCCTGGCCGCTTTGGTTTTTCTCCACGAAAGCGCCGGAAGCTTACACGATCACCGCCCTTTCGCTCCTCGGTTGCGGGATCGCTGCCCTGATCGTTCGCGGTTTTCTTCGCAAGCGAAGCGCCGTCGAGGACCTTTCAAAACAACGAACGACATTTCTGACGGTTATCCTCACGGTGTTCATCGTCGTTGTCGGCATCGGCGGCGCGTTCGCGGCTGTGGCCTTCTTTGCGCGGCGCCTGTGGACCTGGGGAGCACTCGACATCCTGCTCTGGGTCGCCCTTCTCTGGCTTCTGGGCAGGGTTCGTCGGCGCGCAAAGACCCGAAAGGCCGCGGCGTTTCCTGCCGAAAATCTGAACTGAGTGAAGACACAATTCGCGCGATGCTTTTTGTTCCTCGTCTTGGCCGGCCCGGCATTATGCGCGAGCGCGCCGGACCATTACCCGGTCTTGCACGTGCTCAGCAAGGACGACGCCCTGTTCGTTCAACAGCAGGCCGAATTGGACGGCTTTCGCCAGATAACAGAGGCACGGTCTCCCACCGAAACATCCCTTCCTCCGCTTGACCTGTTTTCCTACACGAAACGTCCCACCGAGGATCTGTTTTCCCTGAACGCACGATTGGGGATTCGTTATGACACGCTGGTCACCTTGAACGGCGTCGCGAGCGCCTCGGGCTTCAATGCCATGACGAGGCTTCTCATTCCCAGCCAGGACGGGCTTTTCGTAAACAATCCCCCGCGCGGTGATCTGGAAAATATCATCTACTCCACCCGCCTGGCCGATGGCAAGAAACCGCAAAATCTGACCATATTTCGCGGGGCGAACGCTCAGAGCGTCTATTATTTCCCCGGTGAGGGATTCTCCGGCATGGAACGGGCCTATTTTCTTCAGATACTCTACAGAACGCCCGTGGACAAGGGACATATCACTTCCCTGTATGGCTGGCGCTCTGATCCATTTACGGGCGCACGGGAATTCCATGGCGGTCTCGATATAGGCGCGCCGGACGGGACGCCGGTGTATGCGGCACGGGAAGGCATTGTCGAAGAGGTGGGAACAAGCGACGAATTGGGGAAATTCATCGTCATAACGCATGCCGGCGGCTACCAAACGGTGTATGGACACCTCTCCTCCATCAATGTTAGTATTAAGCAAGAGGTGAGCACGGGAACGGTGATTGGCGCCGTGGGTCACACGGGGCATGCGACCGGCCCCCATTTGCACTTCGAAGTGCGGACGAAAAGCGGTACGACAGACCCACTCCAGCTCATCAGGTTGAAATAGCATTAAAGTTTTGGCGCGCATAATGACGATAAGAAAGGTGTTGGTGTCCAAGATATAGTTCCCCTCCCAGTTTACTATGTCGGAAGACACCACACCAGGCAGGCCGGTTCCTTCGGGAGCCGGCCTCTTTTTTTCTACCGAGGGCATTCGGCGCCTGGCATTCCGTCACGGACCGCGCCGCCCGGTTGACAAAGCCCTGCCCGCTCCATATCCTTTTTTTTGTGCATCGCGTCCCACGAAAAACATCCACCTTCGAGATATTGCTGATTGCTTCGTTCGCCGTTGCCATCCTGCTGGGCATTGGCGTAGGAGTGGCTCTGGCAGCAACCCACAACAACTCGCTGCAGGAACAGCTCACGGAGTCCAACCAGCCCCTCCCCACCCGCGTGCTCGACATCAACGACAATGAGATCACGCAGCTGTTCAGCACTCAGAATCGCGAACCCATCAGCCTGAGCCAGGTCCCCCAGAGCCTGAGAGACGCGGTGATCTCGAAGGAAGACCACAATTTCTACAATCACCATGGTTTCGACATGCGTGGCCTGTTTCGGGCGCTTTTCAAGACCGTGACGGGACAGTACGTGTCCGGAGGCAGCACCATAACCCAGGAGCTGGCTGGGACGCTCGCTCAAATGCGCTCGGTGCGGACCATCCGCCGCAAGGTCAAGGAGCTCTGGTACGCCATTCAACTCGAGCGCCAGTTTTCCAAGGACGAGATCCTGGAGATGTACCTCAACGACATGCCGTTCGGCGCCGGTAATGTGGGGGTACAGGCTGCGAGCAAATTCTTTTTCGGCCATTCGGTGGAGCAGGATACGCTTGCCGAATCCGCCATGCTCGCGATACAGCTTTCCACACCCTCCCTCAACAATCCCATTCGAAATCCAGAACGCGCAAAGGCCCTCCAGCTCAACACCTTGCATGACATGGTCAGAATGGGATACGCCACGAAACAGGAAGCCGACGATTCCTTCAAGAAGTACTGGGCCTCGTGGGATCCCACGCGCGCGAACTCCAGTGCGTTCCTGGATCGTGAGGACAACGCGCCATTTTTCAGCGCGTACATCCGGAAGCAGCTCGACGACATCCTCGTCGGTACCAATCTCGACTACCTGACCGACGGTCTGGTTGTCCATACGACTTTGAATCTGAATTATCAGAAAGAAGCCGATCTTCGCATGACGGAAGATATCGACAAGGTGAACGCCGTATATCTCAAGACGACGGCAAATACCGGTAGCTCCTCTAATTCCGCACTTCTCCCGCTCATGGACATGCTGGGGTACAATTTTGACATGTCCGATTTCATGAATCGCAACAAGAGCACCGTCGGCAACGCAAAACGCGACTACGCGAAACGCCTCGCCCCGGTGGTTGAAATGGCCGCCACCCTGTTCGGCTTGCCGAAAGCCCAGGAGATCATCGCGGCCGGTGTCGATGCAAGCGTGGCCCAAGCGGGAAAGACACAGGTGCAAGGCGCCCTGATCAGCATCGATCCGAGCAATGGCTATATCCTCGCGATGGTGGGCGGCCGCCAATACTCTCGAACCAATCAGTTCAACCGTGCCGTTGACTCCGCCGTCCAGCCCGGCTCCTCGTTCAAGCCCCTGTACTACTCGGCGGCCATTGATTCGCGAAAATTCACGGCCGCTTCCATGCTCATGGACCAGCCCATCGTCTTTACGAACCCCGACGGCACCTTGTACGCGCCGCAGGATTTCAAGGGAGAGTGGCATCAACGGGTCCTGCTCCGACACGCCCTGGCGGAATCCATGAATGTCCCGTCGCTGGAGATTCTCGACGGCATTGGGCTCGATGCCGGCATCCAGCGCGCGGCGCGGCTCCTCGGGGTCACGGATTCCACCGATATCAACAGGCGCTTCCCGCACTATCTGTCGATCGGTCTTGGCACCCAGCCCGTTGCTCCCCTTGAAATGGCCCGCGCCTATTCGGTCTTTGCCAACGGAGGACGCGAGGTCGACCCCGTATCGATCCGATTCATCGAGGACAAGCAGGGCAAGGTAATAAAGGAGCCGGCCCGGGAGACCATGAACCAAGTCACCGCCAAGGGTGACGCCGCGCAGATCATGAGTCCCCAGACCGCCTACATCATGACCAGCATCCTGCAAAGTACGTTCCGCGAAGGCACTTTGAGCGGAGAGGCGGCCAATACGCTCGATCTCTGGAGCGGGAAAGGACAGCCATTCGCTGCCAAGACGGGTACTTCGCAGAACTGGGAGGATGCGTGGACTATCGGCTTCTCCCCCTACGTGTGTACGGCAGTCTGGTACGGATTCGACAGCGGCAACCAATCCCTGGGGCTCAGCCTCACGGGGGCATATAGCGCCGGCCCGACCTGGGCCCGCTACATGAAGTCCATCCACACGGGGTTGCCGATAAGGCCGTTCACGCGCCCCTCTTCAGGGCTCGTGGATCGGGTGGTCAGCGCGACATCGGGTCTACTGCCGACCGACCATACCAAGAGCACGATCAATGAGATTTTCCTCGCCGGCACCGAGCCGACGACCTTTGACCAGATCGATGAGGACACCGATACGCAAACGGCGGACCAAGTGCAGAGCCTCATGAACGAGTTCGCCACTCCCAGCGTTCCGGATTCCACCGACACCACGACGTCGACCACCCCCGACACGGGCGGAGCCGCCACCGGCACGAGCAGCGGCGGGAATCCGCTTCTGGAGTAAGGAGGGAGCCCTGCATGCGTCTCTATACGAAGGATCATGCCTGGGTGGTGGTGGAAGGCGCTAGGGCGCGCGTGGGGATTTCGGATTTCGCGCAGTCCGAGCTCGGCGAAATCGCCTACGTGGAGCTGCCGCCCCTTCACAGAAGCCTGCTGCGGGGAGAAGTCGCCTGTACGGTGGATTCGCTCAAGTCATCGAGTGAGATATATTCCCCCGTCGGCGGCACGGTCGAAGAAGTGAACGCAGTGCTCGCGGAAGAGGAGAACGCCGGTCTCGTCAACAAGGACCCGTTCGGCAAGGGCTGGCTGTTCATTCTCGAGATGAGCGATCCTCGGGATCTCGATCTGCTGCTCTCGGAGGAACAGTACCAGGCCTACGTGCGAGGCAGCTGAGGAGCCCTACGGGCCTTTTTCGAGAAGAGCCCGACAAATACTTCTTTCACCCTTCTGGCAAGACGGATCGTGCGGGTCTTGCGCGAGTTCATGCTGAAATCCTCCGCAGCCTCCTCCAGCGTGAAGAGCGGTCCGAATCTCTTGATGAGCTCGCTCCAATGCTGGCCGATGAACACGTACAAGTCGGCTTCCGTGGCCTGCGGAAAACGGGAGAGAAGATGGGCTTCACGCGCGATCTGGACGATGGGCATGTAGACATTGTCGTACCAGGATTCCGCAGCCTGCTCGAAGGGGATCTCCTCCGTCTTCTTGAGGTTGATGAACCACTTGTGCTCTCGAATATGCGAGATCATCTCGTCGTAGCGCCCGACCTCAGTGAACTCCAGCGCGCAGCCGGGGCGAAGGACGTCAAGGTGAGTCGTCTCGAAGAATCGCGCCTTCTCGAAATCGATGACGGCGCGCTTCATTTCATCGCGCGTCATGTTCGGCGAAAGGTCGATCTCGGAAGACAGCGAGATCACCTCCGCGTCGATGAACTCAGTCCCCTGCGACTTGGCCACCGACACCCGATGGTTTCCGTCCCGCACGAAGTAGACTCCGCCGATCTCGAAAAGCTTGATGGGCGGCAGCGTGATGTTCTGGTAATGGGCCATGTCCACGTGCGTCCAGCGCCGCATGAGCTTGTCGTTGCGGGGCAGGAACGCGCGATTGAAGTCCTTGTAGCGGCCCTCGCTTCCCACGATTTTTTCAAGAAGAACGGTCCGCATCCCCCGATACGTCTCGGAATCCGGTCGCAAAAGCGAACGAACATCCTTCAAAGAAAGCATTTCGTCCTTCTGGGGCTTCAGCAGCGACAAGATGCGGGTCAACGTCTCTCTCATGCGCATCTTGCTGAAGTCGCTGCGCGCCATTTGCTGAAACATTCTGTCGCTCATACACCTTTCTCCAAATCCAGAACAATATGATCATACGCATTGAGAATGGTCGTTTCCCCATAGCGCGCCTCGCGCGCCGCGTTCCTGTCGTACAAGTGAACGTGGCCGTGAATGAGGTAACGCGGCTTGAATGTCCGCATAAACCACAGAAAGACCCGAAAACCGGTATGACATGCGTCCGGCAAGTCATTGATGCCGTACGGCGGGGAGTGAGTGAGGAGAAGGTCGAGAAATCGACCATGGAAGACCTTGTTCCATACGAGGCCGGGGATGAGGCGAAGAATGACCAGCAGCATGCCGAAGTCCGTGTATTGGTTCTCCCCGCCATTATAGAGGATGCTTCCCCCCAGACCAGCCATGAGCAGTCCCTTCGTCCTGACAAGCTTTCCCTCGATGCACGTGGCACCGGCACCCGTCTGCCACGTGATGGCCCGCTCTTCAAACGGATCGTGGCGATGACCGAAATCCGCACGGTTTTCAACGTGATGGTTTCCAAAAACGAAGTAGAGAGGCTTGTTCAGCGTGCTCACGATGAAATCGTAGTACCCGAGCGTCAGATCTCCGGCGCTCAGCACCATGTCCACCTTGCCGTACCTCTCCTTGAGGCCGTTGCTATAGATCAGTGGATCCACGTGATCGGCTATGCAAAGCAATCTCATCGTTTGACCCTGAATATAGTGATTCGGATCATGCCGTGCAACGCTTCGAGACAGGCACGTGAGGCACCTTTGACAAAATCGGGCCTTTCGGGTATAAAGTCGCGGGTCTATTCCCGAGGAGGGGTACTGTGGACAAAATAGAGATTCAGGAGAAACTCATTGATATTCTCACGAAGCACACATCCGTCGCTCGTTCGAACGTCACCCCTGACAAAGACTTGAAGCTCGACCTCGGCTTGGATTCACTGGACGTCGCGGAAATGGTGTACGAAATCGAAGAGACCTTCGGAATTTCCATCGCCGACGACTCCGCCGAGAAGATAAGGAAGATCTCCGATACCGTCGAATTCATTCACGAGCGCATGAACGCGGCGGATGGGCTGCCCGTCGAAGAGCGCTGAATCCCGTCAAGCTCCTTTCCCGCATACCGACGATTGAAGAGGGCGGCACGATCCGCCGTGCGGTATACTCTCTAGAGGGGATTCAGGGATGAGGAGACGATTCGCTCTTGTCTTTACGCTGCTCGTAGCGACCTCGGTGCTGTGCGGCGCCTCGGAGTTTTTCGATAAGGGCGAGGCCTTGTTCGTCCAGAACAAGCCTCAAGACGCGCGACCACTGCTGGAAAGCGCGCTGAACGACGATCCATCGAACGAAAAAACCTATCTTTACCTGGGCATCATCTATCAACAGCTCGGGGACGCCCAGAAAGCAATCGATATCCTGAAGCGCGGGCTCGATGTGTCCACCTCGCTCAAGGATCTGTTCTACTACAACATGGGCAATGACTATTTCTCCAAACAGGATTACGCCGATGCCGAACAGATGTATACCAGCGCGCTCGGAACAAACAAGAATCTAGCCGACGGTTATCTCAATCGCGCCAATGCTCGTCTTCAGCAAAAGAATCTGGGCGCCGCCCTCGGCGACTATACCCTGTTCCTCCAGCTTTCTCCGCAAGATCCGCAGCGGCCCAGCATCGAGAAGGTCATGGCACTCATCCGCCAGGTGCAGGACGATCAGGAAAAGGCCCGTCAAGCCGAGATCGCCAAGCAGCAGGCACTTCTCAATGACGTGACCAACAGCCTGAGCAATGCCGGTGACGCTACGAAGAATCTCTCCGTAGACTCGATCAACGGACAGACCGATCCTCTGAATCTGGACATCAAGGACTGAAACAGATGCAAAAACCATCGACAGGAAAGGGCCGCGCACCCGTGAAGCGAGCTCCGAGCAAAACAAAGAAGGGGCTCTCCCGAACCGTCATGATCGCCATCATCGCCGGTGTTGTGGTGCTCGCTGTCGGAGGCACTATTCTCGGCATCGCGCTGAAGAACGGCGCGGCTGCCGGGCAGGTGGCGGAGAACCTCAAACGCGCGGATTATTATGCCGGCAAAGGGGAGTACCAGGAAGCGTTGAACATCCTGAACACCCTGAGCATCGACGATCCACGCGTGAAAGCCGCGATGGATGATGTCCTGGCGCGCAAGAAGGCGGCCGACAACGCCGCCAAACAGACCGAGCTCGATGCGCTGAAGGCACAGCAGGACCAGCTCAAGGCGGGTCTTGCCCAGTTGGGCAACAGCCTCAAGGGCCAACAACCGCAACAAATCGTCGTCCAACAGCCTGCCAAACCCGTGCCCGAGGATGCCAGCGCCAAGGAGAAGGCGCTCCAAAAACAGGTCCAGGATCTACTCCAGAAGGGGGCGACCGCTTTTAACGCTGGCCGCTTTGCCGAAGCGCGCAAGGACTTCGAGCAGGCCGCCGGACTCGCCCCCGACAACTCCGACGCGCTCGCCTACACGGGACTTTCCTACCTCAGGGAAGACCCCAGCAACGACGCCAACGTGCAAAAGGCTGTCGATTATTCCAACAAGGCCATCGACAAGAATCCTGACAACTGGCTGCCGCATCGGACACTCGGTGAGATCTACGACAGCAAGAAGCTGCCTGACCAGGCCATGCAGGAGTACAAGACGGCGGCCCGACTGAACCCCAACGACGCCGATACCCTCTTCGCCCTCGGCAAGCTTCAGTACCGCGCCAAACAATTCGCTGACGCGCAGAAGTCCTTCGAGGCCTGTATTGCGCTGAAACCCACATTCACCGACGCTCACTTCAATCGGGGAATGACCCTCGTCCAGTTGGGCGACAAGACAAAAGCCATTGACGCGTTCAAGGCCGCCGCGGCCACGAAGAAAGACTCTGACCAGGCCCACTACATGGTCGGGTACCTCTTGCGGGACAAGGGCGATATCGCCGGGGCCGTGGAGGAGTTCAAGCTCGCCGTCCAGTACGCACCGGACAACGCCGGCTACGCCCGCGAATTAGGCTCTTCCTACATGACAAAAGGCGACTACGCGAGCGCGGAAACGATTTTGACAAAGGCCCTGGCCCTTGACGCAACGAGCGCGAGCGCCAACTACAACATGGCGCAGGTGAAGATCAAGCTGGGAAAAGCGCGTGAGGCGCTCCCCTTTGCGCAGGCCGCCCTCAGCAAGGACGGCGGCACCTCGACGAGCAGCTATGTGCTGGGTTTGGCCAACGACAAGCTGGGAAACACGGACGAAGCGGTGAAGTACTACAGCGTCGCGGTTCAGAAGGACCCGAAGTTCACCCCGGCTCTCATCAATCTCGGCGCGCTGTACGACAGCACCGGGGCTCCGGAAAAGGCTCTTCCATTGCTGCTGGCGGCGTTCGCCATCCTGCCCGAATCCTACGAGGTGAACAACAATCTTGGCAATGCATACCTGCACGAGCAGCAATACCAGGACAGCATCACGCATCTCACGAAGGCCTTGTCCATCCAGCCGGATTCGATGCTGACCGAATACAACCTGGGACTTGCGTACACCGAAAACGGGCAGAGCTCTGAAGCAAAGGCCGCGTTTCTCGATGTGATGGCAAAGGATTCCACGAACCTCGACGTGTACGTCAAGCTGGCTGGTCTTTACGTAAAAGACGGGAACAACAAGGACGCGAGGGATTTACTGACAAAGCTGATGTCCAAGAACCCCAAGCCGGCCCTCAAGGACGAGGCGCAGAAACTCCTCAACCAGCTCAAGTAACAGGTCTGTCCACCATCCGCAGCAGGTCGCTTCGGCTGATCTCGTGCCAGATCGGCCTGCCATGCGGACATCGTGCAACCGGCAACGCGAGAGCCTTCTCGCACAAATCACGCGCGGTTACCGGATCCAGCCTCTCCCCTTCTTTGATGGCCATTTTGCACGCGGCACCGGCTCGAAACGAGTAACGCCACTCGTCCCCGCCGTCCTGACGGAGAAGCTCCAGAAGCTTTTCTTGATGCAGGGCCTTGAAATCGGCCGACAGTGCGGTGATTTCGAAGCTGCGTTGCCCGGCACGATGCATACCGACACCCATCTCCGCCAGGGATGCAAGCTCAGAGTCGAGTCTTCGCGCTTCATCGTCCGAAACATCGAAGCACAGCGGAAACAGGAGCTCCTGAAGCGCGGGGGCTCTCTCGCCAAGACGGTCGAAGATGATCCTCTCATGTGCGGCATGCTGGTCCATCATGATGAGCCGGTCGGGGAGCTCGAAAATGAGAAAGACACCGAAGACCTGACCCAGGAAGCGTATGCTTGATTCATCGACCGGGGGCATCGGCACCGGGTCGTGCCAGAGCGGGAGCGAGAGCTCACCCCGGTGCGCCTCGAAGGTCGTGGACGTTGATGGCGTGTCCCGAGGCGCGGCAACGCGTGCGTCGAACGAGGGATGGCTGCCGGGCGTAGATTCTTCCGCACGCGTGCGCGGTTCCAGCATCTTCTGGAGCGCCGCGACGATTGTCTTGTGCACCTGGGGAAGATTTCTGAACCTGACCTCTTTTTTCGCCGGATGAATATTGAAGTCGATCATGCCCGGATCGATCCGAACAAAGACGAACGCGACCGGGTACCAACCGCCGGGAATGTAGCCGGCATAGCCGAACTCCACTGCCTGCAATAGGGCGAACTCCGACACCCGGCGTCCATTGACGAAGCCTTGCATCAAGCGGCGGTCTCGCCGTCGGAGGTCTGGGCTGCCCGCAACTATCTGGACGCTCACGCCTTCGCTCTCACCGCCTGCAAGACCGAGCAACCGCGCATCGACGAGCTGCCCATAGGCCGCTCCGACCCGCTCTACGAGCATCGCGGTGGGTAGCGCGAGCTTCAGCTCACCGTCGGAAAAGAGCCGAAACGCGATATCCGGATGCGCCACTGCGCGGTCAATGAAGATGCCGCGGCAGAGGCCGGATTCCGCGGAGACGGAGCGAAGGAATTTCTTGCGAGCCGGATAGTTGAAGAACAGCTCCGAAACGTCGACAATCGAGCCTCGCCTCCCCTGGCAGGGCTCGACCCCGGTGCTCTTCCCGCCCCGCACCTCCAATCGGTGAGCTGAGGCATCCTCTTCGCGCGCGCTGGTTATTTCCAGACGGCTGCACACGGCTATGCTTGAAAGGGCTTCCCCGCGAAAGCCGAGACTCGTCACGCGGAGAAGATCGTCCTCATTCTCTATTTTTGAGGTCGCGTGCTGCCGCCATGCCAGGGCGAGGTCCTCCGGCCCCATGCCGATCCCGTCATCCACCACCCGGACCCGCCCGAGCCCTCCGGCTTCCAGGTGTACGTCAATGGAGCGCGCGCCGGCGTCGATGGCGTTGTCCAGCAACTCTCTCACAATGGAAAACGGCCGGTCGATTACCTCGCCGGCCGCTATTTTTCGGGAAACCTCGTCTCGGAGGATTCGAATCCTCCGAGACCGAGGCAGTATGTCGGACATCCGAGACCTACAGGTGGATCT
>Ga0265342_10000081_pt1 | contig 104184 bp, 84 predicted proteins | sample 4CB327metaG_FD_203125 | JGI IMG/M metagenome (GOLD analysis project Ga0265342, IMG submission 203125) | Rhizosphere microbial communities from Carex aquatilis grown in University of Washington, Seatle, WA, United States - 4-CB3-27 metaG | ecosystem: Host-associated > Plants > Roots >...
CCATCTCCCAACTTCACCACCGCCTCGGCGGCCCGCCTCGTCTCCCGGACAGTCACGTCCTCATCCCCCGCCGGATCGAGCGCCCTGGCCGCGTTCAAATCATCGAGGCACGCCTTCCAGCGCGCGCCCGCACACTCACCGGAAGCTTTCGCGCGCAACGCCGCCGCATCGCGGTGCGGACTGCGACCCACCGCCTCGACGCCGCCCACCACGGCCAAGGAGATCGACCCAAGGGCCGCCGCCATCAGCACCGCCCACCGAGCGCGCCGAAACGGGGCCACCCGCGCAAGCGGTGCACCAGGCTCCCCCTTGCCGGCCCCCGACAGCTTCCCGGCGATCGCTCGGCCGCGCTCGCGCACCTCTTTCGCGTCGACGCCGGCATCGGCGAGCTCCCGATCGAGCGCCTCGTCGCTCAACCGCAGGACGCGCTCCACCTCGTCGTCCTCCCCCACCTCCTCTAGGGCACTCCAGGCTTCCTCGGGCGTTCGCTTCTTCGGAGGATTCATGATTCTCACCCAATCGGTCCGGTTTCGTCGTCGGCCGCTTCGCCTGCGCCGGCCCACTCTCCATAGCCTTCCGTCTGGCCCACGTGCTCGCCGCCCGCCCCATCGAGCGCGCGCTGCGTCAACCCCGCCGTGGCCGCGACCGCTTCGACCGCCCGCGCCAGGCGCTTTCTGGCCTTCCGGATTTCTGCGATGTCCACACCCAAGGCTTGGGCCTGGTCGGCAGGCGTGTCGAAGCCGCCGCACGTGGCTTTGACGAGCGAACGCGCCAGCGGATCGTCCTCGAGTCTTTTCATCAACCGCTCGAGAAGCAGCGCCTTGACCTGCCTCGTTGCCACGATGGCCTCGGGCGATCGGTGAAGGCCGCGGGACATCTCCGCGGCGGCCGGAAGCCACTGCGGATCGTCGCGGCGCTTCTGCGCGCGACGCCCGTTTAGGAATAGACCCTTCATGATCGACGCGGCGCGCCGGACAAGCTCCGCAACGTCGGTGAACGGTGGCCCAGAATGCGCTGCCCAGGCATCGGTAAGCGCGCGCTGCGCGAGATCCTCCGCGTCCGCGTGGTTTCTCGCGGTCCAGCGGACCGCGATGTTCACGAGGCGCGGAAAGGCCGCTGCGATGAGCTCGTTTTGTGACGTGCGCTCGGGCATGACGCGGCTGCTTTGGCTTGGGGGGAGCCTGGCCGGACACCGTGCCCGGCCTTTGATGCTTCCTATGCCTTTAAGTCCCGGGCCAACCGGATTTGCCATGACCGGGTCGATTTTTTCGTAACCGCGCGCGGGCTCGCTCGGAACGCGCACCTCCTCGCTGACCCGTGCCCATCCCGGCTTGGTACGTGCACCTCCTTCGCTGGCCGATGCGCGTCCCGGGTTGAGACGCGTTCCTCCCTCGCTGTCCGGTGCCCGTCCCAGCGTGGTACGCGTTCCTCCCTCGCTGACGGGTGCCCGTCCCAGCGTGGTACGCGTTCCTCCCTCGCTGACTGGTGCCCATACCAGCGTGGTACGCGTTCCTCCCTCGCTGACCGGTGCCCATACCAGCGTGGTACGCGTTCCTCCCTCGCTGACCGGTGCCCGTCCCAGCGTGGTGCGCGCACCTCTCGCCCTGACTCGTGCCCGTCCCAGGCGCGCCCGAGGCGCTCTGAACTTATCCCCCAAGGGGCCAATACATCCGAAGCATCGTACGAGGCGCGCAGTCGCGCACTTCGAGCCACCATCCGTCCTCTCTCGCCTCGACGGGGGCAGGGCTCTCCCGCCCGGTCGCGAGGTCCGTGACGCTCCCGAACGGCGCCAAGGGCCCCGCGTCCCGCGTCAACGATAGGACGACGCGCGCGCCCCCGTATCGACTGAGAAGGCCGACCCACTCGAAGGCGGTCGCCGCCCCGGTCGCGTGCCGTGCATCCTCCGCCGTCCGACGAAGCGCGTCCGCGACGCGGTACCGCGTCACGCCGTTGAGCGCGAGCTCGATTCGCCGCCGCCGCCCAGGCGCCCGCGCTCGCGTGGCGTCCAGTCGCCCGTGGACGAACTCGACATAGCGATGGAGGTCGGCCCCGGGAACCACGGCGACGCGACGCTCGCAGGTGTAGTCCCAGCGCGCTTCCGGAGCCGTGCGGCTGGGCGTCAGAACGAATCGCGCTTCGTCGCGCTCCACGGCGATCGCTCCGTCCCTAACCCGCCCCGACAACGCGCCCGGATCCCAGCGCGAGGCGCGACGGGTCACGTCGGCCAGATCGCGCCGCACCGGAGTACGCCCCGAACGTCGCGACGGAAACGATACGGCCTGGACGCTCACCCGGTCCTCGTCGATCCGCAGCACATTGAAAGACGGCCAGAGGCTGGCGGCCTCGGGGTCCTGAGAGGCGTCGAGACGCTCGCGCAGTCCGGCGCTGCCCGCCGAAACGATGAGCAGGTCGCCCGAGCGGTCCGAGAGCCCCCGCACGAGCCGTGCGGTCGGAAAGTGCTTGTGACCGTGCAAGAGGAGCACGGGCCGGTCGAAAGCCTGCAGTGTCGACAGCGCCGTTCCCGCGCCGAGGGCGGTCATCGTCAGCTCTTCGCGATCGGCGTTCGCGACGAGCGTCGGAAGCGCTTTGCCGATCAGCCAGCGCGGGAATCGTGCCATGGCCCGACCCGCGCCGATGAAGCTCACGTCGGTGACCGGCGTCGGAATGAGGTGGTGGTGTACGAGGACGACGAGCGGCAAACCGGGCGAGCTTTCGTCGATCTGCGCGAAGGCATGAAGCAAGTCTTCCTGCCGGATAAGGCCCCCCGCGCTGAACAGTCCGTGCGGCACGTACGTCGAGTCGTACGCCACCAGATGAGCCGGCAATCCGTGGAACCCGCGCGGGACGACTTCGGCCAAGAACGGAAAGCGACAACCACCGACGTAGACCGCGTGCGGGTCGACTGCAGCACGCAGTGCGTCGAACAGGATCGACCGATTCGGCCCGACCAGCCCGCGCCATCGGCGGTCGTGATTGCCCGGAATGACGACCGACGGCAGCGCGCCCCCGACCGCGGCCACGATACGCGCATGGAGGTCGAGAAAGAACGGCACCGCTTCGCCGGGAGGCATCGTGCTCGAGTCGAAGACGTCCCCCGTAATCACCAGGGCGACGTTGTCCGTCTTCGCCGATTGCTTTTCGCGGCCGACGGTGTCGACGAGCACGTCGAAGAGCAGGCGCTGGTTGTCGCGCCGCGTGTCGATGTGGAGATCGGAAAGATGGAAGATGAGGGCCATGCTGGCGACTCCGGAGCGTCCCTCGCGCCGCGGAGGAACACCGGCAGCGATTCTGCGTCATTTCCGCATGAGGGGGTGGTTCCCCTGAGTGCCGCGGCGGCTACCGAGTCCGCGGGTGCGCGTTCCAGTGCGGTTGAACGCGCGAATTAAGCTATTGCGCATTTGGGGCGATCGCGCGTAGAGGTTGGCGCCCTGCTGTTTGGACTGGTTGCATTGAAGTGCCCGCGAGCGCTTCGCGAAAGGGGTTTTCGGCGATGAGGTCCAATCGTATTTCGACTCTGTTTCGAAGCGACAGCATGCTCGCACCCCGGCCTTCCTCGCTCACCTGCCAGTGGTCGTTGACCGCGGCGGCGAGCCTCGCGGCGTGCCTCGTGGCCGCGTGCTCCGACACCAACGCGGGGATGCCGGCGCCCGGCGGCGACGCGTCCATTGCCGACACCGGCTCGACCCCGACGGATTCAGGCTCGACCCCAACGGATTCCGGCTCGACCCCGACGGATTCCGGCTCACCCCCTGTGGACTCCGGTTCGGCCCCGATGGATGCCGGCTCGACGTCGACCCCGGTCGTGCCGGCGTGCCCCGCGTCCGACGCCGGCGCCACGACGTTGACGTTCACGAACCACACGTACCTCGGCGACCCGCGCGTTCGGCCCGCCGAGGCGCTCTTCAGCGGCATCAACACGATCGACGATCCGAACCTGCAGGTCATGACCTTGCACAACGCGGGCACCACGGCGGTGACGGTCACCAGCGTCGGCGTCGCGGACCAAGCCGCCGCCACGCTATTTCCCGTCGACTACCGGCAACACAGCAACCCGAAGGCGTTCGGGGTTACCGTCCTTTCCGGGGCGGACGCGGGAGCGGCGCCCCTGGCGCTGCCGGCGACGATCCCCGCCGGCGGCGACCTGGCGATCCAGGTGCAGTTCCTCTCGACGAACACCAGCCCGCCGACCCGGTTCGACAACACCGGCGGCGAGGCGGTGGCGGCGTGGCTTGTCGCGCAGACGGCCACCGATTGTGCTCAGGCCGGCCTCTACGGCGTGTCGCTGTGGAACACCGGCGAGAGCATCAGCCCCACCACGGGCCCGACGATCAACTACGCGCGCTACGAACCGACGCTGGGGCAGATCCTCGCCACGCTCGGATACCAGATCAATGTCGGCGAGAACTTGAAGACGTTCCTCAACGTCAATCAGGTCGACCCGGTGAACGTGCTCTCCCCTCCTCCGCTGGGCGACAGTCCTTCCGACGAATTGCTCGTCCGTGACTTCGTGAAAGCCGACCAGTCGCAGCCGGCTGTGCTGCTCGCGGTCGGACGATTCTCGCCGAAAATCGACTATCCGTTCGGGTACTTCCCGAGTGAATCGGTCACCGCGGCCACCGCGCAGCCGCCGCCGGTCGAAGATGGCGGAACGGCCCCTTCGCCGCTCAAGGTCGTCGCGACGATGATCAGCAAGAACAACACCGACACGTATACGTCGGATCACAGCGAGATGGTCCTCCCGATCGTCACCGACAATCTCAAGGGGACCTTCGAGCCCGGCGACGCCTCCTTCGGTATCTGGTCGTTCACCGCCCAGCGCAGCTACGGAACCGTCGCTTTCGACGGCGGCGTCACCCCGAACTTCCTCAACGGCGACTACGACTATTCGTACGACGAGCTCAACATCATCTCAGCCGGGGACGGCGGTACCAAGTCGCCGGTTCACCGTGTCCGCTTCTGGCCGCTGAAGGATCGAACCGGTCACCTCGTCCCGAACGCATACCTCATCGGTTGGGAAGAGGCGGGAAACGGCGACTACCAGGACATGCTGTACGTCCTCATGAACGTCACGCCGCTGTCGCTCGATGCCGGCATCACCCCGCCCCCGAGCCCCAGCACGGACGCGGCGTCGGACGCGAAGGCCGAGTCGGACGCCAAGGCGGACTAATCGTTCGAAGCGAACGGGAGGGCGAGAGCGTCGGATCACTCGTTCGCCTTGTTGCTCCGCTGCCCCTTCTGCTCGATGGTCTTGGTGTCCTCCGAGCTCATCGGTGCGGCCTTGAGCTCGATCGTGAGCTTGGTGAGGTGGCCGGTGAACCGGTACGGGACCGCGTAGTCTTCCGACGCTACCGGGGTCCCGGTGTCGATGCCGACGTCGAAGGATTCGTCCCACGGCAAGATGACCGGGATGGTCTTCTCCATGCGCTTTCGGAACACCTCTTTTCCGTCGACTTTGAGCACGCCCGCGCCACCCTTGCCGAGCCCCCCGCCGTCGTACGCGAAGTCGAAGACGAGCGTGTGCTTGCCGGCGGGCAAGGCGTCGGCGCCCTCCCAGCGATCACTCCCGAGCCCGAGGAGGTTCCAAGTGAAGACGGGCTTCCCGCGGAGCACGTAAAAGGCGTATCCGCCCATGTTCCCCCCGTGGGTCACGAGAATACCCTCGGCGCCGCCCTGGGGGACATCGATCTCGGCGGTGATCGCGTACGACTTGTCGAGGACGTTCGGCGCGGCGCCCCAGGGAACGTTGGCGAGCTCCCCCGTGTACGTGAAAACGTTGCGACCGGCGGTCGGATTCGGCCGCGGGGCGTGAAGCCGCTCGACGACGGCGCTGTCGAGCGGAAAGACGTTGTACTTGGTCGCCTCCTCGACGAAGAGGTCTTTCAGCTCGCGCAGCTTTTCGGGGTTCTTCGCCGCGAGATCGTCGTTCTGCGTGAAGTCGGCGCTCAAATCGTAGAGCTCCCACGTGAAGTCGTTCAACGGGTCCGCCGGGGCCTTCGCCGTGGCAAACTCCCACGGCGGAACGGGGGACGCCGCCGAAGCGATCCAGCCCTCGTGGTAGATCGCGTGGGTGCCGAACATCTCGAAGTACTGGGTGGTATGCCGGGTCACGGCGTTCGCATTGGCCTTGTCCCATGTGTAGGCCATGCTCACGCCTTCGATCGGCCGCTGCGCGACGCCGTCCACCTGCTCAGGCTGCGCGATTCCGCACGCCTCGAGGATGGTCGGGGCGATGTCGATCACGTGATGGAACTGCGGGCGGATTCCGCCGGCGTCTTTGATCCGCTTTGGCCAGGCCATCGCCATGCCCTGGCGGGTGCCGCCGAAGTGCGACGCCACCTCTTTGGTCCATTTGAACGGCGTGTCGAATGCCCACGCCCACCCCACCGCGAAATGCGGATACGTCTGATCGGATCCCCATGCGTCGTAGAATTTCATCTGCGCGGCCGCCGGAAGATTCACTCCGTTGAACGAGGCCATCTCGTTGAACGTCCCGGTGAGGCCGCCTTCGGGGCTCGCCCCGTTGTCGCCGCTGATGTAGATGACGAGCGTGTCGTCGAGCTTTCCCATGTCTTGCACGGCCTGGACGACCCGCCCAATCTCGTTGTCTGTGTACGCCAGAAATGCCGCGTAGACTTCCGCCTGGTGCGCGTAGAGCTTCTTCTCCACGGGCGAGAGGGAGTCCCACATGGGCAGGTCCTTTGGCCAAGGGGTGAGCTGCGCGCTCTGCGGAATCACGCCGAGCTTCTTCTGATTGGCGAAGATCGCGTCGCGCTGGGCGTTCCAGCCATGATCGAACTTGCCCTTGAACTTGTCGATCCACTCGGGCGTCGGGTGGTGGGGGGCGTGGGTGCCGCCGGGGACGTAGTAAACGAAGAATGGTTGCTCGGGCTGGATCGCGTTCAGCCCCTTCATGTACCCAATCGCGTCGTCCGCCATCGCCGTGATCAAGTTCCATCCGGGGTGCCCCACATAGGGCTGAATCGGCGTTGTATTGCGGAAGAGGTTCGGTTGCCACTGGCTCGTGTCGCCACCGACGAATCCATAGAAATACTGGAAGCCATAGCCGACGGGCCACCGTTCGAAGGGGCCCGCCGCGGTGGCTTCCCACACGGGCGTGTTGTGCTCCTTTCCGAACCAGGACGTGGCGTACCCGTTCGCCTTGAGGATTTCGCCGAGGGTGGCCGTGTCTTTGCCGATGAGGGTGTCGTACCCGGGATATCCCATCGACTGCTCGACGACGGCGCCCGTGTGCGCCGAGTGGTGGTTGCGCCCGGTGATGAGCGATGCCCGGGTCGGCGAGCACAGGGCGGTCGAGTGAAACGCCGTGTACCGGAGCCCCATCTTCGCGATGCGGTCGAGCGCCGGCGTCGGGATCGTACCGCCGAAGGTGCTCGGGGCCCCGAAGCCGACGTCGTCGGTCATGATGAGGAGAACGTTCGGCGCGCCCTTCGGCGGCACGACTTTGGGCGGCCACCACGGCCTCGACTGGGCCGGGCTGGTGCCGATGACGCCGCCGAACGGAGCTGGCGCGGGCGGCAGGTGCTTGGTGTCGAGCGACGTCGTCGCGCTCGGCGATCCGGGGGTCGCCGCCGATCCGCCATCGCCCTGCGCGGCCATGAGTCCGACACCGCTGGACAGCGGAGAACTGTTGCAAGCGATCCAACCCGCGACCGCCGAGAACGACAACACGCAAAAGGCGCCTGCTCTTGCCCACAACTTCGCCATCGGCCCCTCCTCGCGGAGAATCGGCGACTGCAAGAACACAACCGATAGGGCGCCGTCGCGACCTGCACGCGACGGAAAGTACGGACTCCCGGAGCCATTGCGGAGTCGGTGCGCGCGCTGTGACCTTGCCAGCCCGCTGGGGTCGCGAGGCAGCGGAGCGCGTGCGTGGCCGTTTGCCTCGTTCGCGGGGACCCTGCGCAGAAACCGCAGAGGACGGCTCCGGCCTTGCATCCCCTCGATGCGGAGGTGGTCATGACGAGATATGGACTCGTTCTCGCGCTCATGGGTTTGCCCACGACTGCCGCGGCTGTCGAGGGTCCGCCCAAGGCGGAGGCGGCTCCGCACGAGAAGCACGTCGATCCGGAGGCCGATCGAATGCTCCGGCAGATGACCGACTACCTCGCAGCGCTCAAGACCTTCGAAGTGACGAGCTCCACAGTCGACGAGGTCCTGACCAACGACGGTCGCAAGATCCAGATCACCGGCGATCAGGACGTGTTCGTCTCGCGGCCCAGCCGGCTGCGGAGCGCCCAGGCCACGGCCGCGAACGGGCTCGCGTTCGCCGATGACGGCAAGACGATGACGCTCTACTGCAAAGCGAACAACGAATACGCGACGGCCCCCGCCCCGGCCACGATCGACGCGACGATCGACACGCTCCACAAGCGCTACCAGCTCGACGCGCCCGGCGCGGACCTACTCTACAGCCGCCCGTACGAGGTCTTGACCGAGCAGGTGACCGCCGGGCAGTTCATCGGCAAAGAGACCGTCGATGGCGTACTGGCGAATCACCTCGCCTTCCAAGGGGAAGAGGTCGACTGGCAGGTCTGGATCCAGGCCGGACCCCAGCCCCTCCCGCTGCGATACGTCATCACGAGCAAGACGATGACCGACAAACCCGAGTTCACGGTTCGGCTGTCCAACTGGCAGCCACGGGCCGCGCTCGCCGATTCGGTCTTCCAGTTCCAGGTGCCCGTGGGAGCGAAAAAGGTCGCGTCGTTTCCGACGTCGTGCGGTGCGGCCAAATGACGCCTCCCCGCCTGCCGCAAGGCTGACGATGTCCGAAAACCGCGAGCGCGCGCGGCCCGCCGGTAGTACCCAAGGATCCACCCGCGCATGGACCGGCTCGATCCCCAAGTCTGCTACCGGGCGCTTCGAACGCGAGACGCGCGCTTCGACGGGCGCCTCTTCGTCGGCGTGACCTCGACCGGCATCTACTGCCGGCCGGTCTGCCCGGCCGCGACGGCCGGGCTCGAGAACTGTCGCTTCTTTCCGTCCGCGGCGGCCGCTGAGGAAGCGGGGTTTCGCGCCTGCTTGCGCTGCCGGCCGGAGACGGCGCCCGATATGGCCACCTGGCGCGGCACGTCCAACACCGTGTCGCGAGGCCTCGCGCTCATCGCGGACGGCGCGCTCGACGGCGACGAGGCGGGCGTCGACGCGCTCGCCGAGCGGCTCGGCGTGGGTGCGCGACAGCTCCGCCGCTTGTTCCAGCATCATCTCGGCGCCTCGCCGGTCGCGGTGGCCCAGACGCGGCGCGTGCTCTTCGCGAAGCAGCTCGTCCATGACACGCGCTTGCCGATGGCTGAAATCGCCGTCGCCGCCGGGTTCGGGAGCGTTCGCCGGTTCAACGAGACCTTCCAGCAGCTCTTTGACCGGCCGCCGAGCGGCCTTCGCCGCAAGTCGGTCGTCGCGGTGCCCGAAGGCTCGGTCGCTGCGACGGGCGTGACGGTTCGGCTGCGGTACCGGCCGCCGTACGATTGGTCGTCGGTCCTGGCCCACCTGCGAGCGCGCGCGATCGACGGGATCGAGCGGGTGGACGGGGACGCCTACGCTCGAGTCCTGCTCGTGGACGGGGTTCCGTCGACGGTGAGAATCGTGCATCGGCCGCAGAGCCACAGCCTGGCTGCCACGATCCGCTGTCCGTCGGTCCGCGCGCTCCCGGGGATCATCGCGCGCGTTCGGCGCGCGTTCGATCTGGGCGCGGACGTCGCGGCGATCGGCGCGCACCTCGCGCAAGACCCCCTCTTGGCGCCGCTGGTGGCCGCGCGTCCCGGCCTCCGCAGCCCGGCGGGGTGGGACGGATTCGAGCTCGCGGTTCGTGCCATCCTCGGGCAGCAAGTGACGGTGGAAGCCGCCCGCCGCCTCGCCGGCCAGCTCGCGCGCGTGTGCGGAACGGCGCTTGTCGTCTCGCAGAGCGCGGACCCGGCCCTGGTTCTGGCCTTTCCCACGGCGACCCAGGTGGCGCGCGCCGATCTCGAGGCGCTCGGAATGCCCGGTGCGCGCCGCCGCGCGCTCACGGCAATGGCGCAGGCGGTCCTCGCCAACCCGCGTCTGATCGAACCGCTCGAAACCGTCGAGGCGACCGTCGAGAGACTCCGAACGATTCGCGGTATCGGAGAATGGACTGCGCACTACATCGCGCTCCGCGCAGGGACCGAGCCGGACGCGTTCCCCGCGAGCGACGTCGGGCTCTTGCGCGGCGCGGCCCGCGTGACCGGAGTGAGGCCGACCCCTGGGGAGCTCCTGGCTCGCGCCGAACGCTGGCGCCCATGGCGGGGATACGCCGCGCAGCATCTATGGGCCGCGGACGCCGGGCCGCGATCCGCGCCGACGGAGGGCCTGTCATGAAGGAACCGCACGTCTTCCGCCTCGACCATGTCGAGACGCCCATCGGCCGCCTGGCCGTCGTCGCCGACCACGAAGGGCGACTCTGCGCGGTGGGATGGACCGACGGCCACTCGCGCATGGAACGGCTGCTTCGCGGCGGACCGGGCGGGCGAGGCGTCGCGATCGTCCCCGCGACGGACCCCGCGGGGCTTACGACCGCGCTGCGCGGCTATTTCGCCGGCGACCTCGGAGCGATCGACGGCTTGCCCGTGGCTTTCCCCGACGGCACCGAGTTCCAGCGCCGCGTCTGGCGCGCGCTCCGCGACATCCCGTGCGGCGAGACGTGCTCCTACGGACAGCTCGCACGACGAATCGGCAGTCCCGCCGCCGTGCGCGCGGTCGGTCTGGCCAACGGAGCCAACCCGATCGGCGTCGTCGTACCGTGCCATCGCGTGATCGGAGCGGACGGCTCGCTCACCGGCTACGGCGGCGGCATCGAGCGCAAGCGGTGGCTCCTGGCGCACGAGGGTAGGGCCTTCTCGTAGTTCATTCCTTCTCTAGCTGCTTGCGGATTTCCAAGAGCTCCGCGCGACGCGACGCACTTGTCTCCGGGTATGCCAGACTGAGGTCATCGAACGCGTCGAGCACGATTTGAGACACGATCAGCCGGGCGTTCTCCTTGTCGTCGGCCGGAACGACGAACCATGGCGCGTGCCGAGTGCTGGTCGCAGCCATGCATCGCTCGTATGTCTTCATGTAAGTCTTCCAGAAGTTTCGCTCTGCGATGTCCGCAAGGCTAAACTTCCAGTTCTTTTCCGGATCGTTGATTCGCTCGAGGAAGCGCTTGCGTTGCTCGTCTTTGGAGAGGTGCAGATAGAACTTGAGGATGCGCGTTCCGTTGACGTGAAGGTGTCTCTCCCAATTCACGATGGATCGATACCGGTCGTGCCAGATCGCCTTCTCGTCGAGCGTCGGGTCCGGGAGACCCTCCTTGCCAAGAATCTCGGGATGGACTCGGACGACGAGCACTTCTTCGTAGTAGGATCGGTTGAAGATTCCGATGCGCCCGCGCGCCGGCAGGTCCAGCGCTGCTCGCCACAAGAAATCGTGCTCCAGCTCCGCCGCGCTCGGTTGCTTGAAGCCGAACACCTGGCAGCCCTGCGGATTGACCCCCGACATCACGTGCCGGATCGTTCCGTCCTTTCCCGCCGCGTCCATCCCTTGAAAGATCAGCAGAATGGCGTATCGATTGTCGGCGTAGAACATCTGCTGCTTGGCGCTCAGCTTGCCGACGTGCTCTTTCAGCAGCTCCTCGTATTGCTCCGTCGACGCATACACCGGGTCGACCTTGGTCGGCCGCTTGTCGAGATCGACGTCGTCGCCTTCGGCCACTCGAAATGCCTTGGTATGCATTCTCATCGTTTTCGGTCTCTTGAGTCCGTGCCCCCGAGACAGAGCACGTCCACGCCGCGGCACCGTGAGCAAGAGGGATGCCGCAGCGATTTCCCGGGGTAGCTGTGGAATGCACAAGTGCGGTCGGTCTCCCCATTCGCAACGTGCCAATCGGGCTTTGCACGTCGCCGCGGGCCGCATGCGCGCGCCGTTCGGGAGGTCGGGCTGGTGCCAGTCTTCGTCCGATCACCGTCCCTCCGCGGGCGCTCCGGTCGCCGCCGTGACGGCCGGAGGCGGCGTGACCGAGGTTGGTACGGGCGGGCCGTGCAAAGGCACCCCGGGGTCGCGCAGAGTCGGCGGCGGCTGCGGCGGCGCGGTCACGAAGCGCGAGGTCGGCGCGGAGAGCGGAAAGCGGCCTTCGCGCTCGAGCTGCCAGATGTCTTCGTCGCTGACGACATCCTTGCCCAGGATCTCGCGCGCGGCGCGGATCTTCGCCGTCAGGGTCGGGTCGTTCACCCGCTGACTGTTCTCCGCCGTGGGCCGTGGCGGAGGTCGAAGCACCGAAAAGCTGCCCATCACCGGAAGTCCTTCGCGCGACCGGCCCGCCAGCCGGTACGTCACCGAGAACACGCCGGGGTCGGCGACGGTATCGAGCACCACGGTGGCCGTGACCCCCTCTTTGCCCGGCGGAATGACGCTCGTGCCGAGCACCCCGGCGGAATCGACCGGCTCCGGACGCGCCTGGCCGGAACCGGTCTCGAAATACTTCGTGACCGCAACGCTCTCGATCGTCACCGGGTCCGGGCGCGTGTGCCAAATGCGCACCCGCTGCACGATCCGTCCATCGGAGCCCAGATCCGGAAAGCGCGGGTCGAGCGCGATGAGCAACTGGATGATTCCCTTGCGCGCCAGCGATTCGAACGCGGCATTGATCAGCGGCAACGTCGTGCGACCCGTGAGCGTGCGGCCGTCTTTGCTTCGAACCTCGACGCCCACCGTGAAGTACGAATAGAGCGTCTCCTGGGCCCTCCCTTCGTAACTGTGCGTGGCGATGGGCGCGGACGTCGTCGCCGTCTCGCCGTCGCCGAAGGACCATGCGTACGACGTCGCGGTGAACGTGTCTCCCGCGCCAGGGCTACGTGGAGCGTCGGTCGCACCCCGCGGTGGTAGGGTGACGACCCTCGCCACGAAGTCGAAGTCGGCCCAGGAGTTCGCCAGCAAATGCTCCTCCACGCCGACGACGCGCGCCGGCTGGCAGTCCTTCACCCGAACATCGGGCAGCGCAACGGTGACCGCCGTATTCGCCTTTCCGAACACGGTGACCGAGTGATTGCCCTGCACCCGGCCGCTCTCGTCGAGCCAAAGGCGCACCGGCACCGACGCGCCCATGGCGCCGTCGACCACGCTATGCAGGAAGGCATCGGTGCCGTCGACGGTATGCGCGTGCACCGTGACCAGGTTTTCTTCTCCAGAGCACACTTCGGTCTTCTCGACCGCGATCTCGTCGATGACCGGCGGCGGATCGGAGGGGCGCGGCGCCGGCGGTGCGGGCGGGGTCGGCGCTGCGGTCACTGGCGGGAGAGAGGCCATCGGGGACCCGCCCGGCGATTCGGGCACGTCCGACGCGACCAGCCGCGCACGCGGCGCCGAGCGGCGTCTTGAGTAGAAGAGAACCACTGCGCAGAGCGCGGCCAGCCCCAGCAGGGCGAGCGCAACTGCCCGCCGGACCGGCCTGCGACGACGGACTCCAACCCCCATGGCAACACCTGCCTCGAGCTAGACGTAGTAAACGACGTGGACGTGGACGTCACTCAATCACTCAATCCCAACAAGAATACGCATTTCCTCCGCTATTCCATTGCACCGTTTCGTTGACATCCCATCCCCAAACGCTCGAACCGGCGCCCGCGCACGGCGCGCCCGTCCCGTTGCTGGGGTTGTTCCAGCACGCGATGTCGTCGGGGCTGATGGAGACGGCGGTCCCATTGGCCACGATGCCGCGCCATTCGGATGGGTTGCTCGACCCGCAGTCGTTGTTGGAAAAGCAATTGACCATCTGGTCCGCGGCGGCGCCGCAAAGATTGCAGTTGAAGCAGAGCGCGCACGTTCCGATCGTGCGAAGAAACGATCCGAACGACGAGAACGGTCCGCCCATCAGCGACGTACACTCGTTGTACACGGCGTTGTGCAGCCCGGCGGCCGCGGGCACGATCAACGACGACGGATACGAGCGAGCAATGACGTCTCCGCTGTAGCCAGGCGCGGCGCTCAAGGCGTCGTGCTGCCAGAGAGCCAGCGAAGTCGAACAGACCACGCCGGTGTTGACGCCCGGCACGCCTTGCGCCGTACCCTGCACGTTCATGTACTGGTACCAGCCGTAGTGAATCTGCGTGCCGTTGTACGCCTCCGCGAAGACGAGCTGGCTCGTGTCCTGCTTCGAGTCCCACGCAATCCACGACATGCCGGCGCCCATGAACATGTTTCCGATGGCCTGCTGGGTTCCGTTCGCGGCGCTCTGGTAGGCGATGAAGTCGACCGGGCCCCCGGCGTAAAGAAAGTTGTAGATCGCGCCTTGGCCGATCGTCTCGAGCCCCGGCGACGCCGCATACAGGAACCCCGGGTCGATCGGCGCGGTGCACTCTTGGCCCAGAAAGTTGCGATCCCCGTTGACGGGCGGCGTGATCGACGTCGCGTGCGTCACCCAACCGTCCGGGCCGCGCGAGAGCATCGAGTGCGAGCGATATTCGCCGACCGCCGCGAGCACGTCGGCGATCGGCCCGGGCGAACGCTCGAATACGGTGTCGCCAGCCGGGACGTTCCAGCCTGCTTGCGTGCTGCCACATGTGGCGTCCGCGCGCGCCGAAACCGGCCAAGCAAGCAGCCCCGCTGCCAGGCCCATCACCGCCCCGAATCGCGTGCCTGCGAGAATCCTATTGCGTATTCCGTGCATCTCCGCGAGAGAATGCAAGGCGATGGCCACGCGCCGCGCGGATGGATCGACCTCGCGGCGTGGTGATCCCTGAGCTCGCGGCGCCGGCCAGCCGCTGTAGCGACCACGACGGCGCGGCCGGCGAGGCGGCAAAAATGATTTCCACGCGCCCGTCAATCCCTTTTCATGCGCGAAACGTAAAGGCTTTGAAGGTCCACCCTGCCGAAGGTGTGATCGTTCGGACCCACTCGCGGAATACGAAGACCCAGATGACGAGCGAATCGGCGACCGCCCATTCGTCGGAATGTCCAAGCGCGAGCCGCAGGCTGGGTCGCTGCCAAAGCGACGGAGCGGGGTGGGGGTGTGCCGTTCCGTGCCAGCCGACGACACTCGTGTCCTGATCGACCGCGGGCAACTCCTTCTGTAGTCGAATTGCAACGGCTATCGAGGCGCGCACCCGCATCGGCACGAACCGTGCACAGCGCTTGCGGGCTACCGACGAACGCAAACCCACGCTGCGCATCAATACCGATGGACGCGTTGCGCGCCGGCCATTATCAGCAGATCGATTTCTTCTAGAAGGTGGGTCCTACGACAGGAGTGGACGCGCCGCGCATCCCGGCGCGGAAAGGGGGACGTGCGACTCGCGACCGAACGAGAAGAGAGGGAAACGTAGCCTGTCTGCCCTTCGATGGCCGATGGGGGATCTGCAATTTTCGAGGAGGACATGATGAGATACCAAAGAAACGGAGACGCCCGTCTGGCGACGGGTCACTCCCTGTTCGTGCTCCGCGCGGCGGCCGTTCTGGCCCTGCTCTCCGGCTGCGGCGGAGCCGTTGACCAGAAGTTTGCGCCGGAAAGCTACGATGAATACACCGAGCCGTTGACCAACGCGATCGTCGGTAGTCCCTCGGGCGTCGTGGTCATCGGCGGAACCGGCAGCAGTAGTGGTGTTGGGACTGGCGTCGCGACCGGGATCAGCGTGGGCAGTGGAATTGGCGTCGGGGGCGGCACGGGCGGGGGTACTGGCACCGCCACCGCGACCGGAATCGGCGGCAGCAGCAGCAGCGGAGGAGGAAGCAGCGGAAGCAGCAGCGGCGGTGCGTTCGACGCAGGCCCCGGCGAGGGAGGGGTCGACGGAGGTGCGGGGGGAGGCTTCGGGTTCTGGCATTTCGACGACTGCTCTCCGACATCCAATTTCCTTGCCGATTCTTCGGGGGAAGGCGCCAACGCGCAGCACGCGCTCCGCGCCGCCTGTGTCCCCGGAATCAGTGGGCTCGGCGTCCAGGTTCGCTCGGCGAAAGACGTCATTCAGGTGCCCGACGAGCCCCAGTTCACGGTGGGCTCGCGGGTCGCCGTGGCGGCATGGGTGCACCCGAACACGGTCACCGGTGACCAGCCAATCGTTATCAAGCGACTCAACAACCAGACTTCGTTTTCCCTTGGAATCCACAACGGGAACATCGAGATGTCGGTCGTCCTCAAGACCGGAACGACCGTGATCTCGCGGGCGCCGATTGCCGCGGGTACCTGGACGCACGTGGCCGGGATGTACGACGGAACGTTCGTGTTCTTGTTCATCAATGGGCAACCGTTCGGGCAGATTTACGCCGCCGGGACGTTGCGCAACGTGTTCGCGCCGATTCGAATCGGCGCGACGACGCAGACCCAGCACTTCAACGGGATCATCGACGAAGTCTTCGTATCGACGCAGGACATCAGCAAAGACACGCTCGCGGCGCTGGCCTGCATTTCGAACCCGTCGACGTTCACCGTCAACCCGGCGGTCGGCGCCGCGCCGTTCGACACCAGCGTGCACTACGACGTCGCCGTTTCCAACAACGACATCGGCTTCTGCCAGGCGAAGCCATACGAGTTCTTCTTCCAGTTCTTCAACCAGGACCCGACCATCTCGGCGGTCGTCGATTCGCCCGGGTTCTTTCCCAGCGTTTTACCCGGAACGACGGTCACGTTCGGCGCCGAGGTCACGGGGACGGACGCCGCCGACCCCGGCTTGCATCTGATCCCCTTCAACGTCGACGTCTTCCAGGGGCCGCCTAACTTCGGCGTCGAGCAGCTCTTCGGCAATCTCACCCTGAACCTCACGGCGCCGACCGGCTGCTTCGTTTTCACTCGGCGAGAGCTGATGATCACGAATGTCAGCGTCGTCGATGACCCGGTTCGCACGTTTGGCGTCTTCACGCCCGGGTTCTCGTTTCCGGACGGCGGCGCGTCCTTCGACGCCGGGTTCGGCTCATCGAGCGGGGGGAGCGTGGGCGGAGGCTCCTCCTCGGGTATTTCCTTCGGAGGCTCCTCGGGCGGAGGCGGGCCGGTACCCATTCCTCGCCCGCCGGCGTTCGCCGCGGCGACCGCCGACGCGCAGGCCAATTCGCCGAGCCAGGGGGTCTGGACCTTTGGCCACTTGATGCGAGAGCTCGCTCCCACGCCGGAGCAGGCACCCGCCATGACGCTGGCGCTCTTCCAACATTGGCTCACCGACCAGACCGTCAACGGGTTCACCGTGTCGGCCCGACCCGCAATGCAGCAGGTTCTTCTCGACGTCTGGCCGAAAACCCCGACCGGCGACCTCGACCTCGACCAGCCGCCGCTGACCCTTCAGGCCATCGTCAACCGGATCGACATCCGGAATCTCGCCAATGGGTCCGCGGGCGAAGGCAGGTTCGTCTTCGCGGTCAACGGCGAAGGGTTCCCGCAATCGTTCACGGTCATCCTCGAATACAACCTCCCGGCCACGACGATGCAAGACGTGCAAGACTGGGCCAACCTCTGGCACGGGCTCTCGTCGCACCCCTTCCCGTCCGAGGAGTACAACGCCGCGCTCGAGGCGGTCACGCGGCGCTTCACGGGACGCAACGCGGCTCCGGGCGCTCCCAACGGCAGCGCGCTCCTCGAGCTCCGTACCAACGAGATCGCGCTCTCCTTCGAGTGGGAGCTCCGCGCGTTCGCTCTCTCGCCGACCACCGGGTTCTTCGATGAGATACCGGTCGCAGAAACCCCGGACCTGGGCTTCAACGGCACCCAGACGTTTTCCGACTTCGTGAACCAGAACGCGGCGGCGATCATTGCCGAATTGCCGGGCGCGAACGACCATACGGTGCCGCTCACGTTCGAGGGGCAAAACTTCCTCGCGGGGTCGGTCTTCAACAACCAGATCGAGTGGAGTGGCCCGGGCATCGCCAATCCCGACGCGCGCTTTCATGCGTCGACCAACACTTGCAACGGGTGCCACGGGCCCGACACGGGTACGTTCAACTTCACGATGATCACCCCGCGATTTGCGGGGACCGAGGCCCAACTGTCTCCGTTCCTGACCGGAACGACGGCGTTCGATGATTTCACTGGCCAGACGAGGACGCTGAACGACCTCGGAAGGCGGCGCACGGATCTGACGAGCCTCGTCTGCGCGTCGGACGGCGGCTCTCCGCTTCCTCCGCCCCCGCCCGCCGACGCGGGCAGTGTGCCCACGGACGCGAGCCTGGCTAGCCCGTAACGAAGGGGACCCGGCCCCAACAGGAAAGAGAAGAGAACCGCAGAGGCACGGCAAGTCCCAGAGATCTGGTAACGCGCGAGCTCGTTCTCGCGCCTCACGATCTCAGCGGCCTGCCTCGACCTCTGCGGCTTCTCTTTGTTCCCGGCGACCGTGCGGCCGCGAAGCCACGAAAACTTGGCCGCGCTCCGCCACCGCCCATAGCGTTCGCGGCGATGGGCGAAGCTGCCAGAGGCTTCTCGTCCCCTGCGCCGGCGTTGGTCCTGCCGCGCCGGATCGGGCGGCGCGTCGTCTTGAAGCTCGTCGCGCGCGGCGGGATGGGCGACGTCTACCTGGCGGCGACGACGGGGATCGACGGGGCCGAGCGGCCGTGCATCGTCAAGACGGTGCGACGCGACCACATCCACGACGGCTCGTTCTTGGCGCGCTTTCTCGACGAGGCGCGCGTACAGGCGCAGCTCCAGCACCCAGGCATCGCCCAGGTGCTCGAGGCGGCCACCGACGACGACGGCGAGCCGTACACCGTCGTCGAATACGTCGAGGGGCGGCCGCTCAGCGACGTTCGCCAGCGCGCTTTGGTGACAGGCGTGAGGATCGCCTGGGCGGACGCGGTGGCCATCGCCATGGAGGTCGCGCAGGCGCTCGCGCACGTGCATGAGCGCGCCGGGCACGACGGGGCGCCGCTCGGGATCGTCCACCGGGATCTGTCGCCGCAGAACGTCATGATCAGCCACGAGGGGGAGATCAAAGTCATCGACTTCGGCACCGCGCGCGGGCAAAACCGCCGCTGCCACACCGTGTCGGGCGTCGTGTTCGCCAAGCCGGGGTACGTCGCGCCGGAGGTGGCCAGACAACAAGTGGGCGACGGCCGTATCGATCTCTATGCGCTCGGCGTCATCCTCTGGGAGCTCTGCGCGGGCCGCCGCTTCTTGAGCACCGATCCGCAGAGTCACCTCGACGACGTCGCCGCAGGAAAGGTCGTGCTGCCCCCCGTGGCGCTGGCGTGCGGCGCGCCACCGGAGTTGGATGCGGTGATCGCCAAGCTGACCAAGAGCGACCCGGACGATCGATACGATCGCGCGTCGCTCGCGGTGCCCGCCCTCGCCAGGCTGCTCGCGTCGGCTCCAATTTCGGAGCCGGGCGAGCGCGGCGTCCGCGCGCGCGCCTCGGCGCTCATGCGAAAGCTCTGGCCCCACGAGCCGGCGCGTGCTCGAGCCGAGTTCGCGAGGCTCTTGCGAGAGGCGCGCGAGCTCATGATCGGCGACGGCGGCTCCCGTCCAGACCCGGCGAGAGTCGACCAAGCGGCAGGTACGGCGCAACCATCGGAGTCCTGGGACCCCTCCCGCCTCGCCGGCACCCCCTATCGGCTCGTGCGCGCGATTGGCGAAGGCGCCAGCGGTGTGGTCTGGCAGGGAGAGCACGTCGAGCTGGGGCGGCCGGTGGCCATCAAAGTGTTCGCGGCGGAGCATGGCGCGTCGGACGCCTCGTTCGAGCGGTTCCGCCGCGAAGCGCGCGCCGTGGCGGGACTCGCGCACCCGCATCTCGTGAAGATCCTGGACTTCGGAAAAGCCCTCGACGGACGGGTGTTTCTGGTGATGGACCTCCTCGTCGGCGAGACGCTCGACGCGAGGCTGAGGCGGGGCGCGGTGGGTGCCGCGGAGGCCATGCGCATCGGCGTCCAGGCTTGCGAGGGGCTGGCGGTGGCGCATGCCGCGGGCCTCGTCCACTGCGACATCAAACCGCAGAACTTGATGCTGGCGAGCGGCGGGGAGGTCAAGGTGCTCGACTTCGGCGTCGCGGTCGCGCTCACCGGCGCTCCGGAAGGGCCCGAGGCTGGGGCCGGCGGCGGCAAGAAGAGCCCGAGAGAGCGCGGGCTTGGCGGCTTCGCCGTCGTCGGAAGCCCAGGGTACATGGCGCCCGAACAGATCGCCGGAGCGGCCGTCGACGCGCGCACGGACGTGTACGCGCTCGGGTGCGTGCTGTACGAGATGCTGGCGGGGGCTCCCCTTTTCGAGGGGTCGTCAGTGGTCGTGATGGGCAAGCAGCTCCGCGAGGCGCCGCCGTCGTTGCGAGCGCGCGCCCCTTCCATTCCCAGCGCCCTCGAAGCGGTCGTGTCGCGGGCCATTGCCAAGGACGCGCGGCTGCGATTTCCGACGGCGGCGGCCCTGGGCGCCGCTCTCGAGAAAGCGCGCACCGCGCCCGAACGGTGGCGGACGCGTGTCCGGCGCCTGACCAGCTACGTTCTGATCGCGGCGGGCGTGCTCTTGGCGGCAGGGGCGTCGGCGCGCTTTGCGCAGATGCGCCCGGCGACAGAAGCCGCCGCGGCTCCTCCCACGGCCGCGACGGCGACCGCCGCCTCATCCTCCCAAGTGACCCTGAGCCCCGTCGAGACCGCGCCCGCGGCGCCGCTTCCGACTGGCAGTCCCCCTCTCTCGCACCCCGGTCCCGCACGTCGCGGCCATCCGCACCTGCGCATCGGCTTGTCTTTGGCCGCTCGCCCGCTATAAGTCCGGGCCGTAGACGGCGGCGTCTGCGCGGTTTCGCCCGCGGCGCGCGGTCTACACCAGATGGAGACGCTCGATCTCGTGGCGCCCTCGATGGCGCTGGGTGGAAACCGCTACAAGGTCATCCTTCGCCTCGCGCTGCCCACCGTCCTCGCGATGCTGTCGCAGAGCGTCGTCAACGAGATCGACGTCATCTTCTTCTCCCACTTGCCCTGCCCGGAGTCGTCGAACGGGCAAGCGGCGCTGTTGCCTTCGCTCATCCTGACGTGGCTCTTCGGCGGCAGCTTGAGCGCGATCAGCGTCGGCACGCAAGCGCTCGTCGCCCGGCGCTATGCCGAGGGCGACCGGCGCGCCGCCGGCGCGGTGCTCACGAACACGGCGTTCTTCTGCGTCATCGCGGGAACGGCGTTCTCGGTCGTCGGTCTCGTCTGCTTGCCGTGGCTCGTTCGCTCGATGATCGAAGTCCCCGAGGTCCAGCGCATTGCGCTCTCGTACACGCGCTGGCGGCTGCTCGGGATCATTTCGATGGCGGCGAGCATGGGCATCAAGTCGTTCTTCGACGGCATCGGGAGAACGCACGTGCATCTCGTCGCGGCGGTCGTGATGAACATCGTCAACGTGGTCTTGTGCTGGATGTTCATCTTCGGACACCTCGGCGCGCCGCGCCTGGGCCCCGCGGGGGCGGGCTTGAGCGCGTTTCTGGCGACTTGGATCGGCCTTGCGATCATGATCCTCTACGCGACGCTCCTTCGTCACGACTACCACCCGATGCGCCGGTCGAACCTCTCGCGGCCGCTGACCTGGTCGATCCTGAAGCTGTCGATCCCGGCCGGCGCCGCGACCGTCGTGATGATGATCGGCTTCGGACTGTTCACGCGCTCGGTGGGGCAGCTCGACGCGAGCGCATCGGCGGCGGGAGCGGCGACAATCGCCGGGCAATGCGGAGGGGCCGAGGCGGTCCGCAGCGCCGCGAACACCGACATCGTCGAGACGCTCAAGTTGACCTTCACGGCCTGTTTGGCCTTTGGAACCGCGACGGCGACGCTCATCAGCCAGTCGCTCGGCCGCCGGCAGCCCGAAGAGGCGCAGCGATGGGGCTGGGCGAGCGTGCGCCTGGGTATCGTCCTCTTCGGAGTCGTCGGGCTGTGTGAGGGGGTTTTCTTCACGCACCAACTGGTGGGGCTCATCTCCAATTCGAGCGCGGTCCGCGCGGAGGCGATCTTCCCCATGCGCATCATGGGGATCGCGACGCCGGTCATCGCTGTGGCGATGATCCTGAGCGAAGGGCTGTTCGGCGCGGGAAATACGAAGTTCGTGGCGGTTGCGCAGCTCCTGCTCGTATTCGGATGGCTCGTGCCGGGCGCCTACCTGCTCGGCATCGTGATGCACTTGTCCCTCAAAGGCATCTGGATCTCGGCCTTCGTCTATTCGTGCCTGGCAGCGGCGACGATGAGCATCAAGTTCGCCGGCGGAAGCTGGAAGACCATCAAGCTCTAAACGCGCCCGCGATCGCTCCTTCGATGGCCTCCACTTCTTCGTAGAGCCGCCACTGCCCCACGGGACCCACCGGCGAGTCGAGCGGCCGACTCTTTTCATCGTACAGCCGCCCTCGCGCGTCGCGAAAGCAATGACGCTGGAAGAAGTCTCCCGGCAGAAGCGGCTCGCCGCGGACGAACTCGAAATAGCGGCGCGACCACGGCGCGCGGGTCGTCATCATCGGCGGCACCAGCAGATCGACGAGGTCCAGCGTCGATCCGGTGCGGTACAGGTAGACCAGGTTGCACCCATGCCTCGGCCCCACGATCGCGCTGGTCGACACGACGCGCCCCGACAGGGCTGCCGCCCCGGGCCGATGCACGGCGAAGACATCGCCGATCTGCGGCGCCCTCCCGACGCTCACCGCCCTCCCCCCGCGTCGGAGCAGTCGTCGAAGTCCGGATTGCATCCCGCGTCCGGCGGCGGCAGGTCGGGCCGGTCTTCGGACGAAGGCTCCTCCGCGTTCGGCTGAAGAGACGGCAGCGGCGAGGCAGGGCGCCCGCCGGAATACTTCGCCCGGTCCGCGGGTGAGCACGGTTGCGGGTTGCTCGGGTCCTCCTGAACGCATTCCATCATCCATGCCTCGCGGGGCGGCACGCCGTCCCTGTCCGCTTTTGCGCGGGCGGCGGCGACGTCTCGCGCCACGGCGACGTTGCTGACCCACGGAACGTAGCTCACGATGCCGAGCCCGACCGCGAGGATGGCGACGAACGGCAAGACGACCCTGTAAAGACTGGAGACGGGCCTGCCGAACCGAAAGCTCGCAATGAACAGGTTCAAGCCCAGCGGGGGCATGCAATACGCGATCTCCAAGTTGAGCAAGAAGATCATGGCGAGCTGGAAGGGCGACATCTTCTCGTCGGGGTGCCGGCTTCCGAGCGCAGCTACGAACGGCAAGATGAGCGGGACGGCGACGAGGATCGCGCTGAATCCCTCCATGAGCATCCCGAGGACCAGCAAGAACACGTTCATCACGACGAGAAACTGCCACTTGTGCTCGACCCCCAGCGCCAGGAGGAAACCGAGCACGCGCGAAGGCACGTGCTGATCGACGACGAAGTTCATCAGCGAATTGGCCATCGCCAGGATGACGATGATCGCCCCCGCAAGACTCATCGAAGCCATGGCGATCCGCACCAAGTCCCGCCTCCACGAGAGATCCCGGTACACGAAGAACTCGACGACCACGGTGTAGAAGGCCACGAGGCCAGCCGCCTCGTCGATCGACGTCAGCCCGGTGCCGAGCCCACCCGCCAGCATCACCGGGATGCCGAGCTCCCACTTGATGTCCCAGAGAGACCGCGCGATGTCATGAGCACGACGCGGTTCGCGCGCCACTTTTTCTCGCGCGCCCACCCAAATCGAGTACGCGCTGAGAAGCAGAATGACGAGGAGCCCGGGCACAATGACCGCTTTGAAGGCTTCGTTGAAGTCGACGTGCGCGACGAGCGAATAAACGAGTAGCGGCAGCGAATAGGGCAGGAGCAGGCCGACCGATCCTCCGGTCGTCACGAGGCCCAGCGAGAACGCGTCCGAGTAATGCTGCTTCCGGAGCGCCGGATAGAGCAGCCCTCCGATCGCGATGATGGTCACCCCGCTGCCGCCGGTGAGCACGGTGAAGACGGCGCTGGCGATCACCGCCACGATCGCGAGGCCGCCCGGCATCCATCCGAGGAGGGCTCGCGCCGCGGCCACGAGACGGTCCGGGGTCTTCGCTTCGGCGAGGACGTACCCGACGAACGTGAAGAGGGGTATGGTCACTAGAATCGGGGAATCCGCGAAGCGCTCGTCGAGCACCGTCGGGGCGATGAATCGCAAGTGGTGGTAGCTGGGATCCGGGTGACTCAGCCACAGCACTTCCGCCGAGCCGCCCATCACCGCGAACAGCGGCGCGCCGAGCAGCGCGATGAGCACGATGACGAACGCGACGGCGACGGTCACATCGCCACCTCGACGTCCGGCTCTGCTCGCTCGGCAAATCGAAAGAGCAGCGCCTGCAAGATCAGCTTGACGGCGATCACCGCGAGGCCGACCGGAAAGACGAAGTTGAGCTCACGAATGAGGAGTCCGCGCGCCTCTTCTCCCGTCCCCGGCACCGTGACCTGCGGCATCCGAAACGCCCCCGGCGTCGACGAGTCCATGCGGAGCGCGTTCACCGCCGATGGGTCGAAGTGCGCCGACCAGTCGGCGCTGTCGAGCCAGTCGTTCCACTCGGCGGCGGTCATCCACTTGTCGTAGGGGTCACCGGCCAGCACCTTGGGCAGAGACTTCGCGTCGAGCGACAGCTGTCGGCCCAGCAGAAAAAGGTCGGCCGACATCATCCGCCGCAGCTCCGCGGCCTTTTCGGCGGCGCTGGTGTCGCAAGACTTGCCCGCGTCGTCCGGACACGGCGCGGAGGCGCTCACCCGATACTCGGCGATGCTGATGTAGTCGACGAAGCCGACGACGGCGAGGACGCAGACCGCGGCCGCCGCGAGCCACCCGGCGACCGTCGTCGCCGCCTGGACTCGGGGCGGAAGGTAGTGGACGAGGACATCAACGCGAATGTGCTTGCCACGCGACGTGGCCAACGATGCCCCGAGCAGCGCCAGCCACAACGTCAGGCGCGTCGCGAGCCCTCGCAAACCGCCGACGAGCATCAGCGACGACGCGTTCTGCAACCAATTGAGCACGTTCGACGACCAGCCCACGCCGGCGTGCACCCATAGGCGCCCGAGAACGAGCCCGATCGCCATCGCGGCCGCAACCGCGAGCCGATTGACGTTCGCCGGACGCTTGCGCGTCAGCCCGTGGGCACATGCGCCGAGCAGCGCGGCCGTCGCCACGCACCGGTACACCAGCCCCCCGGCATTGCCCCCGGACACGAAATCGCTCGAGAGGCCCTTCAGCGAGATCCAGAGCGTGAGAGAAGCGATCTCGGCCACGAGCACGGTCGCGCAGAGACGAGCCTCGAGCCTTTGCCACGCCTCGTCGAACCGGGAGATCGCCCCGCGCCACGCCGCGCTGCTCGAGCGGTCGCCCGCGTGGTGCTCCTCCTTCATTTCTACGTCACTGAGCGAGCTGCACCACGCGGTCGAACGCGGCGGGGGTGAAGACCGACCCGCGAAGGCCCTGGCGCACGCGCGCGAACACGTCGCGCCACTCGTTTCGCTCCGCCTCGTTGGGCTCGTAGGCGGGCTTCGTCGATTTGATGCGTGCGAACGCCTGCGCGTCGAGGTTGCGTATCGACTTCGTCAGCCGATCGGCGGCTTCGCGTCCGCGGGCGCTCATCACGTCCTTCAGGTGCTGCGGGAGAGACTGGACGCGCGATGACGAGACGATGATCGCGCCGATGGCGAACGCGCTCGTCATCGTGTTGATGTTCGTGATGCGTGACGCCCACTGCAGCTGCTCGGCGGCGAGCGGCGGCGCCGCGAGGGCTGTAATCGAGCCGCTGGTGAGCCCGGGCAGGATCTCGTTGACCGTCATTTGCCTGGGCGTGATCCCCCCGATCGCGGCGAGGAACTTGGGTTCGATCGGGTCGCCGGCGAGGAAGAAGCATCCTTTCCCCTGCAGATCGGCCGGGCGTCGCACTTCGAAGCCGACGCTCATCGTCTTCACGGCGCCGACGTCGCCCCACCCGAGAACTGTGAACCCCTTGCTCTCGAACTGCCGGTCGAGCTCGTCCTTCATCGCGTTACGGACGGCGTCGAGCTTCCCCCAATTCGCGAACAGGCCCGGAAGCTGGAAGAGCAGAACGTCGGTGACCCCCGTCTGACCGAGGCCGATGGCCGTGATGGCCGCACCGTCGAGCTGCCCGGTGCGAATCTTCTGCACCATCAGCACTTCGTCGCCGGCTTGGGCGTTCCACTGGAAGTCGAGGCCGAGCTCGCCGTTCGTGTCGTTCGACACGTCTTTGGCCCAACGCTTGAACTCTTTGCCCCACGGTGAGTCCTGGGGGGCTAGCGTGCCGATTTTGAGCGTGGTGGCGGCCCGTGCGTCCGCCCCGAAGGCGGCCACGGCGACAGCGAGTGCGAAGGCGGTGACGAGCGCACGAGTCATGGGGTGGGTCCTCCCGGAACGGGACATCTACGGAGGTTACTTGGCAAGAGGAGGCGCGGCGAGGTCGATGCCGCATTCTTCTTTCGCGCGCCTCTTGCCGAGCCAGCGCCTGGCGCGGCGCTTGGCGATCGCGTTCGAGAGCCGCTGCTGCGGGTCTGGATCCTGCGCGAGGAGGATGCGATTGAGCGCGTCTTGATAGGCCATGCCGTCGCCTTTCATGCACGCGTACTTGGTCGCGTAGAGCAGCTCGACGATGAGCGACTTGCCGTCGGTCTTGGTGAGCGCCGTGTAAAATAGGTTCTTGGCTTGGTCGAGCTCCGCCAGATTCGATCGGGCGTGATAGGCGCCGAGCGCCGCGAGGCCGGCAAAATGCTCGAAGCCGGGGTCGAGGAGAGCGGCTCGCTCGAGCATGGCCACCCCGACGTGGAGCTCCGCGACGAACGCCGGGCCCTCCTGATCGTCGCCCTTCATCAGGTCGACACGCGAAGCCCACGCGTTGCCCGTCCAAAACAGGTTGGGCACGTCGTCCTGGCTCGTGAAATGGTCGGCGAGCCACTTCGCGAACGCCTGGTCGCTCGACTTCACCCGATCGAATCCATCCGCCTTCAGCGCGAGGGCGCGCAGCCCGTAGAAGACCGCGCGATCGTACGCCATGCGCGCGCGCTTTCGGTGATAGTCCGCCAAGTCGTCGTCGCCCGCGTCCTGCGCGGCTTCGAGCTCGTCTTCGATGAAGCCGTAGCCGTAGCCGGTCCATCCTTTGACCAGAAGAAACAGAGCGTCCGTGTTCTCCGGCGCGAGCGCATGCATGCCTTCGAACTGAACGAGCCCGGCCTGCGTGGCCGATTGCGCGAGCTCGTAGTCGCCGATGGTGTCGAAGGCGTCCGCCGCGCGGCGGGTCGACTCGATTTCGCCGTTGATCAGGATCTTGGTGAGGCAGCCAGACGATCCCACCACGACGGCGACGAGCGCCGCGATCAGGGAGACGGCCGAGAGTGGGCGTGCGGGTACCGGAGGTGACAGAGGGATGGGGATGGGCATTGGGGGCCTCGTCGGCTCGCAAGGGTCGTAGAGACGAGGCGCGAGGTCAACGGAGGCAACGGATCATTCGTCGGTGCGCGACCAGCGGCGTCTCGTTGACCGCGACGGAGCGGCTTTGACCGCCGGAATCCGCTCGCCGACGCCGGTCGGCAGCGCCTGCGCGCCTTTGAGAACCCCGGAGAACAAATCCCCGCGCTTTTCGACGCGGTCGAGCACCGCACGCAACGTGAATCGCGTGGGATCGAGGCTTTCGGTCACTTCGCTCCAAGCGAGCGGCGTCGACACGACGGCGCCGTCGCGCGCGCGAATCGTGTATGGCGCGACGATCGTCCTCCCCTCTCCGTTCTGGCCATAATCGACGTAGAGCTTGCCTCCGCGGCGATCTTTCATCCGCTCGACGGTCGCCACGGCCGGCAACACTTTGGCCACGGCCCGAGCCACTTGCTCGGCGAAGCCGGTCGCCTGCTCGTGGGTGGGTCCCGGCGCGATCGGCACGAGCACGTGCAGTCCCCGCTTGCCGCTGGTCTTGACGAAGCTCTCGAGCGCGAGCGCTTCGAGCAGCGTGCGGACGGCGACCGCCACTTCGACCAGGTGCGCCCATGGGCCGTCGCCCGGGTCGAGATCGAGCACGACGTAGTCGGGCAAGGCGAGCGCGTGATCGATCGCGTCGCGCGACGTCGCCGAGGCGGGCGCGTGGCTGCACCACTGGTGGATGGTCAGCGCGGCGAGGTTCGCGAGCCACTGCAGCGTCTCGAGGTTGTCGCAAGCGATGCGCTTCTTGTTCTCGTGGCGCGGCCCGACGTCGACGAGGCGCACGAAACTGGGCGTCTTGTCCGGGGCGTTCTGCTGGTACCATTCCTCGCCGTCGATTCCGTCCGGATAGCGCTGCAGCGTGAGCGGCCGCCCGGCGAGGTGCGGGAGAATCGCGGGCCCGATGGCCGTGTAGTAATCCCAGACGTCGCGCTTGGTGATGCCATCGCGCGGAAAGAGGACTTTGGCCGGATTGGCCAGCTTCGGAGACCCGCCGTTCGCCGGGGCTCGCGGGGCCGGTGGAGCGCGGTCGTCTCCCGCGTCGTCGCGCACGCACTCGAGCGGCGTCTTGTCTTCGCGCAGACCGAGGAAGCGCGGCGCGCGCATCGACCCGTCGCGGGTCCACTCCGTGAACGCGCACTCGCAAGCGAGCTTCGGCTGCACCCAGTGCGCCTGCTTCGTCGGGGGCGTCCCCTCGATCGGCGCCGCGTCGGTGTGGTCTCCAGCCAGGCGCTCGGCGAGCGCCCGGCGCATCCGCGAGTCGAAGCCGGTGCCGACGCGCCCGGCAAAGACCAGCTTTCCTCCTTCGGCGACCGCGAGGAGCAGCGCTCCGACGTCGCCGGTGGTGCCCGCCATCGGGATCCAGCCCACGATGGCGCAATCCTGCCTCCGATCGAACCTCAGTTTCTGCCACTGGCCCGACCGACCGGCCACGTACGCCGACCCTTTCTTCTTGGCCACGAGCCCTTCGAGCCCGGCGTTCTTCGCGGCACGAAGAAGGTCCACGAGGTCGCCGCTGACGGAACGCGAGAACGACAGCGGCGCCCCACGGCCTTCGAGGAGCTTTTCGAGTAGCTCGCGACGCGACTCGATCGGCTCGCGCCGGAGATCTCTGCCGTCGAGCCACAGCAGATCGAACGCGACATAGCCGATGCGCGCTTGGCGCGCATTGCCTCCCAGCCATTCTTGCAGGGCGCCGAACGAAGGCCGCCCCGATTCGTCCAGCGCGCAGGCTTCGCCGTCGACGACGCACTCGCGCGCGACGATCGTCGCGAAGGCGTCTGCGATCAGGCGGAAGCGGTCCGTCCAGTCGTTCGCGCGGCGCGTGTACAGCCGAACTTCGTTGCCCGCCTTGCACGCGAGAAGTCGATAGCCGTCGTATTTTACCTCGAAGAGCCATTGCGACGGATGCGCGATCGACGTCACCGCCGTCGCGAGCGCCGGCTCCCCGACTGCCTCGAGCAGCGCCCGGGCGCTCTTGCCGTGCTCCGAAGCGCTGACGCGCTGGGGCCCGCGGGTGGCGACGCGCCCGCTCACCACGGACTCGGGCCGCTCGGCGACGACGTCGTACGCCGGGTTGGCATTACTGTCCTTGGCCTTGAAGAAGAGCCACTGCGCTTTGCCGCTCCCGCCCGCGCCGTCGTCCCCTCCGCGCCGGTCGGTACGCACAAGGTGCCAGTCGCCGACGAGCTTGTCGCCGAAGAGTCGGACGTGCAGATGTCCCTTGTCGAGCATTGGGCGCTGCTGGCCACGCGGGACCGTCTCGTAGGTGCCGCGGTCCCAGATCAGCACGTCGCCGGCGCCGTACTCCTTGTCGGGGATGCGGCCCTCGAAGTCGTTGTAGGCCATCGGGTGGTCTTCGGTCTGCACGGCCAGGCGCCGGACCGCGGGGTCGTAGCTCGGCCCTTTGGGCACCGCCCAGCTGACCATCGCGCCTTCGACCTCGAGGCGCAGGTCGTAGTGCAGCCGCCGCGCGTCGTGCTTCTGCACCACGAACGCGCCCTTCTCGCCCGGTTGCGCGGCAGGGGTCGCGCCGGCGGCGGGGGCATGCGCCGTTTTCTTTTCCTGCCGTGCCCCAGCCTGCGACGATTCGTCCTGCGGAGGCGGCTCGGGCGTGATGCCGAAGCGGCGCTTCGTGCGATAGGGTTCGAGACGATCGCTGCCCTTCTGTGCAGTGCTCGACTTGCGCGCCGGCTTTTTCGTCGTAGGAGCCTCTCCGATGCGAGCTTTCTGGTCCGGTGAAATCGCCTTCGGCCTCGTGACCATTCCGGCCAAATTGTACACGGCGACGAAAGATCTGACGCCCCAGTTCCACCAGCTCCACAAGGAGTGCGGGACGAGGATCACGCTGGTGCGCCGCTGCCCCCACTGCAACCGGGACCTCGCGTGGGACGAGATCGGCAAAGGGTACGAGGTGAGCAAGGGCGAGTACGCCCTTTTCACCAAGGAAGAACTGTCGAAGCTCGACGGAGAAGAGTCGGCGGGAACGATCGAAATCGTCGAGTTCGTCGACCCGCTCGAGGTGGATCTCGCGTACGTCGAGAAGAGCTACTGGATCGGCCCGGGGAGCAAGAACGTCCGCGGCTACGATCTTCTCCGGTCCGTGCTCGCGGAGACAAAAAAGGTCGCACTCGCGAAGGTCAGGCTGCGAACGCGCACGCGCCTCGCCCTGGTGCGGCCTCGAGGGCGCCTGTTCTCCCTCGACATGATGCGCTTTGCCGAAGAGCTGGTCCCCGGCGACGAGCTTGCCCCCGCCGAGCAGAAGGCGCCTAGCCCGCGCGAGAAAGAGCTCGCGCAGCACCTGGTCGACGAGCTGTCGGGACCGTTCGACCCGGCGAGGCATCCGGACGAATACAGGAACGCCGTGCTCGCGGCGGTGGACGAGAAAGTCGAAGCCGGCGAGGTGGCGCGCGATGCGGCGGGCGAGGGCGAAGCGGCGGCAGCGAGCCCCGCGGCGGGCGCGCAAGTGATCGACTTGGCGGAGCTTCTCTCTCGTTCGATCAAAGCAGCGGGCAAGCCCGGGCCGGCGAAGGCGAAGGAATCGTCGCACGCCGAGCGGAGCGAGAAGGAGGAGAAGGGCAAAGTTGCCGGTGGCGGGGGCGCGAAGAAAAAGCGCGCGACCGGCTAAGTACTGCTTCCCGCAACAAGGGTATCTCCAGTAGCCCGGGCGGAAGCTCACTCGAACGAGGGCCCATCACGAGGACTGACCTGTGCGGCGATGTCCTATCTCATTTGCGAAGGCCCACAGAAAGTTGAGCCTTGACTCGCTGAACCCATCGGCGACCATGGTCCCTCCTGGGGGCACTGCGGGGAATTTGCTCTTGCTTCACACGAAACCGACACACGACTCGGCTCAATGAGCCGTCCGCTGCGTCTGCTGCTGATTGGGGACAGCGACGAGGACGCCGCCATGCTCGTCCGCGAGGTGCGCCGCGGCGGCTACGATCCCGTCGTCCGTCGCGCCGACACACACGCGAGTCTCGGGCGAGCCCTCGACGAACCGTGGGACGTGGTCCTCTGCCACCCACTGGTTGCGGGCCTGGACGCGCCAGCGGCGATCGCCATCGTGCGCGCCCGCCAGAGCGCCACGCCCTGCATCGTCGTATCCGTGACCGGCGGCGGTGAGAGCGCCGCCGTCGCCGCTTCGCGATCCGGCGCGCAAGACTTCGTCGACACGCTCTCTCGCCTCGTTCCTGCAATCGAGCGCGAGCTTCGCGACTCCGAGATGCGGCTCAAGCACGCGCTTGCCGAGAGCACGTTGCGCGCCACGGAGGCGAGCTTCCGTGCAGCCTTCGAGCTGATCCCCGACGGAGTGCTGGTCTATCGCGAGGGCGTGGTCACTCACTCCAATGGCTCGGCGGCCGCGCTATTGGGCGCGGCGACTCCGGCGAACCTGGTCGGGCGGCCGTTCCCGGAGCTGTTCGCAGCGCCGGACCAGGCCGCGGTCCTCGCTCGCATGGAGGAGCTACGCGGGTCGAGCGCGCCGGCGCGGCTCGCCGAGCTCTCGATGGTTCGTCTCGACGGCAGCCTGGTTCACGTCGAAACCACGGCGATGTCCGTGCTGTTCGACGGCCAACCATCGGTTCTTGCCGTCATCCGGGACGTATCCGCCCGGCGGGAGCTCGTCGCCCGAACGATGCACGTGGACCGGGTGCTCGCGGTCGGCACTCTTGCCGCCGGCGTCGGACACGAGATCAACAACCCGCTCGCGTATGTCATGGCCAACGTCTCGTACGCGAGCGGGGAGGTCACGCGTGTGCAGCAGCAACTCGAGAAGTTCACCGAGCGCGAGCCATTCGTCGGGGCGCTGGCGACCGCTCTGTCGGACGTGGTCGGCGTCCTCGCGGAGATCGAGGAGGGCGCGGGCCGCATCCGCGACATCGCGCGCGACCTCAACACGCTCGCGCGCAACGACGAGGAGCTGGGGCTGGTCGACCTGCCCGCCGCGGCGGACTCTGCCCTCCGGATGGCGGCACCGGAAATCCGCCAGCGCGCGCGGATCGCACGGCACTACGGCGAGGTTCCACCGATTCGGGCGAGCGCATCGAGGGTGAGTCAGGTTCTCCTGAACCTCGTCATCAACGCGGCGCACGCGATCGCGAAGGGCGCGCACGATTCGAACGAGATCGCCGTTCACATCCGGGCGGAGGGCGCCACCGTCGTGGTCGAAGTCAGAGATACCGGATGCGGGATCGCACCGGAGAATCTGGATCGTCTGTTCACGCCGTTCTTCACGACCAAGCCGATCGGCCAAGGCACCGGCCTGGGCCTGTCCATCTCCAAGCGGATTGTCCGCTCGCTCGGCGGCGATATCGAGGTCGAAAGCACGCTCGGGCACGGGACGATCGTGCGCGTCACCCTCCCCGCGGTGCGCAACGCCCGGCCCCGCGACGTGCCATCGCGGCCACCGTCCTCCGCGCGCGGGAGAGTGCTCTTCATCGACGACGAACGGCTGCTCGGTGCGGCGTTCCAGCGCGCGCTGTCTCACGAGCACGACGTCGTCGTCGTCGAGACCGCCGCGGAAGCGCTGGCACGGCTGACCAACGGCGAGTGGTTCGACGTCATTTTCTGCGATTTCAACATGCCGGCGATGACGGGCGCGGACCTCTACGGGATCATCGAACGATCGATGCCCCAGCACGCCCCCCACTTCGTGATGGTCACCGGCGAGGGGCACGGCCCGCGCACGCGCGAGCTCAGGGAATCGGGCAAGACAAGGATCTTGGAGAAGCCGCTCGATATGGACCAGGTGCGTGACGTCCTGGCGCAAATGCTGAGCGGGGCGGTTCCGAGAACCGGGTCCTGATCCCGGAAGTCACCCGAGCGCGCGCTCGATGGACGCGCAGATCGTCTCCATCACTTTGACCCTCGCCCACTTCTTGTCGTTGGCCTGGATGAGGTGCCACCGCGCCAGATCGGTGCTCGTGCGATCGACCATATCGGACACCGCTTGCTCGTACGCGTCCCACTTCTTGCGGTTGCGCCAGTCGTCGCCGGTGATCTTGTAACGCTTGAACGGCGTCTTCTCCCGCGCCCGAAAGCGCGCGAGCTGCTCTTCCTTCCCGATGGCGAGCCAGAATTTCACGACGACGATGCCGAACCGCACCAGGCTCTCCTCGAAGTCGACGATCTCGCGGTAGGCGCGCATCCAGTCCGGCACCGGCGCGAGCCCCTCGACCCGCTCGACCAAGACGCGCCCGTACCAGCTTCGGTCGAACAGCGTGAAATGTCCCAACGACGGGACATGGCGCCAGAAGCGCCAGAGGTAGGGCTGCGCGCGCTCTTCGTCCGTGGGGGCCGCCACCTGCATGACCTGGTACCGGCGAGCGTCGAGCGCGCGAGTGACCCGGCGAATCGCCCCCCCCTTGCCTGCCGCGTCGTTGCCCTCGAAGACCAGCGTGACGGCGACGTCCCGGAAGCGCTTGTGCCGGGACAGGCCGTTGAGGCGCGCCTGCAGCATCGGGAGCTGCTTCTCGTACTGCCGCTCGCTCAGCGACTTCGAGAGATCGAGCTCCTCGACGACGTTGCGCGAATCGATCGCCGGCGCCGGCGGAGGCGCGGCTCGGACGATCGGGGTTCGCTTGCCGCGCTCGAGGCGTTGGTGGATGGCGTCGAGGAGCGACCGGCCGACGGTCAGGTTGCGGTAGCGCACATCCGTGGCCTCGATCACGGTCCAGGGCGCCTCCGCCGTGCTGGTCTCCCGAAGGGCGCGCTCGCTCACTTTCCGAAAGCGATCGTAGCGGGCATGATTCTTCCAGTCTTGCTTGGTCACCCTCCAGGCGGTCGCGGGACTGGATTCGAGCTGCTCGAACCGCGCGCGCTGCGCGGTCTTGGTCAGGTGCAGCCAGTGTTTGACGAGGAGCGCGCCCTCGTCGACGAGCATCCGTTCGAAGCGCGAGATTTCGGCGAGCGAGCGGGTCAGCTCCGCGGCGCCGATGCGACCGTAGACCCGGTCCACGATCGGTGCGGTGTGCCAGGCTCCGAAGAAGATCCCCGTCTGGCCCTTCGGGGGGAGCGTGCGCCAATAGCGCCACATGGGCGGGCGGGCGCGCTCCTCGTCCGTGGGATCGCCCATCGCGTGGACCTGGATGTGGCGCGCGTCCATCCACTCGACCAAGAGATTGACGACGTCTCCTTTGCCGCCCCCGTCGACCCCTGCGGAAAGCAGAATGACCGAGAAGTCGGCGCGGTCGAGCACGCGCATCTGCGCTTCGAGCAGATCGGCGCGAAGCCTCAGGAGCTCTCTTTCGTAATCGCGCTTGTCGACGCGGTGACCGAGCTCGGCGGATTCGAACATTCTAGGAAGCAACCGATACCACGCCCAGCGCAGGCCGCGTTATGCGAGGCCGGTCTGTGCGGCGAAGAGCGCTGCGGCCGCGCGCGTGGTGACGCCGATCTTCCCGTACACGCTCTGGATGTGGTGGTCCGCCGTCTTCGCCGAGATCCCGAGGCGTGACGCGACCTCCTTCGTGGTGAAGCCGCGCGCGACGAGGGTCAGAACTTCGACCTCGCGGTCCGTCAGACCGCAAGGAGCTCCTTTTCGCACCGGGCGCGCGCGGTGGCCCGCGGCCGCGAGTACCGCCTCGACTGCGTCGCGATCGAGTGCACCCCGGGCACCCTCGGCGCGGAGCTCCCTGGCCGCTTCCTCGACGGGCCGCGCCGGACGCGTCGGGCGCGGCTCGGTCATCGCGTGGTAGACGTCGGCGCACGCAAGAATGCGCGCCGGCAACGGCGGCTGAGGAGCACGCATGCCCCGGTGATAGCCGCTGCCGTCCCACCGCTCGTGATCCGCGGCCGCAATGGCGCGCACACGCGCGAGCACGTCGAGCCGCGCGAGCATTTGATCGCCGAGCAAGGAGTGGATCCGCACGCGATCCAGCTCCGTCCGCGTGAGGAGCGCCGGCTTGTCCCAGATCGAGTTCGGGATCCCGCAGCGCCCGAGGTCGTGGAGGTACCCGGCACGCAGCACCCCTTTCTGCTCCGCAGCGTCGAGCCCGCAGGCGGCCGCAGCTCCCGCGGCCAGCTCGCCCACGCCCCGCGAATGACCGAGCGTGAAGGGCGACTTCGCGTCGACGAAGTCCGCTATCACGAGCAGGGCCTCGTCGAGGCCGCCATCCGAGAGCACGCGCGGCGCCGGATCGATCGACAGGACGTCGTCCCACGCCGACGCCCGCGCCAGGCGCGCGAAGATCTCGCCGGCCACTTTCGCGAAGACTTCGACGATTGCGGGGTCGTACGCGCGGCCCGCCCGCTTTCTCGCGAGCGCGACGGCCGAGGCGACGCCGCCGAAGCGCTCCAGCGCTTCCATCTCCTGCGTGAGGTGGACGATGCGCATCGCGCGCGGAATGGCATCGCCTCGCACGCCGTTCGGGTAGCCGGTGCCGCTCCACCGTTCGAAGGTGCAAGCGAGCGCGGCGCGGACGCGGGCCGACATACCGAGGCGGTCCGCGAGGCGGTCGGCGACTTCGCACCCCGCCCGGAAGCCGTCGGCCGCCCCGCGCCTCCCGGCGGCGAGCACGGACGAGAGGATGCGCAAGCGCTCCGGGAGCGCCTTTCCCTCGCCCGCATGCTTCACGATCTCGAGGAGCATCTCCGCAGGGTTGCTCGCGTCGTAAAGCGCCGAGCGGGCGCGGGCCTCGATCTCGTCGCCGAAAATGGCCGCGGTCTCGTGCGCGTGCCCCGTGCACCCGACGTAGCGGAGCAGCGCCGCGTAGTAGGTGTCCGATCGCTCGTCCGACGAGCAGCCGAGCGCCTCCGCGAGCCACACCGAGAGGAGGCACGTCCTCAGCTCCGACTCCAGCGGCTGCCCGAACGCGCTGTCTTGCGCGAGAGACAGGAGGGCCAGAAGCTGGGCGCCCGGGATTGCGGTCCCCCCGACCGTCGTCTCGTTGTGTGCCGTCATAGGGAACACTCCCGATGGCGGCGCATGCGCCGCGGCGTAGGTTTCTCGCATGGAAGGCCGGCGATGAAGCCAGCCCGAAGAAGGAGAGAACCGATGAATCTCGAGCTCGACGTCGTGAACCGTTACTACGATACGCTCAATCGCCGCGACTGGGCCGCCTACGAAGCGCTCTTCGCGCCCGATTGCGTGATCAGCGCACCCGGTAGTTTCGAGGGCACGGGCGTGGAGGCCGTGCGTGCGTTCGACCGCGTGTGGGCGGACGCCGCGACGGACTTCCGCGTGGAGACCAAGCGCCAGTTCGCCGCCGGCGGTCAAGTGGCGAGCGAAAACGTGGCGCACGCGACCCATACCGGCGTCTTGCGCACCCCATCCGGAGAGATCCCTCCGACGGGGCGCACGCTGGCGGGACCGTACGTCGGCATCTTCACCGTTCGCGCGGGGAAGATCGCATCCCAGACCATCTACTTCGACCAGGTCGGACTCATGACGCAGCTCGGTGTCCTTCAAACGGGATAGACCGCCACGTGACGTCGCTGGGTCGAGCGCTCGGCGGTCGCCAGATGGCTGCCCGAAACGCGGCGTGCTAACCGCACCCCGCCAACATGGACCGCTTGCTCGCGCGCCTCGAGCGGCGCATCGGCCGCTACGCGATTCCCAACCTCATCCTATACGTGGTCGGCGGGATGGCGGTCCTTTGGGTTCTATCGCGGTCCCACCCGGAGGGCATCGAGCGGCTCGTGCTCGACATGCGCGCCGTGCGGCGTGGCGAAGTGTGGCGCCTCGCCACGTTTCTCTTCATTCCCCCGAGCTCGTCGTCGCTCTGGGTGTTCGTCAATCTGTATTTCACGTGGTGGGTCGGATCGAGCCTCGAAAAGCACTGGGGCGCCTTCAAGTTCAACGTCTTTTATTTCATCGGCGCCCTGGCCACGATCGTGGCGGCGCTCGTGGCCGGACCGACCTCGAACACGTGGCTGGACTCGTCGCTGTTTCTTGCCTTCGCGACGACCTTCCCCGACGTGAGCATCCTTCTCTTCTTCATCGTGCCCATCCGAGTGAAGTGGCTGGGCATCTTCGCCGCACTTGCCATCGCCGCGGCGTTCTTCCTCGGCGATTGGGCAACGCGTGCCCCGATCCTCGCCGCCCTGGTGAACTACGTCCTCTTCTTCGGGGAGTACTGGCGAAAGCTTTGGCGTGACCGCAGGGTCGGCGTGCGGCAGAAAGCACGGCGCGAGAACATGCGGTCGAACGCGCCCGTCTTCGGTCAGCGCGTATGTGCGATCTGCGGCGCGCGCGAGGCCGACGGCACCGACATCCGTGTCTGCTCGTGTGAAAAATGCGGCGGCCAGCAGCGCGCTCTTTGCCTGGCGCACGCCAGGAATCACTAGTTGCACGGACTCGTGTACGGGCACGGGCACGGGCACGGGCACGGGCACGGGCACGGGCACGGGCACGGGCACGCTTACGGGGAAGAATTCGGGGGAGAGACCCTTGCAGTGCCTTCCGGGCGGCGCCGGCGCCGGGGGTGGCTCGGATCACCTCCCTTGACCGATCGGACCCGTTTGGGTACGCCCTCCCGCACCATGCGGAGCCCCTTTCGCCTCGTCCTCGCCGCGACCCTCGCGGTCCTCGTTTCGTTTTCCGGTAAGACTGTCGCCGCGCAAGTGAAAGTGGCCGTCGTCGACGTGCAACGCGCCGTCATGCAGACCGAAGACGGCCTGCGCGCGCAAGCGACGCTCAAGAAAATGTTCGACAGCCGCCAGCAAGAGATCAACAAGAAGCAGGTCGAGCTGCAGAAGCAGAAAGAGGACATCGACAAGCAGTCGCGCGTCCTCTCGCAGCAGGCGCTCCAGAAGAAGGTCGACGACTGGCAGAAGCAGATGGTCGAGCTCCAGGGAACGTTCGTCGAATACAACAAAGAGCTCGAAAAGAAGCAGAAGGAGATGACCGATCCCATCTTCGAGCGGGTCATCGGGGCCATCAAGCGGGTCGCGGGAACGGATGGCTACGACCTCATCGTCGACCGGGCGACCGTCGCGTTCTCTCGCAGCGATCTCGACCTGACCGACCGAGTCATCCAGCTGGCGAACAGCGGCACGGCAGCTCCCCCCGCGGGGGCGGGTGCGACCCCGCCGAGGGCGCAAGCTCCCACCGGCCCCGCGAAACCCTGAGAGGGCGAGCCGGCCGGCCCTGCTGCGCCCGCCCCCCCTGCGGCCAACCCTCGATGTGGGACGGAATCGTCAGGCTCCGAGCCGAATCCCTCGAGTCGCTGGCGGCGCGCCACGGCGGTCGGGTCTTGTCCGGGGGCGAGCGCGCGCCAGAGCGTATCGTGCCCGTCGGCGTGGCGCGATCCGGAGACCTCGCGCCGGTGCTTGCGAGCCGCTGGCTGCGCGCGGGCCGCGAGGCGGCGGCTCGAGGGGCGGCGCTCCTTCTCGACGAATCGCTGGCCAACGGGCTCGGCAATCCGCCGGGCGGGGCGATCTGGGCGCACGAGCACGCGAGCTGGGCGATGGCCGATCTACTCGATCGCGCCATCGTTCCCGATTGGGAAGCGGTCTCGGGCGAGGCGTGCTCGATCGCCCCAAGCGCCGTGCTGGGACCTCGCGTCGTCATCGGCGCGCGAGTGACGATCGGCGCGGGCTCGGTCGTCGGACATCCGGGGTTCGGATGGGCGACGGGCAACGATGGCGCCGTGCGCGCGATTCCTCAGCTGGGTGGCGTGGTGGTCGAAGACGACGTGTCGATTGGTCCGCTTTGCACGATCGACGCCGGCACCCTCTCGCCGACGCGCGTTCGCCGGGGAGCGAGGCTCGACGCCCATGTCCACGTCGGCCACAACGGCGACGTGGGCGAAGGGGCGATGGTGGCCGCGCAGTGCGGGTTCGCGGGCTCGGTGACCATCGGGCGCGGGGCGCTCATCGGCGGCCAGGTGGGGATCGCCGATCACGTCACCGTCGGCGACGGAGCACGAATCGCCGCGAAGAGCGGTGTGATCGGCGATGTACCGCCGGGAGCGATCGTGGCAGGATACCCCGCCGTGCCGCGCTCGCTCTGGCTTCGGGCGCTCGCGAGGCTCTACCGCGAAGCTCGGGCGCACGGTCACGCAGCGACGACGGCGCCCCCCGGTGACGCGTGAAAGCCAACACGACGATCGAGATCGACCGCATTCTGCAGATCCTGCCGCACCGGTGGCCGTTCGTTCTCGTCGACCGCGTGACCCAGGTGGTTCCGGGCCAGCGCATCTCGGGCCACAAGTGCGTGACGATGGCAGAGCCCTGGTTTCAGGGACACTTCCCTTCTCGGCCCATTCTTCCGGGGGTGCTCATCGTCGAGGCGCTCGCGCAGATCGGCGGCATCTTGGCCTACGCGACCGAGCCCTTCGACGCGTCGAGCTCGCTCATGTACTTCCTCGGGATCGACAAGGCGAAGTTCCGCCGCCCGGTGAGGCCTGGCGACCGCCTCGACCTCGACGTGGCGATCGTCCACCATCGCACCAACGTGTGGAAGTTTCACGGCGAAGCTTCCGTCGACGGCACGCTGTGCGCGAGCGCGGAGCTCCTCGCCAGCGTCGTCGACCGCGCGGGGTGAGCCGTGCCGCCCGTCCATCCGACCGCGCTGGTCGATCCGCGCGCCCAGCTCGCCGACGACGTGGCCGTCGGACCGTACGCGATCGTGGAGGGTGGAGTGACCCTGTCGCGCGGCTGCGTCTTGCACGCGCACGCGATCGTGCGCGGGGCCACGTTCCTCGGGCCCGGCAACGTCGTCTGCTCCTTTGCGGTGGTCGGCGGCGATCCGCAAGTGAAGCGCGGTCAGGGCGGTGTGGGCCGGGTCGAGGCGGGTGAGGACAACGTGTTTCGCGAGCACGTCACGGTGCACGCCGGCACCGACGGGCGGACGACGCGGATCGGCGCCGCCAACCTGCTCATGGTGGGCGCCCATGTGGCGCACGATGTCGTCGTCGGCTCGCACTGCGTGCTCTCGAACGGAGCCCAGCTCGCCGGTCATGCCGTCATCGAAGACTGGGTGACGTTCGGTGGCCTGAGCGGCGTGACGCAGTTCGTGCGTGTGGGTCAAAGCGCGTTCGTCGCGGCGACCGCGGCGTGCGAAGCGGATGTACCCCCCTTCGTCATCGTGCAGGGAGACCGCGCGCGCGTGCGCGGGGTCAATGTCGTGGGCCTTCGCCGCCGCGGAGTGCCCGAAGACAGCATCCGCGCGCTGCGCCGGGCGGTCGGGCGGCTATGGCTCTCGGGGGAGACGCGCGCGCAGGCCCTAATCGAGATCGAGCGGGATGAGGATCCGTATGTTCGGCAGCTCGCGGCCGCGCTGCTGCGAGGCGCGCCGAAGGGAGCGTGAGACGCCTCCCGCGGCTACCAGGTCCCGGCGAGCGCCACGTTCGCCGGCCCCACGAGCAACCGCGCCGTGGGCGCGCCCGGCTCCGCCGATCGCGGCGCCGTCAGCCACAGCGTCAGACCCGTCGCCAGCGCCACCCCGCCGACGATGAACGCGGCGGTCGAGATATTGCCGAACGTGATCGCGTCGTTCGACGCGTCGAAGCCGTCCTGACTCTTGCAGGTCGTCGCCGAGCACTGGGAGGTCACCGTCGCATGCTTGGAGATGGAAAGGAGGCCGAAGACAGTGCCCACGCCGATCCCGACGACGCCGATGCCGCTCACGAGAGTCCCCGCCGTCCGCTGTGCGTTGCCCCCGTTCGGTCCGTCGCCCGTCGAGTGCGCGGGTTCGGCGGCATGCGCTGCAGTCGCGGTCTCCGGGCCTTTCGCCTCGACCGGCGGCGGGAGGATCGGCAGCTGGGGAACGCTCGAGAGGGCGGTCGCCGCTCCATCGGACACGGCCACGGTCTGCGACCACGGTTTTCTTCCGGGGGCCGCAGCGTCGATCGTGTGCGACCCCGCGTCGACGGGAATGGGGGCTCCCCATTCGGCCTCGCCCACCACGGTTCCGTCGCGGCGAACTTCGAGAGACTCCAGGCGGCTCTCTTGCGGCACGTCGATGACCAGGTGCGAGAGCTTCGGTGCCAGGGCAGCGGCCCTGTCGCGCGCGATGCGCGCCCGCTGCGTCTGCCCGTTGGCCTTGGCCTTCGCCGCCGCCTCGAGGAACTTTCCCCAGGCGCTCGCGAGCTTTCCTTCTTGCTCGTAGCAGTCCGCCAGATTCAACATCGTTCCGACGGCCTCTTGCAGCTTCAGGCTCTCCTCGAACTTGGGGCAGGCCTCGCCGTAGTCGTGGGCCTTCATGGCCTTCTTCGCTTGATCGAAGAGAGCCTGGGCGGCGGCGCTGTCATCGGCGCGGGCGACAGGCGCTGCGGCTGCGATCGCCAGAGCGGCGCCGAGCGCGCACCCACCGACACGAGGATTGGGCACTTTCATCGGTCATAGCCTCTCGTCGAACGCGCTGGAGTTCGCAGCCGGTTCGGAAGCCGCGGCCCCCGATCGGGAAGTCGCCGCCCCTTGCGGCGTTTGCCCTGCGGTCGCTGGCTTCGACCCGGATGCGCTCCCGGGGCGCCGCGGTTTCGACGGGCGCGGGTCCGGCCGTTGCGCGTCCACCGCGGCCTCCTGGGGCGCCGCGGCGGGCTTGGATGGACTCGGGACGGCCTCGACCGAACCATCGCGGTCCTGGGGCGCCGGCGCGGTCGCGATCGGCGTCAGCGTCGACACGGGCCCCGCGGACGGATCGCCGCGCGTCACTTCGGAAGCGGACGTCGGCGTGGCGGCGGGTCTCGGCCCGGCGGAAAGGACGATGGCGAGGATCAATCCGCCGATCGCGAAGGCGACCGCTCCCAGTCCGAGCACCACTTTGCGTCGTTTGGCGCCCAGCCAAGTGGCGCCGCCCTTCGTGTGGCCGAGCGCGCCGAGCGTCTCGGGACCAGAGGGAAGCGGGGTTGCCCCCCGCGCAGCGACGGACATCGGACCCGGCGGTCCGTACAGATGCTGCGCGGTTCGCCGGAGCCGGTCCACCGTGTCGCGCGAGTGCGACGACGAGAACGGGGCCAGGGCCACGGCCAGATCGGCGACGGTGGCGAATCGCTTGTTCCGGTCTTTTTCGAGGCACTTCAGGATCGCCGCCTGCAGGCCTTCGGGCACTTCCGGTTTGACGTCTCGGATCGGAGGGGGCGGATGCGTGGCGATCTTGATGCAGACCTCGGGAAGCGTTTCCCCGCCGAACGGCACGTGACCGCTGATCAGCTCGAACAAGATGACCCCGAAGGTCCACACGTCCGACCGGCCGTCGACGTCACGCGCCGACTCGAGCTGCTCGGGAGACATGTAATACGGAGTTCCCATGAGCGCCGACGTGCGCGTCATCGACAATCGGGACAGATTCCCGCCCGCCGCGGTCACTTTCGAGATTCCGAAGTCGAGCACTTTGATGAACGGCGCCTCCGCCCGCTTGACGCAGAAGAGATTGGCCGGCTTGAGATCGCGGTGAACGATTCCGAGCGTGTGCGCCTCGCCGACGGCCTCGCACGCCTGCAAGACGAAGTCGACCGCTTGCTCGGCCGGCAGCGCGCCGTCGCGATACAGCCACTGCTGGAGATCGATGCCGTCGAGAAACTCCATGACGAGATACGGCGTGCCGTCTTCGAGCGCGCCGACGTCGAACACCCGAGCCACATGCTCGTTGGTGATTTTGGCCGCGGCCCGGGCCTCGCGCGCGAAACGCGCGACGACGTCCTGGTGCTGGAGCATCTCGGGCAAAAGGAGCTTGATGGCGACTTTGGTGTCGAGCCCGAGGTGGTGCGCCGCGACGACCACGCCCATGCCGCCCGCGCCGAGCACGCGGTCGACGCGGTACTTGCCGGCGAGCACGTCGCCTTCGCGGGGGCCTATGGGCTCGGGCACGGGTTCGGCATCCTCAGTTGCACGCCTGGGGAAACTGGGTGTTCGTGGCTTCAGGTCCGATGGGCGGGCAGTCGAATTGCACCCATAGAGCCGGCACACCCGTGCTCGGATCTTGGCCGCATGCACCCGTCTGCACGTACGAGCAAGAATTCGCGCACGCGCTGCTGGTGTTGCTACTGCAGACCGGAGACAAGGAAGGGCACGACACGGAGACCTGGCAGTTCAGCGGCGTATTGGAGACCGTGCCGGGCGTACAATTGGTCACAAACTCGTCGGTGCAACCGGTGTTGTCGCACTGGCAGCACCCGACGGGGGTGCTCCTATTGTCGCAGTTGAAGTCGTAGCTGCCGCATTTGTTCGGAGTCGATGCACAATGGGTGGAGCCCTGGTAGGCGTTCGCGTCGCTGTCGCAGCAATCCGTATTGTTGGGCGCCGTGTTGTTTGGTTGGCTCACCGCGCATGTCGCCTGCGCGTTCGAGGCCCCCTGGTGGTCTCCATCGGTGTCGGGGTAATAGTTGCTTCCGCACTGTCCCCCGGAGGTGCAGCAGCCCGAGCAGCTCTTGCAGGTCCCGCCACCGATGCCGCAGGTCGTTAGGCCCGACGTGTGGCACTGCTGGCTCGCGTCGCAGCACCCCGCGCACGACGTTCCGTCGCAAACGCACTGACCGCTCGTGCTGCAGTGCTGCCCGGCGCTCGCGCACGTACCGTTCGAACCGGTGCATTTGCCCCCGGCGCCGTCGGACGCGCCGCATGCGGCGTTCGTGCAGTTTGGCACTTTGCACGTTCCGGTGGATGGATCGAGGACGAACCCTCCCGCGCAACTCACGGCTTTGCAGTTGCCCGCGCCATCGCAGTTGGCCACGATCGCGTTGGGAACCGTCGTGCACACCGTTCCGAGCGACGCAGGCGTGGGGGACGAGCACGTCCCCGTCGCGGCGGTGCACGTGCCCGCGTTGTGGCACTGGTCGGGCTTCGGGCACGGCGGCGTGGGGCCGGGCGAGCACCCGCCGTTGCCGTCGCAGGTATCGGGATTCGTGCACGCGTTGCTGTCGGCGTTGCACGAGCTGCCGGCTCCCTTGTTCGAATAGACGCACTTTCCCGAGGTCGAATCGCAGGAACCCGTCATCTGGCACTGGCCGGGCGAGTTGCACGGGATCGGGTTGCTCTGAACGCAGGTGCCGTTCGAGCACGCCACCGTCTGCATGCACGCGTTGGTGATCTTGCACTGCGCGCAGCTCACGCCGCCCGACCCGCAACTCTGGGCCGACTGCGCCGAGAACGCCTCGCAGGTGGTCGCGCTGGAGCAGCACCCGGAGCACGACGTGGAGTCGCACACGCAAGTCCCGGCGGCGCTGCAGTGCAGCCCCGAGCCGGAGGGACAGGTTCCGTTGCCGCCGGTGCAGGTGCCTCCCGCCCCGTCCGAGCCCCCGCAGGCGACGCCCGTGCAGCTCACTTTCTTGCAGACGCCTTGATCGACGACCAGGCCACTGCTGCACGCCAGCGCTTTGCACGTTCCCTGACCGTCGCACATGGCGCTCGTCGCGCTCGGCGCCGTACACGCGGTCGTGCTCGGCGCGTTCGACGGGGTGGAGCACTGCCCGCTCGCGGCGGAGCAGGTGCCGGGAACGTGGCACGCGTCGGGCGACGTGCAGACCACGGCGGGGCCAGCGGCGCAGACGCCCGCCTTGCACGTGTCGGGGCCCGTGCACGCGCTGTTGTCGGCGTTGCACGCGGTACCGTCGGTCTTGTTCGAATAGGTGCACGTGCCCGACGCCGGATCGCACGTCCCGCCGGTTTGGCACTGGCTGGGCATCCCGCACACGACCGCGGCGCCCGGCGCGCACACGCCGTTCATGCACGTATCGCCCTGCGTGCACGCGTTGCCGTCGCTGCACGCCGTACCGGTCGTAGGCGTGCAGGTTCCCGTGGACGCCGAGCAGGCCGAACAGCCCGTGCACGTCGTCGGGTCGTTCTGCCAGCGTCCGTTCTTGTCGCACGTCTGCGGCTGCGCCGTGCCGTTGCACTCCTTGGACCCCGGGCTGCAAACCCCCGTGCACGCTCCGCTCGTCGGATCGCAAATGAAGGTGCACGCCTTTCCGCTGTTTTGCCACTTGCCGGTGGGGTCGCACGTTTGCGGCTGGGTCCCCGTGCACTGGACGGCGTTCGGCGTGCACGCCCCCGCGCAGCCGTGCGTCGTGGGGTCGCATACGAATGGACAGGCCGCCCCGGTGTTCTGCCAGAGCCCCGTCATGTCGCACGTCTGCGGCTGCAGCCCGTTGCACTGCTTGGCCCCGGACGTGCAGGCGACGCACGTCCCCGCGTTGCAGACGCTGGGACACGCCGCCCCCGGCTGCCATTGGCCGGACGGGCTGCACGTCTGCGGCACGAGTCCGCTGCATTGCATCGAGCCCGGGGTGCACACGCCGCTGCAGCTTCCGGCGTTGCAGACGGTGGTGCACGCGCTTCCCATGTCTTGCCACAGTCCATTGCCGTCGCACGCCTGGGGCTGAAGCCCGTTGCAGCGCTTCGCGCCCGCAGCGCACAGCCCCGCGCAGTTCCCGAGGTTGCACGCATACGGGCAGGAGGCGCCGGCATCTTGCCAACGGCCGGTCATGTCGCACTCTTCGGGCTGCAGACCTTTGCACTGCGTCGAGCCGGACGAGCATTCGCTGGCGTCCACGCCTGCGCCGTCCGCACCGCCGTCCAAAGCGGCCCGCCCGTCCGCCGAACCGGACGCCGCGTCTCCCCCCGTTCGCGACGTGGCGTCTCCCCCTGCGCCTCCGCCCTTCGCTGCTGCGTCGCCCTGGCTGGCCGTCGTCGCGTCATCCGACGCGTCGGAGGCGCCCAGATCGAGGTCGTGCGGGGTATTGCCCAAGATCGAGTTGCACCCGACGCTCGCGGCCGCGGCCAGGGCAACGAGGAGTCCGATCGCTGCGAAAAGCGCCGAGCGCGCGGGGCCGAAGGCCTTCTCCGGTGCTGCAACAACGAGAGAAGGGCGCATGGGTGTGTGCCACTCTTACCCCGTCATTTTCTCGGCGCAAGGCAGTTCGTGTCACCCGAACGAACGACGAAGGTGCCGCCTGTCATCCATTTGGGCGACAGCTTTTCCGATCCGACAGAAGCCTCGCGGCTTTCCGCGCGCGACAGCCCGTCGGCGCCTCCGCTCGCAAATCAAGTTCCTTTGCCCAGAATGTCCGCGAACGCCCGATCGAACTCTTCGTCCGCCCCCACCGCGACAGCGCGCGTGGGCTGGGCAGGCTCCGCTTTCTGCAGGTGCCGGACCCGCTCGACGACGTCGCGAAAGCCGGGGATGAGGCGCGCCGCGCGCTGGAAAAACTCGAGCGCCTGCTTGTTCATCTTCTTCACTTCGTAGGCGGCGCCGACCTCGTAGCTGAGCGCGGCCTCCTGCTCTCTCGTTCGGTCGGGGGCCTGAAGTCCCTGCAGCAGGGCCTCGATGGCTTCGTTGATATGTCCGCGCTCGAGATGAATCATCCCGATCATCGAATGGCATACGCACGCGCGCCTGGGATCGCGCGCGGCCGTCTGGAACTCGCGGGTCGCGTCGTCGAGCAGCCCCATATCCTTGTAGGCGAGGCCGAGATCGTAGTGACTCTGCGCGTCGTCGGCGCCAATCTGCTTGGCGACGCCCTCTTTGAACTTCGCGAAGACCTCTTCGACGTCCACCTGCTCGGTCGGCTCGCCGGGATACGCCGGGACACCCGGTCGGTCGGGCCCGTCGAGCGCACCGAGCGACTCGGCGATGTCGAAAGCGCGATCTTCGATGGTTCCGGCGGCCGGCGACGGTCGCGTGCCCGAGCCGCCTTGTGCACCCGACTCCTGGGCGTCGAGCTCGATGAGCCGCTCGATGAGGAGCGGATGGTTGGGCAGGCGCACGAGCTGCTCGTCGAGGATGGTCCGAGCGTCGTCGTAGAGCCCACGCGATGCGAAGAAATCGGCCTCCTCGAGCGCGGACTCCAGCTCCACCCCGCGGGGGGTGGCGGGAACCCGTGCGCCCGCCTCGGTTCCGGCTTCGAGCGGAAAACTCGGCAGCGGCGCTTCGCCGAACGGATCATCGATTTCGTCCCCGAGCTCGTGGCCACGCTGCGCCGCAAGCGGGCGCGCGGGTTCGGGAACCTGCGCCGCGCGGTCGGGACCGGACGAGGCGCCGAATCGACCCGGGCCCACGCGCCCGGGCTGCGCGGCCCGCGCTTGGCGAGCGCCGGGCTCGTAGCGCAGCGGAAGGCTCCCGTCGTCGGGATCGTCGATCTCATCCAGGTTGTAAGACGGCAGCGGAGCCGACGCGTGCAGGGCCGGCTGCTCGAGCGGCGAGGGAAAACCGCCCTCCTGATCGGGAGCGGTCGATTCGCCATTCGACGCGAGACGTTCCGCCGTCGTCGACAGCACGGGCTCCTCGACGAGCTCGTAACCCAGCGCGCGCAGCATGTCGGCTGCACGATCGTGGCGAGGTTCGATCGCGAGGGCGTCTTGAAGCGTTCGCACCGCCTCTTCGGCGCTGAGCTCTTCGATCTGAAGGCCCGCGATCTCGACCATCTCAGTCACGGCTTCGCTGACGCGGCCCGTATCGAGAAGCAGATCGCGGAGCACTTCGCGCAGCTCGATCGCGCGGGGAAGGGCGGCCACCCCAGCGCGGAGCGTCGCGATCGCCTTCGTGGGCAAACGCGCACGCCGGAACGTGGCCGCGTCCGTCAGAATCTGGGCCATTTGTTCTTGAAGGGCGGCCGACGGCGCGTTCGGTTGCTGTGGATCGGACTCGGCGACGACGACGTCGGCGTCCGACAGCGGGGGCTCGTGCCGTCGGGAGAGCTCGATCGGCTCTCCCGACTCGTCGTCGATCTCGCTCTCGCCTACGTCTTCGTACGACCCCTCGTCGTCCGCCTCTTGGCGCTCTTCGCGTTCACGCCGCGATTCGGTCGGCGCCGCAGCTGCGCGGCCGGGCGGTTGGGGGGGCGGCGCCGAGGACGTTCCCGGCGGGCTGGCGGCGATCTGGCGTACGGCTTCGTCGTTCGGCACGAGCTTGACGAGCCGATCGACGATCTCGTGAAAGAGCTCGGCCTTTCCGGTGTCGCGCGCGATGCGCGCCATTTCCTTCTGCACTTCGATGGCTTTGGCCGCCTGCCCGATATGGTTGAACGCTCGCGCCAGGAGAGCGAGCGTGTCGAGATCGCGGGGGTTGGCCTGAAACGAGATCTGAAGCTTCGAGAGCGCCTGGAGGCCGTCGTTCGGAGCGTTCCGCGCGAGGTAGAGCTCGGCCGCGGCGCGAGCCTGCCTGGGCTCGGGCTTGTGCTGAAGAAGGCGCTCGATGACTTTGAGAGCGTCGTCGCGCCGCCCGAGCTTCGCGAGCTCGCCGGCCGCGACCGCGAACTCCGCGACCGCGCCGTCCGCGTCTTTCGCCCGCGACAGCGCCTCGGCCAGCCGCAAGTGCGGAAGCGGATTGAGCGGGTCGAGCTCGACGATCTTGCGAAAGACATCGATCGCCTCTGGCTCGCGGCCTGCGCGCTGAAGGCGCGTGGCCACGTCGTCCAGAGCGCCCAGGGCATCGCTGGTCAGGCCTAGCTGGTGGTAGAGCTCTGCGAGCTTCGGAGTGACGTGCGCATACTTGTCGTCGAGCTGCGGTACGTGCTTGTCGATGATTTCGCGAATCTGCTTGTAGACGGCGATCGCCTTGAGCAAGAAGCCCTGGCTCGCGTAGAACTTGCCGACGCGCTCATAGGTAGCGACCGCACCGGCATACTCCTCCATCTTCGACTGGAGGTCGCCGATCTTCAGGAGGGTCCGAGCGTCGTTCGGATCGTCCTGGATGACCTTTTGATACTCGACGACCGCCTTGTCGTACTTCTTCTTCTCGACGTACTTCTGGGCGGCGACGAGAGTCTTCTCACGGTCGATCGCCACGACTCAGGGTACTCCTCGGTTCGGGTGCTAGAGCAAAGACAAGGGCGTCGAAGACGTTTGCAGGCGGTCGGCGGGACATGGGTGGCAGGAAAGCGGGGACGAGGCGGCAGAACCACCTCCAGGATACCTCGCTTTTACCACCGCTGCACACTTCACTCGGGGTGGCCCGTTTTTTGGGCAACGCTTGGGCGAAGCTCGGGATGGCGCGGGACCCCCCCCTCGACGGCGGCCGCCGCAGCACATACGTTCCGCCTACGATGGCAGCACCCCTCCGCACCGACCACCGCTCGAGCACCGCCCCCGGGCGCACCCAGTCGGCGCTGTACCGCGCCCCGTTCGCCCCCGGCGCCTCCGCGGCGATCGACGCCGCGATCGCCCAGCGGCTCATTGCCATCGCCCTCGCGCGCGGCGGCGACTACGCCGACCTTTTCTTCGAGTATCGCGCCGCCGGGGGCTTCGTCTTCGACGACGGCATCCTCAAGAGCGTTTCGCGGGGCGTGTCGATGGGGCTGGGCGTTCGCGTTCAGAAAGGCGACGCGACCGGCTACGCGCACGTCGAGCGCCTCGATTGGGACGCCATGAAGCGTGCGGCCGAGACGGCGGCGCAAATCGCGAACGCCGGGGGATCGACGGCCCCCGTGGGGGTGACCCGGGCGGTGGAGCTTCCCCGCCGGTACGAGCTCGAACAGGTCACGCTCGACGTGCCGGGGATCGAGAAGCGTGCCCTCCTCGAACGCGCCGCGGCCGCTGCGCACGCGTTCGACGCGCGGGTGGTCAAGGTCGAGGCGAGCCTGGCCGAAGAGATCCGCGAGATCCTCGTCTACACGAGCGACGGCACGGTGGTCCACGACACCCAACCGCTCGTACGATTCGGCGTGCGCGCGATCGCCGAGGAACACGGCAAGCGCCAAGACGGGTCGAGCGGCGGCGGGGGCCGTACGAGCATCGGGTATTTCGAGGGCAAGAGCCCCGAGTGGCACGCGCGCGAGGCGGCCCGACAGGCGATCGTCATGTTGGGGGCCGTGGAAGCACCCGCCGGCCAGATGGAGGTGGTCCTCGCCCCGGGTGACAGCGGAATCTTGCTTCATGAGGCCGTCGGTCACGGCCTCGAGGCGGACTTCAACCGCAAAGGAACGAGCAACTACGCTGGCAAGATGGGCACGCTCGTCGCGAGTGACCTCTGCACCGTCGTCGACGACGCGACGCTGCTCCAGAGCCGGGGAACGATCAACGTCGACGACGAAGGCAACGAACCGCGGAGCACGGTGCTCATCGAAGAGGGCAAGCTCGTCGGCTACATGCACGACCGCCTGAGCGCGCGCCATTTCGGCTTGCGCCCGAGCGGAAACGGGCGGCGCGAGAGCTTCGCTTGCGCCCCGATGCCACGCATGACCAACACGATCCTGCTCGCGGGCCCACACGATCCCGAAGAGATCTTGCGCAGCGTCAAGCGGGGCATCTACGCGAAGAAGTTCGGCGGCGGGCAGGTGGACATCGCGAACGGGGACTTCGTCTTTTCGCTGACCGAGAGCTACCTCGTCGAGGACGGCAAAGTCACGGCGCCCCTCAAGGGCGTGAACCTCATCGGCAACGGACCGGACGTTCTGCGCCGGGTGACGATGCTCGGCGACGACGTCGAAGTCTCGGACGGCATCTGGACGTGCGGCAAGGACGGGCAGAGCGTACCTGTGGGCGTGGGCTGCCCGACCATCAAGATCGATTCGATCACGGTCGGCGGTACGCGGGTGGGGTAGTGGTGGCCTGGCCCGTCCTCCTATTCTACCCCGCGCCCGTCTGATTCAGCCCGTGCCCGTCGGATTCTGTGCCGGTCGGATTCTGTGCCGGTCGGATTCTGCCCGGCAGTCGGATTCTGCCCGCCTGTCCAATTCTGCCCGTGCACGTCTGAGGCTCGGTCACATGTTGTGAGTTCTGCCCGTGTTCGGACTGCTCGTCCTGCATGACGATAAAGTGCGCGAGTACGCCTTAGCCCACCCGGGCCCCGTCGACGATCCCCAGCTCCTCCTCGCGCGACGAAAGGCAGCACTCGCTCCCGGGAGGAAACGAGCTGCATGCGCTCGGTCGGAGCTCGTAGACGGCGCACCGGTTGTCCTGGCCCAGGTGCTTGCAGGACTTGTCTCTCCGGAGGACGAGCACGATGGTGCCGTCGTCACGGCGAGCGTATGGAGGGCGCAGCAAATCACCGCGTCCGGCGCGTTCGAACCGCGCGACATCTTCGCTGTCGAGCTCCACGCGGTTGTCTTTGCAACAGGCGCCGCACGCCAGGCAGTCGAGGGACAGATCGCGCGTGGGTCCCGCGTGCACAGAGTCGCGCACTACCCTCGCGCGCACGATGGCGTAACAATCGTGCGGAACGCGCAGGTACGCCATGCCCGCGAACGCCCCACGCGTCGCGACGGAGAACTCGGTGCGAGCGAGATCGAGCGCCGACCACCATCCGAGATCGCCGTCGTCCCCTTCCCGCGGTTTGGCGAACACGAGGCGCGCTTTTCGCGGCGATAGCCATACTACGGCGTGCCCTCCCGCGCGCACCCACGAGACGGCTTGCGCGACGTACGGCAGCCGAAAGCTGCGGACTACGGGCCTCGTTATGCGCGTCGCGGGCATCGAACCGGAAGACACCGTAGCGCAGCTCGCAAGCGGGGTCGGCAGCACACGGCGCAATCCTCGCGTCTTGCACCCGTCGTGTCCATCGTGTCCGCCGGAGCGGAGCCCGGACCTGTCTCGTCGCGAGATAGCGCACCTCTGCGGTACTCTCTCGCCATGCGCGCGATCGTCATCCGTGAGCCGGGCGGGCCGGAGGTGCTCGAGCTTCGCGACATTCCCATCCCCCAGCCCTCGCGAGGCGAGGTCCGCGTACGGGTGCGTGCGACCGGCGTCAACCGCGCGGACATCTTGCAGCGGCTAGGACGGTATCCGCCGCCCCCGGGTTCGCCCGCGGACGTGCCAGGCCTCGAGCTCGCCGGAGAGGTGGACGCGCTGGGCGACGGTGTCCGCGAGCTGGCGAGCGGCGATCGGGTCTTCGGACTCGTCGGTGGCGGCGCCTACGCGGAATACATCGTCGTGCATGCCAGGACTCTCGCCCGCATTCCGCCCGGAATGGCGTTCACCGACGCCGCCGCCATTCCTGAGGCTTTCGTGACGGCGTGGGACGCGATGGTGGTGCAGGCCAGGCTGTCGGCGGGCGAGACGGTGCTGGTGCACGCGGCCGGGAGCGGAGTCGGCACCGCCGCGGTGCAGATCGCGCGCGCCATCGGCGCCCGCGCCGTCGGAACGGCGAGAACCGCGGACAAGGTCGAACGCGCGCGCGGGCTCGGACTGGCGATGGGGATCGTGGCCTCCGGACCGACGTTCGCAGGAGACGTGCTCGCGTGGACCGACGGCCGCGGCGTCGACGTCGTGCTCGATCTCGTGGGGGGTCCCTACGTGGCACAAGACCTCGCGTGCCTCGCTTCGCGCGGGCGAATCGTGGTCGTTGGAACGATGAGCGGGGCGCACGCGCAGTTGGACCTCGCTCTCTTGATGACCAAGCGCGCCGAGCTTCGCGGCACGATGCTGCGGGCGCGGCCTCTCGAGGAGAAGATCCTCGCCGGACAGGCCCTCGACCGTCACATCGCCCCACTCTTCGGGGCCGGCTCCCTGCGGCCGGTGGTCGACTGTGTCCTGCCGATCGCCCAGGCGGCGGAGGCCCACCGTCGGGTCGAGGCGAACGCGACGTTCGGAAAGATCGTACTCGAAGTGTGAGATTCTCACGCCTCGGCCGCGCCTCACGCGGCTGCCCTCGCACGCCTACTCCGGATCGCCGTCGGGATCGCCGTGAGCGTCCACTTGCACCGTGACGTATTCCACGCCGAGCCCCGCGCGGATGCGGCCGGCAAGGCGCTGCCCGAGCTCGAGGTCGCGCGAATCGCTTTGCACGTGGACGGTGACGGCGTCGTGGCCGGCACCGAGCGACCAGACGTGCAGGTCGTGAACGGTGACGACGCCCGGAAAGTCGGCCACGAGCTGTCGAATCGCGCCCACGGGAAGGTGCGGGGGCGCCGCTTCGAGCAGCACCAGTGTGGCGTCGCGCAGCAGCCGCAGCGATCCGAAGAGGAGAATGGCGGCCACCACGAAGCTGGCGAGGGGATCGGCGGCGGGGTGTCCTCCGAAGCGAATCACGAGCGCCGCGCAGAGGGCCGCGAGCGCTCCCAGCGTATCGCCTACCAAGTGCAGCCACGCCCCGCGCAGATTGAGCGCGTGACCGTGCGACTTGGCCGGATGGCTGTGCGCGCCCGCCTCGTTCGTCTCGTGCCCGTGGCCGATGGCGTCGTGCAGCAGCCAGGCGCTGAGGCCGTTCACGGCTAGCGCCATGACGGCGACGACGATCATGAGTCCCGCCTTCGGCGGCGTGCGCGTGCCCAGCGCCTCGACCCCCTCGATCACGATGCCCACGGTGGTCGCGAGCACGAGCAGCGCGCTGAAGATCGCGGCGACGGGCTCCGCCCGCCGCAGCCCGTAGGTGAACCGCGGGGTGGGCCGTCGGACGGCCAAGCGCATCGCGAACAGGCTCACGCCAAGCGCGAGCACGTCCATGAGGAGGTGCAGCGCGTCGGCCTGCAAGACGACGCTGTTCGCAGCGATCGCCCCTCCCACCTCGAGCACGAAAAAACCCCCGACGAGCGCGATCACGGTACTCAGCCGCCGCGCCTGTCGCGCCTCGCGATCCGTAAAGACCCCGTGGACGACGGGAGCAAGCGGCGCGTGCCCGTGCCCGTGCCCGTGCCCGTGCCCGTGCCCGTGCCCGTCCCCGTCCCCGTGCCCGTCCCCGTCCCCGTCCCCGTGCCCGTCCCCGTCCCCGTCCCCGTCCCCGTCCCCGTGCCCGTGCCCGTGCCCGTGCCCGTGCCCGTGCCCGTGCCCGTGCCCGTGCCCGTGCGTGCCGTGCGTGTCGCTCTTCACAGAAGCACGTAGTCGTCCGCGATGGCCGCGGGCGCGGAATCGAGAGCCAGCGCCGTCTCGTCGTCCCGGCGCACCGCGGTCATGTACAGCCCGTGGAGGATCGCGGGGTGATCCTGGATGAGCGCCATGAACTGGTCGCGCGGCAGAAACAGGGTCACCGTCGGATGCACCGCAATGACGTGCGCATTCGCTTTGCGTCGCAAGACGAGTGCCACCTCGCCGACCGTTTCGCCCGCGGCGAGCGTCGCGAGGACCATCGACTCGCCCCCCTCGTGCGCCACCACCGCGACTTCGCCCGACGCGATCAGGTGCAGCCCCTGCGCCTCCTCGCCTTCGGTGACCAGCCTGGCGCCTTTCTCGAAGATGCGCGTCTCGAAGCGATCGACGAGGTTCGGACGCTCCTGCGAAGGGACCGAAACCAGCACCGGCGACGTGCGTGCGAGGTTTGCGACCATCCTGCGCCGGCAGTGTGCCGCAAGCTCGAAGCCCACTTCCGGCCGCTTCTCCGCGACCGCGTCGAGCGCATCCCGCTTGGCCACGAGCAGAATCGACGGCCGCGTCGCGACGACGCTGGCGGCGCGTGGCGCCCGCGACAAGAGGGCCATCTCGCCGAACAGCGCGCCGCTCGCGAGCCGCGCCAGCACCATGGGGGGCCGGTCGTCTCCGTCCGCAGGCCTTCGCATGACTTCGAGCGCGCCGCGCGCGACGATGTAGGCCTCGGCGCCCTCCTGCCCCTCTTCGATGACCACCTGCCCCGCCCGCACGGTGATCATCTCGAAGGCGCCGATGAGGGCGCGCAGCCCCTCCTTCGGGAGGGCGCTGAAGAGCGCAATCGGCGCCACGAGCGGCAGCTCTGCGCCCACCGCCTCTTCGTATCCGCGGGTGGCCGCGTGCAGGATCTGCGTTGCCTTCGAAGTGAGCGCCGGCCCCGTCAAGAACGAGCTGAGCGGCTGGAATCCTTCGAGCAAGGGCAGCGGCGGCGGCGGGGTCTCCGTCTCTTGGAGTCGCGGCGACCCCGCACAGAACGCGGTGGCCACCTGGTCGAGGTGCACCTCGACGTCCACCCCGAGCGCTCGCAGGTCCGCGATCGCCGCGACGGCGAGGGGCAGGTTTCCGGCGTCGATCGAGCGCCGCGCAGCCAGCTCGAACCCCTCGACGGCGGCTTCGGTGCGGCCCAGCTGCTCGAGCAGGCGGCAGGTGATGACGAGCGCGCCGGGGCTCGATGGGTCACTCTCGACGACGGCGACACTCCACCGCAGGGCTGCCTCCACTTCGTCCGCCAAGAGGAGCGCGAGGGCACGGTCGAGTGGGGAATCGGTCGTCTGGGCGCCGGGCAGATCCGGCGGAGCGGCTCGCATGGCTGCGGGAGACTATCACTCCTCGTCGGAATCCCGGTGGGGACCTCGCCTGGGGGTGACCGCCGCCGGTCCATCCGGGTGCGGGGTTCGTCGCGACGTCGACGGCACGTCCGCGGGCCTGGCGCCGGCGTGGTCGGCGCGAGTGGACCCGGCGTCCTTTCCCGCTTCGGAGCGGTCCATGAACTCGCTCATCGCGCTGGCGGTCGCCGCGACGAGAGGGAGCACGCGCGCGTAATCCATCCGCGTCGGCCCGATGACGCCGACCGTGCCCGCGGCCTGACCATACGCGGTGTAGGGCGCCCCGACGATGGCCAGCCCGCCACCGAGGTCTCCGGCCTCCTCACCCACCACGACCTGCCCCCCGGGGTCCGTCATCGCCAAATCGAGGAGGCGAACGAGCTTCTTGCGCGCGTCGAGCGCGGTCACCAGGCGCCGCACGTGATCGGCGTCGTCGAACTCCGGCTTCTCGAGAAGCTTCTCTTGACCTTCGATTACCAGATCCGTCTCGCGATCGGCGTCTTCCTCGACGGCCGCGCCCCCGAGCTCGAAGGCGCGACGGCGCAGCTCGTCGTGCTGAACGCGCTCGCTCTGGAGGCGCCGCTCGAAGAGCTCACGCAAGTCTCCCAGCGTGCGACCCTCGACGACGTCGTCGAGCAAATTGTGGATTCTCTGCAAGTCGTCTTCCGTCACGTTGACGCGCAAGAAGCGATTTTGGACCGTGCCGTTTTTCATCACGAGCACCGCCAAGACTTCTTCCGGGGCCGTGCGCAGGAACCGCAGCTGCTTGAGCACGAGCATCTCGGGACGAGGCGCGACGACGACCGCGGCCGTCCCGGTCAGCTCGGACAGGAGCCGCCCCGTCTCGCGCATCACGTTGGCGTGCGGACCGGTGTGCTCGAGGGCTGCGAAGCGATGTCGGATGGAGGCTTCGTCGTCGCTCGTCAGGTCACGCACCTGCATCAAGACATCGATAAAGAGGCGGAACGCACGGTCTGTAGGAACGCGCCCGGCGCTCGTGTGCGGCTGGCGCAGGTAGCCCGCGTCTTCGAGATCGGCGAGCACATTCCGAATGCTGGCGGGCGAGAGATCGAGGCCGGACTTCTTGGCCAGGGTGCGCGACCCCACCGGCTCGCCGGTGGAGACGTATTCGGTCACGCAGTGATAGAGCACTTGGCGAGCGCGTGCGCTGAGCTCCGACATCTGCTGGGGGAGTTTAACACTTGCAAGCGGAGGCGTGCGCCTTTGCACGGTCGAGCTCGTGTTCTAAGGTTGTGGTATGAGGCGAACGCTCGGCCGGTTTGGCCCGATCGCGCTTGGCCGCGTGCGCAATGGGCGCGTCGCGAGGGTCGTAGCGGTCGCCGTCGCCGCAATCGCCTCCGGCGCCGGTGACGCGCGCGCGGGATTCGGCGCCCCGCCCCCCGCCGAGCACGACGAGGGGCCGGCGCAACGGTACGGCCGGCTCGACCGCGAGGCATGCGAAGAGGAGCTCACGGCGCGGGGGGTCCCGTTCGCTCCGGTCGAAGAGGCGCGGGGCGTGCTTGCCCCCGTCCGACTGACCGGCCCGCTGCGAGGCGTCTCGTTTCACACGGGCGCCCCAGCCGCGGTGCGCGCGTCGAGCCCCTGGGAGATCGTCGACTGTCGCCTCGCGCTCGCGCTCGACGATTTCGCGTTGCTCCTGAGCGCGCACGACGTGGTCGATGTGCTGCACTACTCGATCTACCGGCCGCCTCCAGCGAAGTGGCCCGCCGACAAGATCGCCTCTCGGCATCTGGGCGCCCTGGCCATCGACGCCGCGTCGTTCACCAAGAAAGACGGGAGCAGGCTCGACGTCGAGCACGACTTCCACGGTCGCGTGGGCGCCGACACGTGCGGAGCGGGCGCCACCCCCATCCCGGCGACCGCCGAGGCGATCGAGCTGCGACAAATCGTGTGCGACGCAGCGCAGGCGAAGCTCTTCAACGTCGCGCTCACGCCCGACTACAACTGGGCGCACCGCAATCACTTCCATCTGGAGGTCACCGCCGGCGTGAAGTGGTCGATGGTGCACTAGGCTCGTGCAGCGTTGTCTCGTGCAGTCTGCGCTGCGCCCCTTCGGGGCTCCGCTCCGGCTGACGCGATTGGAGCTCACGCGATCAAACGACTTGCACACGGGGGGAGCGCGGCCGCTCCCCCCGACCCCAGCCGGCAAAGACCAATCCTCGATGGATCTTCCCTTGGCGACCCTGGCAGTTTCTCTTCCCGGACTTCTTTCAGCTGCCCGCTACGTCTTGGCCGCCAATCTATCGAGCACCGCGCGCATGTCCGCGGGCATCGGCAGCTCCCAGCGCATCGCGCGCTGGGTGGCGGGATGCGTGAAGCCGAGCTCGGCGGCGTGGAGCATGAGTCGCGGAGCCTCCACCGCGATACCCGTATAGCCGCGCACGTACACGCGCTCGCCGACGAGAGGGTGCTGCGCTTCGCTGAGGTGGATGCGGATCTGATGGGTGCGCCCCGTTTCCAGCCGGCACGCTATCCGCGTCGCCGAGTCGAAGGACTCGATGCGCTCGACATGGGTGATGGCCTCGCGGGCGTCGGGCGGCGCCTTGCCCCGCGCCGAACCGCGCAGGCCGTCGCCGCGATTCTCGACGAAGAAGCTGCGAATCGTGCGCGAACGCACGTCGCCGTGCGCGATCGCCATATACCGTCTGTGCACCGTGTGCTGTCGAAACTGGCTCGCGAGGCTCTGCTTGGCCAGCCACGTGCGCGCGAACACGATGAGGCCACTGGTCTCTTTGTCGAGTCGGTGGACCACGCCGAGGTTGGGGCGAACGACCCGGCTTGCCTTCCCGCCTCGGGCGAGCCAGCCGCGCACGCGCGCGTCCAGGGTATCCGTCTCCGAATCGTCGTAAGGCACCGTGCTCAAACCGGGAGGCTTGGCGACCACGACCACGTGGGCGTCGACGTGCACCACGGCGTCTTCGGCGAGCTGGGCCATGCGAAGTCGGGGCGCCCGCTCGTCGAGCGTCAGTTGCGTGCCCGCTCCGACCCGCGCTGTGGGGTCGGTCACGCGCTCCCCGGCCGCGCGCACCTTGCCAGTCGCAATCCAGCCGCGCGCCTGGCCCCAGCTCACGCGCCGGCCCGCTTGCCCGGGCTGTGGCGGTGCATCGAAGAGAGCGCGTACGGCGCGATCGAGTGGCCCCTCGAGCTCGGGCGGGACGGTCGCGTTTCGCACGGACGGCACTGGGCACACAGCGTAGCAGGCGCTCGCGTGGGACCGTTTGTCCCGCACGAGGCGCCGACGGTGCGTTTCGGGAATGTTGCACGCGGAGCTCCAGTCGAACGCGCCGGGCGCATGGCTCGTGGATCGGGGCCTGCGAATTACAGCACGCTGGAAGAATATTGATGAGTGCGTGCGGATCAAAGCATCAATTGACTAATCGAAGAAACGTGCACTGGACCAACCGTCGTTCACTGCCTTTCGCCGGCTGCAAAGACCACGTAGCGAGCTATCGCGATGCTCTGCGGTGCTTTGGCGATCGACTTCCGCGCCTCGCCTTCGAGCGCATTCGCGTCGTGCGCGCCGATCGCAGATTGAAGCGAATCAGCGGTAAAAGGAGCGCAAATAGGCGTCCGTTCGCACTGGAAGGTTCGGGCGTCTTGGTATTCGGGTCAGCGCTAAAGCGAATACGCCTTGCGACGGCCTGGAGACGAGAGTACTTGACGAGCTGCGATTACCATGATCTTCGGAGGCACACGATGAACTTCATCAGGCACGGGCGGGCACTCTTTCTGGCATCTCTCGGCACGCTGGCGATCGCCGGCTGCTCGGGATCGACGAACAACGCCGGCGACGACAGCGGCGCGACGGACTTGGGAACGGGCACGGACACCGGCACCGGCAGCGGCACCGCGTTCGGCGGCACGGGAACGGGATCGGACACCGGCACCGGCGCTGCGTTCGGCGGCACCGGGAACGGCACCGGCACCGGCACCGGCGCTGCGTTCGGCGGCACCGGGAACGGCACCGGCACCGGCACTGGCGCTGCGTTCGGCGGCACCGGCACGGGAACCGGATCGGACACCGGCATGATGGGCATGGGCTCCGGCATGGGCATGGGCTCCGGCATGGGCATGGGCTCCGGCATGGGCATGGGCAGGGGCACCGGCCGCGGCATGGGCTCCGGCATGGGCATGGGCTCCGGCATGGGCATGGGCACCGGCCGCGGGACGGGAAGGGGCACCGGGCGCGGCATGGGCTCCGGCATGGGCATGGGCACCGGCATGGGCACCGGTAGGGGCACTGGCAGGGGCACTGGCAGGGGCACCGGCCGCGGAATGGGCACCGGGATGGGCATGGGCTCCGGCTCCGGCTCGGGCACCGACACCGCGACCTCGACCGGCACCTGATCGATCGCGACGAACGGCGTCGCTACGCTCTCCACGCTTCTTTCGCCCGAGTCTGAACCGACGCCGAGACGGCACCCCTCAACCGGGTGCCGTCTGGCGACTCATTTAATCAATCCGGGTTGACGCAGGCTTCCCGCCGGCAGAGCGGCCCAACTCTCAGGTCGCGCCTCGGCGGCGAGTCCCGCTACTCCTTCTTGACGCGGGCGATCCGGATCGACTGCGAGTCGCTGTTCTGGAACTCGAGCACCGTTTCCGTCTCGACGTCCGACCAGCCGACGAACGCCGGTAGCGGCTGCTTCGTCTCGAGGTCGACCTCCTGGACCAGGTAGATGTCTCGGTACAAGTGGCGCGACAGCTCGACGAGCAGGCCCCTATTCTCCTCCGCAAGCGAAATGTCGACGGCGCCGTAGTCCATGACCGTGAAGAGCCCCGGGCGGTCGCTCAGGATGAGGATTTGCTTCTGCCCCAGCGTCTCGAAGAATCTCCAGGTCTGCGCAGCCTGACGGGTCAGAATCAGTGCGTTGATGAAGCGCGCCTCGCTCGCGCCGGGCAGGTACATCGCGAGTAGGGTCAGGCAGGCTGGCACCGTTAGTGGCGCGCCCGATCGCCTTCCGAGGACCACGAGGGGCACGGCGAAGCGCCTTCCCATTGCGGTCAGGAACCAGGCCGCCGCAAAGGCCACGAACGTGTCGAGCCAGACGAAGAGACGCGCCGAAGCCGGGTGCAGCGGTTGGCCCCAGATGTACGTGAAGGAGATGACCGTCTCCACGCCGAGCAGGGCCGCCACGAACAACGCGAGCCGCACCTGAAGCGCATTCCTTTCGCGAACGGCGCGGACGACTTCGCGCACGAGAAGGGCGCCCCCTCCGACGGCAAGCATCATCAGCAACGGCGGATGCGGCCCGTCGAACGCCAGCGGGTGACGCATGACCCCCAGGTACTGGCGTCCATTTTCGAAGAAGGCCGAAATTTTGAATAACGACTTGCTGAGCGGCTGCTCCCAGTCGTCTGCCTTGGCCACCGTTTGCCAGTACCGCGGTACGAGGAAAAGCGGCACCAGGGCGTACACGAAGCCGAAGCCCCGGAAAGAGGTTCGCTTGACCAGACGAAGGGCCACCAGCATGACCGCCGACACGACGAGCAGCGCCCAGCCTTCGTATCGCACGTTCGCAAACAAACACAGATTCAGCGAGAGGATCGCCAGCAGTCGCGGCGAGGGCTCTTTCGCGTAGTCGTGAAAGCTCTGGATCGTGACCAGCAATAGGAAGATCGCGAGGAAGTCGAAGCCCCCGGACCGAGCCGCCACGAGCGTGTTCGGGGTCACGGCGACCGCGATGGCAGCCGCGACGCCGAAAAGCTCACCGCCGAGGCACTTCGCCAGCCGGTAGGACGAGAAGACGAACAGAACGAAGAGGATCGCGTTCAGGTGAAAGGCATTCTCGGGGTGGTAGCCGCGGACGACGTGCAGCAAACTCACGAGAAACGAGAACAGGGCCGGCCGTCGATCGGTCACTTCGTTGAGCGGCCAATAATTCTCGAAATACCATTTCCCCGTCACCGCGAAGTCCGCGGTGTGCTTGAAGTACAGGTTCTTCGAGACGCCGAGCAGATTCGTTTCGTCGGCGAGCACGCGAAAGGAGGGCGGCACCGCGACGAGGACGACCGCGGATACGGCCGCAGTCACCGCGATCCCGGCGATGTTGTCTTTGATCCACGCGCGCAGCGGTTCTCGTTCGCGGTACCCCGAGAGCCTCACCCCCGCGTACACCAAGACCATCGCAAGGAGAACGTAATAGGTGCTGTGAATGAAGAAGATCTCGTTCCACTCGCGATGCCTCAACGTCAGGCCCACGAGAGTAGCCGTCGCGAGCAGGGAGACGGCGCCGAGGCTCCAGCCTCGAACGGTAGAGCGATCGGTCATGGAGCGATCCACGTCGGGACTCGGCCCGCGAAGTGGCAAGCGAAGAAAAACATGCGGTTTTGATTATCACACACGAGAAGCACGCGTCAGCACGGGATGCGCGAGCGCGCAACGTTTGCGCCCGATGAGACGCGAGCTACACCGAGCTACACAAGGTGGACATCGTGCGCATTGCCATCGAGGTCGCGCACCAGCCCGGGCTCGACGTTCCGAACGTGGCCGTCTTGTCGGCCGTAGAGACGGCCAACCCGAAGATTACGTCGACCATCAAGCGCGTCCGCTCTCAGCAAGATGGCCGATCGAAAGGCGATCACGGAGGAAATGTGGCAGGAATCTCGCAGGGTTTGAGCTAAACCCGACATCAGGACGGAGGACCGATGGTCGATCAACCAGGACATCCGCTGCCGCGCGATTTCGATGCGGAGATGGTTTCGGTTCGAGAACAATGGGCGGCCATGGCCGAACGCTGCCAGCAACAGCTCCACCTCGCCCTCGACGCGTTCTGGTCCGGATCGAAGGCAAAGATGGCCGACGTCGAGATGTCCGACACGGCGATCGACCGCGACGAAAAGTCGATCGACGCGCTCGTGCTGCGAATTCTCGCGATCCGTCAGCCCCTCGCGTCGGATCTGCGGATGCTGACTGCGTCGTTCAAGCTCGTCACTGACCTCGAGCGCATCGGGGACGAGGCGGTGGACATCGCACGAATGACGGTGTCGAGCGCGCCCGATGGCGAGCCCACACGGGAACGGCTGCGACGAATGGCAGAGGCGAGCGAAGAGCTGGTCGGCTCGGCCACGAGCGCGTTCCTGCAGCGTGACGTGGTCAGTGCCGAGCGGGCTTCCGAGGGGGCCAAGCCGGTAGCGGCCCACTATCGAGAGATTCTTCGGGTGTCCGTCGATTTCATGTCCCGACATCCCACCGAGGTCGTGTGCGCCATGAGCAACCTCAGCGTCGCCAAGTGCCTCGAGCGCATCGCCGAGCACGCCGTCAACATTGCCGAGGGAACGCTGTTCGTCGTCCGCGGCGAACCGATGCCACGTTGAACCGGCGCTGACCTCATCCGGCCGCGACTGCCGGCTCGAACGGGAGGCGGACCGTGAAAACGGTGCACCCAGCGCGACTCTTGTACACCACCTCTCCCCCGTGATCGGCTACCGCGCGCTGCACGATCGACAACCCGAGGCCGGTACCCCGCTTCTTCGTGGTGTAAAAGGCGTCGAAAATCGGCGCGTTCGGGTCGGCGATGCCCGCGCCGTCGTCCTCGACTTCGATCTCGGCGCGATCGGGGGTACGCCGCACGCGCAGCGTCACGCGGCCCCGTGCTCCTGCGGCGTCGGCTGCATTGCGAAGCAGGTTGATGAAGGACTGTGCGATCAGCTCGGCGTCGAGCTGCATGAGGACGGGCTCCGGCCACGGCTCGAACGCCAGCGTGACGGCGCGAGCATCGGGCTCGCGCTCGAGGGCAGCGGCGGCGGCATGCGCAATCTGGTTCAAGTCGCACATGCGGCAGGCGAGCTGCCGAGGATTGGCGACTTCGAGAAAGTCGGTGACGAGCGCAGAGAGGCGCTTGGTCTCGGTCCGAAGTACAGTGACGGCTTCCGCAGCCGCCGGGGGGACGTTCGGCAGGCGCGAGAGCGCTCGCTCGAGCACGGACAGGTGTAGGCTCGCGCCGTTGAGAGGGTTGCGAATTTCGTGAGCGAGCCCGGCGGCGAGCACACCCGTCGTGGCGAGCCTCTCCGGCATCCGCTGGTCGAGCTCGCAAGATTCGAGGCCGACGACGACGAGAGCGGGCGATCGCGCGTCCTCCGGGAGGTGCGAGGCGACGTGCCAGCGGACGTTCCGCTCCTCGTTTCCGCGCGTCCGGAGCGGTGCGACCATCTTCACGGGAGAGCCGCGCGTGGCGGCGAACCAACGACGACGAATCCAGTCGGCCTTCTCGCCAAACAGCCGCCCGAACGGGTCCGTCCCGAGGATCTCGCCGGCGTCGTAGCCGGTGAGCGCCTCCCCTACCCGGTTGACGACGCCGAGTCGTCCGGTCGAGTCGAAGCCGAATGCGGCGACCTCCGCCATCTCGAGGGCCTCGGAAAAGAAGCGCTCCGCGCCGGGCGTCTCCGCTTCTATCCGGGTGCCGTATGCCATTCGCGAACGTCTTGCGAAGGACGGGCCAGTGGGAAACAACCGGGTTCCTCGATTGCAACGACCGCGCGGCGAGTGCATGTTCTGCGCGCGCACGACGGCGTTGCTGGTCCCGGTGACGCGTAGCTCTTCGGCGGGCGAACACGCGGGTGAGCGCCAGACCTCGCTGGCCGGGCTGTTGCAACGCCCCTGGCATGGCCTCCATCCGAAAGATCGTCGTCGCCCACGATTTCAGCGAAGCCGCCGGCCGCGCACTCGAGATCGCGCTCGACATCGGGTCGCGGCTCGGTGCATCGGTCACGGTCGTCCATGCGTATGAGCTGGGGCTGCCCCCCGTACCTTTCGGCGTCGACCCGATCCCAGAGCTCGACGAGCGCACCGCAAGAGCGGGGCGCGAGGGTCTCGACGCCGTCGTGCGCCGCGCGAAGACCGATGGCTTCGTGCCCATCGACGGGATGCTCCGTCAGGGCGTGCCGTGGAGGGAGATCGACGCCTCGGCGCGTGAGATCAACGCGGACCTCATCGTGATGGGGACGCACGGCCGGCGCGGGCTCGCGCACGCACTGCTCGGCAGCACCGCAGAAAAAGTCGTCCGGTCAGCTCCCTGCGCCGTGCTCACAGTGCGGGCCAACGAGCGCCCGTCCTAGAGCGCCGAAGATGTTGGCTCCCGTCGGCTTTCCTCCGCTTTCGGGTGTCTCTGCGGGTCATCGGACGACGAGCACGAGCGCGTCATCGTGCGAACCGCCGAAGCGCTCCAGCACCTGCTGCGCGATGAGGATCGGGTGCTGCCGGAGCAGATCGCGATCGCCTTCGAGGTTCGTGCGAGAGCTCACGCCATCGGTGAAGAGGACGAGCACATCGAGCCGCCCTAGCAACCGCCTTTCCGTCGCGATTTTTCGGGGCCCCCGCCCGGCGTCGCCCAGTACGAACGACGACCCGTCGAAGCGGCTCGAAGGCCCGAGGCCGTACACGTGCGCGCTCACGTTTCCGACCGAGGCGATCGTCATGTCGCGTGTGGTTTCTTCGATTGCGCAAACGGTCATGACCGCGCCCCGCGTTTGAGCGAGCGCGCGGTGACACGCTCCGAGAACGGCGTCGGGAGCCGCACCGGGAGACTCCCGAAGCACACGTGCAGCACCGGCGGACGCCTCCCTTGCGAGGGGGCCGTGCCCGAGCCCATCGGCGACACCCACGAGAAGCCGCCTGCCCTCCCGCACAACGGCGGCGTCGTCCCCGCTGATGCGCTCGCCGCTGCAGGGGCGGCCCAGAATCCCGACCTCCAGACCGCGCGTCGATGTGTGCGCGAACACGCGGGCAAAAACGCATGTGCCCTCTCCGAGGCGGATGTCGAAGTCGACTTCGTCGGCGAGCTCGCACACCGCGGCGAGTCCCACGCCGAGGCTTCCCGGCCGCGACGGGCGCCCGGCGAGCGCGCGCGCCGGATCCGAGATCCCGTCGCCGCGGTCGGCCGCGACGACTTCGAGCCCCTGAACGCCCGCGGACACCACGGGGCGCACGGCGATCTGTCCGCCGCGGGCGTGGGCGAGCTGGTTGTGCGCCAGCTCGCTCGCCACGTTCACGAGCCGTGCGATCGGGGCCGCTGGCAGCCCGATTCGCGCGCCTTCGGCCCGCACGAGCTCCCGAGCGGCCGACACCGACGCTTCGTCTTGCGTTGCACGCGCGTCGGCCCCACCGAGCCATTGATCGGCTAGAAGGGTTGCCACTTCAGGATCTGGATGCATGTACCGCGCCCCGGGATCGACTCGAGATGGAACTCGTCGACCAGGCGCCGACTTCCGGACAACCCCAACCCCATGGACTTCGCCGTGCTGTACCCGCCGGCCAGAACCCGTTCGACGTCTTCGATGCCGGGGCCCTCGTCGCGAAACGTCACCCGGATGCCCATGCGCTCGTCGTCCGAGACCTCCTCGAGGAGAGCAACGCCCCCACGCCCGTGAACCCACACGTTGCGCGTGAGCTCGGAAGTGGCCGTCGTGATCGCGGCCGACGCGAACACGTCGAACCGATGCGACTCGGCGAGCGCTCGAACGGCGCGGCGGACGAGAGCAACGTCGTCCTCGCTCGCGATCTTCATCTCGCGACGAGTGCGAGCTTCGACCACCATGGTCACCGCCGCCGCGTGCGCAGACGTCTGAGCAGCGCCAAGCCTTCGTCGAGATCGAGGGCGGTATGGACTCCTTCCATCGTGTAGCCCATGCGCACGAGCGTAGCCGATACCTCGGGCCGCATCCCGACGAGCACCGTGGCGGTCCCCATGAGCTTGGCCATACGGCCTGTATCCGCGAGGATGCGCGCCACATAGGTGTCGACCATGTCGAGGCCGCTGATGTCGATGACGAGGCCCCTGGTGCGACGCTTCTCCACGGCGGTGAGCACGTCTGTCTGGAACGCCTCGGCCACCGCGTCGTGCAGCTCGACGTGCACCGTCGCGAGAAGCGCGTCCCCGATCCGGAGGATGGGAATCGACCCCCGCACGATCAACCCTCCCGCTTGGCCGGGCGGCCGCCCGCGCCGCCGCGCAGGCGCGACTTCGAAGTGATGCCCTTGCCGACGATGTCGAGCGCCAGCTCGATCCCCTCGGAAAGGTTGCTCAACGTGTGCATCGCGGAGATGTCCACGCCGAGCTGCACCATCGTCCTCGCCACCTGAGCACTGATGCCCGTGAGGATGGTCTGGGCGCCGAGCAAGCGCACGGACGCCGTCGTCTTGACGAGGTTGTCGGCGACCTTGGTGTCGACGACGGGCACCCCGGCGATGTCGATGATGATGCACTTGGCCTTCTCCTCGACCACGCGGAGAAGCACCGTGTCCATCACCTGCTGCGCGCGCACGCTGTCGATGGCCCCGACCAGCGGCAAGAGGAGGATGCGGTCGTGCACGCGGATGACCGGCGTCGACAGCTCTCGGATGGCGGCCTGATGCCGGCCCACGGCATCGAGGTTGGCAGCGATGTACGTGTCGACCGCCAGCGCGATGTCGAAGAAAACCAGACGCTGCACGCTGTCGAAGCCCGCGCGGGCCTCGGCCTCCGGAAGGTCGGCGAAGAGGCGATCGTGCATGAGCTGCAGGTAGCGGCGGTACGCGCCGAGGTACCATCGCGGAGCGAGCCCGATGCGCTCGTGGGCCGCGCCGACGCGAAGCCTGTCTTCGACGTAGGCGAGATCGCATTTGCCTTGAAAGAGGCCGAGAAAATACTCGCGCTGCGCATGCTTGACCCGACGGATGGTCGCGTCATCGGCGAAGAACCTGCGCGTCTCGGGATGCCCGAGAAGGAGCTCGTAGAACGCATCGACGATCGCGTCCGTGTGCTTCTCGGCGAACGGGCGGAGTGTGGCGAGGCGCGCCAGGTCTTCGTCGCGGAGCTCGAAGAACGCCCGCCGGCTCCGGAGGTCGGCATCGTCCAATCTGAGGGTCTTCATGTACTTGCGGTGACTCATCCGTGCGCTCGATCCCGCGTGTATGCTAGCGCACCTCCACGGAGAACGAGTCCTTGACTGACTTCGGCGCTGTTCAAATACTCGCCGGAGGCAAGGACAGCAGCCATTGACCATGACGGCCATCGACGCGCTCATTCGCTTCGGCAGGCTCGCTTCGGAGAGCGGCGAGGGACACGAGATCTTGCCGCTCTTGGCGCAAGCCGCCGTGGAGCACGTCGGAGCCGATGCCGCGGCCGTGGTGGAGATCGTTCCCGGGGGACGCGCGCGGGTCGCGTCGGTCCGCAACCTGGCCGTACGCGATGGCTGGAGCGCCGACGCCGACACGATCGGCGAGGAGCTCGGGGCGCTTCTCCTGAAGGAGAGCAAGGGGCGGTTCGTGCAAGCGCGCACGCTTCCGCTCGTGAGCAGCGGGGGGCTCTTCGGTGCGCTCGTCCTTCTCTTCGCGCGCCCGAGCTCGGTCGACGGTCCGCACCTCGACCTTGCCCGCGGGCTCGTCGACCTCGCCGCGATCTCGCTGGACCGGGTCACGCAGGTCGGCAAGCTCGCCCGCGCGAACGCAGAGCTGCGAATGTCTCGCGACGTTCTGGCGCGCACCGAGAAGCTGCGCGCGCTCGGGCAGATGGCGGCCGGCGTGTCGCACGACCTGAAGAACATCTTGAATCCGCTGAGTCTGCACCTGCAGATCGCCGAGCGCGCGCTGGCCCGAGGCACGCCCGAGCGGACGACCGAGAGCCTTGGAGAGATGAAGGCGGTCCTTCGCCGGGCGCTCGAGACCCTGGACCGCCTCCGCGAGTTCAGCCGGCAGGCGCCCGAGTCGAAAACCCAGACGGTCGATCTGAACACGCTCGTTCACGAGGCGGTGGAGATCGCGAAACCGCGGATGTCGTCCCGCAGAGGGGGGCTCGGGCGGATCGTCGAACAGCCGGGCACCCCTCCCGCCGTCGTCGCTCGCGCGGGGGAGGTGGTCTCGGCGATCGTAAACCTCGTCATGAACGCGATCGATGTGCTTCCGGACGGAGGCACCATCTCGCTTCGTACGGGGGAAGCGCGCGGGGGCGGCTTCGTTCGGGTGGCCGACACGGGCCCGGGGATGCCTCCCGAGATTCAGGAGCGCGTCTTCGAGCCGTTCTTCACGACCAAGGGAGCGGAAGGAACCGGCCTCGGTCTGGCGATGGTGTACGCGACGATGCAGCGCCACGGAGGGACCACCACGCTCGAAACCGCGCCGGGTGCCGGCGCGGCGTTCACGCTTTGGTTTCCCGGGGAGACAAGACAGGGGGAGTGAGAACCGGTACGATCAGTGCGCGCCGCTTCCGACGGCCGCCTGGATGTTCTCGAGCACGCGGTCGAGGTTGAACGACGCGGGCTTCTGTCGGGGCGGGAACTCGCGAAAGGACTGAATTTGCTGGGCGACGAAGGCCTGCGCCGGCACGAGCACGAACGCGTGGTCCAGGTACCAGTCGTAGTACGTGTTCGAGCTCTCGTCGGCGCGCTCGAAGGGATCGCGCCGTAGATTGAACAGCTTGGGCGCACGGAGCTCGACGAAGGGCTCGAGCCAGCACTGGAGCTGCTTCGCGCGCTGCTCGAGAAAGACGAGCTTCCAGTCACCGAATCGAAGGGCGACGAGCTGGGCGTCGTCGTTCACGTAGAAGAACGCGTCGCGCGGGCTCTTGTCGGTCTTGCCCGAGAAGTACGCGAGCATGTCCTGCCCGTCGACGTGAACTTTGAATGTCTTCGCTCCGAACGTGCTCCCCTTCAAGAGCTTCGTTGCGACCTGCGGATCTCCCGCGGCCGACAGGATCGTCGGTAGCCAGTCTTGATGCGACACGATCCCGTTCAGCACCTTTCCGGCCGGGAACTTCCCCGGCCAGCGTGCGAAGGCCGGCACGCGAAATGCGCCCTCCCAGTTCGTGTTCTTCTCGCTTCGGAAAGGCGTGATTCCGGCGTCCGGCCAGGAGTTGAAATGGGGGCCGTTGTCGGTCGAATAAAGAACGATTGTGTCGCCCGCGATCCCGAGGTCGTCGAGCTTCTTGAGCATCAGTCCGACGGTGTCGTCGTGGTAGATCATCGCGTCGTTGTAGAAGCCTTGCTTGCTCCGCCCCTCGTATCCCTTCTTCACATGCGTCCGAAAGTGCATGTGGGTCGAGTTCCACCAGACGAAAAATGGCTTCTTCGCTGCATGCGCGCGATCGATGAACCCGATCGCGTGGGCGTTCACTTCGTCGTCGATGGTCGCCATTCGCGCCCGCGTGAGCGGCCCGGTGTCCTCGACACGACCGCCGGCGAAGCTGTGGAGAACGCCACGCGGACCGAACCTCTTCCGGAACGCGGGGTCCTTCGGATAGTCCGGGAGCTCCGGCTCTTCCTCCGCGTTCAAATGGTACAGATTGCCGAAGAACTCGTCGAAGCCATGGTTCGTCGGCAAAAATTCGTCCTTGTCGCCGAGGTGGTTCTTGCCGAAGTGCCCGCACTCATACCCGAGCGGCTTGAGTAGCTCGGCGATCGTGGGGTCCTCCGGGCGCAGCCCGAGGTCCTGGCCGGGCATCCCGACCTTCGTTAGGCCCGTCCGCAGCGGGTTCTGCCCCGTGATGAAGGCGGCGCGTCCGGCGGTGCAGCTCTGCTGCCCGTAGTAGTCGGTGAACGACAGTCCCTCGTTCGCGAGCCGATCGATGTTCGGCGTCTGGTAGCCCATCATTCCGCGATTGTTCGCGCTGATGTTCCAGAAGCCGATGTCGTCGCCCCACAGCACGAGAATATTGGGATGCTTGAGCATGTTCGCGCCTCCGCCTGCATAGAGGCGAGCAAGGCACGTTCCGACCCAGCGGGAGCGGGGTCGCTTACGGATCGCTTACGCCCGCTTGCGTGGTCGCTCCCAATCTTTGCCCGCCGTTTCAGCTTCCTCGCGAGCGCGCAAGACCATACCGCCCCACTCTCGCATAGCATCCGCCACCTCGCGAAATCCGCGCCAGGCTGCGGTCAGCATCACGCAACGACGAGAAGGTTTCGCATCATCCCGCCGTCCTCGTGCTCGAGGTTGTGGCAGTGATAGAGAAACATCCCCGCGTAATCGAGAAAGCGCATGAGGACGACGGCCTTCTCGCCCGGCATGACGAGAACCGTATCTTTCCAGCCCCCGTCGACGTAGCCGGCGTGAGCGACCCCTTCGCGGCGAACGACCTGAAACTGCCCACCGTGAATATGGAATGGATGCGGCATCGGGGCCATACCCATCATGCCCATGCCGCCCGCACTACCGGCGACCGCGGTGTTGTCGAACTCCCACGCCTCGAGGGCGCCGAGCTTCACCCGCTCGTCGGCGCCCACTCCGTTCATCTCGAACACCCGACCGTTGAGCCCGAAGGCCATGTGCCCCATCGTCGGGACGATCCGGCGGGGAGCCGACGCGTTGGTCGCGTCCGCGAAGCGGTAGTGCTCGGGCCCGGACAGCTTCTCGGGCAGTCGCGAGCGATCGGCGCTCAGCCGATCGACTTTGACTTTGGCGATGGTCAGCGCCGCGCCTTGGGGGAGCCCGCCGCTGCCCATCGGACCCGTCGGCGTCATTCCGTCGAATGGCAGGCTCACCAGATTGACCTCGGCGCCCACGGAGCGACCGCCGAAGTTCGCCCACAGGTCGACCCGCTCCGCTGGCCCGAGAACGACGTACGCTTTCCGAACGGGAGCCTCGAGCAATCCGCCGTCGGTGCCGATGACCGTGAGCGGGCTGCCGTCGGACCAGGCGAGCCGGTAGATCCGACTGTTCGACCCGTTGAGAATCCGGAGGCGATAGGGCCTCGCGGCGACCCTCATCCCGAACCCCGCACTGCCATTGACGAGAATTCGGTCACCGAGGAAGCCGCGCATGCGATCCATCGGTGATGCGAGGTAAGCAAGCTGGTTGTTCGCATCGAACAACCGGTCTTGGATGGCGAGCGCGACATCGAAGACGCCGGCCGGCAGCCTAGCCGAAGCCTCGCTCGAGTCTTCGATGACGAACAATCCGGCCAACCCTCGATATACCTGCTCGCCGGTGCGTCTATGCGTATGCGCGTGGTACCAGTAGGTACCCGGCGGCCCTTTGACCTCGAAGTCGTAGACGTACCGGCCGCCGGGCGGAACGGCGAAGCGCGGGTGACCGTCCGCGGTCTCGGGTACGCGGAGGCCGTGCCAATGAAGGATCGTCTCCTGCGGAAGGTCGTTGTCGAGAACGATGCGTAGGTTCTGGCCGACCTGCGCGCGAAACGTCGGACCGAGCGCGGCGTTGAGCGAGCCTTCCAGCATCCCTCGATCGCCGTGGATCACTTGACCCTGGATTGACCACACGCTGGTTGGATCGCCGGGCAGGATCTGGGCTTGGGCGCGGGTCGCCTTCAGGCCGAACTCTGCGTCCGGTCGGAACGAAGCCGCCGGCGAAGAGCTGTCCGCGCGGGCTCCGGTACCCTCCGCCAGCATCGAGCGAGCTGCCACGGCCGCGCCGACGCCCCACGCGACTCGTTTCACGAACCGGCGACGGTCCAAGGAAGGCGGATTGACCATGGCGGAGGCGCGCGCAAATGCCGCGCCATCGATGGGGCCCCGGCGGGAACCTTCTGCCGTCGCTTCGCGACCGTTCCCTACGTGCAGAACCTGCACTCGTCCGCATTCGATGCGTTGAAATGGCCGCCTCGTCAGAGGGGCACCTTGCGCGCGATCGTGCCCGCCAGGTGCTTGTACCACCCGGGATCCGCATAGCTCGTGATGCCGTCGCGGACCTTGAGGATGGTGAACATGCCGCCCATCTCGACGTCTCCGAACGGTCCTTTTCCAGCCATCATCGGCAGCGTGTTTTTGGGCTGCCCCATGTCCATCGTATTGCCCATGCCCGCTTCGCCCATGGCCATGTACGCCGGAAGGACTTTTCGGATCTTTTCTTCGGAATCGGGCGCGCGAACGCCAATCATGTTTGGCAGATCGTGGCTCATGGCGTTCATCGTGTGATGCGACTTGTGGCAGTGAAGAGCCCAATCGCCCGGTGCGTCCGCCACGAACTCCATCGTCTGCGTCGTACCCGGAGGCACGTTGATCGTGGTCATGGGTACGCGGGCTGAAGGAGGGATGTCGCCGCCGTCGGTGCCGACGTGCCAGAACCGGTGACCGTGGACGTGGATTGGGTGACTGTCCATGCTGACGTTGCCGAAGCTCAATCGAACGCGCTGGCCCGTCCGGACGACGAGCGCCTCGGTGCCCGGCCAGACACGGCCGTTGAAGGTGAAGAGGTTGAAGTCGAGCATCGCTGCAGGGTTCGGCGTCGCCGCGCCGGGTGGAACCAACCACTCGTTGAGCATGATGGCGAAGTGGCGGTCGACGCGGGCGGCCTCCGGCACGCGCGGGTGGATGACGAAGAAACCCACCATCCCGAGCGCGACCTGCACCATTTCGTCCGAGTGCGGGTGGTACATCAAGACACCGTGCTGGCGCAGCGTGAACTCGTAGACGTACGTCTCGCCCGGCTCGACATGCGGCTGCGTCAGCCCCGCAACGCCGTCCATGCCGTTCGGCAAGAGCACGCCGTGCCAGTGCACGGCCGTGCGCTCGGGCAGCTTGTTCGTGACGAAGAGACGGACGCGATCGCCTTCGACCGCCTCGATCGTCGGTCCGGGAACCGAGCCGTTGTAGCCCCACCCGTTGACGACCATTCCAGGCGCGAATTCGCGCTTCACGGGCTCCGCCACGAGGCGGAACTCTTTGACGCCGTCTCGCATGGTCCAGGGCAACGTCGCGCCGTTCGGGGTGACGATCGGCACGTACGGCGACGGCCCCGTGAGGGGAGGATCTGCGCGCGCGTCGGTCGCGCGCAGAGCCGTCGTCGCACCGGCGAGCAGCGCGGCGCCCGAGAAAACGGCGTCACGCCGCGAGATCGGGGGTCTCGCCTCGTCGGGATTCGCGAGGGGATCGACGCGGGGGCCGTAGATTCGCTTCATGGCTTGGCTCCTGATGACGGGGTGACGGGGGGGCTAGCCTTCGGGGTCGCCGCCCCGATGGCTCGTTCGAGGTCGGCGCGCGCGAGCCAGTAGTCGCGCAACGCCTCGATGAACTCGCGATAGGCGTTCACTTCGTTCTGCTTGGCGGCGAGCAGCTGGTAGGCGCCGAGGAGCATCGCGTTGTACTGCTGCTGCGAGAGGCTGGTGACCTGCTCGCGGAGCGGAACGACGACCTCGGCGTACCGATCCACCACGTCCCGCGTCGCGACGAGGCGGGCACGGGCAGCGCGCACTTCGGAGCGAATGTCCACGGCGAGCGCCGCCTCGCGGGCCTCCGCCTGGCGCACCAGGGCCTCCGCGCGGGCGACCGTCGCCTGCTTCTGATCGAAGACGGGCAGCTCCAGCGAAGCGTTGGGGGTCAAGGCGCTGTAGCGCTCCGGGGAGCGCTCGAAATTCACCCCGACGCTGGCCGACCCGACGAAACGGTAGTTCTTGGCCGTCGCCGCCGCGTACGAGAGGGCCTGGCTTCGCGCGTGCGCCGATGCGAGGTCCAGGCGATGGCCGATCGCGATCGCTTCGAGGTGCTCGAGGGAGGCTTCGCGGGGTGGAGGGTCGGGAAGCTTGGGTGGCACGTGAAAAGCCACGTCCGTCCCCCAGAGCCCGAGCAAGCGGGTCAGCGCTTCGCGTGCGACGACGACATCCGCCTCGCTTCGCTTGACGTCGGTCCGGAGCTGCTCGAACGTCGTCTGCTGGTTGACGAGATCGAGGTCGCTGATGTTGCCGGCGGCGTGCTGCGTCTGCGCGAGCGCCACGGCGGCGTCGCCGGTCTCGAGCACCGTTCGCCGCATTGCGAGCACCTGCCCCGCTGCCAGAAGCGCGTAGTAGGCGGCCTGCACGTCGAACGTGGTGCGCAGGACGGAGTCCGCCACACGCAGCTCGGTCGCGTCGAGCTCGGCGCCAGCGACTTTGTTCCGCGCCGAGAGAAGCAACAGGCCCAGAAAATCTTGCGCCACACCCAGGTCGAATCCGGTTTGCACCCCCTGCCCAGCAACTGGCACCGTCACGCCGCCGGAGAACGTCGGATTCCGCAGCAGCCCTGCCTGCACGAGATCGGCCTGGGCGAGGCTCAACTCCTCATAGAGAGCCTGCAAGTCCTTGTTGTTGAGCAGCGCAATCTGGATCGCGGCGTCGACCGACAAGTCGCGGTCGAGCAGGTCGCGGACCCGACGCGCGACGGCGACGTCCGCGGCGCCCCCTTGGTTCCAGAAAATGGGAAAACCCGTCCGCGCCTCGACGAGTCGCGAGGTTTCGCGAAACGCAGGCGCGGCGGACGTCGATGCGCAGGCGGACAGCAGCGCACCCAGGGCTAGAGCGGCGTTGCCAAGCATGGAACGAAGTGCAGCCGATCGAAGAAACGCGCGGGAGCGCGAGCCCCGTCCCCGCCAGACGGCGAATACCGCGGGGGTTCGAGCAAGAACGACATGATGCTTCGACGCCGATGAATTTCCATGAACGAAGGCCTCCACCATTTTCTACGCCCCTCCTTCCGACTGCCTTCCGATTACCAGGCCGGTGTCCTTCTCGGGAAGGCCACGCCCCTTCCAAATCCCGAAGATGGCGGGATACACGGTCAGCTCGAGCAGGAACGAGGTGACCAGGCCCCCGATCATGGGTGCCGCAATCCGCTTCATCACGTCGGCTCCGGCTCCTGTGCTCCAGAGAACGGGCACCAGGCCGATGATCATCGTGGCAACCGTCATGAGCTTGGGCCGCAGCCTCTTCGCGGCGCCCTCGACGATGCTCTCGCGGAGTCCTTCGAGAGACCGGAGCCGCCCGTCGCGCCCGTGCCGGTCATGGGCCAACTTCAGATAGAGCAGCATCACGACCCCCGTCTCGGCGTCAAGGCCGGCAAGCGCGATGACGCCGACCCAGACGGCGACACTCACGTTGTAGTGCAGTAGATATAGAAGCCAAATCGCTCCGACGAGCGAGAACGGCACGGCCAGCATGACGATGACGGTTTCGACGATCGACTTCGTGTTGAAGTAAAGGAGCACGAAAACGATGCCGAGGGTCAGCGGGATCACCCACTTCAGCCGCTCCTTCGCGCGTTCGAAATACTTGAACTGCCCGACCCATTCGAGGCGCGTGCCAGCGGGAAGGGGCACGTCGCGAGCGACCGACTGCTTCGCTTCCGCGACGTAGTCGGCGATCGGTCGGTCCGTGTCGACGAAGACGAAGCCAACGAGTTTGCCTCCTTCGCTCCGAATCATGGGCGGTCCGAGTACGCCGCGGACGCTGGCGACTTGCGACAGCGGAATCTGCGGCCCCCCCGCCGTGCTGATCAGCGTGCGTCCGAGGAGCTCAGGGTCGTCGCGAAACTCGCGCGCGTAACGGACGTTGATCGGATAGCGCTCGCGACCTTCGACGGTCTCGGAGACGTTCTCCCCACCGATCGACTGGGACACCACTCTGTTGACGTCCTCGACCGTCAGGCCGTGACGAGCGGCCGCCTCGCGGTCGACGTGGAAGTCGATGTAGAAGCCGCCTGTCGATCGTTCGGCGAACGCGCTGCGCGTTCCTGGGACGCCAGACACGGCGTGTTCAACCGCGATCGCTGCCTTCTCGATGGCCTCCAGATCGTCGCCAAAAACTTCGATGCCGAGAGGGCTCTTCACCCCCGTCGCGAGCATCTCCGTTCGCGTCTGGATAGGCATCCACCAGACGTTCGGCATGCCGGGGTAGTGCAGCTTTTCGTCCATCTCTTTGAGCAGGCCGTCCCAGGTGAGGCCGGCCCGCCATTCGGCTCGTCCCTTGAGAACGACCGTGACTTCGGCCATCCCGAGCGGCGCGGGATCGGTCGCTGTTTCCGACCGACCCATCTTTCCGAAGACACTCACGACTTCGGGAAACGTCTTCAGCTCCCGGTCCATCGACTGCAAAATGACGGACGCCTCGTTTTCGGACATGCCCGGCGGCGCGGTCGGCATGTAGAGGATGACGCCCTCGTTGAGGGGGGGCATGAATTCGCTGCTCAACCGCAGCGCCGCGGGCGCGGTCAGGACCATCGTGAGCGCGGCCGCGATGACGACCTTCCATCGGTGCTCGAAAACGAAGCGGACGACCGGCGTATACCCGGCGGTCAGCCATCGGTTGATCGGATTCCGCGTCTCGTCGAGCACCTTGCCCCGAATGAAGAGGACCGCAAGCGCAGGCGTGAGCGTGACCGCCAGAATTGACGCAAAGCCGATCGAATACGTCTTGGTGAACGCGAGCGGCTTGAAGAGACGGCCTTCGGTCGCCTCCAGGGTGAAGACGGGCAAGAACGAGATCGTGATGACGAGAAGCGAGAAGAAGATCGAGGGGCCGACCTCCTGCATCGCGCGGATCATGACGTCGGTGCGCGGCTCGGGCTGGCCCGCATTCTCCCACTCGCCGAGCTTCTTGTGGATGTTCTCGATGATGATGATCGACGCATCGACCATCGCGCCGATCGCGACGGCGACACCGCCGAGCGACATGATGTTCGCCGTCAGGTGTTGGTAGAACATTGGCACGAACGCCAAAAGAACGCCGATCGGTAGGGTCAGAATGGGGACGAGCGCACTCCGAACATGGAGCAAGAACACAAAAATGACGAGGCTGACGACAATCATTTCCTCGATGAGCGTGTGCTTCAGCGTAGCGACGGATGCTTCGATGAGCAGCGATCGGTCGTACGTGGGTACGATCTCGACGCCCTTCGGCAGACCGCCTTGAATCTCGCGAAGCCGCTCCTTGACCGCTTCGATCACGGTCAGCGCGTTCTCTCCGTACCTCATGATGATGATGCCGCCCGGCGCTTCGCCTTCCCCGTTGAGCTCCGAGAGGCCGCGGCGGATGTCCGGGCCGATGCTGACGCGCGCTACATCGCGCACCCGAATGGGGGTCCCGTTCATTACTTTGATGGGACTGAGGCCGATGTCGTCCGGGTCCTTCACGTAGCCGCGGCCGCGAATGACCTCTTCGTGCCCGCCCATCTCGATGACCCGGCCGCCGACCTCCTCGTTCGACGCGCGTACGGCTTTGACGACATCGTCCATTCCGACGCCGTACCCGAGCAGCTTCGCAGGATCGACGTTGACCTGGTACTGCTTCACGAACCCGCCGACGCTCGCCACCTCCGCGACGCCGGGGACACTACCCAGCGCGTACCGCAGGTTCCAGTCTTGAATCGAGCGCAGCTCTTGAAGGTCGTGCTTGCCCGTCCGGTCGACCAGTGCGTACTCGAAAACCCAGCCCACTCCGGTCGCGTCGGGTCCCAAGATGGGATTGACCCCTTGCGGAAGCCTGCCGCGGACGGCGCTCAGGTATTCGAGCACGCGGCTCCGAGCCCAGTAGATGTCCGTCCCTTCGTCGAAGATGACGTTCACGAACGACATCCCGAACATCGATTGACCGCGAACCGCCTGGACCTTCGGTGCGGAAATGAGCACAGACGAGATCGGGTAGGTCACCTGGTCTTCGACCAGGTTCGGGCTCTGTCCCATCCACTCCGTGAAAACGATGACCTGGACGTCCGAGAGATCCGGAATCGCATCGAGAGGCGCTCGGCGAAGCGAGACGACGCCCCAGGCGGTTGCTGCTACGACGAAGAGAATGACCACGAAGGGACTGCGGGCGCTCGCGGCGATGATCCGCGCGATCCAACCGGGGTTTCCGGGCGGCGTGCTGCAAACCGTCACGGCGTCCCCGGCCTCGGCAGAAGCTGGAGGTCCATGGCTCCGCCTTCCATCGGCGACGCAGAGCTGTCCCAGTACTTGGACGCCGTGGTGATGCGTGCCTCGGCCGCGATGAGGAAGACTCCCGAGGTGGCCACCTGGTCGCCGGGCTTCAGTCCGGAAAGCACCTCGTACATCCCGTTCGACTCCGCGCCCACCGACACCTCCACGGGGCGAAAACGGCCCTGCCCGAGGTCCACGAAGACGAGGCGCCGCGGGCCCGTGTACACGATGGCCGCCGAAGGGACCTGCACGCGCGGTCCGAGATCCGTACCAAGGGTGACGCTGGCGTACATTCCGGGCCTCAAATCGAGGTCCTTGTTCGAGAGCTCGAGACGCACCTGCGCAGTGCGTGTCTGCGGGTCGAGATAGGGATACACGTACGCGACCGTCGTGTCGTACGTTCGACCCGGCAGGTAATCGAGGGTCACCGATGCCGCCTGGCCCACACGGACATGCGCGAGGTCTGCCTCGTAGACCTGGGCCTCGATCCACAGCTTGGTAAGCGAGGCGATGCGATAGAGCCGCATACCGGCTTCGACAGACGCGCCTTCGACGACGTTCTTCTCGATGATGAAGCCGCTTGCGGGCGCCGCGATTGGGACGCTCTCCGACGGCGCCCCCTGGTTCGCCAGCCCGTCGATCTGCGTATCGGCCAGGCCGAGCAAGTGCAACCGCTGACGCGCCGCACGCGCCATCGTCTCGAGCCGGTTTGGGCCACTTCCAGACGCGAGCGGGGAGGTCGGCGTTGCTGCGCTCCGGGTGGCCAGAATGAAGTCTTCCTCCGCGTTGTAGAGCTCCGGGCTGTAGAGCGACAGGAGCGTTTGCCCCCGCGTGACCTTTTGGCCAGTTTGACTCACGTACAGCTTCGTGACCCACCCGTGGACTTTCAGGTTGACGTCCGCGAGCGTGGATTCGTCGTAGGCGACGTGACCGACCACGCGGAAGTCCTTGCGCATAGGGCCGAGAGTGACCGGCGCGGTACGTACTCCGATCAGCTGACGGCGTACGTCGTCGATCGTGACGACGCCCTCACGTTGCTGTTCCGTGGTGACCGCGATGAGATCCATACCGCAGATTGGGCACTTGCCGGGAGCGACCTCCTTGACCGACGGATGCATCGAGCACGTGTAGTGGTCGATCCCACGGGGTATCCGGCTCATCGCGGAGCCATCCGAAGCGTGCACGGCCGCGCTCGAGCCAGAAGCGCCGCCCATGCTGCCACCGGAAAACCAGCCGATGAGCTGCCTGTGGAGGGCCAACGCGAGCGCGAGGAGGGAGGCGACGAGCGCGATCGACACGAGTGGTCTTCGCACGCCGTTGCTCTCGTGGGCGCTCACCGGGCGTCCTCCTTTCCGTCAATCCCAGGCATGCGTCCGACCGCGCGATCGAGCTCGCTGCGCCGCCGGTCGTAGTCGGCCTGCGCCACTTGCTGATCCAGCTCTACGCCACGCAGGTTCTTCTCCGCGTCGATCACCGACACGAAGGGCAACCCCGACGAGACGAATGCTGCGCGAGCCGCGTCCACTTGTTGTCGTGCGATCGGCAGAAGGCGCTCCTCGAAGATGTGCAGGACGTGACCGGCCTCCTCGAGCCTCCTGAGCGTGACGACGACCTGCGTGCGCGCCATGTCGCTCATGCGCGCCGCGTCCGCCTCGTATTTGGCGCGCATGGCGGTCGCCTCGTCGACGGCACCCTGGCGACGGCCCGTCTGCACCGGAAGGTTGAAGCTGAGTCCCACCATCCAGCGATGCTCGGGCATGTCCCACATCGAGTTGTACGAAGTAGAGATCGTGATGTCGGGATACGACTCCCGCGCGGCGCGCTCCGCCCGCGCTTCCTCGGCATGCGCGTGTTGCCGAGCGCCTGCGACGTCGGGCCTGTGCTCGACCGCTTCGCTCTCCATGGGTCCCGGTGCGGCGAGGCCTGCGACCCGCGGCATCGACAGTTCGTTTGGCGGCGGGGGCAGCGGCAGCTCGGGGTCACGGTGCAAAAGCTCGTTCATTTGCGCCACTGTGATGTCGCGCTGCGAAGCGAGGATGACCGTGTCGTGCTCCATGTGCGTGAGCTCGAACTCGGCTTGCAACGGGTCTTGCGCGGAAGCGCGACCCGCCTCGAACTGGGCGATCGCAGCTGCTTGCATCGAGCGCATCAACTCGACATGATGCGCGTTGATCTCGATCGACCTGACGGCAACGAAGTAGTCGTCGTAAAGCAGCGACGCCGTGAGCGCGAGCTCTCGGCGGGCGGCCTCATAGTCGCATCGTTGCGCGTCGGCCTCGGCCTTGGAGACGGTCTCCTCGAGCGAAAGCTTGCCCGGCCACGGCAGCCGCTGGCTGACCATTCCGGTGTAGCCGAAGCGAGCGCTCGCCGATCCGATCGACAGGGGAGCGACTTCGAGTGTCACCAGCGGATCGTCAAAAGCACCGGACTGCCGCACGCGCGCGATCGCGGCGCGCCATCCCTGACGCGCGGATTCGAGTGATCGATTGCGGCCCAGAACGGCACGCACGTACGCACCACGCTCGAGCACGGGCCCGCTCAAAACACGCTCGTCTGGCGCCGGGCGGGGATCGCCGGAGGCGGCTACCTCCTCGCCATCGACGAGCGCCTCATACGTCCCGCGACCCGAAGCCGCGCAGCCGAGTAGAATCATCAACATCGGCACGGGCCAACAGGCCCGTCCTCGAGCGACGAAATCCATGACTCTTCCCTATCGATGCGGGAGTGCGGGAAGAGCCCGCATTCGCACGCAGTGAGACCAATCCGCGTTCGAGAGCAAACACGCGCCACGGCGCGCGCGGCACGGCGAGGGGGGCGAGCGACCACCGGCGCGCTGCATGGGAGCCCTGCAGCGCTGCTCGGCTCATCGCCTCATGTGAGAAAGACCATCAACCGCGCGCGGGCTTTTTGCGGCGATCGCGGGGGCTCTCGCCACCGCGCGAACGCGATTCTCGCCCTCGGCTGGTCATCGAGCGCGTGACCGACAGATTGGTAGGGAGGAGCGGTCGCAACCACCGACGCCGCCGGCACCCTGGGTCCTTCGGACTGCGCAGCGTTGGGCACCGATGGCAGTGTGATGATCTCGCAGCAATCGGCGAGGCGCCCCTGCAACGTCCGCTCAGGACAACTCGGCGAGTCGCTGCGCGCCGCATCGAGATCGAGACACGGATCGACGGCGGCGAGCCCCATGGCCTCGCAGTAGAAATAGCGCGACCCGGAATGGGTGAACCCGGCGATGAGGGCGACTGCAAAGAGAACGCGCGCACAGGCGATCGCGAACCGGCAGCGCGATTTCGCTTTTCGGGTTTGCCGTACCGCGCTCTTCACACTGACAGCCTCGTAACATCGCCGTTCGCGCCGGGCAAGGTCCACACGATGACACTCCCGCACGCTAACACCAAGGCGCGTTCCGGGCGGGCGTGTGCGTGTCCCCGGCAGCAAAGGCGAGGGGCCGCCTTTCATGTTATAATTTGTGGTTCGGTGCGAATGCGGGCTGCGTTTCGAAGGGTGGTTCGTACGATAAGCGGCGCAGCGCTCCTCGCGCTCTGTCAGTGTTCGTTCCTCGTCGATCTCGGCAGCCTCGACCGCCCGGGACGTGCCGCAGGGGGAGATGACGGGGAGGACAGCCCCATCGACGGGCAGGCCCAAGACGAGACGGACGACGTTGTGGTCGGCGACGACGGCGACGACGTCGGGCCCGGCGAGGCGGATGACGCCGGCACGAACGCCACGAGCGATGCCGCGTTTGCGGATGCGACGCCTGACATCGACGATGCATCCGACCAGCGGGCAGTCCAAGTCGGGCCAGACGCGGCGGCGGACGTCGTCACCAAAGACGCCAACCCCGATGCGGGGGCTTTCGACGCCACGGTCGACAGCGGGACCGAAGCGGGAAGCGGCGACGCTGGCCACGGGGATGCCTCTGTCGACGGCAGCAACATCGCGGATCTCGTGGCCTTCTATCCATTTTCCGAAACGAGCGGCTTGGTGTCGGCCGACCTCTCCGGCAACAATCAGACCGCGACGATGCAGGGCGCGACGTTCGCGGCCGGGTTGCACGACGACGCGGCCACCATGGACGGCACCACGCAATATGTGAGCTTGCCCGCAGGCATCGTGACCGGCCTCACGGCGTTCTCGGTTTCCACATGGGTCTATCTGAACGCCGCATTGAAGCACTCGCACGTCTTCGACTTCGGCACCGGAACGACCACCTACATGTTTCTCACGCCCGCCAACGGCAGCACCAAGCTGCAATTTGCGATCACGACGACGGGGGTCGCCGGAGAACAAACGCTCAACGCAACCACCGCGCTGGGAATCGGCGGCTGGCAACACGTGTGCGTCACGCTCGCCGGAGCCACCGGTACCCTTTACGTCAACGGGGCTCAGGTGGCGCAGAATACGGCCATGACTCTGAATCCGTCGAACCTGGGAACCACATCCAACAACTGGCTGGGGCGCTCGCAGTTCACGACGGATCCGTATTTGAACGGGAAGATCGACAACTTCCGCATCTACAGCCGGGCGCTCAGCGCAACCGAAGTCCAGCAGCTCTACCAGCAGCAACTCTGATCGCGAGAGGAAAGCGGCCTTTGCGCTTTCGCGCAGTCTTTGCGCTGGGCCGGGCGGATCACCTCGCATCGGCGACCGTCGCTTTCCGGCTTGTCGACGTGGGAGGGGCGGTGGCGTGTCCTTCGCATGGGGCACGCGCACGAGGAGAGAAAAGCCATGGCCACGATGCGTGCGGCAGTGTTTCTCGGCAAAGGCAGAATCGAGCTCCGCGAAGTCGAACGGCCGACACCCGGACCGGGGGAGGCGCTCATCCGCATGACGTTGACCACGATTTGCGGCACAGACGTCCACATTCTCAAAGGCGAGTACCCGGTCCGCGAGGGGCTGACTGTAGGACATGAGCCCGTGGGGCGCATCGAGGCGCTCGGGCTCGGTCTCAACGGATACGCCGTGGGAGATCGCGTAATCGTCGGAGCCATCACTCCGTGCGGTCAATGCCGCGCGTGCCTCTCGGGCGATGGCGCCCAGTGCAGCCACGGCGGCGATGCCTTCACGCCGATAGGCGGCTGGCGCTTCGGCAACACGATCAACGGGTGCCAGGCGGAGTTCATCCTGGTACCGAACGCCCAGGCCAATCTCGCCAAGATCCCCGACGACCTCTCGGACGAAGAGGTCCTCATGTGCCCGGACATCATGTCGACCGGCTTCTCCGCTGCCGAGCGGGGAAGAGTGCGCCTCGGCGACTCGGTCGCGATCTTCGCGCAAGGGCCCATCGGGCTCTGTGCGACCGCGGGCGCCCGCCTCTCGGGCGCGTCGCTCGTCATCGGGATCGACTCGGTGCCGAAGCGCCTGGAGATGGCCAAGCGGATGGGCGCCGACGTGGTGCTCGACCCGACGTCGCAGGACGTGGTCGCCGAGATCAAGCGCCTCACGGGCGGCGGGGTCGACGTCGCGATCGAGGCCCTGGGCCAGCAGGCGACGTTCGAGAATGCGCTGCGGAGCATCCGAGCGGGCGGAACCGTGTCGAGCTTGGGAGTCTACGGGGGGCACCTGACCATGCCGCTCGATGCGATCGCCGCCGGCCTCGCCGACCAAACCATCGTCACGACGCTCTGCCCCGGGGGAAAAGAGCGGATGCGCCGCTTGATGAGTGTGGTCCGCGCGAAGCGCTTCCCGCTCCGCGACCTCGTCACGCACTCCTTCCCACTCGACAAGATCGCGGAGGCCTACGACCTCTTCTCGCACCAGCGCGACGGCGTGATGAAAGTGGCGATACGACCATGAGGCGCGACTCGCTGGTTTGCTCGCTCACCGCACCGATATCCAGCGCCGCGTGCTTCGCCGCGCTTTTCGCGGCTGACTGCCAGAGCTCGGCACCCCTGCCAGCCGTGGCCCCGCAAAGCCAAACATCGCCTGTGACGGCCGCGGCGCCCGCCTCCGCTTCCCCTTCTTCTTCTTCCCCGTTGCCGCCCGCGCCGGCAGGGGGCGACCAGGAGGCACACAAGCTCGTCATCGCCGCCGCCGGATGCTGGTCCGGCGGCACCTGGGGCGACGCCCTCGGTGAACAGGACGTCGTGAAGGAGAAGGGCATCGAGGCCCGCTGCTACGACCTCGTGCGTCGCGTCTGGAACGGCGCCCAAGACAAGACGCACTACGAACAACTGCGAGCGCTCGAGACGAACGCCGTGGCCGACGTCGTCGCGAAGGTCGACGAGACGGCGAAGAACGACCATGTCGAGGCTTCGACGCGAGACTCGCTGCTCCGGTTGACCTCCGCGCTCGCCGACGAGGAGAAGGAGGCGATGCTCGCGCGGCGCGCGGCCGACCGTGTGAAGCGCGACCTGGATCGCGAGCCCGAGAGGCTGAGTGCCGACGAAGTCGGCGCCGTGACGCCCCTGCGCGCGCACGCGAAACTCGAAGCGCTCCTCGAGCTCGACGCCGGCGGCCTCTCCAAAGAAGCACACGTGCTCGGCCTCCTCCGCGCGCTCGACCGGGTGGAGCTGGCGCGCGGCCTTCCCAAGCACCTGAAGCTCTACGCGGTGGCTGACGAATTCCACATTCTCTTCGGGGTCGCCGTCCCGGAAATCCCCCAAGATGCGACCAAGACACTGGTGCCGGGCACGTGGCTCCGGTTCTTGACCGAAACGGCGGCCGCCGCGGGATACCCCGTCGGCGAAAAGGCATCGACGCCACGAGAGAGAGACGCGCTCGCATGGGCGGGAATGCTCCACGGCTTCAGCGACAGGCTCAAGGCCGACGAGGACGCCGTCTCTGCCGATACCGATCTGGCCCGCGTGGCGACGGTCGCGCTGCATCGCCTGGAGGCCGAGTACAAAGCGCAAAAGGCCGCGGAGGAGTCGCTTCGGACCTCCACGGCAAAGCATCGCTGACGGCAGCGGTTTGTCGAGATTGGACGAGGTTTCTCGTGTTCCAAAGTTCGCCTTCACGGCCGATGACCGGGTGATGACAGGCCACGCGGGTCTCTTGGCCGGAGGGGACATGATGCCCCCTCGCAGCGTACGATCGCGGTCGCCTTGGGCCAGGGAACGAAGGCCGCGCGCCATGTCGATGCGTACCTTCGCGGCGCAGCGTGGACGCATCCACAGCGTCACGAGCTGGCCGCGTACGAGGCGATCAACCGGATGGTCGACGAAATGGTTTGACCCTCCCCGGCAGCAATGGCCCGAATCGTGCTGCGCGAATCGCGCTGAAGGTGAACCATGCCGCTCCGAATCTCAGTCGCCATCCTCGCCGTGATCACCCTCGTCGCGGGGTGCCAGAGCTACGACGTCCTCGTGACCAAAGAACAGGTCTGCCAACAGAAGTGGGCCGACATCGAAGCCCAGCTCCAGCGCCGTGCGGATCTCGTTCCCAATCTCGTCGCCGTCGTGCGGGGCTCGGCCAAGCACGAAGAACAGACCCTCGCGGAGGTGACGCAGGCGCGCGCCGCCGCCACCGGCATCACATTGAAGGCCGAGGATCTTGAGGACCCTGAGAAGATGGCCGCGTTCGCCAAGGCACAAGACCAGCTTAAGGGCGCGCTGTCGCGGCTTCTCGTCGTACAGGAGCAATACCCCGACCTCAAGGCGAACGCCGCCTTTCACGACTTGCAGATCCAGATCGAGGGGACCGAGAACCGGATCCTTCGCTCCCGCGAGGAGTACAACGCTGCGGTCGCGGACTACAACGCGGCGCTCGGGCAGGTTCGCGGGCAAGTGATCAACCGCGCCACAGGCCGTGCCTTCAAACCACGCGCGTACTTCACGGCTACCCCCGAGTCGATGGCCGCGCCGAAAGTGTCTTTCTGATGCGCTCGATGTGGCTTGCCGCCATCGCTTGCGTGGCGATCCTTTTCTTCGGCACCCCCGCCCGCGCGGCGTTCGTGGTGCCACCGATCCAGGGTCACGTCACGGACACCGCGGGGGTTCTTTCGCCCGAAGACCGGGCCGCCCTGGAGCAGCGCCTGACGCAATCGATGGCTGCGTCGGGCAAGGAGATCGCCGTCTTCGTCGTCGGGTCGCTGCAAGGCGAGACCGTCGAGGACGCCGCATACGAAACGTTCAACGCGTGGCGGATTGGCCGCGAGAAGCTCGACAACGGGGTGCTCCTCGTCATCGCGCCGAACGAGCGGCGCATTCGGATCGAGACCGGTAAAGGGGTGGGTGGACAGCTCACGGACCTGCAGGCGAGCGACATCATCGAGCATCGCGTCGCTCCCCGACTTCGCGAGGGCAACTACCGCGCGGCGATCGACGGCGGCATCGACGGGATCGACATGGCGCTCGGCTCGACAGCGGGGCCCGCTGCGCGCCCCGAACCGCCGGTGACATGGGTGACGATGGGAGCCGTTCTCGTGCTCATCGCCATCGTTCTTCTGCGTCTTCGCTTCGGCGGCGGCATGTTCTTTTGGGGAGGGCCCGGCGGCCGAGGCGGCGGATGGGGCGGCGGCGGCGGATGGGGCGGCGGCGGTGGCGGGTACTCGGGCGGCGGCGGGCGTTCAGGCGGAGGGGGAGCCAGTGGAGGCTGGTGACCCGGTTCCTCTACGTCGGTTCCGCGCCCAGCTCGATCCCGACCGCGCGCGCGCAACGGACCAACTCCCCGGACGGGTCCACGGTGCGCGGCGCGTACGGCACTTCGGTGAGCGCCACCGAGTCGATCTCTCCGCCGCGTAGTGTGACCATACGGCCGAAGCGCCGCTCGGCGCAGAGCTCCGCCGCGTGGGTACCGAACCGCGTCGCCAGCAGCCGATCCGCCGCCGTAGGTGTCCCGCCTCGCTGAAGATGGCCGAGGACCGTGACGCGGACCTCGTGGCCGGCGTCGAGCGCCGCGAGCTCTTCTGCAAGCCTGTGGCCCGCGCCTCCAAGGCGGGCTGGTCGACCCGCACGGGCAGGCTCGACCTCGCTGGTCTGGCCGCGCGCGGAGCGCGCTCCCTCGCCGATGACGACGATCGAAAAGCGAAGACCGAGCGATTCCCGCTCGCGAATCTTGGCTACCACGCGCGCGGGATCGTACGGGATCTCCGGGATTAGTGCGGCGTCGGCGCCTCCGGCGATGGCGGCCCGGAGCGCGATCCATCCCGTGGTTCGCCCCATGACTTCGAGGACCATCACCCGCTGGTGCGATTCGGCCGTGGAGTGAAGTGCGTCGATTGCCCTCGTCGCGGTCTCCACCGCAGTATCGATCCCGCACGTCTGCTCGGTCGCCGCGAGGTCGCCGTCGATCGTCTTGGGGATCCCGATGCACCGCACCCCGAGCTCGCCAAGGCCGCGCGCAATCGCCATTGTTCCGTCGCCGCCCGCCAACACGAGACCGTCGACCGCCAGCGCGACGAGCGCGTTCAGCGACGCGGCCCGTTCCTTCGCCGCCCCCTCGCCAGCAGCCGGGGCAAACGGATTGCTCTTCGTCGAGCAGCCGAGGATGCTCCCCCCCCTTGGGAGTATCCCGCGAACGTCCTCGATTCGAAGGGGGGCGAGCTCGGCACGGCCGAGCAGCCCCTCGAAGCCGAAGCGGCTCGCCGAGACGGTGATCGAGTGGCGCGTCGCCGCGTGGAAGAACGCGCGAACGGCTGCGTTGAGGCCGGGGGCGTCTCCCCCTCCGGTGAGCAAGCAAACATGCGGCGGACGCCTGGAAGCGGTCATGGCGAGCATCGCGCTCATCAGCGCTCGAAGCGGCCGGACTTCTCGGTCAGCCGGATGCGGAAGAGCGTCGTGCGAGAGCCCTCCTGCGCGATGCCGAGCAAGCGTGGATGCTTCAGCGCGGTGATGCTGGTCCGCATGGGCCCGAATCGCGACAGCAGCAGCGTGGACGCGCGCTCTTCGAGCGGCCCGCTGAGCTCTTCGTAGGTGCCCCAGGCGACGACACTCGTCCAGTGCGCGAGGTCTACGATGTCGTCGACCTCGAAGCAGACGTTCGGGTTGGCGCGCATCGTCCGAACCTTCAAGCCGTCGGCCGAATGCGCATACACGCAATCGGCGTCGTACGCATAGATGATCGGAACGACGTAGATGCGGCCGTCGGCCTGGCAGCCGATTCGGCCGATGCTCGAGCGCATGAGAAGCTGTTCGATTTCGTCGCGAGTCAGAGCACCGAGCATTGCGACAACCTCCGGGGTCCCCGCCAAGCAGGGCTCGTACCGCGCGAACAAAGCGCGGGCCCGCCCATTCGACAGCGTGCAGGGAGTGCACTGAGACGCAGCATTTTCGTTCCTGCGTCCTCAGACGGAGAGCGTGAGAAGAAGCAGCAACTGCAGAGGCGCAGCAGGCGGACAGGTCGCGGGAGGGGAGTGCGCTGCGGTTCGTTCTTCTGCTGGCATGAGAAACACGACGAATGTCGGACGGCGGTACAGCGCTCGCAAGAACCCTTGCCCGCGAGGTGGCCTCATGTGGATCAGACAGTTCCGTGACGTCGGCCTTTCGGACGTGGCGATCGTCGGCGGCAAGAATGCGTCCCTCGGTGAGCTTCTGCGTTCTCTGGTGCCCCTCGGCGTGAACGTGCCGGATGGCTTCGCGATTACCGCCGACGGTTATCGCCATTTCATCGACACCAACGGGCTCGCCGCACCGATCGAAGAGGCGCTGCGCGGCATCCGGAAAGGCGATGTGAACGACCTCGTGCGCCGCAGCGACGGCATCCGCGAGCTGATGACACGCGCTCCCCTTCCGTCCGACCTCGAGAGCGAGATCGCTCAGGCGTACGACGCTCTGGGTCGCGCGGGCGGCGGGGCTTCCCTCGATGTCGCCGTCCGATCGTCGGCCACGGCAGAGGATCTGCCGAACGCCAGCTTCGCCGGCCAGCAGGAGACGTTCCTGAACGTGCGCGGTGCCGCGGCCGTAAACGACGCCGTGCGCAAGGCTTTCGCGTCTCTCTTCACGCCCCGCGCCATCAACTACCGCGAGGACATGAAGTTCGAGCACATGCGCGTCGCGCTGTCGGTGGGCGTACAGCGGATGGTTCGCTCCGACCTGGCGAGCGCAGGGGTCATCTTCACACTGGACACGGACACGGGCCATCGCGGCGTGGTCCTCGTCACGTCGAGCTTCGGGCTCGGCGAGAGCGTCGTTCAAGGGCGCGTCGTCCCCGACCAGTTCGTCGTGCACAAGGACCGGCTGAACGCCGGATTTCGCCCCCTCGTGAGACGAAAGCTCGGCGCGAAAGAGAGCCGCCTCGTCTACGACGAAGGGGGCCATCGCGCCGTTCGGACCGAACGCGTGCCGGAAGAGGCGCGGGCGCGTTTCTCCCTGGCCGACGACGACGTCATCACCCTCGCCAAGTGGGCCCTGCGTATCGAAGAGCACTACTCGCGCGTCCGCGCCGAGCCCGCCCCGATGGACATCGAGTGGGCGAAGGACGGCCGCACGGGCGAGCTCTTCATCGTTCAAGCGCGCCCCGAGACGGTACACAGCCAGCGAGGGGCGCCCACGATCCGGATGTGCAAGCTCGAACACCCGGGGCGAGCGCTCACCACGGGGCTGGCGATCGGCGACGCGATCGCCGTGGGGCGAGCCCGCCTGGTCCGCGATCCGCGTCAGGAGGCGGACGTGAAGAAGGGCGACGTTCTCGTGACGGAGGTGACGGACCCCGACTGGGAGCCGATCATGAAGGTCGCGTCGGCCATCGTGACCGATCGCGGCGGTCGCACGTCGCACGCCGCGATCGTCGCCCGTGAGCTGGGCATTCCGGCCATTGTCGGAACCGGAAACGCGACCGTAACGGTGGCGAGCGGTCGCCCGGTCACCGTCTCGTGCGCCGAAGGCGAGACCGGACACGTCTACGACGGTGAGCTCGCGTTCTCCGTGGAGGAGATCGACCCGGCGAAGCTGCCGAAGCCCCGCACGCAGATCATGCTCAACGTGGGCGACCCGGACAGCGCCCTGAAGCTCGCGATGCTTCCGTGCGACGGCGTCGGGCTCGCCCGCATGGAGTTCATCTTCGCGAGTTGGGTCGGGGTCCATCCCCTTGCACTGACGCGCTACGCCACGCTCCCGATGGAGATGCAGCGCGAAGTCGACGCGAGGACGGGTGGTGCCGCGGACAAGACGCAGTACTTCGTCGACCGGCTGGCGCAGGGGATCGGCATGCTGGCGGCGGGGTTCTGGCCGCGCCCGGTCATCTTGCGTTTCAGCGACTTCAAGACGAACGAATACGCTCGCCTCGTCGGGGGCGCGCCGTTCGAGCCCCACGAGGAAAACCCGATGCTCGGATGGCGGGGGGCCAGCCGCTACTACCATCCGAACTACAAAGAGGGGTTTTTGCTCGAAGTGGCGGCCGTGCGACGGGTGCGGGAGGTATTCGGGCTTACCAATCTGAAGGTCATGATCCCGTTCTGCCGCACACCAACCGAAGGCGAGCGGGTCCTCGCGACGATGCGCGAGGGGGGACTCGTTCAGAGTCAAGGCGGGCTGGAGGTCTACGTCATGGCCGAGATCCCGTCGAACATCCTGATGGCCGACGACTTCGCCAAGTTGTTCGATGGCTTTTCGATTGGGTCGAACGACTTGACCCAGCTGACTTTGGGCGTCGATCGCGACTCGACGACCGTGGCACCACTGTTCGACGAGCGAATCGAAGCGGTGAAGTGGTCGTGCGCGCACCTGATCGAAGTGGCGCACGCGCGCGGGCGCAAAGTGGGCATCTGCGGCCAGGCTCCGAGCGACTACCCGGACTTCGCGGCATTCCTCGTGGAGCGAGGGATCGACTCCCTGAGCCTCAACGCCGACGCGTTCGCGCGCACGCGCACTCGGATCTTCGAAGCGGAGCAGGCGAAGAGATGAACCGCTGCGACGCCGAGGCCACACGGACCGCGATCATTCGCCCGGCGAGCACGACGTCCGCGATTTTGCGAAACACGGGCTCGCGCCCTCCGGCTCGGCGACCAACGACGTTCGCAAGATGTCGAATGCAGACGCCGAATCGTCGGCGAACTGGAACAGAGCGAGGTCTTCGCGCGAGATCATTCCGTGGCGCACGAGCGCCTCGAAATTCAAGATTTCGTTCCAATACTCCGATCCGAAGAGCACGATCGCAATCTTGCGATCGATCTTGCGCGTCTGCGCCAGGGTGAGGACTTCCATCAGCTCGTCCAGCGTGCCGAAGCCGCCGGGAAAGACGACGAGCGCACGGGCCATGTGCGCGAACCATAGTTTGCGCATGAAGAAATAGTGAAACTCGAACGTGAGCTGGCGGGTGACGTATCGATTCGGCCGCTGCTCGTTCGGTAGTCCGATATTCAGACCGATGGTCCGTCCGCGCGCATCGGCGGCGCCCCGATTGGCTGCCTCCATGATCCCGCCGCCGCCGCCAGAGCACACGATGAACTTGTGCGCGCCTCGCGGAAGGCTCTTCGACCACTCCGTGACCATCCTCGCAAGCTCGCGTGCCTCCGCGTAGTAACGAGCCAGCGGGCCGTCCTCGCGCAGCCTCGCCGAGCCGAAGAACACGATCGTGTCCTGGATGCGTTCGCGGCGAAACGCAGCGTACGGCTCGAGGTACTCGGCCAAGATGCGCAGGGGGCGAGCCTCGTCGCTGTCGAGAAAGTCGGGGTCCTTGTAGGCGAGGCGCCCGCCGCGGGACGGGCCAGTGGGGGTGGACATGCTCGAAGTCTACTCACGGCCACGAAAGCAGTCTTTATCGTGGGCGGGGCGATCGCACGCGTCGAGCCGTGCCTGGGCTGCGCGCAAACGCAAACTCTGCGCGTTCGTTCTCGGATCGAGGCCGGAATCGGTCGTGATCGCTTGCGGAACGCGTGTTGCCTCTCCTGTGGTTCATGGCGCCCGAGCACTCGGATCGGCTCGTCGAGCTTCCGGTGCGCAGCGTGGACGTTTTCGAGCGGGACGGACGAAACGTTCGGGCGCTTCGGGTGTTCTGCCCGTCGAGTCACGCATCGGTCCACGCGAGCACATGCGCGGCGTGTTCCTTTGCTCACACGATCTCCGACACGGCCGTCTCTTGCGCGCCTCTAGACATCCCGGGAGAGCTCGAACCGGTGCCGGACAAGCCGCTATTCCTCGGGCCGGATGCCCTGGCGCTTGGCACGCCGGTGGGCGCCGTGTGCGCCACTCGCTCGGTGGCTGTTCGCGTTGACGTCCCCGTCGCGCGCGCACGCGCACTGCTCGAGCGCGAGGCGCTTGTCGTCGTGTTGACGCACGACGACCGGGTGCACGGGGTTCTCTCCGCCGCCGCGCCGCTGGACGAGCTCTCGTCGCTCGGCGACGCCGACGGCCGCGTTCCCGTACTGCACGAGTCCACCCCGCTGATCGAAGCCATCGATCTCATGTTGCACGGTCGTGTGCGCCTCGTGTCGGCGATCGGAAACGACCGGCGCTTCTTGGGTCTCGTCACGGACCTCGACGTGCTGCGGTGGGCGGCGCGGCACCAGCTGTACCCTCACTCCGGACGGCGGTGATCCATGGTTTCCCTCAGCCCGGCAGACGGACCGATGGCCCTCAAGGTTGACCTTCTTCGCTCCGAGGCCTACGGCGACCTGCGCCCCACGCAAGTCGACCTGGCCGAGACCCACATCTCGTTGGTGTTTCTCGTGGACGGCGCAGTGTTCAAGGTCAAGAAGCCAGTCGATCTCGGGTTCGTCGATTTTCGCTCCGTCAAGCAGCGAAAGACCGCGTGCGACGCGGAGGTACAGCTCAACGCGCGTCTCGCGCCAGACGTCTATCGAGGGGTCGTGCCGATTCGGCGCGGCGACGACGGTCGACTGTGCGTCGGCGGCGACGGCCCAGTCGTCGATTGGGCCGTGCACATGGTCCGACTGCCGGACCAGCGACGCGCAGATGTCCTGCTCGCGCGGGGAGAGCTCACCAGTGATGCCGTCGACGGCATCGCCAGACGGATCGCGGAGTTCCACGCCTCGGCTCGCAGCGATGAGATCACGGCTCGATTCGGCACGGCAGAGGCCATCGAGTACAATATCCAGGAAAACTTCGCGCAGACACGCGGCCGCGTCGACCAGTACCTGTCTTCTGACGAAAGTGATGAGATCGCCCGCTGGCAAACCGCGTTTGTCCGTGGCCATGACGGGCTGTTCTTGCAGCGCATCGCCGCCGGCCGCGTCCGCGACGGCCATGGCGATCTGCGCCTCGAGCACATCTACCTGGCGCCGTCGGCGCGCCCCGCGATCATCGACTGCATCGAATTCAGCGACCGTTTTCGGTTCGGCGACGTGTGCGCCGACATCGCCTTTCTTTCGATGGATCTCGCTGCGCACGGCCGCGTCGACCTCGCCGAACGCTTGCTTGCAAGCTACGCACGCGAGACAAACGACTTCGACTTGTACGCACTGGTCGACTTCTACGAGGGCTATCGCGCATACGTGAGGGGCAAAGTCGCGGCGATCGTCGGCGGAGAGGGTCAGCTGGACCCCGACGCCCGGCGGCGCGCGCAGCAGGACGCGCGCCGTTATTTCTTGTTGGCCCTCTCGGCGGAGCGGCGCTCGATGCTCCTTCCCGCGGTCATTGCGATCGGCGGCGTGATCGGCTCCGGTAAGAGCACCATTGCCGCTCAGGCAAGCCTCGAGCTCAGCGCACCGGTGGTCGAAGCCGACCGAACGCGCAAAGCCGTTCTCGGGACGGCAGCAACCGAGCCACTCGACGAGCCCCCGTGGCAAGGGGCCTACGATCCAGCGGTCACCGAAGCGGTGTACGCGGAAGTTTTGCGGCGAGCGGACCTAGTCCTCACGTCGGGACGGCCGGTGATCGTCGACGCGTCGTTTCGCTCGCGCGCCATGCGGCGAGCCGCACAAGATCTCGCGAGCCGCCACAACGTCCCCTTCCGCTTCATCGAGTGTCGTGCGGATCCCTCGATCTGTCGTTCGCGCCTGGCCGCACGGACCCGCGAGCGTGGGGTGTCGGACGGCCGCCTCGAGATTTTCGACGCATTCTGTGCGCGTTTCGAGGCCGTGGACGAGCTGGCGGTGGACGACCATATCGTGCTGGACACGACGAGGCCGCTCGACGAAAGCACGGCCGCATTGCGCGAGCACCTCGACACTTGGCCCCCTGGGCTCTTTGCTTAGGCCTACCCCCGGACGACGACCACGGGGCGCTTCGCCGTTCGAATCGTTTTCTCGGCGACGCTTCCGAGCAGGGCGTGCGCAAGGCCCTTTCGCCCGTGCGTGCCGACGACGATGAGATCGGCGCTCACTTCGTCAGCGACCTGGTGAATCGTCTCCCATGCAACGCCCTGTCGGATCAGGCCGGTGAGATCGACCCCGCGACCTCGCCGCGCATCGATGGCGGCCGCAAGAGCCGTGTCGGCAGCAGTCATCAAGCGCGCCGCGTACTCGGCGCTCGCGATGAATGCACCATCCGGTATGCCAACGACCGGAATTTCGTACGAATGGAGGACGGTGGCGCTTGCGCCGACTTGACCAGCCAGATCGATCGCCCAATCGAGCGCGGCCAGGGACGGGGGTTCGAAATCGACTCCAACCAGCACCCTCTTGACTCTTGCCATAGTTCCCTCCCAAGCAAACGCGTGGCCAGCCTTTGGCGCGCGCGGAGGACCGCAAGAAGCGCACATTTTGCGGTTGGCTGCATGCCCTGCACCCGATTTTCGCCCACTCGACGCAGACGCGCTAGGATGCCCGCGGGGCGCGCGCCTTAGGGACGGCAGGGGGTTTGGCCTGCACGTTGCCTAACGCGCCAGAGGAGCCATCTCATGTCACCAGGAAGCGATTCACCCCCCGAGAGCGCGGTTCGCGCCCAGGAGGCCATCGTTCGCGCGCTCGCCGAAGAACTGAGCCACCTCGATCCGGAGAGCCCCACCGCCGCTGGCCTTCGCACACAGCTCGGCGAGGAATCCGGCAGATTGGCCTTCCGAGTCGACTGCGCGCGCGGCCCGGAAGGGCCCGGTCTCTCCGTCGGCGACACCCTGCCAGCGGAGCGACGATCGCGGGTCCTCGTCGTCGAGGACGACGACGGCACGCGAACGGCGCTGGCCGGATGGTTGGGAGCGAGTTACGACGTTGTCACTGCGCGCGACGGCGAGGAGGGGTTCGCGCTGGCGCTCGCGTCCCCGCCGGATGTCATTCTCACCGATCTATGGATGCCGCGTGTCGACGGGATGTCGATGGTCACTCGGCTGAGGCGCATCGAGTCGATGGGCGCGATTCCAGTCATCTTTTTGACGGGTCAGACGGCGACGGAGAGAGTTCGTACGGGGATCTCGGAGGTTGCCTTCGCGTATCTGCCGAAGCCGATCGACCTTGAAGCGCTCGAGGGTGCTCTCCGCGCAGCGCTGGCCGAGCCGCAACGCGACGCCCTGGCGATCTGACCGTCGCTCACACGGCGCCCGGGGCCGAGACGCACTCGGTGCGGTTCTCGCCGCGAGTCGGGCGCTTCGCCTTGCACACGAATCAGTCGAGCTCGTCGAGCAGCTCCTCATGCCTCAGCGACAGCGCGGAGACTGCCGAACGCACCATCTCGAAATGCTCCTCCATCAGGTCGAACCAATCGTCCACGCGGAACGCGAGCGCGCGCCCGCGCCGCGTGGCCCGGGCCGACCACGCCAGAGCAGGCTCGCCGAAGGCGGCTGCTCCACATACGATTTCCCCTGCGCCCGCCCGCCGAACAAGGTCTGGCCCCTCGCGTGACGCTTCGATCTCCCCCTCGACGATCATGAAGACTCGGTCGCGGGGAACAGCCCGTTCGAAGATACGTCCCCCGCGCTCGAAGTGGACCTCCTGCGAGACGGCCGCCAACTCGCTCAGAGGCTGAACCCCGCCCCCTCGCAGGAGCGGCACGTCCATAAGGAGGGCCAGGCGCTCGATGACGTTGAGGCGTCCGCGTGGCAGTCGGCCAGAAAGCAGACCAGTGGCGTCTGCTGCCAGGATTTTACGTGCTCCCTCGACCGTGTCCAGCCGCTCCTCGAGCGCAGCAACGACGCGCGCGAGCTGGAGAACCGAGGCGCGCGCCACATCGAAGCTGTCGTCGAGGAGCTCCAGCCAGGCGTCGATCCGCACCTTCATGAGATGCAGGTTCGTCGCGGCGACGACCGTTCGGGTGCGCGATCGCTCCAGGAGCCCGTCGATCAGGCCCAAGACGTGCCGTCCCTCGAGGCGTCGCACGCGGTGCCCGCTTCGGATCAACCGGACGGCCCCTTCCCGCATGAAGTAGAGAAACTCCGGCGTGTCGCCCGCCGTGAAGAGCGCCTCGCCGGCGCGCACCTCGTCTTCTTCGAGGAGCGAGACGAGTCGATCGGTGACCCATGACTCGAAGGCACCGCGACTCGCTCCGAATGCGGCGAGGAAGAGCTCGCGCGAGACTCGCAGATTGCGGATGTCTCGTCCGTCACCCATGTGCGGCCGCCGTCTCGGAGACGACTTCGTCGAGGAGCCGCCCGGCGCTCACGTCGAGCTCGGGGCGGTTGCGCCGCGCCTCGGCGACGGCAGCGCGCAGCGCCGCCGTACCGACCTCCAGCGCCACGATCCCGGCCAACGTCGCGACCGTGACGTCGGCGTCGCGGACGAGAGCCGCCAGCGCCGCCTCCCGCGAGCGCACTTCGAGCGAGGGCAGGATCGCGGCCGCCCGCGACGCCCGTTCGGCGGCGGGCAGGTCGTCGGTGATCAGCCGCAGCAGAGCGCGGATGGGCTGCTGGCGCCCGCGAGAAAGGAGAGCGTCGAGAAACTCGCCAGCATTGGCTCTCGCGTAGGCATCGCCGGAGAGACATGCGAGGTAAACCCGATGGATGGCCTCGCGCGGATGGGCGATCTTGAGAAGCCGAAACGCGCGCTCGAGGGACTGACGCAGCTTGTCGCCCAGCAGTCCGAGCAGGAGCCGCTGCGCGGCCGATCGCCCCGCGCCGTTCGCATCGGGGTCCGGCGTGTCCAGGGCGACACGCAGGCCGAGGACGGAAAAATGCTCGAGCAAATCGACGTGACAGAGTCTCTCTGCTCGGTCGCGGTCAACCGCGATCTTGTGCTCCGCGACGAGCACGCCGAGCGCACGGATCGACTTGTGCCGGACCAGGCCATCGGGCTCCGTCTCGATATTTCGCAGCAGGCACTCGGCGGCGCGTCGGGTGCCGAAGCGCGCGATCGTCTTTGGTGCATGGATTCGGAGGTTGCGCGCGCGGGTCGGGTCCGCCAGCACGGCGCGAACTGCGAGGAAGGCCGGCTCTCGCATCGCGACGAGAGCGCTGCGCACCGCCTCTCGACCCGCCCGCGTTTCGAGGAGGGAGACGAGCCTCGGGATCAACCGCTCGTCGCCCTGACGAGCGGCAGCACGGGCGAAAAGCTCCGTCCTTTCCACCGACCCTCCAGGAAAATCGCTCAACGCAAAGAGCAGTGGGGTAAGGTTGCGGGTCGAAGGAGCGTCGGCAATCGCGGCGAGGAGACCGAGCCGCCCCGCGTCGCCGGGCTCGCCGGGCTCCCCCGGCTCGCTCAACAGCGCGGCGATGCGGGGTTGGTCGAGCACGTCGTCGCCGCCCGCCTCGCGCAGAACGAGGTGAAGCGCAGCGTACCCATGAACCCGGGGCCCCGCGTCGTTCGCAAGCTGAGCCGGGTCGAGCTCGTCGTGCATCGCGAGAGCGCGCGCGGCGGCCATGCGAACCGCTTCGCGCGGGTGCTCGAGCAGCCGGCGCGCAAGGCGGACCCAGTCGACCCGGGTGGAGGCGCCGAACATCGCGAGCGCCGCTACCAACACCGTCTCGTCCTGATGCAGCAGCACGAGCGCAGGCACGAAACCCTCGCGTCCACGCCGGGAGAGGGCGTTCATCGTGCCGACCACTTCGAGCGGGTCCTCGCTGGCGAGGTGCTGGACCAGGAGCTGCGCGCTTTCGAGATCGATTGGGTCGGGATTGTCTTGGGTGTCGAGGGAACCGCTCGCGATGGCACGACGCAGCAGGTTCAGATAAGGGCGGCGGATGGTGACGGCCGTGGCAAGCCACCCAAAGGCCAGCGCCGCAACGAGAAACGCAAAGGGACGCGGGGACAGAAACCGCGTTCCCTGGAGGGCGAGCAAACCAGCCCCGGTGATGGCTTGGGCCGCTCGCTGCAGAGCTCCATCGATGAGCGGCTTGACCCGCTCGCGCGAAGCGAACGGCAACGGCAGGTACAAGAGCTCGTTGGTGATCCGATGGATGGAATGCCGCAATCCGCCATCGGCACCTTTCAACAACAGAACGACTACCAATGCGCCACCCGAGACGAGCGCCCAGGTCGCGCCCACGAACAGAATGAGGGGGGTGACGACGATCGCTGCCACGATGCCCATCGCGCGGACGAGAGCGCTGCCGACGAATAGCTGCACGAACAGCGACAAGAGGTTGAGCGCCAGGTAGTAGCGCGAGACGAAGGGGCCGATCTCGGCGCTCGGCAGCGTTCGGCTGATGGTCGATTTGAAGAAGTAGTCGACGGCGAGCAACGTCGCCGTCGACAGAAAGACGATCAGCGCGACGCGAATCAGAAAGGGGTTGTCGCGAAACGCCCGAAACGACTCTTCGGCAAGAGGGCGCGACAGAACGCGCGAGCGCGTCGGAGGATCGGCTGGGCGAGTCCGGGCAATCGACGCTGCGGCGGCGGCGAACACACTGGCCGATACCAGGAGGAGCACCTTTGCGGGGAACACGAGGATCATCGCCGCGGCGAGACCCGCACCAAGCACGCCGCCCAGGACACCCGCGGCGGCGATGAGGCCGAAGAGACGGCGCCCTTGTGCGAGGGTGAGCACCGTTCCGACGAGGGTCCAAAACTGAGGCACCGCAATGGAGGCAATGACGCCGCTGAGGATGTAGACGGTGATCGCCGATGCGCGGCTCGTCGGCACCAGGAACATGACGATCGCCGCGAGCGCGGCCAGGGCCATCGTGCACGCGAGCGCGCGGCGAGCCCCGAACCGCGCACCCGCCCGCGCGGCAACGGCGGCCACGGGCAGCGTGCATACCGCGATCGCGATGTACACGAAGCCGAGCGCGCGCGGACCCGGGCCCGTGAGGAGCAGCGCGTCTCGCGCCGTCTCCAGCACAGTGTGCGCGGTGATGATGAAGAGGAGCAGCACCGCGAATCCGAAAAGAGGCCCCCGCCCTTCACCCGCGCGAACGTCGAAAATCGGCGGGACATGCAGGCGCGGGAGCTTGCGTCGTCGGTCTGCTCTCATTTCGGCGTTCGCGAGGGGAATCTAAACATCGCAAGTGGACGACGCGCATGTCGCGCTTCGCGCCCTACGGCTTGACGAACAAGAGCGCGAAGCGATCGCTCGTCCCTCGCCGTTCGGCCGCGACCGCAGGCGAGTCGTTCCAATCGCGCGTGTCGAACGGGTTGCGTAGGAAGTCGCTCTCGGCCTGGAGAACGAAGCCCGCCCGCTCTACCTCGTCGCGGACCGCAAATTCGTCCACCCGATGCAAAGTCTTCACGTCGGCGAAGCCGGTGCCCCGGCGGGCGCTGTGGTCGATGATCGCATAGCGCCCGCCCTTCCGCAGCGCGCCGAACACGGCGGCGTTCATCTTGTCGCGGTCCACCCCCAGCCACACGGTGTCGTGGTACACGAGGTTGACGACCACCAGATCGAGGTCCTTGGCGTCGGGCGGCAATGGGTCTTCGAGCTCGCGATCGACGCGCACGATCGCCTTCGCGCTGGGCCGAGCAAGACGCTCGCTCCACGGCCCTTGCGTTCGCTCTAGAATGAATTTCGGATTTTCCGCATAGACGACGCCGTTCGGGGTGACGGCTCGCGCCAAGAGCTCCGCGGTATATCCGGCGCCGGCCACGAGCTCCGCCACCCGCATGCCGGGCGCCACACCGAGAAACGTGAGAAGCTCGGCTGGACGCCGGCCCGGGTCGAGCGTTCGATCGCTCTCGATTCGGTCCGGCGCGTTCACGATGGCGAGCGCTCGTGGCGACGCGGGAGCGCGCTCGCTCATCTCCGCTGGGGCTGGAGCTGCGGGCGCATGGGAGGCGGCTGGGGCGGAACCTGCGCACCCGGAGGCCGCCAGCAGAAAAAGGAGAACGGGGAGCGTATTCATGTTCTGCCGTTAGATGCCTTGCACGGCCCGTCGTGACTGTCACACCGGCGTTGTGGCCGGCATCTGACGCGCCATGGACAATCGCCTCGCCACAGTCTTCATTCTGGCCGCCGTGTTGGCACCTGCGACAGCGCGCGCCGACGAACCCCCATGGCAGGCCGACCAGCACTTCAAGATCGACCCGGTCGCGGACATCGTGCTCACGGGTGTGGGGGCCGGCGCCGCTGGCCTCACGGATCTGATCCTGTCGACCGGAGAGATCCGGCCCTTGGCGCCCCCCACGACCATCGACGCGAGCCGCTTGCTCTCGTTCGACCGCGCCGCGGTCACGCAGACCCTTGACCCGAACGCGGCGACATACTCCGACATCGGCCTTTACACCGCGCTGGGCTTCGCCGTCCTCGACCCGATCCTGTCGGGGGTGCGCGACGGGTGGGACGCCGGCCTGGTCGACGCCGTCATGTACGCGGAGTCTCTTTCGCTCACGCTGTTCGTCACGGACGTGACCAAGATCGCCGTCCGCCGCCCGCGGCCCATCGACTACAAGAATCCCTCCAATGTCGGCGACACCAACCTCGAGCTCTCGTTCTTCTCGGGCCACGCCTCGGCGACTGCGGCGGTCGCCGCGACGGCGACGTACCTCGCCTTCGTGCGGTCCCCGAAGACCGCTCGACCCTGGATCACATTGACGGTCGGCACGCTGCTCACCGCGTTCGTCAGCTACGAGCGCGTGCGATCCGGGGCGCACTTTCCGACGGACGTGATCGCGGGGTCGATGGCCGGCGCCGCCATCGGCGTGCTCGTGCCTCACCTGCATCGCCGGTCAGTCGAAGGGCCCAGCATGTGGATCGGTGCGGCACCTGCGCAGGGCGGCGGAATCGTCGACGTGCACGGATCGTTTTGAGCAAGGGCGTTGCGCCGTCACAGCGCCGGGCGTTCGATGCCCACCAGCCGATAGCCGATGGTCGGCCCGAGATCGTAGCGGAACTGTCCGATCGGATAGCCTGGGACCCAGGCCGACGCCGTAATGCGCACGAGGCCCCGCGCGTCGTCGACTGCGCCAACAGGTCGTCCAGGGCCTTCCGATCGAACGGGCATTCGTCGCCGAAGTTTCCCTTCGCTGCGATCAGACCCGGCGCCAACTTGAAGGTCGACGGACGGACGTAAAGAAGCTGTTCACAGGACGCGTTGTAACCGGCCGCGTAGTAAACGGCCTCGCCTACGACCGTCGCAGCGCCCTGACGCTCGGGGCCACGCACCTCCAGCTTCACCAGGTACTTGCCCTTGCCCGGAATATTCATGCAAAAGCCGGCCGTCGATCCACTTGTCTTGCCCTTGTCGATGAGCCATGCGCCGTCGAGGGCGTGTTCGGAGTCGAGCAGCTTGTCCTGCGGGCACGCATTCAGGCGAAGCTCGTCGAGGCTCAGCGGGCGGACACCGAGTCGGTTCGTGAACCAGGCCGAATCGGGCACTTCGTCGAGGCTGTTGACGTTCACAGATTCGCCGCTCGTCGCGATGCCGACTGTCTCGGACAGGGGACGGAAGAGAAGGTTGTCGACGCCGTCCCAGTAAAGCGTGGCATCGTACGCTGCCGGCGCGCAGGAGACGTGGTGGGGCTCCTTGGGCGTCGGCTCTTCATGGCAGCGCACGGTGACCGGCCTGAGGTCGGTGTCGCGCCGAACGGGGTCGCGCAATGGAAAGCGTACGTCCCCTGTGGCGCACGCCGTGAGCGCGAGCGCAAGACATCCCAGCCACCGAAGAAAGCGTCCGTCAGAATCCTGGCCGCTGCCGCGGCGCTGCGATCGACGAGCCGTCCCGGGTAGTAGCCTCGCATCGGTCCGTCGCCGCCGAGCGAGGGAACTGGTCGATCGCCCAACGGGTCGACGAACAAGGTGGTGATGGCGAGGCCGAGCACGCGCCCGCGCTGGTTCAAGTCCAGGTATCCGCCTGCGGACACCGCATACCGGACCCAGGCCGACGCGGGCGACCGCTGGACTTCGCTGCCTTGCTCGGCCTGGGCCTCGACGCGCAACCCGGGGCCTCGCGACGATCTCGGCACGCGTGTATCGAGGACGAACAGCACGCGGTTGTACTCTGCCGTGTAAGCGCTGCCGAACCCGTATGGGAGGGGAAACGCCCCCGTGGCGGCTTCTCGCGTGAGGGTCGGGTCCTTGTCGTAGTGGCCGTTGTACGTGCTCAGTGCTCGAACGCCTGCGCCCAGCTGGAGGCGGCTCGCACGCCGTCGCCTCGCGACCAAACCATCACGATGGCACCGGCTCCGCCGAGAGCTCCCGCTGGCTCTCTTCGCTACGGCGCGCATGCTCCGGTCCCATGGCGAGCACCAGCCCGAGCCAGGTCGCGGTGAGAACGACGTTGATCGCCGCGAAGCCGGCCGTCGGGAGGCCCACGCGTGTGCCTATCCACACGACCATGCCGGACATGATGGCGCCGAAGCGAACGGCGATGGTGTCGACTGCCGTCTTTCCCACGTACTTTTCGACCCGAGACGTCACGAGAAAGAGCGCGTTGCGCGCGGTGTCGGCGACCGAGTACTCAATCGCGTTTTCCCCAATCTTGACGAGGCGCAGGACCGACAAGACCGGCGCGAACACCGCCGCCCCGTAGCCGACCATGGCAAATCCGGGCAGAAACAGCAGCGCCCTCCGGACGCCGAGATGGGCCAAAATCCGCGACACCGCAAGAAGTTGCAGCAGCACGCCGAGCAGGTTGTACCAAGCGAAATAGTCGGCCTTGAAGGCGCCCACGAAGGCCTCGGGCGATATGCCTCGAGCGTGCGCTTCGCTCGCCGACGCGAGGAGGGTCCGATCGAGAATGTATTCCCCCGCGCTATTGACCCAGTTGAGTAGAAGAATCATGACCGCGATGAGGAGAAGATACCTGTCCCGGGCGAGCAAGTGAAAGGGGCCTTCCCCTGAGAGGGGCTCGTCCGGATGCGGCTCGTTCGATTTGGCGCGCCGTGCACCCGCGCGCCGCTCCGTCCACACGATGAGCGACGCGCATACGACGAGGATCAGAGCCGACGCGCCCATGAGCGCGGATGGGCCGAACGGGACGAGCGATTTCGCCAATCGAGCACCAGCGACCGCGCCGATCGAGCTACCGCCCCCGATGATGGGAAACAGGCGCTTTCCCTGTTCTTCGGTGTAGATGTCCGCCGCGAGCGCCCAGAACTGCGCCACGACCGTGTAGCTGAAGATGCCGACCCAAAGGAAGAACGCCAGACCGATCCGCAGCGACGTGGTCGCGAGGATCGCGAAGATGACGAGGTTCGATATGAAGAAAGCAAAAACGGAGGCGAGGAGCTTCATCCGTCCCACGCGGCGCGCGAGCTTTCCGTACACATGCACGACGCCGACCATCAACACGCCCTGCGCCGCGCGCGCGTAGAGCTTCACCTCGGCGCCCCCCTGAAGCAAGATGAGGGGTTCGCGGACGGTCTTCAGGAGGTAATAGGCACTAAGAAGGAGGAACGCGGTGAGCGTCATGATGACCGCCGTCGCGCTTTCCTCGGGCTTCACCTTCGCAAAGGGACGGAGCGCCCCGGCGAGCACGCGCGCGGGCAGAGACGGTGTCTTCACGCGCCTTCTGATGCCGGCGCGACCCGGCGCGTGACCGCACGGCGTGCCTGTCACGCGCGCGTGGTCGAGGCATCGAAGCTCGAGGACCGTCGATGGCGAACCTCACGTGCGAGCGTTGCTCTGAGCTTCTTCCAGGCTATCTGGACGGCGTGATTTCGTTCTCGGAGCAGCGGGCGTTCGCGGCCCATATCGAGTCTTGCGCCGAGTGCCGTGAGGGCCTGGCGCGCTACAAGGCGATCCCGGCGGTGATTCGATCCGCGATCGACGCCCCGATGCCTGCGGGCGTTCGCGCACGCCTGCGCTGGATCCTCAACCGCCGACGGAAGGGCTAGCTTTTCGGCGCAACTGCGGTTGAAGGGAGCGTGCCGATCTCGCTTCGCCAGGCGTCGGCCACTCAAGAGACCACCGTCGTCAGTCCCCGGACGCGGGGACGCGCGCTCAGGTCGCCTCCGGGGGCTCGTCGACAGGTTTGCACGCGCAGAAGCTGCGGACGAGTGCAGTCTGTGCGCGGACTCCATGGGCAACGCTCTTGATACGCTTGCCGGTTAGCGCGAGAGTGCTGGGAACGACACCCGCCGCCGCTGGTCCCGAGGTTGCACTGGGCACGACCCAAGGACTCCTCGCACCCTATGATGCTTGCAAGCCCCGCCCACCCTCTGGTCTCCGACGAAGCCCTCGCCGACCGTGCGC
>Ga0265342_10000082_pt1 | contig 102532 bp, 92 predicted proteins | sample 4CB327metaG_FD_203125 | JGI IMG/M metagenome (GOLD analysis project Ga0265342, IMG submission 203125) | Rhizosphere microbial communities from Carex aquatilis grown in University of Washington, Seatle, WA, United States - 4-CB3-27 metaG | ecosystem: Host-associated > Plants > Roots >...
GCAGCACAGGTTGATGATCCACGGCATGGTCGATCGGCCGCTGATCCTGACGATGGACGACATCAAGCGCTTCCCGTCGGTGTCGCGGATCCACTTCCTCGAATGCCCGGCCAATGGCGGCATGGAATGGCGCGCCGCGCAGCTCAATTCGCTGATGTTCACCCACGGCATGGTGAGCTGCGCCGAATGGACCGGCGTGAAGCTGTCCACCATCCTCGAAGAGGTCGGCCTCAAGAAGGAAGCGAAGTGGGCACTGGTCGAGGGTGCCGACGCCGCGCACATGACGCGCAGCCTGCCGATCGAGAAGTGTCTCGACGACGTGCTCCTCGTCTACGGGCAGAACGGCGAGGCGCTGCGCCCCGAGCAGGGCTATCCGCTGCGGCTGATTGTCCCGGGCTGGCAGGGCAACGTGAACATCAAGTGGCTGCGCCGCATCCAGATCGGCGACCAGCCGTGGTACTCGCGCGAAGAGACCTCGAAATACACCGAGCTGATGGAAGACGGCAAAATCCGCGGCTTCACCTGGCTCATCTACGCCAAGTCGGTGATCACCTTCCCGTGCCCGGAGAAGCCGGTGAAGGGGCCGGGCCTGTACGAGATCCGCGGCTTCGCATGGTCGGGCAAGGGCCGGATCACTCAGGTCGATGTCTCGACCGACGGCGGCGTCAACTGGCAGCGCGCGCGCTTGCAGGAGCCGGTGCTGTCGAAAGCCCTGACGCGCTTCACGCATGAATGGCGCTGGGACGGCAAGCCGGCGCTGTTGCAGTCGCGGGCGGTCGACGAGACGGGTTTCGTGCAGCCGACCATCGCCGAATTGCGCGCCGTGCGCGGGGTCAACGGCATCTACAACAACAATTCGATCCAGACCTGGCAGGTCAAGCCGGACGGGAGCGTGTTCGATGTCCAGCTTGCTTAAGGGTCTGATGCTCCTCTTCGGGGCGCTCGTGCTGGCCGGCGCGCCGGCGTTCGCCGAACAGCCGCGCCCGGCCGGCACTTACGGCTTCGGCCGCGCGCCGACGCCGGCCGAGATCGAGGGCTGGGCGATCGCGGTGCGGCCGGACGGGCAGGGCCTGCCGGCCGGCAAGGGCTCGGTCAACGAGGGCGCCGAGGTCTATGCCGACCAGTGTGCGGCGTGCCACGGTACCTTCGGTGAGGGCGAGGGGCGCTATCCCAAGCTCGCCGGCGGCTCCCTCAAGGGCGAGCGGCCGGAGCCCACCGTCGGCTCCTACTGGCCATACGCCACCACTTTGTGGGATTACATCAACCGGGCGATGCCATTCCCGGCGCCGCACTCGCTGACCGCCGATCAGGTGTATGCCATCACGGCCTACATCCTGAACTTGAACAATCTCGTGCCGAATGATTTTGTCGCCGACCGGAATAGCCTTCCCAAGGTGAAGATGCCGAACCATGATGCCTTCACCTGGAAGGACCCGCGGCCGGATACGACAAGCAAGGCGTGCATGACGAACTGCGTCGATCCGGCCAAGGTCAGGATCGAATCGACGGCGGAGGGCAAGGATCTGACGCCGCGAATGACTGGACCCCTGGACGACATGCAACCAAAATAAGGCCGTTGCGAGAAAAGCGGCCGGGTGAGGGAGGATCACGATGAAGTTGCGACAAACCGGTCTCGTGCTGGCGGCGACGCTGGCGACCTTCGCCGCGTGTCCCGCCGGCGCGCAATCGCCGGACGCGCTGCATCTCATCAATGCGCAGTGCCAGCAGTGCCACGAGATCAAGGGCATCGCCGATTTCGGCAATGTCGGGCCGTCGCTGGTCGACCTCAAGGCGCGCTATGCGGACCGCAAGGAGGTCGTCGCGATCGTCACCGACGAGACGAAGCGGAACGAGCTGACGGTGATGCCGCCCTTCGGGCGCAACCACATCCTCAGCCAGCAGGAAATCGAGACGATCGTCGATTATCTCTACAAGCAATAGCCCGCGGGTGCGGAGCAACAACGGAGAGACTGTGATGAACGAGTTTTCGCGCGCGCCCCACCAGACGCGGCGCACCATTCTGAAAGGCGCGGTCGGCCTTGCCGCGCTCGGCCTCGGCGCCGGCGGCGCGCTGACGAGCGCCCATGCGGCGGCCGACGCGAAGGCCTGGCCGGACAAGGCTTTCACGGCGAAGGGCGAAGCCGACGCGCTCAAGGCGCTCTACGGCAAGACGGGCGAGCCGTCCGACAAGGTGAACCTCGACGCGCCGGAGATCGCCGAGAACGGCGCGGTGGTGCCGATCGCGGTCGCCTCGACGCTGCCGAACGTCACCGGCATCGCCATCCTTGTGCTCGAGAACCCGAACACGCTCGCCGCCGCCTACAAGATTCCGGAAGGCACCGAGGCCTCCGTCGCGAGCCGTCTCAAGATGGCGAAGACCAGCAAGGTCATGGCGGTCGTGGAATCCGGCGGCAAGCTTTTCACCGCGACCAAGGAAGTGAAGGTCACCGTCGGCGGCTGCGGCGGCTGACCGGAACGAGCGAACAAGAAGGAAAATCACTCATGGCATCGACCATCCGCGTTCGCGCTATCGCCAGCGGCGACGCCACCCAGGTGCAGGCGCTCATCAGCCATCCGATGGATTCCGGCTTCGTCAAGGACTCCAAGGGCCAGTTGATCCCGGCGCACCACATCGACGTCGTCGAATTCGAGCACGCCGGCAAGGTCGTGTTCACCTGCCTGTGGGGACCGGCAGTCTCCAAGGATCCTTACGTCAAGTTCTCGTTCAAGGGCGGCAAGAAGGGCGACGACCTGAAAGTCAGCTGGGTCGACAACAAGGGTCAGTCGGATTCGTCGGTCGCCAAGATTCAATAGAGTAGAGAGTTTCAATAGCGATCCGATAACGCTCCGGTCTTCAAGGAGCGAAGGGGAGGAAACGCAATGTTGCGCAAACTGCTGATTGCCGTGGCGATGGTCGCGGGCGCGGCGCAGCCGCTGTTCGCGGCTGACGCGACAAGCGATCCGAAGGCCGAATTCAAGGCTTTCCGCGATTATTTCACCAACCGCTTCCCGAAGGTGGCGCTCGACGATTTCGTCAACGGGCCCTACTCGATGGACGAGGGCCTGCGCAAGCAGTGGAAGGCGATCGACGAGTTTCCGCCCTACGACTTCGCCATCGACAAGGGCAAGCAGATGTTTGAGACGCCGTTCAAGAACGGCAAGAGCTACGGTGACTGCTTCCCGAACAAGGGCATCGGCGTCCGCCAGGACTATCCGCAGTTCGACGCGAAGTCGGGACAGGTGATCACGCTCGACATGGCGCTCAACCAGTGCCGCGAGGCTAACGGCGAGAAGCCGTTCGACTACACCAAGGACGACATGGCGGCGCTGACCGCCTACATGGCGTTCACCTCGCGCGGCAAGCCGATGAACATCAAGATCCCGGACGACCCGCGCGCGCTCGCCGCCTACACCAAGGGCAAGCAGTATTTCTACACGCGCCGCGGCCAGCTCAACTTCTCCTGCGCCAGTTGCCATGTGCAGAATCCCGGCAACCACATCCGCACCGAGGTGCTGGCGCCGGCGCTCGGCATCATGAACGCGATGCCGATCTACCGCTCGGCCTGGGGCGGCATGGGCACGACCAGCCGCCGTCTGCGCACGTGCAACAGCCAGGTGCGCGGCGTGCCGCTGCCGGGCGAGAGCGAAGAATACCGCAACGTCGAATATTACCTGTCCTACATGGCGAACGGGTTGCCGATCTCCGGCCCCGGCACGCGGCCGTAACGGGAGCACGCACCATGCGCACGAGCACTCTCATCCGTCTCGCCGTGGCCGCCTCGCTGGCCGGCTTCGCCGGCGCCGCCTTTGCCGCGACCGCCGACGACTACAAGGCGGCGGCGGCCAAGGCCGAAGCCGCCATCAAGGAGGCCCACGCACACAAGAACGAGTGGACCACGACCGGCGCCGCGATGAAGGCGGCGAAGGCTTCCGCCGACGCCGGCAAGTTCGACGACGCGGTCAAGCACGCGCAGGAGGCCGAGACGCTCGCCAACGGCTCGATCGCGCAATCCAAGGAGCAGGAGAAGCTCTGGCCGGACGCCGTCGTCCGCTGATCGCTCTCGCTCTGGATTCGACGACATGCACCGCCGCGACGTCCTGAAACTGTTCACCGCGGCGGCGCTCGCCGGAGTCGCGCCGGCCGGCATGGCGCGCGCGGCCGAAGCCGACGATCTTTACGGCATCGGCCGCTTCGGCAATGCGCGCGTGCTGCACATGACCGACACGCATGCGCAGCTTCTGCCCGTGCATTTCCGCGAGCCGAGCGTCAATCTCGGCATAGGGTCGATGGCCGGACGGCCGCCCCATCTCGTCGGCGAAGCGTTCCTCAAATATTTCGGCATCGCGCCGAACAGCCGGGGGAGCCACGCCTTCACTTATCTCGACTTCGCCGAGGCGGCGCACCGCTACGGCAAGCTCGGCGGCTTCGCGCATTTGAAGACGCTGATCGATCGCCTGCGCGCCGAGGCCGGGCCGGGCGGCTCGGTCCTCGTCGATGGCGGCGATCTGTGGCAGGGCAGCGGCCTCTCCGACGCGATGCATGGCGAGGATATGGTCGAGGCGTCGAACCTGCTCGGCATCGACGTGCTCACCGGCCATTGGGAATTCACCTATGGCGAGGACAAGCTCCGCGACAACCTGAAGCGCTTCAAGGGCGAGTTCCTGGCGCAGAACGTGTTCCTCACCGAGGAGGCGGCGTTCAACGACAAGCCGGCCTTCGATTCGACGAGCGGCCGCGTGTTCAAGCCGGCGACCATCAAGGAGATCGGCGGCAAGCGTATCGCCATCGTCGGCCAGGCCATGCCCTACGTCCCGGTCGCGCATCCGAAGCGCTTCACGCCAGACTGGACCTTCGGCATTCGCGACAGCGACATGCAGAAAGTCGTCGACGGCCTGCGCCAGAACGACAAGGTCGACGCCGTGGTCCTGTTGTCGCACAACGGCATGGATGTCGATCTCAAGCTCGCGAGCCGCGTCACCGGCATCGACGTCATTCTCGGCGGCCACACGCACGACGCGGTGCCGCGGCCGGTCAGCGTGTCGAATGCCGGCGGCAAGACGCTCGTCACCAATGCCGGCTCGAGCGGCAAGTTTCTCGGCGTGCTCGACCTCGACCTCGACAAGGGCAAGGTCAAGGACGTGCGCTATCACCTGCTGCCGGTCTATGCCGGCCTGCTCAAGGCCGACGCCGACATGCAGGCGCTCATCGAGCGCATGCGCAAGCCCTATGCGGCAAAGTTCGACGAAAAGCTCGCCGTCGCCGGCGACCTCCTTTATCGCCGCGGCAACTTCAACGGCACCATGGATCAGCTCATCTGCGACGCGCTCCGCGCCGGGCTGGATTGCGAGCTGGCGCTCTCTCCCGGTTTCCGCTGGGGCAACACAATGCTGCCGGGCGAGGCGATCACCATGGAGGATGTGCTCTCGGAAACCGCCATCACCTACCCGCAGGTCTATGTGACGCAGATGACAGGCGAGCAGATCAAGGCGGTGATGGAGGACATCTGCGACAACCTCTTCAATCCCGATCCGTATTTCCAGCAAGGCGGCGACATGGTGCGCATCGGCGGCATGGACTATGCCTGCGCGCCGAACGAGAAGATGGGCCAGCGCATTTCGGACCTCGCGCTCGACAACGGCAAGCCGCTCGAGGCCGCAAAGACCTACAAGGTGGCCGGCTGGGCCTCGGTCAATCCGCAGGACGGCAAGCCGGTGGCGGATGTGTTCGCCTCCTATCTGCGCAGCGTGAAGACGGCGCAGCCGAAGAAGCTGAACAAGGTCGCGATCAAGGGGCTCGGCAGCAACCCAGGCGTTGCCGGCTGAGGCAGACCATGGCGTTCATTCGCATCGAGCAGATTGCGGCCGCCGCCTTCGCTCTGCTGATGGCGCTGTCGTGGCCGGCCATGGCGCAGGACAAGCCGGCCGCCGCGCCCATCATCGACAAGCCCTTCGCCGAGCATCACCTCGCGCTGCAGCTCTCCGACAGCGACCCGAAGAAGCAGGCGCTGGTCCTCAGCGTCGCCTACAATCTCCTGAAGTATTACGGGCCCGATCGCATCGCCATCGAGGTCGTCACCTTCGGCCCGGGCATCGATCTCGTGCGCGCCGGCAATGCGAACCGCTCGCAGGTCGACAGCCTGATCTCGCAGGGCGTGCAGTTCGATGTCTGCATGAACACGGTCGATACGATCGAGCGCGAGACCGGCAAGAAGGTCGATCTCAACCCGCGCGCGGTCAAGGTCGTCGCCGGGGTGGCGCAGATCCTCGCGCTCACCGAGAAGGGATTCACGCTCGTGCGGCCGTGAGCCGGCGGGCGCAACGAAGGAGCATCCGATGAAGCGCCTTGCGTCCGTCCTCGCCGTCGCTCTCGCGCTGAGCGGCTTCGCGACCGCAGCCGTCGCCGCCGACAAGAAGGAGCACCGGATCGTGGTGCAGGTCGATCAGAACGATCCGCAGGTCATGAACCTGGTGCTCAACAACGTCCAGAACATGCTCGACTACTACAACGGCAAGGGCGAGCAGGCGCAGGTCGAGGTCGTCGCCTATGGCCCCGGGCTCACCATGCTGCGCGACGACACCTCGCCGGTGAAGGAGCGCCTGATGCGCATGGCCAAGGACGGCAGCTTTCCGTCGCAGCTGCAGTTCTCCGCCTGTCACAATACGATGATGGGCATGGAGAAGCGGGAGGGGCACCCGATCCCGATCGTGTCGGCGGCGAAGATCGTGCCGGCGGGCGTGGTGCGGATCACCGAACTCCAGGAAGAAGGCTGGACCTACCTGCGCCCGTGACGCTCACACGCGTTCGCGTCAGCGCGTGCGCTTCTTGGCCTTCGATTTCGGCTTCAGGAATGCAGCGCACAACGCCGGGTCAAATTCCCGGTAGTCGTTGGTGATCTCGCGGCCCTTCGGGATGTCGCGGGCTGCAATCGCGTAGCCGTTGTGCAGGTAGGTGTTCGGCGCGTCGGAGTGGTTGATGTAGTGGTCGTGGTCGACCGTGAACAGGATCTCGCCGTCGACCTTATAGGCATACGACTCGAGAAACTCGCGCGCCTGTTTCGGCAGCCGCGCGAACTGCCTGGGCGTGTAGCAGCGGTCGAAGCCCTCGACGAACCGCCAGATCCTGGTGCCCTTGCGGATGCGCTCGGCGGCGTACACGCCGATGCCGTGGATCGGGCTCTTGTCGAGATAGGTTTTGACGAGAAGCATTGTCGGTCTGGCAGAATCGGCGGCGGGATCGCCGGACTACGGAAATTCGCCGCCTGCCGGCTGTCAAGATTTCGCGCGCGGTAACGGTCACTTCCCGGTGGATGGCCTGACCGATGCGAGCCACACGCCCGCGAGGATCAGGGCAAAGCCCGCCACGTGGAAGGCGGCGAGATGCTCGCCGAGCAACGCGCTGCCGAAGATCGCCGTATAGACCGGCACGAGGTGCAGGAAGGGGCCGGATCGGTTGGCGCCGATCAGTTCGACGCCGCGATTCCAGGCGGCGAAGGCGATGACGCTGGGAAAGATCGAGACGTAGCCGATCGCCGCGATCGTCTCCCAGTCGGCCTGGAAGCGCTCGCCCTGCAGGAATTCCAGCACCGCGAAGGGCAGGGTCATGACCACCGACAGCACGGCGAACACGAAGATGAAGCTCAGCCAGTGCATCGGCGGGCGCAGCCGCAGGCACGCGGCATAGATGGCGAAGACCAGCATGTTGAAGAGGATGATGAGGTCGCCCCAGTTGAAGGCGAGCCGCTCGAGCACGTCGAGCGAGCCGCGGCCGATGATGGTCAGGACGCCGAGCGATGAGACGACGATGCCGGCAAGCTGCATCGGCGATATGCGGTCGCGGAACAACGCCGCGCTGGTGGCGACGATCAGCACCGGCACCAGCGAATTGAGCACCGAGACGTTGAGCGCGGTCGTGTACTGCAAGCCGACATATTGCAGCGCCGTGAACAGCGCGCCGCCGGTGACGCCGAGCCAGAGCATGGCTTTCCAGTGGCGGCGGATCGCCGGCCAGTCGCGCTTGAGGTGCGGGCGCACCCAGGGCCAGATCAGGATCGACGGAATGAGCCAGCGGATCGTCGAGACGCCGACCGGCGGCACGTGCCCGCCGATCGCGCGGCCGACGATGTGATTGCCCGACCAGAACAGCGCGGCGAGCGCGAGCAACAGATATGGATTGGCGCGCCGTGCCGTGCGCTCGTTCGGTTCCGGGGTTGCGCTGGTCATGGCGCGATCACCAGCAGGATCGCGGCGAGAACGACCGCGCCGCCGCCGAAGGCGACAAGCGAGCCGCGTCCGTCGACGAAACGGTCGGGGAATTGCTGCAGCACGAGCGGCGCTGCGAGGATGGCGAGCCCTCCTGCGATCACCGCCGGCGGCCACGGCAGGTGCCGCCATGCGGCGGCGAGCCCGACTGTCGTCGCTGCCGCGCCGGCGAGCATCGAGACGGAAAGCGCGAGCGCGCCGGGATCGCCGGGCGCATCGGCGCGGCGCGGAAAATGTCCGCTCGCCGACAGCGCAAGCAGCGCAGCTGCGAGCAGCAAAGCGGCGAAGATGATCAGCGCTGGAATGAGATCGAGGCGCAGCATGTTCGATTGCCCCACGGCGCCTTGACCGGTCGCACCTCGGCCGTAATATACGACACGTATGTCAGGCGCAATCGCCGCGGGAGCGGGCATGTCGATGGCGGAGTCCAGGGCGGCGGCGAAGCCGGCGGGCAAAGACGGTGCGAAGCAGGCCGGTAAGCCGGCCGACGGAACGGGCGAAAAGCGCGAGAAGCGCACTATCACCGAAATTCGCGAGTCGAAAAAGACCGGCGAGAAGATGGTCTACATGTCGGTGCCCGACTATACCTCGGCGCAATGGGCCGAGATGGCCGGCGTCGACGTCGCCGTGCTCGGCGACAGCCTGGCGATGATCTCGCACGGCCATCGCAGCACGATTCCCGCAACCATGGACATGATGGTGCTGCACGGGCAGGCGGTGCGCCGCGGCGCGCCGAACACGTTCATGCTCGGCTGCATGCCGTACCAGAGCTACAACACGGTCGATCGCGCGCTCGCGAACGCCAGCCGTTTCATGCAGGAAACCTTGTGCGACGCGGTCAAGCCGCAGGGCGGCAAGTCGCAGGCGAACATCCTCAAGGCGCTGGTCGACGCCGGCATTCCGACCGCGTCGCATATCGGCCTGACGCCGCACACGATCGCGATGTTCGGCGGCTTCAAGATCCAGGGCCGCACGGCCGACGCGGCGATGAAGATCCTCGAGGACGCGCTGGCGATCGAGGATGCCGGATGCTTCATGCTCGAATTCGAAGCCGTGCCGGCGAAAATCGCGAAACTGATCTCCGAGCAGCTCACCATCCCGACGATCGGCATCGGCGCCGGCGCCGGCACCGACGGCCAGATTCTGCTCTGCTACGACCTGCTCGGCGTCTTCACCGATTTCAAGCCGAAATTCACCAAGCGCTTCGCCAAGCTGACCGAAGTCGCGGTCGACGGCATCAGACAGTACGTGAAGGAAGTGAAGGAGGGCGCGTTCCCGGACGACGATCACTCCTACACGGTGAACGAGGCCGAATACGAGAAGTTCGCGACGATGGTCGCCAAACGCAGGCAGATTTGACATGCCGCGCTCACGCCCATCTCTGGTTCGGCGCCCGCGCGAAGCCGCGGCGCCCAAAGGCGCGGCCGCCGACACGCTGACGGAACAGGCCTATCGGCTCATCGAGGAGCAGATCGTCACGCTCAACCTGAAGCCCGGCGACGTGCTCTCGGAGCAGCTTTTGTCGGCGACGCTGAAGATCGGCCGCACGCCGATCCGCGAGGCGTTGCAACGGCTGGCGCGCGAAGGCCTCGTCACCATCCTGCCGCGCAAGGGCATCCTCGTCGCCGACGTCAATCCGCGCAGCCAGCTCCTGCTGCTCGAGGTCCGGCGCGAGATCGAACGGCTTCTGTGCCGCGCGGCAGCCGAGCGGGGGACGCCGGAGCAGCGCCGGCAGATGCAGGAGCTCGCCGACGGCATGGACCAGACGGCGAAGACCGGCGACGACGTCGTCTTCATGCGCCTCGACCTCGAACTGAACCGGCTGCTGGTCGAGGCCGCGCACAACGATTTCGCGGCGCGCTCGATGAAGCTGCTGTCGGGGCTGTCGCGCCGCTTCTGGTACATGCACTACCGCGTGGCCGGCGACCTGCCGCTCTGCGCCCGCCTGCATGCCAACGAGGCTCGCGCCATCGCCAGGGGCGACGGCGAGGCGGCGGCGCGGGCAAGCGACAAGCTGATGGACTATGTCGAGCGTTTCACGCGCGGGACGGTGTGAGCCATGAAGACCTACGAAGGACGACGCACCATTGACGGCCTCGTCGTGACCGTCGACGGCAAGCCGCTGCCCGAGCACTACGAGGTCGAACGCTTCACCAAATACGGCTTCGAATGGACCTACGAAGGGGAGAGCCCGCAGCAGCTGGCGCTGGCGATCCTCTACGACCACCTCGGCGACAGCCTTCGCGCCATCAATCTCTCCGACCTGTTCATGCGCGTGGTCGTCGCCAATCTGGACAATGACTGGGTGCTGACCAGCACAAATGTCGATGATTTCATTACGAAAAAGGCGGTCGCCTGACAGCGTTGCCAGCCGCGCATCGTCATGATACATGTGTGATATATCAGAGCGGACGCTGCGGGGAGACGCGAGGATGATTGGCCAGAGGCAGATCGAATTCCGCAACGAATATCGCTCGCGCATCATCGGCTGGTACGACGGCTACTTCCACATCGCCATCATCTACGCGATGGGCGCCGCCGCGTTCTACATCTACGTCGAGCACATCCATGACGTGACCTGGCGGGAATGGCTGGCGGTGCCGGCGACCTTCCTGTTCACCAATTTGTTCGAATGGGCCGTGCACAAATACGTCATGCACCGGCCCATCAACATCAAGGGCCTGCGCGCCGTCTACGAGCGGCACACGCTCAACCACCATCAGTTCTTCACGGACGAGGAGATGCGCTTCCGCGATCCGAAGGACTGGCGCGTCACCGTGTTCCCGCCTTACGCGCTGGTCGTGTTCATCCTGATGTCGATCCCGGCGGCGGCGATCCTCGGGACGGTGTTCTCGCCGAACGTCGGCTGGCTGTTCATGGCGACGACCAGCGGCATGTACCTGATCTACGAGTTCATGCATTTCTGCTGCCACGTCGACGAGAACTGGTTCGTGCGCAGCTGCCCCTTCGTCAACACGCTGCGCCGCCATCACACCGCGCACCACAATGCGCGGCTGATGATGGAGACCAACATGAACCTGACCTTCCCGATCGCCGACTGGCTGTTCGGGACGTCAGACCTCGACCGCGGCCTCGTCGGCACGCTGCTCAACGGCTACGACACGCGCTTCCTCAAGAAAAACCTGCGCGGGCGTCCGCGTACGCCCGACGAAGCGGCCGCGGCGCCGCTCGGCGCGCACTGAGGGCCGGCCATGCCGAACGACGTCAAAGCCATCGTCTCGCTCGCCGTGCTGATCGTCGCCGCCGTGCTCGCCTATTGGTCGGGCTCGCCGATCCGGCACGACCTTTCCACCTGGGTCTTGGCCACAGCGGTGTTCATGGTGGTGGCGATGTGGATCTTCCCCGAGGCCGGGGTGAAGAAGGGCGACTACAAGCCGTCGAAGTGAGACGTGCCGGGCGCCGCACTCAGTCGCAGCGCACGCTCATCCCGCCGTCCACGACGAGCTCGGTGCCCGTGACGAAGCGCGCTTCGTCCGAGGCGAGGAACAACGCCGCGTTGGCCGTGTCGCGGCCGTCGCCCATGAAGCCGATCGGGATCCGCTTCTGACGCTGCGCCAGCAGCGCCTCGACGTCGCCGCCTGCGCGCTGCCGCGCCAGCCGCGCCTCGACCATTGGCGTGTGCAATTGCCCCGGCACCACGGTGTTCACGCGGATGCCTCGTGCCGCGTACTGCACCGCGACGACGCGCGAGAGTTGGATGACGCCGGCCTTGGTCGCGGCGTAGCCGACCTGGAAGGCCCCGGTGAAGCGGATGCCGGAGGTCGAGGCGAGATTGACGATGCTGCCGCTCTTCTGTTTCTCCATCACCGGCAGAACGTATTTCAGCGTGAGGAACACGCTCTTCAGGTTGAAATCGATCTGAGCGTCCCAGACCTCTTCCGACATCTCGACCGGTCCGCCATGCGCCGAGCCGCCGACATTGTTCACCAGCACGTCGATGCGGCCGTAGCGCGCGACGCAGGCCTCGACCATAGCGGCGACCGATTTGCTGTCGGTGACGTCGCATTCGTGCACGGCGATGTCGCCGCCGACGGACCTCACGCGCTCGATCGTCTCCGCCGTGGCGTCGAGATTACGGTCCACGGCGAAAATCTTCGCGCCCTCGGCGGCGAAGCGTACGGCGGTGGCGCGGCCGTTGCCCCAGCCTGGGCCGACGCTGCCGGCGCCGGTGATGATCGCGACCTTGTCCTGGAGGCGTCCGGTCATCGCGTTTGCTCCCTGGCGTTACCGGCTGAAACGATAGAGCCGCTGCGGGTTGTCGACCAGCAGCTTGTGCCGGTCGGCTTCGCGCGGTGCGATCTCGGCGATGAGATCGGTGAGTTGCCCGTCGTCGGGAATCGGACCCCGGTGGTTCGGATGCGGCCAGTCGAGGCCCCAGACGGTGCGGTCGCCGGCCACGTCGACGAGCTTGCGCGCGAACGGCACGGCATCGGCATAGGGCGGGCCCTGACGGGTGATACGGTCGGCGCCGCTGACCTTGACCCAGACGTTCCTGTCGTCGAGCAGGCGGAGCAGCGCCTGAAAATGCGGATGATCGAGCCCGAGCGACGCATCGACCCGGCCCATATGGTCGATCACGACCGGTACCGGCGACCGATGCAGCGCCGGCGAGAGTTCGGCGATCAGATCGGCTTCCATGTGGATCTGCAAATGCCAGCCGAGCGGCGCGAGGCGTCTGCCGAAGGCGACGACCTCGTCGATCGTCGCCGCCTGCTTCAGGTGCCGCATGTAATGGAAGCGTGCGCCGCGGAAGCCGGCGGCGTCGAGGGCCTTCAGGTCGGCATCGGAGACGGCGGTCGGCACCAGCGCGACGCCGCGATAGCTGCCGCCCTTCGCGGCGAGCGCGTCGGCGGTGGCGGCGTTGTCGAAGCCGTGGGCGGCCGTATGCACGATGACGCAGCGTTCGAACCCGAGGAAGTCGTGCAGCGCGAACAACGTCTCCTTCGGCGCGTCGCCCGGCGTCGTGCCGCGGCCCGGCTCGTAGGCGAAACGCGCGCCGGGCCCGAACACGTGCACATGCGCGTCGCAGGCGCCCCGCGGCAGTTTCAGTTTCGGCTTCGAGGGCTTCGCCATGAAGGCCGGCGCGTCGACCGTCATGTCAGGCGTCCGGCGCCTTGGTCGCGTGGAACGCAGGCTCCGCCGCCGCGAAGTCGGCGAGCCATTGCGCGAGCCGCGGATGCGCAGGCCGCCATTCGACCGGCTTGCGCCAGTCGAGATAGCCGAGGGCGCAGGCGAGCGCGATGGTCGCGACGTCCGTGCGTGCGGGATCTGGCGGCGCCTTCTCCAGCACGGCGAGCGCGCGCATGATCTTGCCGCGCTGGTGCGCGAGCCAGCGCTCCGAGTGCGTCGCCGGATCGCGGAAGCGCCCCTCATAGACCATGAGCAGGGCGGCGTCGGTGATGCCGTCGGCCAGCGTCGCGCGCGTCAGCGTCGTGTAGCGCGCAAGCCCGCTCTTCGGCACCAGCCGGTCGGCGCCGGCTTCTTCCTGCAGGTACTCGACGATGACGCGGCTGTCATAGAGCGCCGTGCCGTCTTCGAGCAGGAGGCACGGCAGCTTGCCGAGCGGGTTCTGCTGGCGCAGCGTGTCGGTCTCGTCGAGCGTGTCCGCCGGCACGAGCCGATAGCGGTCCGTCAGCCCGAGCACCGCGGCCGCCATGCGCACCTTGCGGCCGAACGGCGAGGTGAGCGTCGAGCGCAGCACCCACGTGGGTTTTCCGGTCATGCGAATGCTGCGGCTCGATTACTTCTGCGTCGGGACGCCGGCGTCCTTGATTACCTTCGCCCACTTCGCCGTTTCGCTGGCGATGAAGGCGCGGAATTCGTCCGGCGTGTCGCCGATCAGCATTGCGCCCTGGCTCGACAGCTTCGACACGACGTCCGGATCCTTCATCGCCTCCACGGCGGCCTTGTTGAGCGCGGCGACAACGTCCTTCGGCGTGCCGGCCGGCGCGACCATGCCGTACCAGTTCTCGGTCAGCAGCGAGGGCATGCCGGCTTCCGCGGTGGTCGGCACGTCCGGCGCCGTCGGCACGCGCTTCTCGGCGCCGACCGCGATCGGTCGCAGCTTGCCGGCCTTCACCTGCGGCAGCAGTACCGGCAGGTCGAGGAACACCATCTGCACCTGGCCGCCGAGCAGGTCGTTCACCGCCGGCGCCGCGCCGCGATAGGGCACGTGCACGATGTCGATCTTGGCCGTGAGCTTGAACAGTTCGCCGGCGAGATGGGGCAGGCTGCCCGGGCCGGAGGAGGCGAAGTTGAGCTTGCCCGGCTGCTTCTTGGCGAGCGCGACGAGCTCGGCCATGTTCTTGGCCGGCACGTTCTCGGCGACAACCAGCATTTCGGGCACCTTGGCGACGAGCGTCACCGGTGCGAGGTCCTTCAGCGTATCGTAGGCGACCTTCTCCATGCTCGGGCTGATCGCCAGCGCGCCGGCGCTGGCAATGGCGATCGTGTAGCCGTCGGGCTTGGCCTTGGCGACGAGATCGGTGCCGAGCACGCCGCCCTGGCCGCCACGATTGTCGATGACGATCGTCTGCTTGAGGATCGCCTGCATCTTCTGGCTGACGACGCGGGCGATGATGTCGTTCGGGCCGCCCGGCGGGAAGGGAACGATCAGCCGGATGGTGTGATCGGGAAAGTTCTGCGCCGACGCGAGCGCGGGCGTGAGCAGGACGCAGAGTCCGGCGGCGAGCCATTTGAGGGCTTTCACGGCAATCCTCCCTGTGTGCTGTGGCGCGCGGTGCGAAAAGCCACGCGATCTCGTTTGTCTCGACGGCAAGAGTATCCGTACGCTCCGCGGCTGAGAAGTTGGCCGCCGATACTCTTTCGGCATGGGCCGGGGCGGCGGCGCTCCGCGCCAGGCATCAATCGAGCGTGGCGCCGGCCCAGCGCTTGCTGCGCACAAGTGTCCGGCAGACGTCGCGCAGCATCTCGCCGGCATCCTGCGTCAATTTCGGCAGGTCGCCGCGCGGCGTGATGATGCACACCGGCACGGTCAAAGCGGGGCGCACGATCGGATAGACCGTCAGTTCGCCGCGCGCGAGCTCGTCCTGCACGGCGGCGTAAGTGAGGATGGTGTAGCCGAGGCCGCGCTCGACCATCGTCTTGGCGAAGGCGACGCTGTCGGCCTCGATCATCACGCGCAGCCGCAGGCCGTGCTCGAGCGCGGCGCTCTCGACCAGGCGGCGATTGGCGTGCGCGCCGTTCGGCAGGATCAGCGGCAGCGCGCCGAGATCGGCGATGCGGAAGCTTTTCGGGTGCGCCTTCTCCTTGATGCGGTGCTTCGGCGGGCCGATCACGAACATGCGCTCGGTCAGGAGCGGCCGGATTTCCAGCGCTTCCAGGTGCGGCGGGTTGTGCAGCAGCGCGAGATCGATGCGCTTTTCCAGGAGCCACTCCTGTAGCGAGCTCGCGACGCCTTCGCGCATGTGCAACGTCGTCTCGGGCCAGGCCTGGCGGAAGCGCTCGACGAAATAGGGCACCAGCAGCCGTCCGGCCGCCGGCGGCACGCCGAGCACGAAGCGGCCGCGGGCCGGCGAGCGGTCCTCGAGGATTTCCTCCCGGGTCTGCTGCACGAGTTGGGCGATCGCCTCGGCGCGCTCGAGCAGGCGCGCGCCGGCGGCCGAGAGCCGCATGCCGCGCCCGTGCCGCGCGAACAGCGGCACGCCGAGCTCGTGTTCGAGCTTTTTGATCTGGCGGCTCAGGGCCGGCTGCGCCAGCCGCAAATCCTGCGCGGCGCGGCTGACGCTGCCGGAATGCGCGACGCGCATGAAGTTGCGCAGTTCCTTGAGCTCCATGATGGCCTCGCACCGACCTATACCAGCGAGGCATAGCTTAGCGCGGCCGATGCCGCGGTCAACGCGCGAGCGCGATGCGCGCGAGCGTGGTGGCAGGGCAGAGAAGGGGCCGTTATAGTCCGCGCCGTTTAAAAACATGGCGGGAGAGACGCACGTGGCAGACGCGGTGAACCTTCTGGTGCTCGAAGGCGACGGTATCGGGCCGGAGATCACCGCGGCGACGCTCGCCGTCTTGCGCGCGGCGGCGCAGCGCTTCGCGCTTACGCTCGCGTTCGAGCCCGCGACCATCGGCTGGGCGGCGCATCGCGCGCAGGGCACGACCTTGCCGGACGCCGTGATCGAGAAGGCGAAGGCGGCAGACGGCATCGTTCTCGGGCCGGTGTCGCACAACGAATACCCGCCGAAGGCCGAGGGCGGCCTCAATCCGTCCGGCGAGATGCGCCGCCGTCTCGACCTCTACGCCAACATCCGTCCGGCGCGCTCGCGTCCCGGTTTTGCGCCGCGCTGCGGCGTGCCGGTCGATCTCGTCGTCGTGCGCGAGAACACCGAAGGCTTCTATGCCGACCGCTCCATGCATCTCGGCCCGGGCGAGTTCATGCCGACGCCGGATCTCGCGCTCGCCGTGCGTAAGATCACGCGCGAGGGCTCGACCCGCATCGCGGAGTCCGCGTTTCGCCTGGCGCGCACGCGCCGCCGCAAGGTCACCTGCGTGCACAAGGGCAACGTGCTGCGCGTCTCCGACGGGCTCTATCTCGAATGCACGCGCGCGGTGGCCGCGCGCTATCCCGACGTGGCCTACGAGGAGCAGCTCATCGACTCGATGGCGGCGCTGCTCGTGCGTGACGCGTCGCGCTTCGACGTCATCGTCACCACCAACATGTACGGCGACATCCTCTCCGACGAAGCCTCCGAGATCGCCGGCAGCCTCGGCCTTGCCGCTTCGCTCAATGCCGGCGCCAACTACGGCGTCGCGCAGGCGCAGCACGGCTCTGCGCCGGACATCGCCGGCAAGAACGTCGCCAATCCGTCGTCGCTGATCGGCTCGGCGGCGATGCTGCTCGCCTGGATCGGCGAGCGCCGCGGCGATGATGCCCTCGGCGATGCGGCGCAGGCCATCGAGGCGGCGCTCGACCGCGTCATCGCCGATCCGAAGACGCGCACGCCCGATATGGGCGGCGCGCTCGGCACCGACGCCTTCGGCGCGGCGGTGGCGCGCGCCGTCGCGGCCTGACGCATCACATCGCCGTCATGCGGCGAGGGGGCTATTGCCGAACCGGTCGGCATGCCTACATCGTCCGCAAGCTCCCGCCCTTCATTGATCCCAATCCCGAGTATGACCATGACGAACACGACCGACTACGTGCCGCCGAAAGTATGGGTCTGGAATAAGCCGAACGGCGGCAAGTTCGAAAACATCAACCGGCCGATCTCGGGCGCGACGCACGAGAAGGCGCTTCCCGTCGGCAAGCATCCCTTGCAACTTTATTCTCTCGCCACGCCGAACGGCCAGAAGGTTACGATCATGCTCGAGGAGCTGCTCGCGCTCGGGCACAAGGGCGCCGAGTACGACGCCTGGCTGATCCGGATCGGCGAGGGCGAGCAGTTCGGCTCGGGCTTCGTCGAGGTCAACCCGAACTCGAAAATCCCGGCGCTCATGGACCGCAGCGGGCCCAAGCCCATCCGCGTGTTCGAATCCGGAGCGATCCTCACTTATCTCGCCGAGAAGTTCGGCGCTTTCCTGCCGACCGAGCCGGCCGCCCGCGCCGAATGTCTGTCCTGGTTGTTCTGGCAGATGGGCAGCGCGCCCTATCTCGGCGGCGGCTTCGGCCACTTCTACGCCTACGCGCCGACGAAGATGGAATATCCGATCGACCGCTTCGCCATGGAGGTGAAGCGCCAGCTCGACGTGCTCGACAAGCAGTTGGCGAAACATCGCTACGTCGCCGGCGAGAGCTACACCATCGCCGATATCGCCATCTGGCCGTGGTACGGGGGCCTGGTGAAGGGCTGGCAGTACGGTGACGCGGCCACGTTCCTGAGCGCGCACGAATACAAGAACGTGAACCGCTGGGCCGACGAGATCTTCGCCCGCCCGGCGGTCACGCGCGGCCGCAAGGTCAACCGCGTCTCCGGCGATCCGGCGAGCCAGCTGCACGAACGCCACGACGCGTCCGACTTCGACACGAAGACGCAGGACAAGCTGGCGGTGAAGGTCTGAGGCGGTTGTCGCTATGCCCTCTCCCCTCCGGGGGAGAGGGCACAGAGACGAGCGCCGCGTTTTTTCAAAACCCGTAGAGGCCTGCCGGATTGTCGACCAGCACGCGCTTGACCAGCGCGTCGTCGACGAGCCAGCGCGGCACCAGCGCCAGCAAACCCTTCGTGTCGATGTCCTGGAACGGCAGCTCTTCCGCTTCGCCCGGCTTGCGCAGATCGTGCCGCGGCGTGTGCGGCCAGTCCGAGCCCCAGACGGCGCGCTCCGGATTGGCGGCAACGAGCCGCCGCGCCAGGGGATCGATGCGCGGGTCCGCCGGATCCTGCGTGATGCGATAGGCGCCGGAGATCTTCACCCACACCTTGCCGCTCTCGAGCAGCGCGACGAGCGTGTCCGGCGCTTCGCCGTTCGCACCCGGCGCGATCAGGCCGAAATGGTCGATCACCGTGTCGACCGGCAGCGCGCGCAAGGTCGGGGCGAGGGGCGCAATGACCGCGGAGGGCACGAAGATCTGCACATGCCAGCCGTTGCGGGCGCACAGCTTCGCGGTCGCGGCGATCGCGGCGCGCATCGCGTCGAGCGAGGAGATGCCGATGGTCGCGATATTGACGCGCAGGCCGCGCACGCCGCGCTTGTGCAGGTCGTCGAGCTCCGAACCGGGCGCGTCGTCGGGCAGCACCGCGACGCCACGCGAGCCGGCGAGCGCCGCCATGCAGTCGAGCATGCAGGCATTGTCGGTGCCGTAGAAGCTCGGCTGCACCAGCACGACGCGGTCGACGGAAAGCCGCTTGAGCATCGCGGCGAGGTCCGCCGTCGGCGCGTCCATCGGCGTATAGGTGCGGTTCTTGGCGAGCGGAAACTTCGTCTTCGGGCCGATGACGTGCACGTGGCAGTCGGCGGAGCCGGCCGGCGGAAACGATGAAGCCATGGTGCGCGCTCCTACTTCAGTCCCATGAGCGCCAGCGCGGCGCGGCCGCCAGGGCCGTACGGATTGCCGAGCGACTCGCTCATCTCGAAGTGGTTGAAGCCCGGCGCCTCGATCAGCTCCGCCGTGCCGCCCGCCGCCTTCACGGCGTTCGCCAAGTCGCGCGCCTGGCGGATGAACTCCGGGCTGTCCTTGTCGCCGACGGCGACGACGAGCGGCGCCTTGAGCCGCGCGAGATGGCGCTGCGGGCTCATCATGTCTTCACTCGCATCGGTGAAGTTGATGTAGTTGAACTCCTTGGTCAGCCGCGCCGGTCTGAGATCGTAGATGCCGCTGATCAGCAATCCCCCTTTGATGAAGGTGGCGGGGAGGCCGAACTCGCCGTCCCAGTCGCAGGTCAGCGCCATGGCCGCGAGATGTCCGCCGGAGGAGTGGCCGCCGAGGTAGAGCCGCGCGGCGTCGCCGCCGAACGCACCCGCATTCTTGTAGACCCAGGCGATGGCGCGGCGCACCTGCGCCACCATCGGCGCGAGATCGCCGCCGAATTGGCTCACCGGCGCGAAGTCGAGCACGACGAAGTTCACGCCGGCATCGACGAACATCTCGGCGGCGAAGGCGAAGTCCCTGGCTTCGCCGCGGAGCCAGCCGCCGCCGTGCACGTGCACATAGATCGGCGCGTTCGGCACCCGCGCGGGAAACACGTCGATGCCTTCGATCGGCGCCGCGCCGTAGGCAAAGCGCTTCGGCGCGCCGAGACGGCCGCGCACGGCCTCGCTGGTCGCGGCGAGGCGGGCGCGGATATCCGCCATCAGCGGCGACCACACCGACTGGTCGTAGGCGCGGTCGAGCCCGGCCTGATCGTAATCGAGCCAGACCGTCGGCCCTTTGGCTTCGATCTCGCGGGCGGGGAGCGTGGATGTCGACATGGCGCCTCGGCGTTTCGCAAACGGCCGGCACGCTAGCACGAGGTGCGGCAAGAGTGTCGTTCGCATATGCGAGAAAGCTGCGCACGGGCGCAGGGCAGCCTTGCACGCATCTTTGCGCCCGGCGCATTAGAGTGCGCACAACAAGAGCGCCTGCGCCGTCGTGAGCGGCCCGCCGCTCGGGGGAGGACCTTGTGCTCGGCGGTTTCCTGTCGCTGTTGTCGGCGATCACCTTCGCTTACGCCAATGCCAGCGTGCGCCGCGGCGTCCTGTCGGGCACGGTCTTGCAGGCCGTCGGTATCAGCCTGCCCATTGCGCTGCCGATCTTCGCGCTGGTCATGTGGCCCATCGGCGGCTTCACCGCGCTCGCCGGGTTCGATGCGCGCAGCCTCGACCTGCTGATCGTCGCCGGCGTCATCCACTTCGCCTGGGGGCGCTACTGCAATTACCGGGCGACCAAGGCGATCGGCGCCAATCTGGTCGCGCCGGTGCAGCAATACAGCCTGATCCTGACGCTGGTGCTGGCGGTGCTGTGGCTCGGCGAGCCGCTGACCGTGCTGCGCATCATCGGCATCGTGCTCGTCGTCGCGGGTCCGGCGCTGACCCTGAAGCCCGAGCCGAAGCGCGCCGACGAAGTGCCGCCGGAGACGCCCGGCGAGACGGCGTTCACGCCGGCCTATGCCGAAGGTTATCTCTATGCGCTCTTGTCGGCGGTCGGCTTCGGGCTGAGCCCGATCCTCATCAACATGGCGTTCGCTCACAAAGGGATTGCCATCGGCGTCGCCGGCGGCTTCGTGTCATATCTCGCGGCGACGGTCGCGATCGGCCTGACATTGCTGCTGCCCGGGCGCTGGAGCGATTTCCGGGGCATCGACCGCACCTCGGCGCGCTGGTTCGTCTTGTCCGGCATCCTGGTCGCGTTTTCGCAGATGACGCGTTACATGGCGCTCGCGGTCGCGCCGGTGTCGGTCGTGACGCCGATCCAGCGCCTCTCCCTTGTCTTCCGCATTTACTTCGGCTGGATCATCAACCCCAAGCACGAGGTGTTCGGCGGCCGCATCGTCGCCGGCACGGTGCTGTCGCTTCTCGGCGCGGTGGCGTTGTCGGTGAGCGTCGATGACGTGCAACACGTCCTGCCGCTGCCGGATGCTGTCGCCGCGCTGTTGAACTGGCATTGGTCGATCGGCGCGCGGTGATTTTCCCGTTGCGAAATTGAACGCATGCGCGACGCGATGGCGTCGCTGCGCGAACTCGGATAACCCTTCGTGACGCACCGTCCGCAAAGAGGCGGCGTCATCAACATGGTCGGAGGAATGCGATGCCCAGGATGCTGTCGTCTGCTGTTCGTGCGTTCGCCGTGCTCGCGGCGATGGTCGTTGCCTGTGCCGCGCCGGCGCGGGCGGAATGGCCCGAGCGCGCCATCACCATCATCGTGCCGTTCCCGCCCGGCGGGCCGAACGATCTGCTCGGCCGGCTGCTCGCCGCCGAGCTCGGCAAGAAGTTCAACCAGACGGTTATCGTCGAGAACAAGGCCGGCGCTGTCGGCGACATCGGCATCACCGCCGGCGCGCGCGCCGCGCCCGACGGCTACACGCTGACCGAGGTCACCGGCGTCGTCCTGATCAATCCGAGCGTGCGCAAGACCGCCTACGATCCGCTCAAGGACTTCGCCCCCGTCGCCTATCTCGGCGCGGCGCCGAACGCGCTCATCACGCGGCCGGCGACCGGCATCAATTCGGTCGCCGACCTGATCGCGAAGGCGAAAGCCAATCCGGGCAAACTCACTTACGCGACCGCCGGCACCGGCAGCGTCTCGCAGCTCGCCGTCGAGCTTCTGAAGATCCGCGCCGATGTCCAGATGACGCACGTCCCGTTCCAGGGCGCGGCGCCGTCCTTGCAGGCGGCGTTGCAGGGCACGACCGACATCGCCTCGGTGGCGATCGCCGGGCTCGTCGGCCACATCAAGTCCGGGTCGCTCAAGGCGCTGGTGCAGACCGGCGCCACCCGCTGGCCCGATCTTCCCGACGTGCCGACCATGGCCGAGGCCGGCATCCCGAACGCGGTGGTCGAGACCTCGCAGATGCTGCTGGCGCCCGCCGGCACGCCGGAGCCTATCGTCAAGAAGCTGTCCGAGGCGACGCGCGAGGTGATGCAGCAGCCCGACGTCAAGGAGAAGATGGCGAAGGCCGGCTTCCTCGTTCAATACGAGGGGCCGCAAGAGCTGCACGCGCGCATGGTGCGCGAGATCCCGCTGTGGAAGGAAATCGTCGAGCGCGCCGGGCTCGCCAAAAAATAAAGGAAGGCGGATGGACATCAACCTGCCCGAGGCCGTCGCCGAGGTGACGGCGGAGTTCGAACGCTACGAGAAGGCGCTGGTGACGAACGACGTCGCCGTGCTCGACAACGTTTTCCGCGAAGCCCCGGAGACGATCCGCTACGGCGTCAACGAGAACCTCTACGGCTTTGCCGAGATCGCCGCCTTCCGCGCGGCGCGCTCGCCGGTGGCGCTCGGGCGCAAATTGTCGCGCACGGTGATCACGACCTATGGCCGCGACTTCGCTGTCGCCTCGACCCTGTACGAGCGGCCGTCGGCGCCCGGCCGCGTCGGTCGGCAGATGCAGACCTGGGTGCGATTTCCGGACGGCTGGCGCGTCGTCGCCGCGCATGTGAGCTTGCTGGAAGAGAAGAAGTAGGACGCTGGAATCCTGCGACAAGAAGCCCGGTACCAACCTCTGCCGTCACCCTGAGGTGCCGTCGCGCAGCGACGGCCTCGAAGGGTCTTTGACTTTCCCGTCACCCTGAGGAGGCCGCGCAGCGGCCCTCGAAGGGTCTCTGAGTCACAGATCCTTGGAGGCCCGCCTTCGGCGGGCACCTCAGGATGACGGGCTGGCGTGGTGCAGCACAAATTCTTTGACTAGGACTGTTGACCGGTCCTACGACATATGCATATAGTCTCTTGTCCTGCTCTTCGAGGGGCGTCGTCATGGGACGCCGTGAAGACGGAGCAGCGGTGAGGACGGGGCGGAGATATGCCCTCGAACTTACCGGGTCGGCCAAGCGGGGAAACCCCGCCGTCGACTGATGCGGCGCCGCGGGTTTCGGGGAAACGTACCCTGAAGCACTCGGGCGATGGCGGGGCTCCGCTCCCGGGCAATAGGACCCGGCGCCAGGAGCTGGCTGACAGGCGTGGCTGGTCCACGTTCTCGAAAGCGCGGCCCGTCAGTCGCAGAACGCCGCTGTGGAGCGCCGGGAGGCGCCTCGTTCCGAGAGGAGCGAGGGGACGCCTTCGCAAAGCGTCCCACCGGATGGTCTCGCCGGCCATCCACCGGGGGTCTCGCACACCCCCGCGTCTGCCGGCGCTCCGCTCCTCTCGATCGGGAGCGCGATGATTACGGGGAATGACGGCTCACCCGGGGCCGGCCAAAGAACACGGGCGATGAGTCATGCCTGTCCGTCGTCCTTCGAGGCTCGCGCTTCGCGCTCGCTCCTCAGGGTGACGGGAAAGGGCGGAACCGCCATTCCGGCCGCTCTCTTGCTCCGCCGCCGGAGGGCCTATAATGACCCCCAAAGTCAATCGCAGGAGTAGCCCGATGTCGCAGGCCGCCGAGAAGCGCGACGCCAAGCCGTCGATCCTCAAGGACAAGGATTTCCAGTGGGACGATCCGCTCGGCATCGAGCTGGAGCTCACCGAGGACGAGCGCATGGTGCGCGACACCGCGCGCGGCTTCGCGCAGGACTACCTGATGCCGCGCGTCATGAAGGCGTACCGCGAGGAAGCCTATGATCCGCAGATGCTGCCCGAAATGGGCAAGCTCGGCCTGCTCGGTCCGACGATTCCCGAGGAGTATGGCGGCGCGGGTCTCGGCTACGTCGCCTACGGCCTGATCTCGCGTGAGATCGAGCGCGTCGATTCAGGCTACCGCTCGGCGATGTCGGTGCAGTCCTCGCTGGTGATGTATCCTATCTACGCCTACGGCACCGAGGCGCAGCGCATGAAGTATCTGCCGAAGCTCGCCACCGGCGAGATGATCGGCTGCTTCGGCCTGACCGAGCCCGACCACGGCTCCGATCCCGGCAGCATGGTCACCCGCGCCGAGAAGGTCGCCGGCGGCTACAAGCTCAACGGCGCCAAGACCTGGATCTCGAACGCACCGGTCGCCGACATCTGCGTCGTCTGGGCGAAGCTCGACGGCGTCATCCGCGGCTTCGTCGTCGAGCGCGGCATGAAGGGTTTCTCGACTCCGAAGATCGAGGGCAAGCTCTCCTTGCGCGCCTCGATCACCGGCGAGGTCGTGCTCAGCGACTGCGTCGTGCCGGAGGAGAATCTACTGCCGAACGCCAAGGGCCTCGCCGGCCCGTTCGGCTGCCTCAACAATGCGCGCTACGGCATCGCCTGGGGCGCGATGGGCGCGGCAGAATTCTGCTGGCATCGCGCGCGGCAATACGTGCTCGACCGCAAGCAGTTCGGCCGGCCGCTCGCGGCGAACCAGCTCGTGCAGAAGAAGCTGGCCGACATGCAGACCGAGATCGCGCTCGGCCTGGCCGGCGCGCTGCGGCTCGGTCGCATGATCGAGCAGGGCAAGGCGGCGCCGCCGTCGATCTCACTCATGAAGCGCAACAATTGCGGCAAGGCGCTCGACATCGCCCGCGTCGCGCGCGACATGCACGGCGGCAACGGCATCTCCGAGGAATACCACGTCATCCGCGTGGCGCAGAACCTCGAGACGGTGAACACCTACGAGGGCACGCACGACATCCACGCGCTGATCCTCGGCCGCGCCCAAACCGGCATCCAGGCGTTCATGTGAGAACCTCCCGTCGTCCTGAGATGCTCGGCGCTTTAGCGCCGAGCCTCGAAGGACCTGTGAATCTCGATGACTCAGAGACCCTTCGAGGCGCGCTTCGCGCGCTCCTCAGGGTGACGGGATAGTGTAATGGACCTCCACGCCATCGCGCTGCTTTCGGGCGTCGGCGTCCTTGCCGGCATGATGGCCTCGATCGTCGGCGGCGCGGCGGTGCTGGTCTATCCGGCGCTGATCGCATCGGGCCTGTCGCCGCAGCTTGCCGCGGCGTCGAATCTCGTGGCGCTGATGCCGGCGACGATGCTCGCGGCGCTGTCCGATCGCTCGCAACTGCCGCCGTTCAACCGCGCCTTCGTCGAGCTGGTCTTCGCCTCCGTCACCGGCGCGGGCGCCGGCGCGATCCTCTTGATGAACACGCCCGGCCGCGTGTTCGAGATCATCGTGCCGATCCTGCTCGGCTTCGCCACCATCATCTTCGCGCTCGCCGACCGCATCGGCGCGCACATCCGCAAGCGCGCGGCGCACAAGGGCCGCGAGGTCGAGTTCAACGTCTCGAGTCTCAAGGTGCTGCTGCCGGTGTCGTTCTACGGCGGCTATTTCGGCGCCGGCGTCGGCGTGCTCATCCTCGCCGTGTTCTCGATCGCGACCGGCGGCGATTATCGCTCGGCCAATGTGGCGAAGAACTTCGTCTCCAGCCTCAACGCCATGGTCGCCTCCGGCATCTTCATCGCGCAGGGCGCGGTCGCCTGGCCGCAGACCTTGTCGCTGATGGCCGGCATGATCTGCGGCGGCCTTGCCGGCGCCTACGTCGCGCGCGTCATCCCGGCGAAGGTCGCGCGCGGCATGATCGTAGTGGTCGGCGCGGCGCTGACCATCGTCTTCGCCAAATTGTACTGGTTCGATGCGTGACGGTTCAGCGGTTCCCGGCCTGCACCTGCCGCGCCAGTTCGACCACGCGCCTGGTCATCGCGCTGGCCGGATCGGCCAGCGGATCGACGATGGTGAAGTGGTTGCCCGGCGGCGCTTCGTAACGGGTCGTCGCCATGCCCTGCCGCCACGCCTCCGCAATGGTCCTGCTCTGGCGCAGGAACTCGTTCGACTCCTGCGCGCCGACCACCGCATCGAGGATGCGGCCGGGCGGCACCTGCCAATAGAGCGGCGACAGATCGTGCGCGCTTTTATCCGTGAGCTTCAGGTCCTGGTTGACCGAGATCTTGGTGAGCGGCTCCAGATCGAACACGCCGGAGATCGCATAGCCCGCAGGCGCGAGGTCGTGCGGCGCGTCCGGCGCCGCGGTCTTCCAGTCGGTCGCGACCAGGCACGCGGTCAGATGGCCGCCGGCGGAATGGCCATAGACCACGAAGCGCTTCTTGTATTTCCGCCACAGGAACAGACCCGCCGCGCGCATCTGCTCGACGATTGTCGCGATCGACGCCTGCGGACACAGGTCGTAGCCGGCGACGGCGACAGTGACGCCGTGCGCGTTCGGGCCCTTTGCCATCTGGCTGAAGCTCGAGGGATGGAGCGAACGCCACCAGCCGCCATGGATGAACAGCGCCAGCGGCGTGTCCGGCCCGTCATTGGCGGCCGGGAAGATGTCGAGCGTCTGCCGTTCCGACGGCCCGTATTTGAGACCGAGCGCGGCCTTCGGCGAGGCCTTGCGGTAGTCCGCGCCCTCGCGCTCCCAGCGGACGAAAATCTCCGGATGGTCCGGCACGCGGGCGCGGTTGTTATATTCGACCTCGTAATCGACGCTCATATGTCTCTCCGCAATTTCGCCCGCAGAGTGCGGCAAAGCCCGCGCTGGGGCAAGGCGACAGGCGCGTCAAAAACGGCTAGATCAGCGACATGAAAGTCGACGGCAAACCGATGCGGACGATCTGGGTGGAGGACGATGGCGCCGCCTGCGGCATCATCGATCAGACCCGCCTGCCGCATCGCTTCGAGACGCTGCGCCTGTCGACCGTCGAGGACGCCGCCCACGCCATCCGGTCGATGCAGGTCCGCGGCGCGCCGCTGATCGGCGCCACCGCCGCCTACGCCGTCTGGCTCGCCATGCGCGTTGACGCCTCCGACGAGGCGCTGGAGCGCGCCTATGCGTTGCTGCTGGCCACGCGCCCGACGGCGATCAACCTGAAATGGGCGCTCGATGAAATGGTGGCGACCCTGCGCAACCGGCCGAGGGCCGAGCGCGCCGCGGCCGCGCTCAAGCGCGCGCGGGAGATCGCCGACGAGGACGTCGCCATCAATCAGTCGATCGGCCGCCACGGCCTCAAATTGATCGAGGACATCGCCGCGAAAAAGAAGAGCGGCGAACGCGTGAACGTGCTCACGCACTGCAACGCCGGCTGGCTCGCCACCGTCGACTGGGGCACGGCGACCGCGGCGATCTACATGGCGCACGACAAGGGTCTGCCCATCCACGTCTTCGCCGACGAGACGCGTCCGCGCAACCAGGGCGCTGCGCTCACCGCCTGGGAACTCAACCATCACGGCGTGCCGCACACGGTGATCCCCGACAATACCGGCGGCCACTTGATGCAGCACGGAATGGTCGATCTCGTCATCGTCGGCACCGACCGCACCACGGCGAACGGCGATGTCTGCAACAAGATCGGCACGTACTTGAAGGCGCTCGCCGCGCGCGACAACAACGTGCCGTTCTATGTGGCGGCCCCGTCGCCGAGCATCGACTTCACCGTGCGCGACGGCGTTGCCGAAATCCCGATCGAGCAGCGCGGACCTGAAGAAGTCTCGCACATCGCCGGCAAGACGTCGGACGGCCGCATCGAGACGGTGCAGTTGACGCCGGACGGCTCTCCGGTCGCCAACTACGCGTTCGATGTGACGCCGGCGCGGCTCGTCACCGGGCTGATCACCGAGCGCGGCGTGCTCGCGGCCAACAGAGATGCGCTGGCGAAGGCGTTTCCGGAGCGCGCGTCATGAGCATGCCCGCGCTGATCGTGCCGGTCGACGGCCGCCAGTCGGAGACGGCGCTCGCGGTTGGCCGCGGCACGACGCGACTGCTGCACGCGCACGGATTTTCGGTCGTCGGCGAATTGCCGCTGCCGTCCGGCCGCCGCGCCGACCTCGTGGCGCTCGATGCCGCCGGTACGGTGTGGATCGTCGAGATCAAGTCATCGGTCGCCGATTTCCGCGCCGACCAGAAATGGCAGGACTACCGGATGCATTGCGACCGGCTCTTCTTCGCCACATCGCTGGAAGTGCCGTGCGAAATCTTCCCGCCCGACACCGGCCTGATCGTCGCCGACGCCTTCGGCGCCGAGTTCAAATGCGATGCGCCCGAGCACAAACTGCCGGCGGCGACACGCAAGGCGATGATGCTCTTGTTCGCGCGTGCTGCCGCGCTGCGCTTGCAGTCGCTCATCGACCCGACCGGGCCGTACGGAGAGATGGAGTGACCACCATCGTTCGTCCCCGCGAAGCGGGGACCCAACTGCGAGTCAGAACCGGATTCCCGCTTTCGCGGGAATGAACGGAGAGCGTGGCATGCTCTTTAAGACGCCGGAATTACTTCGGCGCTCGTTTCGCCAGAATCCGCTGCAGCGTGCGGCGGTGCATGTTGAGACGGCGCGCCGTCTCCGAAACGTTGCGGCCGCACAGCTCGTAGATGCGCTGGATGTGCTCCCAGCGCACGCGGTCGGCCGACATCGGATTTTCCGGCGGCTCGATCTTCTTGTTGTCCTGCGCCAGCAGCGCCGCGACGACGTCGTCCGCGTCGCACGGCTTGGCGAGATAGTCGACGGCGCCGAGCTTTACCGCATTCACCGCGGTGGCGATGTTGCCGTAGCCGGTGAGGATGATGCCGCGCGCTTCCGGCCGGCGGCGCTTGAGCGCCGAGATGACGTCGAGACCGGTGCCGTCGCCGAGCCGCATGTCGACCACGGCGAAGGCCGGCGCGGCCTGCTCGACCTGCGAGAGCCCGTCCGCTACCGTTTCCGCGGTCGTGACGGAGAAACCTCGGCTCTCCAGCGCCTTGCCGAGGCGCTGCAGAAACGAGCGGTCGTCCTCGACCACGAGCACGGAGCGCTCGCCCGGAATCGGCTCGTTGCGCGTTTCGACCATGTCGCTGGTCATATCCATAGTGCAGCCTCGTCCTGTGCTAATGCGCGATATTTACCGGCACTCTAGCGCAAATAGTGGCGGCAAGGCGCGGCATCAAGCCGCGGCCTGGCCCAGTGGCCGCTCGAAATCGCTGCGGTTCCAGCGAACGAAGACCGCCGCGCCGTGCTCCGGCGGCTTCCGGTTCGAAAAAGAGAGGGTCGCGCCGGAGCGTTCCAGCAGGGTCTTTGCGATGAAAAAGCCCAGCCCCAGCCCGCTCGGCGCGTCGTCCTTGTCGAGGTCGGGCCGGCTGGTGACGTAGGGCTCGCCGACGCGGGCGATGATCTCGGGCGCGAAGCCCGGTCCGTCATCGGTGATCGAGATCCCGACCGTCTCCTCGGTCCAGCTCGCCGCGACGGTGACGTGCTCGGCCGCGAAGTCGACGGCGTTCTCCATGAGATTGCCGAGGCCGTAGAGCACGGCCGGATTTCGCGCCACGTTCGGCTCCGGGCTTTCATCGCCGGCCATGTGCACGTCGATGGCGACGCCGAAATTGCGGTAGGGCGCGGCGACCTCCTCCATCAGCGCGGCAAGCGGCATGCGGTCGAACGGCTCGCCGCTCGCCGAGAGCTGGGTGATCTTAGAGAGAATGTCGCGGCAGCGCTTCGCCTGCTCGCGCAAGAGCCGCACGTCGTCGCCGTGCGGCGCGTCTGCGGAGATCGCGTTCTCCAATTCCTTGGCGATGACCGAGATGGTCGACAGCGGCGTGCCGAGTTCGTGCGCGGCGGCGGCGGCGAGACCGTCGAGCGCCGAGAGATGCTGCTCGCGCGCAAGCACCAGTTCGGTCGCGGCGAGCGCGTCGGACAATTGCCGCGACTCCTCGGTGATCTGCCACGCATAGACACCGATGAAGCCGATGGCGAGGAGGATCGACAGCCAGACACCGAACATGAAGATCGGCGGCAAAATCAGCGGATCATCCGGATCCCAGGGCAGCGGATAGTGCGTGAACACGAGCACGGTGGCGCAGGCAATGGCGAAGCCGCCGAGGATCACCGTGAAGCGGGGCGGCAGCGCCGTCGCCGACAGGAGCACCGGAGCGAGGAACAGGAAGGCGAACGGGTTCTGCAAGCCGCCGGTGAGATAGAGCAGGATGGCGAGCTCGGCGACGTCGAAGGCGAGTAGCCAGGCGGCGCGGTCGGGCTCGAGCCGCTGCGTCATGTGGAAGCGCAGGCGCAGTGCGATGTTGAGCCAGGCCGACAGCGCGATGACCGCGAGGCAGGCCCACAGCGGTAGCTCGAATTCGAGCCCGAAATAGACGACCAGCACGGCGGTGGTCTGTCCGATCACCGCCAGCCAGCGCAGCCGCACCAATGTGTCGAGGCGCACGTTGCGGCGCGGAAGATTGTGGGCGAGGTCGAGTGCGGACATGGGGTTCAGTCTACCGGGTCGCGGGTGAGGCACCAATCGGCGCCGGCAGGGGCAAAACCGCGCGGCGCGGGGCTTGCCTTCGTCGGGGCCTGTGGTCACATCTGCCGGGCAAATCGGATCGCATATGCCCGCAAGCCCTGCTGCCATCGCTGTCGACCGCCTGGTCAAGCGCTACAAGATCGCCACCGCGGTGGACGGCATTTCCTTCGAACTGCCGCGCGGCTCGATCACCGGCCTGCTCGGCGGCAACGGTGCCGGCAAGACCACCACCATCGCCATGATCATGGGGCTTGTAACGCCCACCTCCGGCACGGTCAGCGTGCTGGGGGCGAAGATGCCCGAGCAGCGCTACGACGTGCTGCAGCGGATGAATTTCGAAAGCCCCTATGTCGACCTGCCCATGCGGCTGACCGTGCGGCAGAACCTCTCGGTCTTCGCGCAACTCTATGCAGTCGAGGATATCGCGGGCCGCATCGCCGAGATCGCCGCCGACCTCGACCTCATCGATCTACTTGACCGCCCGACCGGCAAGCTTTCTGCCGGACAGAAGACGCGCGTGTCGCTCGCCAAGGCGCTCCTCAATCGCCCCGACGTGCTGCTGCTCGACGAGCCGACCGCCTCGCTCGATCCCGACACCGCCGACTGGGTGCGCGGCCGCCTCGAACACTTCCGCGCGACGAACAACGCCACGGTGCTGCTCGCCTCGCACAACATGATGGAGGTCGAGCGGCTGTGCGAGCGCGTCATCATCATGAAGCGCGGCCGCATCGAGGACGACGACACGCCGGAGCGCCTGCTCGAACGCTACGGCCGCGACACGCTCGAGGACGTGTTCCTCGACGTCGCCCGCGGCCGCGGCCATGCGGCGGAGGCGGGGAGATGACCTCCGCCTCCCTCACACGCATCGGCGCGATGGTCCGCCGCTATTGGTACCTGCTGCGCTCGTCGTGGCCGCGCATCCTCGACCTCATCTACTGGCCGACGGTGCAGATGCTGATGTGGGGTTTCCTGCAGACCTACGTTTCCTCGAACGCCGGCTTCTTCGCCCGCGCCGGCGGCGTGTTCATCGGCTCGGTGCTGCTGTGGGATATCCTTTTCCGCGGCCAGCTCGGATTTTCCATTTCGTTCCTGGAGGAGATGTACGCGCGCAACCTCGGCAACATCATGATCTCGCCGCTGCGGCCGGTCGAGTTCGTCGCCTCGCTGATGATCATGAGCCTGGTGCGGCTGTCGATCGGCATGGTGCCGGTGACGTTCCTCGCGATCTTCTTCTTCGGCTTCAATCTCTGGGCGCTCGGATTTGCGCTCGCGGCGTTCTTCGTCAATCTGATCCTGACGAGCTGGTCGATCGGAATCTTCGTGTCCGGCGTGCTCCTGCGCAACGGCATGGGCGCGGAGAGCCTCGCCTGGACGATCATGTTCCTCTTCCTGCCGCTCACCTGCGTCTACTATCCGGTCGCCGTCTTGCCGCTCTGGCTGCAATACGTCGCCTGGGCGCTGCCGCCGACCTACGTCTTCGAGGGCATGCGCGCGCTCCTGATCGACCATGTCTTCCGGGCCGACCTGATGCTCGAGGCCTTTGCGTTCAACGCGGTCCTCTTCGCGGCCGCATCAATCGCCTTTTCGCTCCTGCTCAGGAGCGCCCGGGAGCAGGGATCGCTGCTTCAGATGGGCGAGTAAGCACTCGGAAGCCCTTCAATTCCCTTGGTTTTCACGGGATTGTGCGCGGCAAAAAGGCCTGTAAACCGAACGCGAACAACTTATCTGCATTATTGACCGTATGACCAAAAAACGACAGTCTGCTGCAGCGCAGCAGGGGTCGGGGCCGGACACGATGGCAATTGGGGAATTCGACGGCGCAGCGCGTCTGCCCGGTGAAGGCGGGCTGCTTCTGTCGACGCCGATGTACTGGCTCTACGAGATGGGGCACGCCGCGCTCAGTCCCGCCCGCGCCTTCGCCGATGCGACCCGCCTCTACTACAAGAACCCGGCCAATCCGCTGACGCACACGACCTACGGCAAGTCCGTCGCTGCGGCGATGGAGTTGTTCGAACGCTCGACGCGTCGATACGGCCGTCCCGACTGGATGATCGAGGATACGGTCGTCGGCGGCGCACACGTGCCGGTGCACGTCACCACGGTGTGGGAGCGACCCTTCTGCCGGCTGCTGCGTTTCGAGCGCTCGCTGACGCAGGCGCCGCGCCGGCCGCAACCGAAGCTGTTGATCGTGGCGCCACTGTCCGGCCATTACGCGACGCTGTTGCGCGGCACGGTCGAATCCTTCCTGCCCAACCACGACGTCTACATCACCGACTGGCGCAACGCGCGCGCGGTGCCGCAGTCGGAGGGCAGGTTCGATCTCGACGACTACATCGACTACGTCGTCTCCATCCTGCACACACTCGGCACCGACACGCACGTGATCGCGGTCTGCCAGCCGTCCGTGCCGGTGCTCGCAGCCGTCGCGCTGATGGAGGCCGACAAGGACCCTTACGCGCCCGCCTCGATGGTTCTGATGGGCGGCCCGATCGACACGCGCATCAACCCGACCGCCGTCAACAAGGTCGCGACCGAGCGCAATATCGACTGGTTCCGCAACCACGTCATCACCAAGGTGCCGTTCCCGCATCCCGGCTTCATGCGCGACGTCTATCCGGGCTTCCTGCAGCTACACGGTTTCATGAGCATGAATCTCGATCGCCACATCGAGGCGCATCACAATCTGTTCCTGCATCTGGTGAAGGGCGACGGCGATTCGGCGCAGAAGCACCGCGAATTCTACGATGAGTATCTCGCGGTCATGGACCTGTCGGCCGAGTTCTACTTGCAGACGGTCGATACCGTCTTCATCCGCCATGCTCTGCCGAAAGGCGAGATGACGCATCGCGGCCGCCGTATCGAGCCGGGGGCCATCACCCGCACCGCGCTGATGACGGTCGAGGGCGAGCACGACGACATCTCCGCGGTCGGCCAGACCGAGGCGGCGCACCGGCTTTGCGTCAACATCCCCGACGACAAGCGCGTGCACTACGTGCAATCCAGCGTCGGTCATTACGGCGTCTTCAACGGCTCTCGCTTCCGCTCGGAAATCGCGCCGCGCATCGCCGACTTCGTGCTGTCGAACAACGGCGCAGGCAAGGGCGGCCGCCGTCTCAACGGTCATTGAGTTCTGGGCCATTGACCGCGCGCAATAGCGCGCGACAATGAGCGGGCCGAATCGAGCCACGCTCATGCTGCGCCGTTTCCTGTCCCGCCGCCCGCCACCGGAACCGTCCTTCCTCACCGTCGCTTTCGACGGCGAGATCTACGACGTGCGCGTGCGCCGCCATGCGCAGGCTCGGCGCTACACGTTGCGTATCCATGCCGCCACGCGCGAGGTGCTGCTGTCGATGCCGTTGCGCGGCAGTCTGCGCGAGGCCAACGTGTTCGCGCAGAAGCACGGCGCCTGGATCGCGGCGCGGCTCAAGCGCCTGCCGCACGCCGCGCCCTTCGCGCACGGCGCGCAGGTGCCGCTGCGCGGTGTGCCGCATCGCATCGAGCACCGAAGCGGCGCGCGCGGCACCGTCTGGGTCGAATGCGGCGACGACGGCGCGCAATTGCTCTGTGTCGCCGGCGAGGCGCCGCACGTGCCGCGCCGCGTGCGCGACTACCTCAAGCGAGAGGCCAAGAAGGAGCTCGAGCGGGCCAGCCGCGCCGCCGCCGACGCGCTCGGCGTCGGGCTCAAGCGCATCTCGATCCGCGACCAGACGAGCCGCTGGGGCTCGTGCTCGACCACCGGCGTGTTGTCATACTCGTGGCGGCTGATCCTGGCGCCGCCCTTCGTGCTCGATTATCTCGCCGCGCACGAGGCGGCGCATCTCGTCGAGATGAACCACTCGCGCCGTTTCTGGCGGCTTGTCGAGGGCATCTACCCGGACGTCGCCCGCGCCAAATCCTGGCTCGACGCGCATGGCGGCGATCTGCACCGCTACGGCGCCGACGCGGACTAGCCTTTCCAATTCGCTTCAGTTAGGCACTCGTCGTGGCCGGCCTATGTGCGGGCATGGCAGGAAGAATTGCAATGCTCCGTCCCGGCACCTTCGCGCTCACGGCCTTGCTCGCGGCGCTGACCGCCGTCGGCCCCCTTTCGACGGACATGTATCTGCCGTCCCTGCCGGACATTGTGCGCGACCTGAACGCCTCGACGCCGCAGGTGCAGCTGACTATTTCGTCCTATCTCATCGGCTTCGCCTGCGGACAGATCCTGTACGGTCCGGTGTCGGACCGGCATGGCCGCAAGCCCGTCCTGCTGGCTGCCGTCGCATTGTTTTGCGCCGCTTCGATCGTCTGCATGCTGGCGACTTCCGTCGAGATGTTGATCCTGGCGCGCATTGCGCAGGCGCTCGGGGGTTCCGGCGCGGTGGTCGTAACGCGCGCGATCGTGCGCGATCTTTACTCTGGCGCGCGCGCGGGTCGCGAATTGTCCGTCATCAGTTCGGTCATGGCGGTCGCGCCGGTGCTGGCGCCGATGGTCGGCGGCATGCTGCAGGCCGCCTTCGGCTGGCGCTCGATCTTCGTCCTGCTGGTCGTCGCAGGTGTTTCCGCCTTCGTCATTGTCTGGGCGCTTCTGCCCGAGACTCTGCAAAAGCGCGACGAGGCGACCTCGGCCTCGTCGATGCTCCAGTCCTACCGCATCATTGTCTCGAATCGTGTGTTTCTCGCTTATCTCGGCCTCGGCTTTTTCAGCTATGCCGGGCTGTTCGCCTGGATATCCGGCGCATCCTTCGTATTGCAGAACCTCTACGGGCTGACGCCGCTCGCGTTCGGCTTCATCTTCGCCATTGCAACCTTCGGCTATTTCACCGGCACGACGATCGCCGCCAGAATCGTCGCGCGGGTCGGCCTCGACGGTATGATCGGCATCGGCAGCGTCTTATGCGCGGCCGGCGGATTGCTCGCCTGCGTGTCGCTCGCGCTCGGCCTCACCTCGTCGCTGTCGCTGGTCATCCCGGTCGCGATCTTCCTGGCCGGTTTTGGCATGGTGCTGCCGCAGTCGATCGCTGGCGCCATCACTCCGTTTCCGGAACGGGCGGGCGCGGCCTCGTCGCTCCTCGGCTTTGTGCAGCAGATCGGAGCCGCGCTGTGCGGCGCGCTCGTAGCGTCACTGCTCGGCGAGAACGCCTGGCCGCTCGCCGGCGCCATTGCGCTGATGGGCTGCGTCACACTCCTCGTGTGGATCGCGACGCGTGACATCCGGCGGACGAAAAAGTCGGCCTAGCGGCGGCCGAACAGGTTGTCGAGAAGCCAGCCATCCATGCCGCCGCTGCGCGCGGCGGGCACATTGCTCGACGTCTGGATCGAGCCCGGCGGCCGCGGCGCCATGCCGTCCGCTTCTTCCGCCTGCGATACCGGCTGAGTCTGCCCGCCGCCGAACAGGCCGGAGAAGAAGCCGTTGCCGTAGGACGTCGGCAGGCTTGCGACCGGGACGCCCTGATGTGCGACGCGCATCACGCGGCTCCAGATGTCGACCGGCAGGCTGCCGCCGGTGACGTGCTTGGTCGGCGTGCCGTCGTCATTGCCCAGCCAGACGCCGGTGACGAGGTTGGGCGTGTAGCCGACGAACCAGGCGTCGCGGAAGTCCTGGGACGTGCCGGTCTTGCCGGCGGCATTCCAGCCCGGCAGTTGCGCCTTGCGCGCCGTGCCGATGGTCAGCGTCTGCTGCATCATCGCGTTCATCATCGCCACGTATTGCGGCTCGATCACGCGGCCGAGCTGCGCCTGCGGGAAGGTATAGAGCAACTTCCCGCCCTTCGCGGTGATGCGGTCGATGACGTGCGGAATCACGGCAAAGCCGCCATTGGCGAAAGGCGTATAGGCCCCGACCAGTTCGAGCGGCGACACTTCCGACGTACCGAGCGCGATCGAGGCGTTCGGCTCCAGCTTCGAGGCGATGCCGAGCCGGTGCGCGGTCTGAACGACCGCCTGCGGCGTGACTTCGAGCGTGAGGCGCACCGACACCGTGTTGAGCGACATGGCCAGCGCCTTCGACAGCGGCACGGGCCCGAGATAGTGATGCTCGTAGTTCTCCGGCGTCCAGCCACGCACGTTGATCGGCTTGTCCTCGCGGATGGTCTCCGGCGTCAGGCCGTGCTCGAGCGCGGTCAGATAGACGAAAGGCTTGAATGACGAGCCGGGCTGGCGCTTCGCCACGACCGCGCGGTTGAACTGGCTGTCGCCGTAATTGCGGCCCCCGATCAGCGCGCGCACCGCGCCGTTCGGCGTCATCGCCACCAGCGCGGCCTGCGACACGCCGGCCTTCGCGCCCTTGGCGGCGAGCTCCTCGTCGACCGCCTTTTCGGCGGCGGCTTGCAGGCTGGCGTCGATGCTGGTTCGGACGACGATGTCTTCTTCCACATGGCCCAGGATGTCGTTGAGCGCGTCCATCACCCAGTCGGCGACGTAGTTGACCGAGCCGCCGACCGACTGCGCCACGAGGCGTGGCGGCTGCGCCACGGCCACGCGCTCGGCGCCCTGCGAGATGAAATGTAGGTCGGCCATCACGGCGAGCACGATCTTCGCGCGCTTTTCCGCTTCCCTGTAGTTGCGTGTCGGCGCCAGCCGCGACGGCGATTTGACGAGGCCAGCGAGCATCGCGCCCTCAGCGAGCGTGAGTTGCTTCGCCGATTTGCCGAAATAGCGCTGCGCGGCCTGCTCGATGCCGTAGGCGCCGGAACCGAAATAGACGCGGTTGAGATAGAGCTCGAGGATCTCGGTCTTGGAGAACTTGCGCTCGAGCCACAGCGCCAGCAGCGCCTCCTGCATCTTGCGCGTGATCGTGCGCTCCTGCGTCAGGAACAGGTTCTTGGCGAGCTGCTGCGTGATGGTCGAGCCGCCCTGCGCGACGCCGCGATGCAGGACGTTGGCGACGAAGGCGCGGGCGATGCCGAACGGATCGACTCCGAAGTGCTCGTAGAAGCGTCGGTCCTCGATGGCGACGAAGGCTTTCGGCACGTAAGGCGGCATGTCTTTCAGCGCCACCGGCGGGCCGGCGAGGTCGCCGCGGCGCGCCAGCGGATGGCCGTCGCTGTCGACGATCTCGATGGTCGGAGGACGCTTGGGGATTTCCAGCGACTGGATGGGCGGCAGGTGTGCGCCGACCCAGCCGATAGTGCCGGCCGCGGCGATGAAGAGCCAGAGGCCGGCGACGGCGCTCCAATAGGCGACACGCACAAGGAGGGGACGACGCCTGCCTTTGCTCTTCTTGCCTTTGCCGCGTTTGCGCCGGCGCGCCGGCTTTCCGCCGGCGGAGGAGCGCTCGCCGGCGTCGACGCGCGGCGCCGGGGACTCGAAGGTCGGCTCACGCCGCGGGCCTGATTGTCCCCGTCCCATAACGCCACTCATCACCCGAAGGCCGCTCGACGTGAGCCGCCGGTCCCGCAAGGCACGCTACGGGCGCGGGTTTAAGTTGGGCTTAAGCCGCCGGAGCGCGGGGCGCGTGGTTAAGGCACGGTTAAGCTGAACAAAGCCGCGCGATTTGCGCGGCCTGCCAAGGCCAATCTTAACCTGCCGTCGCTACACCGGAGCGGCTGCGTCTTCCGGATTTGCAATGGCCCAGACCGACGTCGATCACGCAAGTTCGCGCGCGCCGCTCCTGTCCGGCGCGTTCGACCGCGTGCGCGGCCTGCTGCGCGGAGAGGGCGATCACACCGCCACCTCGCGCGTTGCCGGCGCGGCCTACATCATCAGGGTCGCAAGCGCCGGCGCCACCTATCTCTCGCAGGTCGTGCTCGCGCGCTGGATGGGCAATGCCGAGTTCGGCGTCTACGTCTATGTGTGGACCTGGGTGCTGCTCGCCGCCGACCTCATTCATCTTGGCCTGCCGCTCGCCGCGCAGCGACTGATTCCCGCCTACAAGGCGGCCAATGACGACGACCGGCTGCGCGCGTTTCTGTTCGGCTCATGGCGCGTCGTGTTCGCGCTTGCGGCCGCCGGCGCGGTATTCGCCGCGCTGCTGGTGACGGCTCTGAAGCCGCATCTTGCGCCGGGCGAAGTGACGCCGCTCTACCTCGCTTGCCTGGCGCTGCCTTTCGTCAGCATTTGTATCCAGTTCGACGGCATCGCGCGCAGCTACAACTGGATCGGACTCGCGCTGACGCCGCACTTTTTCTGGCGGCCGTTCCTGATCGTCGCGCTCGTTGGCGCGGCCGTGGCTTTCGGCTTCGACGCCGACGCCGTCACGGTGATGACGGCCATTGTCTTCGCCGCCGCGGCGACGTCGATCGTGCACGCGGTCGTCCTCATGCGCCGGCTTGCCGGTGTGGTCCCGGCGGGGGCGCGGCGCTACGAAATCCGCTCGTGGCTCGCCACTTCGACGCCGATGATCATGGTGTGGGGCTTCTACACGCTGCTCACCTACACCGACGTCATCATGCTGCAGCAGTTCCGCCCGCCGGAAGAGATCGCCCATTACTACGGCGCGGCGCGTACGCTGATGATGGTGTCGTTCGTCGCTTTCTCCGTGAGCGCGGCGGCGGGCCATCACTTCAGCCGCTACCATCTCGCCGGCGATCATGAGGGCCTTGCCGCCTTCGTCGCGAAGACGGTTCGCTGGACCTTCTGGCCGTCGCTGCTCGCAACCGTGGCGATCCTCGCGCTCGGCTGGCCGCTGCTGCGCCTGTTCGGTCCGACCTTCGTCGACGCTTATCCGGCAATGTTCGTGCTTGCGCTCGGCCCGCTCGCACGGGCTTCGGTCGGCCCTTCGGAGCGGTTGCTGACCATGGCCGGCTCGCAGCGCGCCTGCGCCCTCGTCTATGCCGTCGCTTTCGCGGTTAACCTCGTCGGCTGCGTGTTGCTTATTCCGTCGTACGGGATACTCGGCGCCGCAGCGGCACCGACCGCGGCCATGATGTTCGAATCTGCGGCGCTGTTCTTCGTCGTTCGGCGCCGGCTCGGAATCCACGCTTTCGTCATCCCCGCCCGCGTTGCGCCCGGGGGCTGACACACGCATTACGCGCCAGCCAGCGCAACCTCCCGAATGCCAAAATGCGCGTGGCGCGCGGCACGCGAACTGCTTAAGCGGCCCTACACCATGGCTCCCGAGGGCCGCGTCACTTAGAGCTTCGTGAATAAGTGCGGCCCTAGCCTGCTACCACGGGGGACATGGGAGCCGTACGTGATATTCGAAGCGAAATCTCAGGCGGTGCCGCGGAAGCGCTCGCCAATGGCGGCGGATCTCATCGTCGCGGCATCGCTGTGGCGCTCGCGCCAGACGCGCTGGCTGCTGACGGCAGCAGGGCTCGTCATTGCCGCCATCGTGGTCGCGGTGAGCGTACTGCTCTGGAATCTGCGCAATGACCAGATCGCCAGGAGCGAAGAGGATCTGGAAAGCCTGGTGCTGGTGCTGAGCGAGCAGATCGACCGCACCTTCCAGTCCATCGAGCTGCTGCAACGTGACATCATCGAGCGCGTCGACAGTCTCGATATCGCCTCGCCTGAACAGTTCGCGGCGCGCTTGTCGGACGAGGCGACGCACAACTTTCTCAAGGGCCGCATCAGCGTCTTGCCGCACGTCGATGCGCTCGTCCTGAGCGATCCGAACGGCAAGCTCGTCAATTTCTCGCGGTACTGGCCGCTGCCGCAGATCACGTTCCCCGGCGAGCAGATGCGGTTCGTGACCGAACCGGAGCTCAAGCAATTCGTCGCTAAGCCGCTACGCAGCCCCTCGAACGGCCAGTGGTCGCTGCCGTTCGCCCGGCGGATCACCGGGTTTGACGGCGAATTGCTGGGCGCGGTCATCGGCGTCATAAAGCTCAAGTATTTCGACGACTATTTCCGCAGCGTCGCCGGTACGCACGATCATTCCATTTCGCTGTTTGACGGCGACTCCAACCTGGTGACGCGCTATCCGGCGGACGAAGCCATGCGAGGGCGTGCGCTCGGCAATCGCGCGGTGTTCCGCCTGCTCGCAACCGAGCGGCGCGCGACGGTGCGTCAGGCGGGCATCACTGACCGCGGCGAGCTGATCATCTCCGGTCGCAGGCTCGCGCACTACCCGTTTTCGGTCGTGATCACGCGCCGGCTCGGCGACGTGCTCGCGAGCTGGACCTACGCCGCTGTCTACGTCGTGACCGGCGCCGGCCTCATCGTGCTGCTGATAGCGGGCCTGACGATCGCGGTTGCGCGGCGTATCGGCCGAGAGACGCAGGCGCAGAACCGACGTCTCGATATCGCGCTCAACAACATGGTCCAGGCACTCGCGATGTTCGATCGCGAGGGACGCCTGATCATCTGCAACCACCGTTACGCCGATATGTATGGCCTGCCGCGCGGTGCCCTGAGGCGAGGTACATTGCTGGTCGACATCCTGCGCATGCGCCTGGCCAAGGACGTCTGCAAGCACGGTCCGTTCGACGACCCCGAGAAGTTCAACGCCCACATCCTCGAGAAGATGGCGTCCGGCGAGGAGATATCGCTCGTCCAGGAGCTTCAGGACGGCCGCTACATCTCCGTAAAAAACCGGCCAATGGCGGATGGCAGCTGGGTCACCACGCACGAGGACATTACGCAGGCGCGGCTGCGCGAGCTGTCGTTCCGACTCCTGTTCGACAACAATCCCGTGCCGATGTGGGTGTTCGATCGTACCGACTACCGCTTCCTGGCGGTGAATAACGCGGCGATCGAAAATTACGGCTACAGTCGCGAGCGCTTCATGAAGATGACGGCGCTCGACATCCGGCCCCAGACCGATCACTCGCGTTTTAAGCAGTCGTCTGAAGATATCGTCGACGCGGAGCGCGGCGGCACCTGGCGTCACCAGAAGGCCGACGGCAGGGTGATCGACGTCAGCATCTATGCCCGTGCGCTCGATTATGAGGGCCGCGCGGCCTGGCTCGTGGCCGCGCACGACATCACCGACCGGCAGCGCGCTGAAGAGCAGCTGCGGCGGACGCAGAACTTCCTCGATATGGTCGTCGAGAACGTTCCGGTCCCGATCATGGTCAAGGAGCTGCCGGAGAACGCCAAGGATGCGGCCGACTGCCGCTACACGCTGGTCAACCGCGCCGGCGAGGAGCTGTTCGGCGTCACGCGCGATCAACTCATCGGCAAGACCGTGGCGGAGCTCTATCCGAAGGAGCGCGCCGACTTCATCATTGCCGAAAACAATCAGACGCTTCAGTCGGACGAGCCCGTCATCGTGGCGGATCATCTCGTCGCAACGCCATGCAACGGTCTGCGTTACGCCGTAGGCAAGAGCTTCGCCGTGCGCGACGACGATCACCGGCCGCGCTATCTGCTCACGGTGCTCGAGGACGTGACCGAGCGCCGCCACTGGGAGCGCCGCATCGCGCGCATGGCGCACTATGACAGCCTCACCGACCTGCCGAACCGCGTGACATTCAACGATGCGCTGGACACCGCAATCGCGAAGGCGGCGAACGCCGGCGAAGCGGTGACGGTGCTGTCGCTCGATCTCGACGGCTTCAAGGAGGTCAACGATACCTACGGGCACGGTGTCGGCGACGCGCTGCTGCGCGATGTCGCGCGCCGCCTGCAGGAAGCCGCCGGCGCGGCCGTCGTCGCGCGGCTTGGCGGCGACGAGTTCGCGCTGATCGTCGCCGGTGCCGCGCAGCCGCAGGCGGCCGAAGAACTCGGCAAGCGCGTGTTGAAGGCGCTATCGGCCGAGTTCGTGTTCGAGGATCGCAAGATCTCGATCGGCGCCAGCATCGGTGCGGCGCTCTATCCCGATGCCGGGACCGATGCACCGACCCTGATGCTCAACGCCGACCTTGCGCTCTACTGCGCCAAGGCCGAGTTCCGTGGTTCGCTCTTGTTCTTCGACGCCGAGATGGGCGAGCGGATGCGCGATCGACGCGCCCTCCAGCAGGAGCTCGCCGGAGCCATTGAGGCGGGCGAACTGGCCTTGCACTACCAGCCACAACAGACCATGGCCGGCGAGACCATCGGCTTCGAGGCGCTGCTGCGCTGGAATTCGGGCAGGCGCGGCATGGTGCCGCCGTCGACCTTCATCCCAGTCGCGGAGGAGAGCGGTCTCATCGCGCAGCTCGGCGAATGGGTGTTACGCGCCGCCTGCCGCGAGGCTGCGCGCTGGCCGGAGCATCTGACCATCGCCGTGAACATCTCGCCGATCCAGTTCCGCGATCGGGATCTCGCCGCAACGGTGCATTCGATCCTGCTGGAGACCGGGCTCGCACCGGCCCGCCTCGAGCTCGAGGTCACCGAGGGCATCCTGATCGACGATTTCTCCGGTGCGCTTGCGATGCTGCGCCGGCTCAAGATGCTCGGCGTTAAGATCGCGCTTGACGATTTCGGCACCGGCTATTCGTCGCTCTCGTATCTGCACGCCTTCCCATTCGACAAGATCAAGATCGACCGCACCTTCATTGGCGATCTGGAGACGAGCCAGCATTCCAAGGCGGTGGTGCGCGCGGTGATCGATCTCGGCCACAGCCTCGACATCCCGGTGCTCGCGGAAGGCGTCGAGACGGCCGCGCAACATCTGATCCTGCTGCGCAACGGCTGCGACGAGGTGCAGGGCTATCTGACCGGCCGCCCGCAGCCGATCGAGGCGCATCAGAGCCTGTTTGCGCCTGGCCGACCGCTGGCGGTCTTCGAGGAGGCCGGTGTCGCGGTCAGCCGGCGGCCGTCAAAGCGAGCTTTACCTTCTCGGCAAGGTCGCCGTTGATGAACGGCTTGCTGACGACGTAACGTTCGCTGATGCCGGTCAGCGCGTCGCGTTCCGCGAAGCCGGTCACGAACAGCACGGGCAGGGCCGGCATCCGCGAGCGGACGTGGCGCGCAAGCTCCGCGCCGCTCATTGCCGGCATGGCGAAATCGATCACGGCGAGATCGATGTGGCGCCTCGCGTCGAGCAGGCGCAGCGCGCGTTCGCCGCTGTCCGCCTCTTCGACCGTGTAGCCGAGCTCGCGCAGCATGGCGGCGGTGACGTCGCGCACAGCGGTGTCGTCGTCGACCAGCAGGATGACGGCTCCGGGCCGCGACACTGTTGCGCCCTCGTCGGCCGCTTCCGGCTGGGCTTGCGGCGCCGCATTGGCGCGGGGCAGGAAGATGTGCACCGCGGTGCCGCGGCCGGGCTGCGATTCGATCCGTACGCCGCCGCCCGACTGCTTGGCGAAGCCGAGCACCTGGCTCAAGCCCAACCCGGACCCCTTGCCGATCTCCTTCGTCGTGAAGAACGGCTCGAACACCTTGGTCCGCACTTCCGGGCTCATCCCCGCGCCGGTATCGCTGACGCAGATCGCGACATAGTCGCCCGCCGCGGGCTCCTCCGCGGCGCGCGGCGGCCCGAGCCGCACGTTGGCGGTCGAGACTTTCAGCGTGCCGCCGATCTCCATGGCGTCGCGGGCGTTGATCGCGAGATTGAGCACGGCGATGTCGAGCTGCGTCGGGTCGACCAGGGCCGGCCACAGATCCTCGCTGAGCTCCGTCTCGATCGACACGCTGCCGCCGATCGTGCTCTGCAACAAATCGCGCATGCCGGCGATCGTGCCGTTGAGGTCGAGCACCTTCGGCTCGAGCCGCTGCCGCCGCGAGAACGACAGCAACTGGTCGGTGAGCTTGGCGCCGCGCTCGGCCGCCGCGCGCATGTAGGTCAAGCGTTGTGTGGTCTTCCCGTCGATGCCGGCCTTGTCGAGGGCGCGCTCGATGAAGCCGATATTACCGAGCACGACCGTAAGCAGGTTGTTGAAGTCGTGGGCGACGCCGGAGGTGAGTTGGCCCACCGCCTCGAGCCGCTGCATCTGCCGCAATGTCGACTCGACGCGTTCGCGCTCCTCGATCTGGGCCACGAGCTGGCGGTTGGCCGCGGCGAGTTCGGCGGTGCGGTTCTGCACGCGGATTTCGAGCTCCTCGTTAAGCCGCCTGCACTCGTATTGCCGCCGGCGGCCGCGCAGCGTGGTTTGCACGAGGCTCACCAACGTCGTCGGATGGAAGGGCCGTTCGAGGAAACCCACATTGCCGAGGGTGGCATGGAGCTTGGCCGCTTCGGGATTCCGTTCGACGCCACCTCCGTGCTTGGTCAGCACAATGAACGGAAAGTCCGACCACGGCGGCTGCGCGCCGACCCAGCCGGCGAGAGCCCTCGTGTCATCACGCAACGTCTCTTCGGTGACGATGGCGAGGTCGGCGCCGCGTCGTAGTTGCAGCAGTAGGTCCTCGAGGTCGCGACAGACGACGGTCGATATTCGCGCGTCGTTCAAAATGTCGCGCGCGACCAGCGCATCGCGGCCGCGCGGTGCGAGAATCAGCGCACGTTCGAGCGGAAGGGATGAAGGCCCGCTCAAGTGCGCTCCATGAGCGTGTCCGAGCGACCGACGAAGGTCGGAACGCCACGCAGCACGCCCTGGAATTCATGCAACGCATCGCCGACATTTATGCCGGTCGAGTCGATTCGGAATTCGCGGATCGTGTCTTCGTGCGCGCCGCCCCGCTTCTTGATGACGGACATGGCGCGCCGCACGCGGCCGAGCGCTTCGAAATAGCGCAGCATGATCACGTTGTCGGCGAGATAGGTGAGGTCGACGGGAGACTTCATCTCTCCGACCATGCCTGACTGCGCCAGCGTCAGGAAGGTCGTGGCGCCGCGCCGATTGAGGTATTGCAACAGTTCGTGCAGGTGTAGCGTCAGGAATTGCTCTTCCGGCATCGACGCTTGATATCCGTTGAGGCTGTCGATCGCGACGACGCTGATATCTTCGCGAACGACCGTTCCGCAGACGCGGTGCGAGAATTCGCCGGGCGACAACTCCGCGGCATCCATCTGCTGGATGATGAGCTTACCCGTCTCGCGCATGCCTGCGAGGTCGATGCCCATGCCTTTGGCCCTCGCGAACAGAAGCCCAAGCTCCTCGTCAAACACGAACATTGCCGCTCGCTCGCCGCGTCGGACCGCCTCGCGCAGGTACTGCATGACCAGCAGCGTCTTGCCGGTGCCGGCCGGGCCGATCGCGAGCGTGCTCGAGCCGGCGGGCAGGCCGTGGCCGACCAGCTTGTCGAGCGCGGGAAGGCCGCTCTTGACCAGATCGCCGGTGAAGCCCTTGCGCTGGTCGGCCGCGACGAGGCGCGGGAATACCTGGATGCCGCCGGGGCCGATGACGAAGTCATGGTAGCCGCCGCGGAACGTCTGGCCGCGGCACTTGGCGACTTTCAGCCGGCGGCGCTCGGCGCCGTAGATAGGCGCAAGCTGCTCGAGCTGCGTCACGCTGTGCGCAATCGAGTGCACAGCGCGGTCATTGGTCTCGCCCGTGAGGTCGTCGAGCATGACCACGGTCGAGTTGTGCTTGGCGAAATAGTACTTGAGCGCCAGAATCTGTCGCCGATACCGTAGCGAGCTTTGCGCCAAAAGCCTGATCTCGGACAGGCTGTCGATGACGACCCGCTGCGGCTTCACCCGTTCGATCGCCTCGAACACGCGGGTAACCGCCTCGCCGAGCTCGAGATCCGAGGAATAGAGCAGACTCTGGTGCTGGTCGGGGTTGAGCACGCTGTCCGGCGGCACCAGCTCGAAGATCTCGATCGAAGGGTCGATCTCCCAGCCGTGCGAGCGCGCACCGTCACGGAGCTCCTGCTCCGTCTCGGCCAGAGATATGTAAATACCGGTCTCTCCGGCCTTGGCGCCGGCGAGGAGGAATTGAAGCGCGATCGTGGTCTTGCCCGTGCCCGGGCTGCCCTCAAGGAGGTGCATGCGGGTGCGGGCCCAGCCGCCGTCGAGGACTTGGTCGAGGCCGGCAACGCCGGTCGAGGCGCGTGGCAAGAATTCTGTCGTGGCGTCCATGTGACGTCCCGTTTGAAATCCCTATCCGAAAATGGGAGGCCGTTCGGCGAGAAATGCCGGCGGCCATGATCAGTTCAGGACCGAAAACGCCGAAAAACCCCGGCGAGTTCCATCCGCCGGGGTTGGCGATTACCACATAAAGTCAAGGTGATCGCTCCGTGAGCCAAACATTGGCCGGCTGGCCGGGACTCTAGCGGGCGGCTGTCCGCTTGCCGTCGTCCGCCGCGAAGAGCGCGACAAGGGCGCGCTTGATCGCCGCCTGGCGGGTCGGAGAGGTGATCTGCGCGCCGAGGAGGTCGGTTACGTAGAACACGTCGACCGCGCGCTCGCCGAAGGTCGCGACATGGGCGGAAGCTATGTTCAGGTTGAGCTTCGAGATGGTCGCCGTCATCTCGTAAAGTAGGCCGGGGCGGTCGAGGCCGGTGACCTCGACCATCGTGTAGCGGTGCGACCACTGATTGTTGATGGTCACCGTCGGCTCCAAGGCGAAGGCGCGGATACGGCCCTTCGGCACGGCGCGCTTGCCGACCATCTCGGGCAGCCGGAGCTCGCCGCGCAGCGCCTTCTCGATCGTATCGGCGATCCGCGCGGCGCGGCGCTCCTCGTCCTCGTCGCGGTCGAACTCGCGCGTGATCGAGATGGTGTCCAGCGCTCGCCCGTCGGTGGTCGTGTAGATCTGCGCGTCGACGATGTTTGCGCCGCCCATGGCGCAGGCGCCGGCAATGATCGACAGAAGCCACGGATGGTCCGGCGCGAGCAGCGTCAGTTCGGTCACCGCGCGCCCCTCGTCGAAGCGCGTCATGGTGGCGAGCGATTTTTGCGTGTCCTCGACCGAACGCACAAAATTGGCGTGCTCGATCTTGTGCTCCAGATCGACCTTCAGCCAATAGGCCGGATAGTGCTTGGCAATGTAGCCCTCCAGCCAATCGGCCGGCACGGCCTTCATCGCATCGCGAAATTCCTGCTGCGCCACGGTCACGCGCTGGGCGCGATTGACCTCGGAGAACCCGCCAGTCAGCACCGGCTCTGTCTCATAATAGAGCGTGCGGATGAGCTGCGCCTTCCAGCCGTTCCAGACGCCGGGGCCGACGCCCTTGATATCGGCGGTGGTGAGGATCGTCAGCAGCTTCAATTGCTCGGCCGACTGAACGACGGCGGCGAAGTTCTCGATCGTCTTGCGGTCGGAGAGGTCGCGAGACTGCGCGACGCTCGACATGACGAGGTGGTTCTCGATGAGCCAGGCGATGAGCTCGGTATCGGCGGCCGAGAAGCCGAGGCGCGCGCCATAGCGGCGGGCGACGCGCGCGCCGGCGGTCGAGTGGTCCTCCGGCCGGCCCTTGGCGATGTCGTGCAGGAACAGGGCGACATAGAGCACCGCGCGGCTGCCCGGCTGCAATTTGTGAATGAGCTCGTTGCAAAGCGGGGTGTCGTTATGTCCGCCGTGTTCGATCTCTGCGAGGATTCCGATGCAGCGCAACAGGTGCTCATCCACCGTATAATGGTGGTACATGTTGAACTGCATCATGGCGACGATCTTGCCGAACGCCGGCACGAAGCGACCTAGCACGCCGGCCTCGTTCATGCGCCGCAGCACAGTTTCGGGATCGTTCTGCGATGTCAGGATCTCGAGGAACAGGCGATTCGCCTCCTCGTCCTCGCGCAATTTCGCATCGATCAGCTTGAGCGAGCGGCGCACGGTGCGCATCGCATCGGGGTGGAAGGCGAGATTGTGCTTCTGCGCCAGATGGAAGATGCGGATCAGGTTGACCGGATCGCGCTCGAATACGTTCGGCCGCGCGCACAGGATGCGATTGTGCTCGACGATGAAGTCGTCGCTTTCGCTCAGGGAACGACGCTTGACCGGTCGCAACCGCGCCATCACGCGGCTCAGCACAGGCACGCTCTTGGCGTGGCTGTCTTCGAGCTCGGCGCAGACGATCGCGGTCAGGTCGCCGACGTCCTTGGCGACCAGGAAGTAGTGCTTCATGAAGCGCTCGACATCCTGCTGGCCGGGATGCTCGGTGTAGCCGAGCCGCACGGCGATCTCGCGCTGGATGTCGAACGACAGCCGCTCCTCGGCACGGCCCATGAGGAAGTGCATGTGGCAGCGCACCGACCAGAGGAAGTCCTCGCAGTGGCGGAACACCTGGTATTCGCCGCGGTCGAAAACGCCGTGCGCGATCAGCTCGGATACCTCGCGCACGCGGTAGACGTATTTCGCGATCCAGAACAGCGTGTGCAGGTCGCGCAGGCCGCCTTTGCCGTCCTTGACGTTCGGCTCGACGAGGTAGCGCGACTGGCCGCTGCGGCGATGGCGCTCCTCGCGCTCGCCGAGCTTGGCGGCGACGAACTCGGCCGCGGTGCCGCGCACCACCTCCTCGTCGAAGCGTTTGAGCATCTCGTCGAACAAGGCGCGGTCGCCGAGCAGGAAGCGCGCCTCGAGGATCGCGGTGCGGATCGTCATGTCCGCCTTGCTCTGGCGGATGCATTCGTCGATCGAGCGCGTGGCGTGGCCGACCTTCAGGCCAAGGTCCCACAGACAATAAAGGATCGCTTCCGCGACGGACTCGCCCCAGGCGGTCTGCTTGTAGGGCAGGACGAACAGCAGATCGATGTCGGAGCCCGGCGCCTGCAAGCCGCGGCCGTAGCCGCCGGTCGCTACCACCGCCATGCGCTCGGACTCGGAGAGGTTCTGCGAGGGGTACAGGTGCTTGCGCGTAAATTCGTAGAGCAGCCGGATGATCTCGTCTTCCATCCGGCAAATGCGCTCGGCGCAGCCGCGGCCGTGCCGGTCGTCGAGCAGCATCTGCTCGGCCAGGGCTCGGCCGTCCTGAAGCACCGCCTTAAGCCGCTGCGCCACGGCGGTGCGCAGCTCGGCCTCGCTACCATTGCGGGCGGCGGCCAGCGCGTCGAGGTCGGCGGCGATGGCCGCCGCGTCGATGAGGTCAGCCGATTTGACGGCCGCTTCGGCCGCAGGGTGGGTCTGGTCGAGCGCAAACGAGGCCATGGCGCAACCGGAATAGCGGAGTGCGGGGAGGGTGTCACCGGGCCGCGGCGAAGATATCCGCCGCCCCAGGAAAATGCATAAAATACGGCCATTTCCCGGTCGAGGTGACGGGTGGCGCGGAGTGTGGTTCCCTGCGCTGGCAATTCGAGTGGAGAGGAAGCGCGATGCGAATGTTTCAGGTCTGCGTGTGTGGCGAGCCCCTGCAATGCAACGAGGCGCCGACGCCCGAGCCGAAGGGCTCGGAGGTGCTGCTGAAGGTGCTGGCGGCCGGCGTCTGCCACAGCGACATCCATCTGGCCGACGGCTGGTTCGATCTCGGCGGCGGCAAGCGGATGAGTCTGCAGGACCGCGGCATGAAGCTGCCCGTGACCCTCGGTCATGAAAACGTCGGCGAGGTGATCGCGGTCGGGCCCGACGCCAAGGGCGTCAAGATCGGGCAGAAGATGCTCGCCGATCCGTGGATCGGCTGCGGCAAGTGTCCCGCCTGCCTACGCAACGAGGACAACCTCTGCACCGCGATGCGCAGCCTCGGTGTCTTCTCCAATGGCGGCTACGCCACCCATATGATGGTGCCGCACCCGCGCTACCTGTTCGATATTGGCGACATGGCGCCGGAGCGTGCGGCGCCGCTCGCCTGCTCGGGCGTGACGACCTATGGCGCCCTCAAGAAGGTGGCGACGCTCAAGAGCGAGCCCACCGTGATCATCGGCGCCGGCGGCCTTGGCCTGATGTGCCTGGCGCTGCACCAGAAGATGGGCGGCCATTCGGCCATCGTCGTCGACATCGACCCGGCCAAGCGCGACGCCGCAAAGAAGGCCGGCGCCAAGGCGGTGGTCGATGGCAAGGCGGCCGACGCCGTCGATCAGATCAAGGCGTTGACCAATGGCGGCGCCTGGGGCGTCGTCGACCTCGTCGGCTCGTCGCAGTCGGCGCGTATGGGTTACGACAGCCTCGCCAAGGGCGGCAAATACGTCATCGTCGGCCTCTATGGCGGTGACATCACCCTGTCGCTGCCACCGATCGCCATGCGCGCGCTGACCATCCAGGGCTCTTATGTCGGCAGCGTTCCGGAGATGGCCGAGCTGATGGACCTGATCAAGCGCACCGGCCTGCCGGACGTGCCGGTCGCGACGCGGCCGCTGTCTCAGGTCAACGCCGCCATGGACGACCTGCGCGCCGGCAAGATCGTCGGCCGCGTCGTGTTGCAGCCGGAGCCGGCCTGAGCCGGATTCATGACCTCCGGTCATGTCGTCGCCGACCGGCAGTTGCCGGTCGGCCATGAAGTCTTCCTCGATCACGTCGGGTTTTTCACCGGCGATCTCGGCGCCGCCGGGTCGCGGCTCGAGCGGCTCGGCTTTGTGGTGTCGCCGGTCAACTTGCAGCAGAACGCCGACGCAGAGGGCCGGCTGAAGCCGTCCGGGACGTCGAACAGGCTCGCCGTCCTGCGACGCGGCTTCCTCGAAGTGCTGGCGGCGACGCATGACACGCCGCTCGGCGATCAGCTCAAGCACGCACTCAAGCTCTACGCCGGCCTGCATTTGATCGCCCTGTCACACGCGGATATCCCGCATGAACGTGAGCGGCTGATCGCCGAGGGCTTCGCCATGCAGGAGGTCGTCAATCTGCGGCGGCACAAGCAAACCGCTGAGGGCCTGCGCGAGGTGCGCTGGTCGGTGCTGCGGCCACAAGCCGGCGTGATGTCGGAAGGGCGCGTTCAGTTCGCCTATTGCCACACGCCGGACTTGACCTGGAACGAGGCCGCGCCGCCGCTCGCCAATGGCGCCGACGGCCTCACCGACATTCTCCTGATCGTGCTCAACCGCCACGAGGCGGCGGCGCGCTTCGGCCGGTTTGCCGGGCGGGCGCCGCGCGAGGAGGGGCGCTTGAGCATCGTCCCGCTCGACCGCGGACGCATCGTGCTCGCGGAGCCGGGTTTCACATCGGCAATTCCAAATTTCACGCTTCCGAATGTTCCCTATATGTGCGGGCAGGCCCTGAGCTGCGGCGGTCTGGCCCGCGTTCGCGAGGTCCTTGCCAGGGCCGGTATCCGCCCGCTCGTCGATAGCGATCATGTCGTTTGCGTCGGTCCCGGCGATGCCCTAGGCAGCCTGCTGTTGTTTCACGAGGCTTCGGTGGCCTCGCCCTGGGCCGCGCTCGCCGCGTGAATTCGGAGGAAACGATCATGGATGGCAATGAGCTCCGCGCGATGCAGGCGCCGATCAAGCAACGGTACAAGGACGATCCGGACGCGGCCGTGATCACGCTTAAGGCCCGCGGCACGCTCGACGACACCAGCATCGCCTGCAAGGTCGAGACCGGCCAAGCGCTCAAGGTCGCCGGGCTGCATCCGGCGACCGGCGGCTCCGGGCTGGAGCTCTGCTCGGGCGACATGCTGCTCGAAGCGCTGGTCGCCTGCGCCGGCGTGACGCTGAAGGCGGTGGCCACCGCACTCGACATTTCGCTGACGTCCGCGGCGGTATCCGCGGAAGGAGACCTCGATTTCCGCGGCACCCTCGGCGTCGCCAAGGACGCGCCGGTCGGCTTCCGGCAAATCCGGTTGCGTTTCGACGTCGCGACCGAGGCGCCGCAGGACAAGCTGGACCAGCTTCTGAAGCTCACCGAACGCTACTGCGTTGTCTTCCAGACGATAAAATCCGGCCCGCCGGTAGACGTGCGGATGGCGAGGGTGTGACTCGGAGAGAGAGGGCACAACGACGACCATCGCGGGACGACAGTTGAGAATCGGCGTATAGACACTCACGCAATGTCCCCCGATCTCTCTTTCGCGCTCATCCTCGTCATCAAGATGGCCGTCACCGCCGCATTCGTGCTGGCGGCGACGATCACAGCCGAGCGCGCGGGTCCGCTGGTCGGCGGCCTCGTCGCCACGCTGCCGATCGCCGCGGGACCGGCCTACGTGTTCCTGGCGCTCGATCATGATGCGCATTTCATTTCGCAGAGCGCGGTGGCGAGTCTCGCCGTCAATGCCGTCAATACCGGCTTCGCCGTCAGTTACACGCTGCTGGCGCAGAAGCGTTCGCTCGTCGTCAGTCTTGGCCTGACCTACGTCGGCTGGATCGTGCTGGCTTTGTCGGCGAACTCGCTGCACTGGGCCGTCGGCCCCGCGGTGCTCGTAAACGCGATGGTGATCGCGGTCGGACTGTGGCTGGTGCGGCCGCTGCGCCATGTGCCAATGCTTCGCGTCGAGCGGCACTGGTACGATTACGCCCTGCGCGCGGGCCTCGTCTCCATTCTCGTCGGCGTGCTGGTGACCTTCAGCTTCCGCATCGGGCCCTACGCCAGCGGGCTGCTGGCGGTGTTTCCGGTGGTGCTGACCAGCATCATTCTCATTTTGCACAATCGCGCTGGCGGCAAGCCGACTGCTGCGGTGCTCGCCAATACCGTGCTCGGTTTCATCGGCTTTGCGTTCGCCTGCCTCACCGTGCATTTCACCGCAGAGCTGTTCGGCAAGTGGCCGGCGCTCGCGCTGGGCCTCACGGTCGCCGTCGGCTACAGCGTAACGATGTGGCAGGCGCGCCGCCTCGGATTCAAGGTGTAGCGCGATGCTCGCCTTCACGCTCGCCCTCCTGTTCAAGATCGTCATGACGGCGAGTATCGTCGTCGCCGCGTCGGTCGTGGTGGAACGCTCGGGGCCCTTCATTGGCGCGCTGATCGCCGCATTGCCGACCGCCGGCGGCGCAGCGATGATCATCCTCGCGCTCGAGCATCCGCCCGCCTTCATCGCCAACGGCGCGGTCGGCAGCATCGTGTCGAACGCAGTCTGTGCTGTGTTCACGCTGACCTATGCCGCGCTGGCGCAGCGGCGCGGTCTGCCAGTGAGCCTCGGCGGCGCGCTGGCGGTCTGGCTCGCGCTGGCGTTCGCGTCGCAATATGTGCCCTGGACCGCCGCGACGGCTTTGTTGACGAACATCGTCGTGTTCCCGCTCGTCGTGTTCGCCGGGCGCCGCTTCCGCGTGATCGGTGGCACCAAGGGCCGCGTGCATCTGACCGCACGCGATCTCGCCTGGCGTGCCAGCGTGGTGACCTTCGTCGTCATCGTGGTGACCGCGGCGAGCTATTCGATCGGGTCGTTCGCTTCCGGCGTATTCGCCTTCTTCCCCGTGGCGATGAGCTCCTTCTTCGTCATCCTGCACACACGGCTCGGCGGCCCGGCCGCGGCGAGCACGGCGGCGCATGTGCCTGCGGCCCTGTTCGGCCTCGGGCTCGGGCTCATCGCCGTGCATGAGATGGCGGTGCCGTTCGGCGTATGGTGGTCGTATCTCGCCGGATTGGCGTTCTGCGTCGGCTGGAATGCGTTGCTCTGGGGGCTGCGGCAGAAGCGGCTCAAAGCCTAGGCGATGATGTCTTCCTCGATCGCCTTGATCTGCAGCGCCAGATAGCGCGAGAAGATACGGCACTGCGCGAGGCTGCCGGCTGTGAACCAGAGACCCGGTTGTGTCGTGCGCCGCCACATGTTCCGTAATTCGCCGCCCTCGTCGAAGCCCCAGACCGGCCCGATGCTGTCGGCGATTGCGTCCCCGAGAAAATGCCGCACCGAATCCTGCTGGCTCAAATAGCCGGTGGCAAGCACCAGCAGATCGGCCGGCACAAGTCGGCCGTCCTTCAGCCGCGCGCCTTGCGCGACGAAGCGGTCGATCTCGGCAAATTGCAGAAGCTTGACCGCGCCGGAGATGATCAGCTCCGAGCAGCCGACGTTGAAGTAGTAGCCGCCGCCGCGGCGCAGATACATCATCTGGAAGCCGGTGTCGTCCTCGCCAAAGTGCAGGCGGAAGCCGCGCTGCTCCAGCGCGTCGAGCAGCGGCTTGTCGATCTCGCGGCTCTTCGCGGTCGATAATTGATATGAGCGTTGCAGCACCGGGTAGGGGAACGACGTGGCGAGCAGGTCGCAGTCCTCGAACGGGATGCCTTCCTTGTAGATGGCGTAGACGCTCTGCGCCTCGGGCAGGCTGACGACGTAGGTCTTGCTGCGCTGGATGATGGTGACGTCGGCGCCGACCGTGGCGAGTTCCTGCGCGACGTCGTGACCGCTGGTGCCGGTGCCGAGCACCAGCGTCTTCTTACCCTTCCAGCGCTCCGGATGATCGAACGAACCGGAGTGCGAGACGGTGCCGGCGAAGTCCTTCAGGCCCGGCAGATCGGGCGTGAACGGGATGCTGCTGACGCCGGTAGCGAGGACGAGATGGCGCGGATGGACGACCCGCTCGCTGCCGTCGGCGCGGCGCAGTGTCAGATCCCACCGGCGCTTCGTCTGATCGTAGTTGCCGCGCGCGAGCTCCGTGCCGGTCCAGACATTGAGCTCCACAGCGTCGGCGTAGGCCTCGAACCAGTTCGCCAGCATGTCCTTCGGGATGTAGACCGGCCAGGTCGGCGGAAACGGCATATAGGGCAGGTGATTGACGAAGCGCTCATTATGCAGCGTCAGCGAATGGTAGCGCTTGCGCCAGTTGTCGCCGACGCGCGCATGGCGGTCGACGATGAGCGCGTCGATGCCGAGTTGCTTCAGCCGAGCGGCGACTGACAGGCCGGCCTGACCAGCGCCGACCACGACCACGGTCGGCTCATGGTCGTCATAGCGGGCCGCGGCCTTGCGCCGGTCGAGCCAGTTCGGCCCGCCATAATCGCGCAAGCCGGCCTCGTCATCGGCCGAGCGGTGCTTGAACGCTTCCTCGTGGCCCTTCAATTCCTCCATCGTGGTGATGAGCGTCCAGGCCCGCAGCGCGCCACCCTCGGGCACGAGCCGCAGCACGCCGTCGCAGCGGCCGAGCTTCGTCTCGAAGGCGACCAGTGCCTCGATGCATTGCGTGCCTGCCCGCATGACCCAGCGCGGCGGCGTCCGCGACGGCGGGATCGTGAAATTGACGGCTTTCGTGCGCGGCGCGGTCTCGCCGAGCCGCGCAGCGATGGCCGCACGGCCGGACATCGTCTCGATCGTCCAGGTGAAGGCAAGGATGTCGCGCCACAGCCCGTCGTCGATGAACAGCGTGGCCGCGGCCTGGGCGTCGTTCGCGGCCAGTGCCTTGGCGAAACGCTCGAGCCAGGCGGCGGTCTCTGCGGGAGCATTCGCGTGCGTGCGCTCGGCGACGTTCATCGTCAATTCTTCTCCGCCTTGCCGAGCAATTCCTTGAGGCGATAGAGCGCATCCATCGCCTCGCGCGGCGACATGTCGTCGGGATGCAAGGCTGCGATCGTGGCGGCGAGCCTGTCGTCGTCGATCGGCCGGCTCTCCGACGCCGGCTTGTAGTTCGCCGCGAACAGCGGCAGGTCCTCGAAGCCCTTCGGCGCAGCGCGGTCCTCCTGCTCGAGCTTGGCGAGCACGAGCTTGGCGCGCTCGACCACCGCGGCTGGCAGGCCGGCAAGCTTCGCCACCTGGATGCCGTAGGAACGGTCGGCGGCGCCGGCCGTGACCTCGTGCAGGAACACCACCTCGCCCTTCCACTCCTTCACCTTCACCGTTGCATTGTGCAGACGGTTGAGCCGCGCCGAGAGCGCGGTCAGCTCGTGATAGTGCGTGGCGAATAGCGCGCGGCAGGTGTTGACGTCGTGCAGGTGTTCGATCGTCGCCCAGGCGATCGACAGGCCGTCGAAGGTCGCGGTGCCGCGGCCAATCTCGTCGAGAATGACCAGCGCGCGCGGGCCGGCCTGATTGAGAATGGCGGCAGTCTCGACCATCTCGACCATGAAGGTCGAGCGGCCGCGCGCCAGGTCGTCGGCGGCGCCGACGCGCGAGAACAGGCGGTCGACGACGCCGATCTGCGCATGCCGCGCCGGCACGAACGAGCCCATCTGCGCGAGGATCGCGATGAGCGCGTTCTGCCGCAGGAACGTCGATTTGCCGGCCATGTTCGGACCGGTGATGAGCCAGATGCGGCCGGCGGTCGTCTCCTCCGGCGGAGAGAGATCGCAGTCATTGCCGACGAACGGCGTACCGTCGCGCGACAATGCCTGTTCGACCACCGGATGACGGCCGCCCTCAATGACGAAGGCCAAGCCGTCGTCGATCTCGGGTCGCGTGTAATCGCGTTCCGCGGCGAGCGCAGCGAGCGCGCTCGAAACGTCGAGCGATGCCAGCGCCTCGGCGCAGCGCTTGATCGTGTCTCCGGCGGCGATCACTGCCTGCGTAAGCTTCTCGAATATGTCGAGCTCGCGGCCGAGCGCCCGGTCGGCGGCGCTGGCGATCTTGGCTTCCAGCTCGCCAAGCTCGGTGGTGGTGAAGCGCACCTGGCCGGCGAGCGTCTGGCGATGGATGAACGTGGCGTTGAGCGGCGGCGCCATCAGTTTCTCGCCGTGCTGCGCCGTCACCTCGACGAAGTAACCGAGCACGTTGTTGTGCCGGATCTTGAGCGCCTTGACGCCGGTCTCGTCGCCGTAACGCGCCTGCAGCGCGGCGATGACGCGGCGGGACTCGTCGCGCAACGCGCGCGTCTCGTCGAGCGCGGCGTCGTAGCCTTCGCGCACGAAGCCGCCGTCGCGCTTCATCAATGGCAACTCATCGCCGAGCGCGGCCGCGAGTTCGGCGGCGAGCTTCGCATCGGGGGCGCGGCAGGCGGCGAGCGCGTCGGCAATCTCGACCGGCGTGTCCTTGAGTGCCGTGAGCGACTGTGCGAGGCGTGCGGCGGCGGCGATGCCGTCGCGGATCGCGGCGAGGTCGCGCGGCCCACCGCGGCCGACGGCGAGCCTTGTCAGGGCGCGGGCAAGATCGGGTGCGGCCTGCAACTGCGAACGCGTATCGGCGCGCGCAGCGACATCGCCGACGAAGGCCGCCACGGCATCGAGCCGGCGATCGATGACGGCGGGAGAAGTCAGCGGGGCGGCGAGGCGCTGCGCCAAGAGGCGCGAGCCTGCCGAGGTGACGGTGCGGTCGGTCACGTCGAGCAGCGAGCCCTTGCGCTCGCCGGACAATGTGCGCGTCAGTTCGAGATTGCCGCGCGTCGCCTGGTCAATGGCCATCGTGCCGCCGGCGCTCTCGCGCATCGGCGGCGACAGCGGCGGACGCGAGCCGAGCTGCGTGCGCTCGACGTAAGTGACGATCGCGGCAGCGGCCGTGAGCTCCAGCCGGGTCAGCGCGCCGAAGGCGTCGCTGGTCGCGACCGCGAAATACGAGGTCAGCCGCCGCTCGGCGGTCGCGGAATCGAACACGTCGCGCGTCAGCGGCGTCACCGCCGCCAGCGTGCGCCACAGCGGCGTCAGCTCGGCGTCGGAATAGAGCGCGTCGGAGACCAGCACCTCGCCCGGTTCCAGCCGCGCGATCTCGGCAGCGAGCGCGCCGCTCGCCGCCTCGCAGATGCGGAACTCACCGGTCGAGATGTCGATCCAGGCGAGCGCGAAGCGCGCCTCTTCGCCAACCGATGACAACCGCGCGCGCGCGACCGCGAGCAGGTAGTTGTTGCGGCGCGCCTCGAGCAGCGAGTCTTCGGTGAGCGTGCCGGGTGTGATCAGCCGCACCACGTCGCGCTTCACGACGCTTTTCGCGCCGCGCTTCTTCGCCTCCGCCGGATCCTCGAGCTGCTCGCAGACGGCGACGCGATGGCCGAGCGCGATCAGCCGGTGCAGGTATTCGTCTGAGCGGGCGATCGGCACGCCGCACATCGGGATGTCCTGGCCGTGATGCTTGCCGCGCTTGGTCAGCACGATGCCGAGCGCGCGCGAGGCCACTTCCGCGTCCTCGAAGAACAGCTCGTAGAAATCGCCCATCCGGTAGAACAGCAGGCAGTCTGGATTGGCGGCTTTGATCTCGACGTACTGCGCCATCACCGGCGTGACGTGGCCGGCGTTCTCCGCGGCGGGCTGCACGGCGGGGGTTTCGTCGGGCTCTTCGAGGCCGATGGGGTTGGTCAGCGCCATGGGCGGGACGTTAGCAGATGCCTCGCGGCGCTGCCACGAAGCCTCGCTCCCTCTCCCCGTCCTTCACGGGGAGAGGAGCGGCCGACTTTATTTCACCAGCTTCGTGCCAGTGATGCGCTCGAGGTTGCCGTGCCAGATCGCATCCTTCTCCGCCTTCGGCAGATCGATGCCCTCGAGGATGCGCAGCGTGTCGCGCGTGTACATCGTGCCCTTCTCCGGATCGAACGGGCAGTCCGACGCGAACACGACCTTGTCGTGGTCGAAGAAGGCGAGACCCGTGTGCATCGCCGGCTCGGCCGAGAAGGTGGCGGTGTCGGCGTAGAACGAGTGCTTGAAGTAGTCGAGCGGACGCTTCTTGAGGCGCTTGAGCACGAGCGAAAGGTCCTCGTCCGAGGTGCGCGCGCCGAGCTGGTCGTTACCGGGCCCGATGCGGCCTTCCAGCATCGGCACGATGCCGCCGAAGTGGTGCGTGATGATCTTCAGGTTCGGGTACTTGTCCATGATGCCCGAGAACACCAGCCGCGCCATCGCCGCCGCGGTCTCGTAGGACCAGCCGAACGTCCACCAGATCTCGTATTTGGATTTCGTCTCGGTGGCGTAGTCGGACATCGCCGCCGTGCGCGCCGGGTGCAGCCAGATCGGTTTGCCGATCTCGTTCATCGCCGCGAAGAACGGTTCGAACTCGGGATCGTCGAGCGGCCGGCCGGCGACGTTGGTGTAGATCTGCGCGCCGAGCGCGCCATTGCCGATCGCGCGCTTGATCTCGCGCACGCCGACATCCGGCGCCCCGAGCGCGCTCTGCGCCACCCAGCCCGGGAAGCGGTCGCTGTCCTTGGCGCAGATCTCGGCAAAGCCGTCATTGAGCAGCTTGGCGTATTCCTCGACCTGCTGTCCCTTCGCCAGCACTTCCAGCGGCGGCATGCCGTGCGACAGGATCTGCGCGTAGTCCTTGAACGTGTCGACGACCTTCTTGCGCACGTCCAGATCGTGGATCGCCGGCAGTTCGCGCATGCGCTTGCCGATGCCCGGATGATTGCTCTCCACCACCTTGGCGAAGAACTTTTCAGGGATGAAGTGGGTGTAGGCATCGATACGCATTCAGAACTCCGATTTGGTTTTCGTTATTTCAGTAAGGCGTGACGACGTTGACGAGCGCTTGCCGCTTGTCCTTGACGACCGCGTCGCGCGCGCGCTCCAGCGCGGCGGGCAGGTCGGCGGGCTTCTCGACGCGCTCGGCATGGGCGCCCTGCGCGCGCGCCATTTCGTCGTAGGGCGGCGCGGGAGAAAGATCAGCAAGAACCTGGCCGTTCAATTCGCCGGCGACCCCATCCTTGAACATCGCCATCGTTGAATTTCGAACGGCGCCGTAACGGCTGTTGTTGAACACGATTGTCAGGATCGGCAGGTTGTGCACCTGCGACACCCAGTGGCCGACGGTCGGATTGCTGAACATGTAGGCGCCGTCGCCGAGCGTTGCGACGACGAGCTTGTCGGGCGCGGCGAGCTTCGCCCCGAGCGCCGCGCCAAATCCCCAGCCGAGGCCGCCGGCCGGCCCGAGCGCGTAGAACGTGCCGGCCTTCTCGCGCGGGCAGTGATCGGCGCGCAGCGGATATTCGTTGAAGATGACGGCGTCTTCGCCGACGCACTCGCCGATGCAACGTGAGAGATATTCCGGCGAAATGCGTTCGCCTGCGGCGGAATCCTTCACCAATTGGGCGCGGCGGTTGCGCATGCGCTCGGCCAGGCGCCCGCGCCGCGCTGCGATACGCGCTTCCGCCATCTGCAGCCGCTGCTCGACCGCCGACGACAGCGCGGCCAGCGCGTTGACCACACCGGCCTGCACTGCGAGATCGCTTGGGAACGAGCGCATCGGATAGCGCACGTAAAACGGGTCTTCGCCGACATGGGCGATGCGCACGCCGGCGGCCGGGCTCAGCAAGTGCGGCATCCATGGGACGTCCGATTCCAGCACGACGACCAGGTCGGCGTCGGCGAGCAGCGTGCCCGGCTCGTAGCCGAAGTGCATCGGGTGGCTGGACGGCAGGCACACGGTTCGCGGATTGTGCGTGATCACCGGGATGGCGCAGCGCTCGGCGAGGTGCGACAGGATCGGCACCGCCTCGCCCGGCAGTGTCGCGGCGATGATCAGCGGCCGCTCGGCAGTCGCGAGCCATTCGGCGAGCGTGGCGATCGCCTTCGGATCGGGATGCACACTTGCAGCCTGCGGCCGCGGCTTCGTCGGGCCGACCGGCTCCGGCATGGGCGCGGACAGCGGCTCGCGGGGCAGCACGAGGTAAACGGGACCGCGCGGATGCGCCATCGCCACCTCGTTCGCGCGGGCGACGACGTCGCCGACCTGCGACGGCATGCGCAGCTCGTAATCCCATTTCACCAGCTCACGCAGCATGCCGGCCTGGTCGAACATCTCCTGCGCCCAGTGGATCGGCCGCGAGCGCGAGCCGAACTGGCCCTTCTCGGTGATTGGCGTGCGGCCCGCTGCGAGGATCAGCGGCACACGGTCGCGCGACAGGTTCGTCAGGTTGTTGATCGTGTTCGCGGTGCCGACATTGACGTGCACCATCACCGCCTGCGGCCGGCCGTTCATCAGATAGGCGCCGTGTGCCATCGCCACCGCAAGATTCTCGTGCGGCACCAGCACCGGCTTCGGAACCTTGGCGTTGGTCTTCTTGGCGCGGCTGAACGCCTCGACGATGGGCGGAAAGTCGGTACCGGGATTGGCGAAGAAATAGTCGGTCCCGTGATCCGCCAGCGCGCGCAGGAAGGCTTCGGCGGCGATGGTCGGGCGCGTCGTCGGCGAGACGGCCATGCGTTTCGTCCCTTCAAAATTGCGCGCGATTGAGCGCTGCGAGCTCGTTGCCGCGACTCTTACGCCAAGCCCCGGAGGCTGACAACGGACCGCAATTGCAGGGCAGACCGGCCCGAAATCACTCGGCGGCGATGGGCAGGGCGACGCGCGTTTCGATCTCGGCAAGGCATCGGGCGAGGCTTTCGCCTTCCGGATCCTTCAGCGCCGCCGTGCGGGCGCTGGCGACCGCGTCGGCCGCATGCGCAAGCGGCAGCTGACCCTCGAGCGCCGGCCGGATCACGCGTGTCTCAATGGTGCGGTAATTGGCGAGACCGCGCGCGTGCGTGTCGCCGTAGCCCTTGATCAGCCGCGCGCACTCGGCGATCTCGATCGCGAGGTCCGGCGCGCGGTGCGCGGCTTCGACGATGAGACGGAGCCAGGACTCGATCTGCTCCTGCTCCTGCACATAGCGGATGCCGTAGGGACGCAGGCGCCGCATCTTGGCGAGCATGAGGAAGCGCAGATAGCCGAAGATCGACGTGGTGTTGATCTCCATGCCGAAATAGACGCGGTTCAGCCACCCCTTGCGCTCGGCGTAGCGCAGGATCGGCTGCGCCAGCGACGGCGGCAGAAGCTGCGTCAGTTCCTCGAAGCCGGGCTTGAGGAAATCGTGCACGGAGTAGGGCTCGTCCTTGGCCTTGAGCTCTTCGCGCGCAATGCGCTTCATCCGCTCGGGCGCGATCTTCGCCTGCGCCACGCGCACGACATCCTCGTAGGACATGCGCACTGCCAGATGCCGCGCCACCTCGCGCAGCAGCGTGCCTTGCAGGCCTGCCTGCTCGTCGGCCTCGACGACGGGGCCGAGGCGGTCGAGATAGAGCCGCGCATAAGCGACGTTCTGGTACGGCACCAGCCGGCGCACGCCTTCGCGCACGATGTCCTGCGCGGCAGCTGGAATGGTATCGGCGACGTCCTCTTCCAGCGCTGCGAGCGTGCCGGGCGCGTGTTTCTTGATGTCCTGCGGCTTTGCCGGCGCGATCCTGGCGCGCGCGGCGTCGTAGCCGGCGCGGAAGCCGCGCAAATTGGCGTCGAGCGATTTGCCGTCGTCGCGGATCGCCGCCTCGAACTGCTCGACTGAAATCGGCAACCGGCCCGAGGCGGCAATCGCACCCAGCATGACGGCGTTGACGATCGAGCCGCTCTGCCGGGCGAGTTCGCCCATGTCGATCAGCAAGGTGTCACGCGCGTGATCGGCGATGACACGCGCCAGCTTGTCGCTGTCGAAGCGGCCGTCGCCCATGGCGATCTTCTCGTCCATGGCATAGAAGCGGCTGGTCGAGGCGATGACGTGCGTGCGCTCACGCGTGACGAAGCCGGCCGACACGGTGCGGCCCGCCTCGAGCAACTCGCTCGCCACCGCGATGTCGATGTCGCCGACGCCTGGCGTCAGCGCCAGCACCGGCCGCCGGCCGCCAAGCTCGTTCGCCTGAACCGGCAGAATCTCGATGTAATAGGTGGTCGCGCCGGTGCGCTGCGCGACGCCGGGGATCGACGTCGACTGCACCGGGAAACCGGCCTTCGCCGCGGCGGCGACGATCCAGTCGGTCAGCACGCCGCCGCCTTCGCCGCCGAGCGCGGCAATCAGCAGGGTGATGGGGCGGGGCGCGCTCATGCCGCGGCCTTGGTGGCGTTGTATCCGCCGAGCCAGCCGATGACGCGTTGGCGCACGCCGAACAGCATGCGGTCCCGCCAGGTGGCGTTGCGTACGATTTCGGCGCGATAGAAGGACGGGCACAGCACGGCCGCGTGCGCGACCTCGCCGCACAGGCCGCAGCCGACGCAGGATTCGACCACGGTCGCGACCGGATCGGTGCGCAGCGGATCGGGCGACGGCTTGACGCTAAGGGAGGGACAGCCGGACAGACGGATGCAGGAATGGTCGCCGGTGCAGATCTCGTCGTCGACGCCGTAGCGTGCGCGGGTGACGCGCTCGCCGCGCTTGAGCTTCTCGGCATCCTCGGCGCGGATGCGACGCTGCCGCGCCAGCATGCACTCGCCGTCGGCGATGATGACCTTGAGGCCGCGCTCGGCGGTCTTCATCGCCTCCTTCAACGTCGCCACCATCTTTGAGACGCCGTAGGTGCGCACGGTGCGCATCCATTTCACGCCCATCGAGCGCAGGGTCTGCTCGATGTCCATGCCGGGCGCATCGCCGGAGCGGCTCATCTTGGACGACGGCATGTATTGCTGGCCGGTCGCGGAGGTGTATCCGTTCTGCATTATGACGAGCACGCCGTCGCCCTTGTTGAACAGATTTGAGGCGACGCCGGTGATGAGACCATTGTGCCAGAAGCCGCCATCGCCCATGACCGCGATCGGCCGCTTCTGCATGTTCGGACCGACAGCTGCGGCGCTGGCGAGCGACATGCCGTAGCCGAGAATCGAATTGCCCATCGAGAACGGTGCGAAGGTCGCGAATGCATGGCAGCCGATATCGGCGGCGATATGCGCCGGCCCGAGCTCGCGCTGCATCAATTTGAGCGCCGAGAATACCGGCCGCTCCGGGCAGCCGGTGCAGAACGATGGCGGCCGCGGCGGCAGGTGCCCGAACGCGGCGGCGGCTTTCGATTTGTGCGCGATCAGACCGCGCGCCTTCTCGGCAATCGTATCGGCGTCGACCCCTGCGGGACGCGCGACTTGCAGAAAGCCGGCAATCCCTTCGAGCAGCACGTCGGACGCGTATTCGCCCGCCTTCGGCAGCGGGCCCTTGCCGTAGACCTTGGTCTGGATGTCCGCGCGGCGCAGCTCGACGTTGACCGCCTGCTCGATGTAGTCGGGGAAGCCTTCCTCGACGACGAGCACGGCGCGTTTCCCCGCGCAGAACGAAGTGATCTCCTCCGGCACCAGCGGATAGACGACATTGAGCACCAGCATCGGCACGCGCGAGGCGCCGAATACGTCGGCCAGCCCCATGCGCTCCAGCGCGCGCAGCACGCTGTTGGTCAGTCCACCCATGACAATGACGCCGATGTCGGCGAGATCGCCGTCGATCACTTCATTGAGCTTGTGTTCGCGAATGAAGGCGCGCGCCGCCGGGATCCGCTCCTCGACCTTGAGCCGCTCCTGAGTGAAGATCACCGGCGGATGCGCCAGCCGCCCGTATTCGAATTTCGGCGGGCCGGCCAGCTTGTCGAGACCGGAGACGACGCCCTTGCGATTATCCTTGGCTGCGAACTCGCCGGTGGCGTGGCAGGCGCGGATGCGCAATTCGAGCATCACCGGAGCGTGACTCGCTTCCGACAGTTCGAAGCCCTTCTCGACCGTGCGCACGATGGTCGGCAGATCGGGCCGTGGGTCGAGCAGCCACATCGACGATTTCAGCGCGTAGGCGTATGACCGCTCCTGAATGACGCTGGCGCCCTCGCCATAGTCCTCGCCGAGGATGATCATGGCGCCACCGACGACCCCAGGCGACGACAAGTTCGACAGCGCATCGGCGGCGACATTGGTACCGACGATCGACTTCCAGGTCACCGCGCCGCGCAAGGGATAGTTGATCGACGCGCCGAGCATGGCGGCGGCGGAGGCTTCGTTCGAGCAGGTCTCGAGATGCACGCCGAGCTCGGACATCATGTCCTCGGCGTCGACCAGCACGTCGAGCAGATGCGACACCGGCGCGCCCTGATAGCCGCCGACATAGGATACGCCGGACTGCAGCAGCGCCTTGGTGACCGCGAGGATGCCTTCGCCGCGGAAGGTCTCGCCGTCACCGAGCCTCAGCGCCTCGACTTCCTTCTTGAACGAACGTTCCATCGTCTCGATCCTGTGGAACCGTTGGGACCCAAACTATACCGCGCCTCTATCACATCCGCGAGGGCAGCCACAGGGCGATCATCGGGAAGGCGATCAGGATGACCAGCCGGATCAGGTCGGTGATGATGAAGGGCAGCACACCCTTGAAGATGGTGGTGAATTTCACGTCCTGCACCACGCTCTTGATGACGAAGACGATCATCCCGACCGGCGGGTGAATCAGCCCGAGTTCGACGGTCATGACGATGATGATGCCGAACCAGATCGGGTTGAAGCCGAGATGGGTGATGACCGGGAAGATGATCGGCACCGTTAGGATCACCATTGCGAGCGAATCCATCAGGCAGCCGAGCACCAGGTACATCAGCATGATCAGCGCCAGCACGCCGTAGCGGCCGACGCCGAGGCCGGTGAGAAACTCGGTGACCTTCTGCGGCGTCTGCGTGACGGTGAGGAAGTAGCCGAACAGCAGCGCGCCGATCAGCACCGTGAACACCGCAGCGGCGGTGCGCGTCGCCTGCAACAGCGAGCGGCGGATTTCGGTGCGGTCGAGCCGGCCGCGCAGCACGCCGATCACGAACGCGCCGCCGGCGCCCATGCCGCCGGCCTCGGTCGGCGTGAACAGGCCGCCATAGAGGCCGCCGATGACGAAGACGAACAGGAGCAGCGTCGCCCAGATATTGCGCAGGCCTTCGAGCCGTTCCTTCCAGCTGAAGCGCGGCGCGCGGGGCAGGAAGTCGGGCTTCACAAAGCCGATGATGGTGACGGTGCCGATATACATCGCCGCCGCCAGGATGCCCGGCAGCACGCCGGCGATGAACAATTTGCCGATGTCCTGCTCGGTGATGATGCCGTAGACGGCGAGCACGGTCGATGGCGGCAGCATCGCGCCGAGCGTGCCGCCGGCAGCGATGACGCCGGTGGCGAAGCTCTGCGGATAGCCGTAGCGGCGCATCTCCGGATAGGCGACGGTCGAGAACGTCGCGGCGGTCGCGACCGACGAGCCGGAGATCGCGGCGAAGCCGCCGCAGGCGGCGATGGTGGCGATTCCAAGCCCGCCGCGCAGATGGCCGAGGAAGCCGTTCGCCGCGCGGAACAGTTCGCGGCTCATGCCCGAGTTCGACACGAACGCGCCCATCAGGAGAAACATCGGGATGACGCCGAACGTGTAGTCGGTCACCGTCCGCATCGACGTCTGCCCGACCATCTTCAGGGCCGGCACGCCGCCGACGATGTAGCCGAATCCGGTGACGCCGACGAGGCCCATGGCCATGCCGATCGGCACACGCAGCAGCATCATCGCGAACAGTGCGACGAACCCGATGATGGCGACGGCATCGCTGCTCAAGTGAAATGCCATTACTCGACAGCCTTGATTTGGTATCCGCCTTCCATCGTCTGCGGCTGGAAGATCAGTCGGTAGGTGCGGATGGCAATGAGCAGCACGGCGGAAACGTCGCCGATCCAGGCGACGGCGAAGAACGGCCACGTCGGCAGCCGAAGATCGAAGGTGAGGACGTTGTCGTTGTAGGTGCCGGTGACCTTGTCGAACAAGGTGTAGGTCTGCACGGTGACGACGAAGAGCAGGACCAGCGTCGCGAACACGTCGATGATGCGCTGCCAGCGCGGGCTCGAATTCGCCCAGACGAGGTCGACCGTGATGTGTGTGCCGCGGTAGGACGTCGCGGCGATGCCCCAGAAGATCAGGATGCCGAGCAGGAGCCGGCCAAAGTCATAGGCGTCGGGAATCTGTACGCTGAAGAAGTATCGCAGCAGCACCGAGATGAAGATGTCGGCGGCGACGATGCCGACGAAGAAGGCGGCGATCAGCTCGATGCCGTTGATGAACCGGTCCATCATATTGTGACGGCGGGGACGGCCGCTGCCGCCGGCCAGCCGGCGGGCGACTTCTTCCTCGCTCATCACGTGATCGGACATGGGCTGTTCCGCAAAGCTTGGGCCGGGCGCATTGCGCTGCGCCCGGCTCAGCGTCGTCTGGCAGCAAGGCTCAGTAAGCCGCCTTGTACTTGGCGAGATCGGCCTTGAGCTCCTTCATCGCCGCATCGGGATCGACGCCGACCTTCTTGACGTTGTCGGCCCACGCCTTCTCGAGCGGCGCCGCGGCCTTTTTCCATTCGGCGAGTTGCGCCGGGGTGAGCTCATAGACCTCGTGGCCGGACTCCGCCTTGATCTTGGCGATGCCGGCGTGCTCGAAGTCCGCCCACGGACCCGCGACCTTCAGCGCCCATTCGTTGGTGCAATGGTCGTCGATCGCCTTCTTCTGTTTCGCCGACATCTGGTTATAGGTGTTCTTGTTGAACACGAAAGCGAAGGTGGTCGTGTAGAGCGGCACGTCCATGTGGTACTTCGTGACCTTGTCGATGCCGAACAGCGGCACTGATCCCCATGGGAATGTCACGGCGTCGGCGACGCCCTTGTCGAGGATGTCGCGCACTTCCGGCGCGCTCGACTGCACGTTGGTGCCGCCGAGCTGCTTGACCCATTCCGCCATCGTCGCGTGCGCCGGACGGATCTTCATGCCCTTGATGTCGGACGGCAGCACGATCTTCTTGACCTTCGAGTGGAACGAGCCCGGATCGTGCACGAAGGCGAGGCAGAACTTGACGTCCTTCATCTCCTTGTCGGCGTACTTGCGGTACCAGGCGTCGAGCGCCTGCGACCCGCCCTTGGCATTGGCGATCAGGAACGGCAGCTCGCCGGCGGCGATGATCGGGAAGCGGCCGGGCTGATAGCCGGGATTGATGTAGGTGAGGTCCGCGATGCCGTCGCGCGCCATGTCGTAATGATCGAAGGCCTTGCCGAGCTGCTGCGCCGGAAAGACCTTGTATTTGATCGTGCCTCCCGACTCCTTCTCGACGTCGGCGCCCCAGACTTCGAGCGCCTTCTGCAAGGGATGCGACGGCGGCACCCAGTGCGACAGCTTGAGTTCGAAGGTCTTCTCCTGCGCCATGGCGGCGCCAGAGCCGATCATCGCGGCGACGGCCGCGGCGCAGACGGAAATTGTGAAGCGGGCCTTCATGACGATGCTCCTCCCATGATCCGGATGTTGTCTAGGGCAACGAATTATTTTCGGTATTCAGCCGGATACGGTGACGGTTGTAAAGAGGATCGTTTGAGATCAAACTACTTGCACGCATCGCGTGATCGCGGATCCGCCAGGAAGAGGTCGACTGAGGTGGCAGGAGAAAAGCGGCTCGTGCGCCGCAACAAGAACGGCATGTCAGTGCCGGCCAGCATCGATTTTGGGCCGCTGGCCGGATGGGTCGGCTTCAACCTGCGGATGGCGCAGGAGGCGGCCTTTCAGGCGTTCTCCCGGAGATCGCAGGAGATCGGCGAAAGTCCCGGCCGCTTTGCAACCTTGATGCTGATCGGGCGCAATCCCGGCATCAGTCAGACCGAACTGTCGCTCGCCAACGGCCGCGACAAGTCGAGCCTGACGCCCGTCGTCGAGGGTCTGGTGCGGCGCGGCCTAGTCGAGCGCAAGCGCATGGACAAAGACCGCCGCGCCTATCGGCTCAATCTCACGGCTGCGGGGGAGAAGACGCTCGCCTCGATGGTCCGCTGCGCCCGCGGTCACGAGCGCGTACTCGACGGCATCATCGGTGCGCGCGATCGTGCTCGCTTCCTCGATGTGCTCAAGCGCATCGCCGCGCAGGTGGAGTAGGGCGGCTTCACGCGACCGGCGTCACGCCGAACTTCGCCAGCACCTCGGGCGGCACGGGGTGCGACTTCAGCCGGCCGTCGGCGTCGCGCACCGTCCAGACGCGTTTCTCCGAGCATTCGCAGCACAATTCGCCCTTGAGGCTGAGCTTGTGCGTCACGTCGAAGCTGGAGCGGCCGAAGCTGATCGTGCTCTCGACCGTCACGTCGTCGCCGAAACGGGTCGGCTTGATAAAGCGCGCCTGCGTGCGCACCAGCGGCCAGCCGGCGAAGGCAAGGCGCTTGAACATCTCGAATTTGGTAAAGCCGAGCTTCGCCTCGAACAGGAGGGCAGTGGAGCCGTCGAAGATCTCGAAGTACCGCGGATAGAAGATGATCCCGGCGGGGTCGCAGTCACCCCATTCGATGCGCACGGTGCGGGTGTTGGACAGGCTCATGATTCCGCTCTTAGCCGTCTTCCTGCCGCCGCGCCAGCCAGACCGAATGGCCGCCGCAGTCCGGGTCTTCCATCCGCTCGGCAATGACGGCGAAGCCATGCGCAGCGAGCAACGTCCGGTACGCCTCGGGCGCGAGGCTCGCATGATAGAGCGGGTCGCCGCGCAACTGGCCGATCGCCTCGCCGTGCCGCGGCCCGCTGGTGAACATCAGCGGCGCTCCTGGCCTCGTGTGTGCACCGAAGACGGGGAACATGGCGCGCTGATCCGCGTGATCGAGATGGAAGAAGCTGTCCCACGCCATTACCGCATCGAATTTGCGGCCGAGCGCGAGCGTCCGCATGTCGGCGATGATCCAGTCACGCTCGGAGAAATTGGCGCGGGCAAACGAGATCATGGTCGGGGAGGAATCGACGCCGCAGACATTAAATCCCCGCGCGAGTAGATACGCTGCCATCGGCTTTCCCGGGCCGCAGCCGAGATCGAGGATCGTGCCACCCGGAGCGATGAGCGCGCAGAACCGGTCAAGCCAACTCTTCTCGATGAAGACCTTTTCACGGCTGCGATCGCCGACCCATTCGCGGGCGCGACGCTCGTACAGGCTGACGATGTTCTCGGAGGGCGAGGCCATCGCGGCTCAGCGCGGCGCCATGCGCAGCGCACCGTCGATACGGATGACTTCGCCGTTCAGATAGCCATTGTGGATGCAGTGCAGGACGAGCGCGGCGAATTCGCGCGGTTCGCCGAGCCGCTTCGGGAAGGGCACCGAAGCGCCGAGCGAATCCTGGGCTTCCTGCGGCAGACCCTTGAGCATCGGCGTGGCGAAGATGCCCGGCGCGATGGCGAGCACGCGGATTCCGAACTGCGCGAATTCGCGCGCTGCCGGCAGCGTCAGCGCCGCGACGCCACCCTTCGACGAGGAATAGGCAGCCTGGCCGATCTGGCCCTCGAACGCGGCGACCGATGCGGTCGAGACGATGACGCCGCGGTCGCCGCCCGGCAGCGGCTCGAGCGTCTGCGCGCCGGCGGCGACGAGCCGCATCATGTTGAAGGTGCCGATCAGATTGATGCGGATGACGCGCTCGAAATCGGCGAGCGGCATCGGTCCATCCTTGCCGACGATGCGCTTGGCAGGGCCGACGCCGGCGCAATTGACGAGGATGCGTGCGGGGCCGTGGGCTTCGGCGGCTTTGTTCACCGCGGCCTCGCCGGACGTCGCATCGGCGACGTCGCAGGCGATCGCGACGCCCTTGATGTCGGCCGCCATCTCCGCAGCCGCTTTCTCGTTGATGTCGAGAACCGCCACGCGCGCGCCCGCAGCAGCAAGCGCCCGCGCCGTCGCGGCGCCGAGTCCCGAGCCGCCGCCGGTGACGATGGCTGCCTGTCCCTTGATTTCCATAATCGGTGCCCTCCGTGGCCCACCATTCCGTTCATTCCCGCGCAAGCGGGAATCCAGTTCTGATCAGCCGAACTGGGCCCCCGCTTTCGCGGGGACGAACGGTCAAACTATCGATTACGCCTTCGCGTCCGGGTTCTCGATCAGCATGGCGATGCCCTGCCCGCCGCCGATGCAGGCCGAGGAAATACCATAGCGCAGGTTCGCGCGCTTCAGCTCGCGCGCCAGCGTCAGCGTCAGGCGGATGCCGGTGGCGCCAAGCGGATGGCCGATGGCAATGGCGCCGCCATTGACGTTGAGCTTGTCCTCGTCGAGGTCGAGCGCGCGGGCGCAAGCCATCACCTGCGCGCCGAACGCCTCGTTGATCTCGATGCGGCCGACCTGATCGAGCCGCACGCCGGCCCGCTCGCACACCGCCTTGATCGCCGGCACCGGCCCGATGCCCATGATCTCCGGGGGCACGCCGACCGCCGCGCTGGCGACAATGCGCGCCAGCGGTGCCGTGCCAAGCTTCGTTGCATAATCCTTGTTGCCGACGAGGATCGCCGCCGCGCCATCGACAATGGCCGAGGAGTTGCCCCCGGTTTGGACACCGCCGAAGGCCGGCCGGATCTTCGCAAGTTGTTCGAGCGTCGAAGTCCGAACGTGCGTGTCGGCGGCGACGCTGTCCTTGATGCGGATACCACGCGTCTTCATGCCGTCGATCTCGAACTGCTCGGTCGCGACCGGAGTGATCTCTCCAGCGAGGAAGCCGCTTGCCTGCGCCTTCACTGCGCGGTCGAACGAACGCGCGGCGAACGCGTCCACTTCGGCGCGGGTGATCTGATATTGCTTGGCGAGATTCTCGGCGGTGTCGCCCATGGTGCAGCCGCAGCCCGGATCGAGCAGCGCTTCCCACAGGAAGTCCTTGAACTCGACCTGACCCATGCGGAAGCCGCCGCGATGGGTGTATGCGGCGATCGGGTTGCGGCTCATGCTTTCGGTGCCGACGCACAGCGCGAGCTCGGCGCGGCCGAGCGATGTCGCGTCGGAAGCCTGTGCCAGCACCTCGATGCCGGTGCCGCAAACACGCTGCACCATGTGCGCCGGTGTCTCCTGCGGCACACCGGCATAAAGGCCGATGTGGCGCGGCAGCATGTAGGCGTCGAACGAGGCCTGCGCCATGTTGCCGGTGATCGTCGTGCCGACGTCGGCCGGCTTGGCGCCGGTCTTCCTGAAGGCTTCACGCGCCGCCTTGATGCCGAGGTCGATCGGCGAGACCTGCGCCAGCGGTCCATTGTAGTCGACGAAGGGCGTACGCACGCCGTCGATCAGCCAGGCGTCGGAATAGGTCGCACTGATACCGGTCTTTGTGCTCACGGGTCAGTCCTCGCTCTTGATCACGCGCGGCGATTCCATATCCGCGTACAATTCCTCGACCAGCGCGGCGCGGTTGCTGAGCACGGCGCGCTGGTTGATCGAGCCCTTATCGGTCATCTCGCCTCTGTCCATCGACGGCGGCTCGGTGCAGAGCATGATGCGGGCGATGCGGTTGGATGAACCGGTGCTCGCACGCGCCATCTTCGTGAGCAGCGCGGCGAAATGCTGCCGCACCTCGAAGCGTTCGATGATCTCGGCCGCCGGGGCGTCGGCGGGCTTGTGCGGCCCGAGCCTGCGGCAGGCCTCGACGTCGGGGAAAACGAGAGCGGTGATGTCGTCGCGGTCGCGGCCGGCGAAGACGACGTCGCGCACGTAAGGCGCACAGGCGTCGATGAACTGCGCGCGCAGGGGCCCGACGCTGACCCAGGTGCCGGTCGAGAGCTTGAAGTCTTCGGCGATGCGTCCGTCGAACAGGAGGCCCTGCTTCGGGTCGTTCGGGTCGGCGAATTTGAACGTGTCGCCGAGCCGATAGAAGCCTTCTTCGTCGAAGGCCTGCGCCGTGTATTCGGGCTGCCGCCAGTATCCCGGCGTGATGTTCGGACCGCGCACGCGCGCCTCGAGCTTGCCCTCGAACGGCACGAGCTTGAGCTCCATGCCGGCGGCGGGCAGGCCCATGTTCGCGGCATTCTCGGTTGCCCAGGTGCGCGCCAGCGCGCAGGGCGCGGTCTCGGTCGAGCCGAAGCCGGTGAGGAAAAGGATGCGCTCGCCGCAGGTCTCGACCGCGAGCTTCTGGATCTCATCGAACACGTGCTGCGCGATGCCGGCGCCGGCGAACCACAGTACCTTCAGGCGGCTGAAGAATGTGCGGCGCAGTTCGGCATCGGCTTTCAAATGCGGCAGCAGCGCCTCGTAGCCCTTCGGCACCGTGAAGTACCAGGTCGGGGCGATCTCGCGCAGATTGCGCACGGTCTCCTCGATGGCGCCGGGCATCGGCTTGCCGTCGTCGATGTAGAACGTGCCGCCATTATAGAGCACGAGGCCGACGTCGTGATTGCCGCCGGCCGTGTGGTGCCACGGCGCCCAGTCGACGATGACCGGCGGCTCGTCCTCGAAATAGGCGAGGCCTTGGCGCAGCATCACCTGGTTCGCGCACCACATGCGCTGCGTGTTGATCACGCACTTCGGCGTGCCGGTGGAGCCGGAGGTGAACAGGAACTTGGCGATGGTGTCGGGCCCGACCGCGACGTGCGCGGCGTCGACGGCCGGCTCGTCCTGCGCGCGCAGATCGGCAAACAAGGTTGCTCGCCGGCCGGCGGGCGGATTGGCGCCGACGACGATCTCGATATCCTTGGGCACGACGGCGTCGATGGCGCGGCCGAAGGCCATGCCGTCCGATGCGAAGACGAGGCCCGGCGTGATGAGCTCGATGATCGCGCGCAGCCGCGCGAAATCGCCAGAGACGAGCGAATAGGCCGGCGAGATCGGCGCGTGCGGCACGCCGACATAGAGCGCGCCTAGTTCGAGCAGAGCGTGGTCGATGCTGTGGCCGGAGAGGATGGCGATCGGCCGTTCCGCCGAGAGCTCGCGCGCGATCAGCGCGGCGCCGACGGCGCGCGCCTGTTCGCGCGCCTGCGCGTAGGTCACCGTACGCCAGCCGCCCCTTGCATCGCGCTCGGCCATGAAGACACGGTCGGGCGCAGCCTTGGCCCAGTGGTCGAGCCGTTCGGTCAGCTTTGCAGGGTAGGGCCCGAGCGGTTCCTTCGAACGCAGGATCATCGTGCTGTCGGCGCGGCGCTCGACATTCACGTCCTGCGGCCCGAGCCGCACGGCGCGGGTCGGCGCGTCGGCAAGCTTGCGTGCGGCTTTGCTCATGGCGCCTTCAACGTGATGGCCGCGGCGGGCGGCGGCGCGGTGTAGAGCGCTTCCACGAGCGCGGCACGGTTCTTCAGGACGGCGCGCTGGTTGATCGAGCCCTTGTCGGTCGCCTCGCCTTTGTCCATCGACGGCGGCTCGGCCATCAGCACGAGCCGCATGACGCGCATCGACGAGCCGGTGCTGGCTTTCGCCAGGCTCGCGAGCCGGTCGGCGAACAGCGCGCGCACAAGGGCATCGTCCAGCACGCTCTGGTCGCTCGCATCCGCCGCCGCGCTCGTGAGCTTGCGGCAGGCGGCGATGTCCGGGAACACCAGCGCCGATATGTCGTCCCGGTCCGGCCCGGCGAGGACGACGTCGCGCACATAGGGCGCGAAGTGATCGATGAAGCGGCCGCGCAACGGCCCGACGCTGACCCACGTGCCGGTCGACAACTTGAAGTCCTCGGCGATGCGGCCGTCGAACAGCAGGCCCTTCGCCGGATCGTTCGGATCGACGAATTTCACGGCGTCGCCGATCCTGTAGAATCCTTCCTCGTCGAAGGCCTCGCGCGTCAGCTTGTCCTCGCGCCAGTAGCCGGGCGTGATGTGCGGCCCGCGCAAGCGGGCCTCGAGCTTGCCGTCGCTCGGCACGAGTTTCAATTCGACGCCGCGGCAGGGGAGACCGATATTACCAGGCCTGTCGAAGTCCCAGGCGCAGGCGAGCGCCGCGGGCGCCGTCTCGGTCGAGCCGAGCGACGTGACGAAGATGACGCGCTCACCGATCGTCTCGACCGCGAGCTCGTTCATCTCGGTCCACGTCGTCATGCTGAGCCCCGCGCCGGCGTAGAACAGCATGTTGAGTCTGCTGAAGAAGCTCTTGCGCAAGGCCTCATCGGCGCGGAAGTGCGGCACCAGCGCCTCATAGCCCTTCGGCACGTTGAAATAGATGGTCGGCGCAACGTCGCCCAGGTTGCGCACCGTCTTTGGTACGCCGGCCGGCGTCGGATTGCCGTCGTCGATGTAGAGCGTGCCGCCGTTCGTCAGCACCATGTTGAAGTTGTGGTTGCCGCCGAACGTGTGGCTCCACGGCAGCCAGTCGAGAACGACCGGCGGCTCGTCCGTCAGAAAGGCAAGCCCAGATGCAAGCATCGCCTGGTTCGAGCAGAGCATGCGATGCGTGTTGATCACGCCCTTCGGATGTCCGGTCGATCCCGAGGTGAAGAGGAATTTGACGATCGTGTCCGACGTGACTTTTGCGTACGCTTCGGCGACGCCGCTTGCGTCCTCGTCGCCGATCAGGTCGGCGAACAATGTCGTCGGCCGGTCGCCGAGCGGATTGCGCGTGACCACGAGCTCGATGTCGTCCGGCACCGCTGCATAGATGGCGCGCGCGAACGGCATGCCGTCATTGGCGAAGACGAGGCCAGGCGTCAGCAGGCCGAGGATCGCTTTCAATTTGCCGAAGTCGCTCGACAGCAGCGAATAGGCCGGCGAGATCGGCGCGAACGGGATGCCGACCAGCGTCGCGCCGAGGCCGAGCAGCGCCTGCTCGATGTCGTTGCCGGACAGGACGGCGACCGGCCGTTCCGGCGACAGGCCGCGGCGCAGGAGCGCCGCGCCGATGCGCCGCACCGTCTCGTACACCTGCGCATAGGTGAGCTTGCGCCATACGCCGTCGCCGCCCCGCTGTGCCAGAAAGACGCGGTCGGGGGCTGTGCTCGCCCATTTGCGCAGCGGCTCGATGAGGTTGGCGTCAAAGGGCGGCAGCGGCTCCTGCGCCCGAACCATCAGGCCGCCATCGGCGCGGCGTTCGAGCACCGGCGTCGGCGGTGAGAGCCGCACCTGGCGCAACGGCGCCGTTTCGGGCGTCCGGAGGGGGCTAGGCATTTCGTCCCTGGCAGCAGTTTATTGTTGTCCTGGACAACGATACCCCGCGCGAAGCCTGCGCCTCAAGAGCGCGTCACCTTTGGCGCGCGCTTCTCGAGAAAGTCCTTGAGCCGGCCTTTCGCCTCGGGATCGGCCTGGGCGATCGAGGCGATCAACGCTTCCATGGCGAATCCCGAGCCGGGGGCCATTTCGGCGATCCGCGGCAGCGCATGCATGATCGCGAAATTGGTCAGCTCGGTGTTTCCGGCGATGCGTTGCGCCAGCTCCAGGCCCTTGGCGAGCCCCTTGCCGGGTTCGACGAGGTACGTGGTCAGCCCCATGGCCAAGCCTTCCTCGGCGGAATAGGTGCGGCCGGTGAGCATCATGTCCATCATGCGGGCGACGCCGATGAGCCGCGGCAGCCGCACCGATCCGCCGCCGCCGACATAAATGCCGCGGCTGCCCTCGGGCAGCGCGTAATAGGCCGAGCTTTCGGCGACACGCACATGCGCCGCCGCAGCGAGTTCGAGCCCGCCGCCGACCACTGCACCGTGCAGGACGGCGACGACGGGAACGCGGCCATACTGGATCTTCTCGAAGGCGCGGTGCCAGCTTGCCGAATGGGCGATGCCCTGGCGGATATCGCGTTCCTTCAGCTCGGACAGGTCGAGCCCGGCCGAGAAATGCTCACCCTCGCCGCACAGCACGACCGCGCCGGTCGCTTCCGGCAGGTTGGAAAAGAAGGCGTCGATGCCGGCCACGAGTTCGTCGTCGAGCGCGTTGCGCTTCTGCGCGCGGTTGAGCCGCAGGATGGCGACCGGCCCCTGCTGCTCGGAGGCAAGGGATTCGGGCAGGGACACTGCAAGGCGATCGGACGCCATCATTCCACCTCGTAGACATCGAGCCGCACGGCGCGCGCCAGCCTCTGTCCGCGCGCCACGGCGATAATGCGGTTCATCCAGTCGAGCCCTTTATCGCCGGTCTCGAAACGCATAACGGTGCGGAAATAATAGAGCGCCGGATCGACATTGTCGCCCCGCGCCAGTTTTTCGATTACCTCGGGCGGGCCGTGCCGCAATCCGACGCTATCGACCAGCACGCGGGCGCCCTGATCGCTTTCGATCGTGTAGCGGGCCTGGATGTCGGCGGCGCCGTCGGCGCGGATGATCTGCCAGTCGGCGCCGCCCGGCAGGACGTGGCCGTTGAACTTGTGCCCACGCACGGTTCCGCCCCGGATGCCGATGATCCGCCGCTCGCCCATCGGCGTCCGGCCGAGGCTCATGATCGCGTCGAGTTCTGCTTCAATGGAAAAGATCGGTTGTGCGCTGAGCATGCCAGACCAGATCGTTGGGGTGCCAACGGCCATTTGACCCGTTTCGTGGCGAGCCGTAAATACGGACCCGAAAATCGGGACCTATCCGCAATGGCGCAAATCACGACGCTTTCCGCCGCCGTCAAGGCCGCCGTCCACGACGGCGACGTTGTCGCGCTGGAAGGCTTCACCCACCTCATTCCGCACGCCGCCGGCCACGAGATCATCCGTCAGGGCCGCAAGCACCTGACGCTCATCCGTATGACGCCGGACCTGATCTACGATCAGATGATCGGCATGGGCTGCGTCGACAAGCTGATCTTCTCCTGGGGCGGCAATCCCGGCGTCGGCTCGCTGCATCGCTTCCGCGAGGCGATCGAGCAGGGCTGGCCGAACAAGATCGAGATCGAGGAGCACTCGCACGCGGCGATGGCGAACGCCTATGAAGCGGGTGCCGCGGGCCTGCCCTTGGCCGTTTTCCGCGGCTACATCGGCACCGACCTGCCGAAGGTGAATCCCAGGATCAAGTCGATCGAATGCCCGTTCACCGGCGAGAAGCTCGCCGCCATCCCGTCGCATCGGCCGGACGTCGCCGTGATCCACGCGCAGCGGGCCGACCGCAAGGGCAACGTCATGATCGAAGGCGTTCTCGGCGTGCAAAAGGAAGCGGTGCTCGCGTCCAAGCGGCAGGTGGTGACGGTCGAGGAGATCGTCGACGAATTGCCGGAGCGCAGCCTCAACGCCGTGGTGCTGCCGCACTGGACGGTCAGTCATGTGGTCGAGGTGCCGGGCGGCGCATTCCCGTCCTATGCGCAAGGCTACTATCCGCGCAATAACGGCTTCTACAAGCAGTGGGACGATATCGCGCGCGAGCGCGACACGTTCCACAAATGGATGAAGGAAAACGTGCTCGACAAAGGCCCCGAGGCCTTCGCGCAATATGCGCGCAAGCGCGCGAAGTGAGGATCATCATGGCCGATTACAAGCCCAACGAGATGATGACCATTGCCGCGGCGCGCGCGCTGAAGAACGACGACGTCTGCTTCGTCGGCATTGGCCAGCCCTCGGCCGCCTGCAATCTGGCGCGGCTGACGCATGCGCCCGACATCACGCTCATCTACGAGTCGGGCACACTCGCCACCAAGCCGAACGTGTTGCCTTTGTCGATCGGCGACGGTGAATTGTGCGAGACGGCGCTGACGACCGTCTCGGTGCCGGAGATGTTCCGTTACTGGCTGCAGGGCGGCCGCATCAAGGTCGGCTTCCTCGGCGGCGCGCAGATCGACAAATACGCCAATCTCAACACGACGGTGGTCGGCCCCTACGACAAGCCGAAGGTGCGCCTGCCCGGCGGCGGCGGCGCGCCGGAGATCGCCACGTCCTGCGGCGAGATTTTCATCATCATGGCGCAGGGCAAGCGCGGCTTCGTCGACAAGCTCGACTTCTTCACCTCCATCGGTCATGTCACCGGCGGCGACAGCCGGCAGAAGCTGGGCGTCAAGACCAAGGGGCCGACGCGGCTGATCACCGACCTTGCGCTGTTCGAGCCCGACCCCGAGACGAAGGAGATGATCGTCACGGCCATGCATCCGGGCGTGACGCGCGATCAGATCAAGGAGAACACGGGCTGGCAGGTGCGCTTCGCGGCCAAGGTCGCCGAGACCGCGCCGCCGACCAGCCAGGAGCTCGAAGTGCTGCGCGACATCCAGGCGCGCACGGCGCGCGCCCACGCGGCGGCGTAGAAGGATCGAGTATCATGCGCGACGTTTTCATCTGTGACGCGGTGCGGACTCCGATCGGTCGCTATGCCGGCGCGCTCGCAAAGGTGCGCACCGACGATCTCGCGGCCGTGCCGCTCAAGGCGCTGATGGCGCGCAATCCGAAGGCGGACTGGTCGAAGCTCGACGAGGTCTATTTCGGCTGCGCCAACCAGGCCGGCGAGGACAACCGTAACGTCGCGCGTATGGCTCTGCTGCTGGCGGGCCTGCCAGAGAATGTTCCCGGGGCGACGCTCAATCGCCTCTGCGCTTCCGGCCTCGAGGCGGTCGGTACCGCGGCGCGCGCGATCCGCGCCGGCGAGATGGCGTTCGCCATCGCTGGCGGCGTCGAGTCGATGACGCGCGCGCCCTTCGTGCAGGGCAAGGCGACGGAAGCCTTCTCGCGCACGGCCGAGATCTTCGACACCACCATCGGCTGGCGCTTCATCAATCCGCTGATGAAGAAGCAGTACGGCGTCGATTCGATGCCGGAGACCGGCGAGAACGTCGCCGAGCAGTTTCAGGTGACGCGCGCCGATCAGGATGCCTTCGCGCTGCGCTCGCAGCAGAAGGCCGGCAAGGCCATCGCCGCCGGTTTCTTCAAGGGCGAAATCGTTCCGGTCGAGGTCGTCGGTCGCAAGGGCGATGTCGTGAAGATCGACGCCGACGAGCATCCGCGTCCCGACACGACGCTCGAGCAGCTCGCCAGGCTCAAGACGCCGTTCCGTAATCCCGGCACGGTGACGGCGGGCAACGCCTCCGGCGTCAATGACGGTGCAGCGGCGCTCATCATTGCCTCGGAAGCTGCGGCGAAGGCGCACGGCCTGACGCCGCGCGCGCGCATCCTCGGCATGGCGTCCGCGGCGGTGCCGCCGCGCATCATGGGTATCGGACCGGTGCCGTCGACCGAGAAGCTGATGGCGCGCCTCGGGCACAAAATCGGCGATTACGATGTGATCGAGATCAATGAGGCCTTCGCCTCGCAGTCGCTAGCGTGCTTGCGCCAGCTCGGCCTTCCCGACGATGCCGAGCACGTCAATCCGCACGGCGGCGCGATCGCGCTCGGCCATCCGCTCGGCATGTCGGGTGCGCGGCTCGCGCTCACCGCGGCGCGTGCGCTCGAGACGCGCGGCGGCAAGCTCGGCCTCGCCACGATGTGCGTCGGCGTCGGCCAGGGCGTGTCGCTCGCCATCGAGCGAGTCTGAAACGAACAAGATCGATGACCTGAGGGGACCTTATGTCGCTTGTCTATCCGACCAAGAGCTTGGAGAACTTCCCCAAGCATCTCACGCCCGGCTATCGCAGCACGGTCAAGCGCTCGCCGTCGAAGCCGCTGATCGTCATCCCGCACACGCTGTCCGAGCTGACCGGCCCGGTCTACGGCCACGACGCGGTGCAGGAGGGCGACAACGACCTTACCAAGCAGTGCACCGGCGAGCCGCTCGGTGAACGCATCATCGTGCACGGGCAGGTCCTCGATGAGGACCGGCGCCCCGTGCCGGACGCGCTGGTCGAGCTCTGGCAGGCGAACGCCTGCGGCCGCTACGTGCATCTCGTCGATCAGCATCCGGCGCCGCTCGATCCGAACTTCACCGGCGCGGGCCGCACAATCAGCGACAAGAACGGCTACTACAAGTTCATCACCATCAAGCCGGGCGCCTATCCGTGGGGCAACCACCACAATGCGTGGCGGCCGAACCACATCCACTTCTCGGTTTTCGGCCATTCCTTCGTGTCGCGCCTCGTCACCCAGATGTACTTCCCGGGCGACTACCTGTTCCCGTTCGATCCGATTTTTAATTCGGTGACGGACGAGAAGGCGCGCATGCGCATGGTCTCGACCTTCGACCTGGAAGCCACCATTCCCGACTGGGCGCTCGCCTTCCGCTTCGACATCGTGCTCCGCGGCCGCGAAGCGACGCCCCTCGACAACGACGAGCACTAAGACATGTCCGAGATCACGCCATCGCAGACCGTCGGCCCGTTCTTCGCCTACGGCCTCACGCCGAAGGGCCGCGCCAAGTGGGACCCGAACGGCACCTATAGCTGGAAGGAAACCGTCGGCGACAACCTCATCACGCCGGATGCGACCGGACAGAGGATCCGCATCCAGGGTCAGGTGACCGACGGCGACGGCGCGCCCATCAACGACTGCATGCTGGAAATCTGGCAGGCCGACTCGCAAGGCCGCTATGCCAGCCCCCAGGATAATCGCGGGCGCCCGAACACGCAGTTCAAGGGTTTCGGCCGCTCCGCGACCGACAAGGACGGCGTCTTCAACTTCGACACCGTCAAGCCGGGATCGGTGCCGGGCCCCGGCGGCAAGCCGCAGGCGCCGCACATCATCGTCTGCATTTATTCGCGCGGCATGCTGCGGCAGGTCTATACGCGGCTGTACTTCGCAGACGAGGCGGCGAACGCGTCGGATCCCATCCTCGCGCTCGTCCCCGAGGACCGGCGCGGCACGCTGATTGCCCACAAGACGGGCGTTCATGACGGCGTGACAGGTTACCGGTTCGACATCCGCGTCCAGGGCGGCCACGAAACGGTTTTCTTCGAGATCTGAGCGAAAAAAGCGCGGGGCGGGAGAGGGCGGCGCTGCCCACTCCCGCTCTTCTTTTTGTCTTCGGTAGTGGGCAATTGCCCAAGGCATGCCGCCCTCGCAGGCGAGGCCACCACACCCTTTGTCCAAGAAAGGTGGCCTGTTTGCTCGGCAGAGGGCGACCCGATCTGCCCACCCACTCTGCCCAACTTCCCACATTCACTTTTGTGGTTGACCCAAGTCGGGACCTTTGGTTCGCTTGAGGCCAAGAACACGGCCGCAAACGGCCGATCAGGAAACGCTGCGTCCCAAGAGGCCGCTCATGAACGAGCAGATACTTCAGGAGATCAGCGACTTCTGCCGTACGCAGGGGCTCGCCGAATCGACCTTCGGCCGTCGCGCCGTCAATGACGGCAAACTCGCCAGCCGCCTGCGCAACGGCGGGCGCATCACCACCGACACGCTCGATCGCATTCGCGCCTTCATGGCGCAGGGCCGCGACGATCCGCCTGCGCGCCGCCGCATCCTGTTCGACGCCGGCGCGACCGCGCCCGCCGCCACACCCACCCCATTCCCGACAGCGCAGTTGCCGATGGTCAAGCCGCCTGCCCCTCCCGTTGCCTCCGGTCAGGCGAGTGACGACCCGCAGCGCAACTTCCGCTTCTTCGACAATCGGCAGAAATATCTCCTGTTCGTGAACACGTGCAGCGAGAAGTGGGAAGTCGCGAACCGCGTCAGCCTCGAACTCGCCAACATCCATCCGCGACCGCCGGCCGTGCGCCTGTTCGACGCCGGTGTCGGCGACGGCACCGTGCTCGCTCGCGTGATGCGCGCGATGCACGATCGCTATCCGACCATGCCGTTCTATGTGGTCGGCAAGGAGATTAGCCTCGAAGACGTGCGCCTGACGCTGCAGAAGCTGCCCGACCGCTTCGTCGAACATCCTTCGAGCGTCGTCGTGCTGACCAACCTCGCCTATGCCGAGGCGCCGTGGCTGTCGGTGAAGTCGCTGTCCGCCGCCACCAGCCTCGTGTGGAAGGAAGTAGCGATGGACGGCACCAGCGCGCATTCCTTTGAGCAGCAGATCACGGCGCTCGAGCCCTTCCTGGCCGAGAGCTGGAAGGCGCGCGTCTCGTCGAAGAGCGGCAACCCGGTCTATGAGCGCCCGGTCGTCCTGGTGCTCTATCGCAACGACCACAAGTTCTTGCTCGACCAGATCATCCCGAAGCCGGGCGGCACCGTCGCCGACTACGATCTCGTCATCGCCTCGCAGCCGTTCCGCGCCCGCGCCTCGCTCGAGTTCAAGTCCAAGCGCGTGCTCGCGCCCCTCGCGCGTGCACTCGGGCCCGGCGGCCGCATGATCGCTATCCATTCGCACGGCAACGATCCCGGCATGGAGATCATCCGCAGGGTCTGGCCGGAGGACAATCCCTTTGTGCACAACCGCCACGACCTCCTCAAGGCGGTGAAACAGGAACTGGGCGCAGCCGGACGCGATCTCAATTTCAACGCCTATTCCGACCAGCGCTCGCTGTTCCGCTACGACATGCACACGCTGCCATCGGAGATTTCCTCATCGATCGGCACCTCGACGCTCCTCGCTGCCTGGAACGCCGCGGTCTACGTGGCGCAGGTCGAGGACGACCGGCTCGCCGACGTCAATGCCGACCGGCGCTACGTCGATGCCACGCGCGACGTGCTGCAAGAGCACGGCGGGCTGTGGTTCTACGACGAATCGTTCGTCATCTCGCGCCGACGCGAGTGAATGGAATGGCCAGGAATGCCGCGATCGCGCGGATGCATCACGCGCAGCGACAGGAATATGCGCGCTTGACGACCGATCCGACCCCGAAGCCGACGACCGTCGCCCGGCGCTTCTCGATCGAGGCGACGCGGCCCAAGCCGGAAGAGATCGAGGCGGTCGCCGCGCGCGTGCCAACGGGGACGGAGATCTATCTGACCGCGGTGCCGACGCAGACGCAGGACGAACTTGTCACGGCCGCGCGCAATGTGCGCCGCGCCGGGCTCGAGCCGGTCGTCCACGTCGCCGCGCGCCGGCTGGATACCATTCAGGCGCTCGGTGGTTTGCTGGCGCGGCTCACCGGCGAGGCGGACTTGCGCCGGCTGCTGGTGATCGGCGGCGACGTCGATCCGGTCGGCCCCTTCGCCGACGCGCTCGCCGTCATCCTGAAGGGCAAGCTGCGCGAGGCCGGCATCGAACGCATCGGCATCGGCGCCTACCCGGAAGGCCATCCGCACATTTCTCCCGAGCGGCTCGAGGCCGCGCTGGACGAGAAGATCGCCGCCGCGGCGGCGCAGGGCCTGGACGTCTACCTCGCCAGCCAGTTTTCGTTCTCCCCCGAGCGCATCGTCGCCTGGCTCAAACAGCTGCGCGCCTGCGGCATCGACCGGCCGGTGAGCGTCGGCATGGTCGGGCCGACCAGCGTGACCGCACTCATCCGCTTCGCCAAGCGCTGCGGCGTGTCTACTTCGCTGCGCGGGCTCATGTCGGGCGCGGCGACGGCGCTGATCGGTAATGTCGGTCCCGACCGCCTCATCGAGGCGCTCGACGTGGCGCAAGGCCCGATCGGCGACGTGCATCCGCACTATTTCACGTTCGGCAATCTCATCGCGACGGCCGACTATGCGAGCGCGATGGCGCGGAAGAACGCCACGGCGGCCATCGCCTGAACCCTTGAAATGCGGCCGTGAGTGAAAGCGCCTACAGCCTGGCGGTGATCGTGCAACGCACGCCGGCAGGATCGTAGGCGAGTTTCGTCGCTCCGCCGAGGTCGCGAACCAGGAAATCTTCCAGGAGCCTGCTGCCGAAGCCCTTCCTGACCGGCGCCACGACCGCCGGGCCCTCGCTTTCCTGCCAAACGAGGTGCAGCAGATCGTCCTGAACACGCCACTGCACCGTAACGCGGCCTTCGGTGCGTGATAGCGCGCCGTATTTCGTCGCGTTGGTGGCGAGCTCGTGCAGCGCCATCGATAGGGCCAGCGCGTGCTTGGGCGGGAGTTCGACGGCGCGCCCGGACAGGTCGACCTGCGCCGGGGGAAACGCCTCCAAGGTGCGCGTCACGACGTCCACCAGGCTCGCGCCGGTCCACGCGCGGGACGTGAGCAGGTCATGGGCCTGCGCCATCGACCGGATGCGGCGGTCCAACGCTTCTCTCGCAGTCGGCAGATCGCGCGCGGTCTGCAAGGTTTGCCACGCGATCGCCTGGACCGTCGCCAATGTATTCTTGACGCGGTGATTCAATTCATTGAGCAGCAGCCGCTGCAGCTCCTCGGCCTGCTTGCGCTCGGTGAGGTCCCGACTTGCGCCGGCGATCGCCACCGGTTTGCGGTCCGCGCCATCGCCTTCGAACTCGACGAGCCCCCATGCGCTCAGCCAGCGCCAGCTGCCGTCGAGCTGCTTCACCCGGTATTCCACGTCGTAACGGCCGTCGCCTTGCGGATCGAGCGCCTGTTCGACCCGCGACCACATCAGATCCATGTCGTCGGGGTGGAATTTGGCTTTGACGCCCGCTTCATCGTGCAGGAAGCGTTCCTCGGTCAGGCCGTACAGGCGTTGGGCGTTCTCGTCATAGACGCAGATGTTGTCGGCCAGCGTGTAGCGCCACGTCCCCATCTGCGACGCGACCATCGCCAGGTCGAAGGTGCGCTGCTGTCCTTCCAGTGTCCGGCGCAATTCATGCTCTTGCGTCACATCCTGGAAACAGTTCGCTGCGCCGACAAGCGTGCCGTCGGCCTCACGCAGCGGCTCGATGTCCACCCGCGCGATCCAGCGTTTGCCGTCGGGATTGTGAACGATGGCTTCGACGCCCTTGAAACTTTCCCCGTAGAGCACCGCGCGCGCCATCGGCGTCGCATCGGGCGGAATATTCCTGCGATCGAGGCTTTCGAGCCTGAACGTGCCGCAGAAACGCTCCGTCGTGTCGCGCAGGCGCGGCGCGCGCCCCCACAGCTCGACGGCCTTGCGGTTGACGCGGACGATCTGGCCGCTCGCATCGCAGACGTAGAATCCGATCGGCAGTGCATCGAGCACGTCCTGCGCCACGCCGGCGATGGTCGCGATGAGCGACGACGGCGAGGGGGTGGGCTGTGCTTCGCGGATGTCGTTTCGTAGCGTCCCGGCGCTGCGCCGGACGGGGATGACCATGTCATGGTTCGACATGACGTCCAGATCGGCATTGTCCCCGATCTGGTCCACGCAGTAACTGCACATGCAGATCATCGGCCGGCCGCGCGTGAATGCATGCACCAGCCGTTCATATTCGACGAAGTCCGCCCACTGCTCCTTCGCGACCCACGCGCAGTTGCCGCTTGTCCGCAAGCCCGCGTATCCGTCGGTCAGCGCGTCCTCGCCGCGCTCCAGGAGCCTGTCGATCAGGTCCTGAGGTCTGGGCATGGTGCCGCTCGCATACCACGCGTCGCCGTTTGCGATCTCGATCTGCTTGTCGCGCTCGCGCTTGTCGAGATCGGGCACGGCGACGCGCAGCGCCGCACGTGCATCATCGGCGTTGAAGGCCTTGCCTGTCAGCCAGAAGCAGCGTTCGTTGTTATCGAGCCCGGCCTTGAAGAACGGCACCATCACATCGCGCAATTCGTCGCCGCTGGCGAAAATGTGCGCGAGATGGCCCCCCCACGCGAGATGCGGCACCGCTCGCAAGCCGGATGGTGTCCACTGCTGCATTCGCGTTTCGCGCCCGCTCGAGTGTTCCGGATGCATTGAGATTTAACGCGAATGCTAGCGGCTTTCCTGCGGTTCTGGAAGAACGATAGGCGTTGATAATCGCCGCAGGTCTGCAGCGGTGCGCGTGGAACACCGACAACTTGGTACTTGCGGCGAGAAATGTCAGACGCATGACAAACATCGATGTGTCATTTTACTCATTCGACGGCGGAGTGCCGGTACCGCGATCGCATAAAACCGAACGGCACGGCGCACTTTCGTACGCCGTGCCGCATGTTGGCCGGATAGATCGAGCGGGCGCCTATTCCGCCGCCTGATGGCGCCACTTGCCTTCGTAGCCCTCGCGCACGACCGCCGAGTAGGGAGCCGGCGAAACGATGACCTTGATCTCGGTCTGCTTGTGCCGCTCGACGGTGGTCTTCTTGGTGCCGCCGTTCTCCTCGCCCCACACCAGCGAGAGCTCGGTGCCAGGCTTGGAGAACTCTTCCTCGACCCAGCCGAGCGACAGCATTTTGCGCTCATTGAACGAATAGCCGGAGAACATGGAGGCGCCGGCCACCTTGCTCCCCTTCATGACCGCGTCATAGGAGGACGAGGCGTAGTTCGACAGCGGCAGGTCGATGAATTTGTAGTTCTCACCGGCGGGCGCGAGCTGCGAGGCCCAGATGCGCTCGACGTCCTTATTCTCCCAGGCGAAGGTCACCTTCTTGCGCTTGTTCTTGCCTTCCATCGCCTTGAGCGCATCGGCGCCGATGAAGTCGTGATCGAACTTGGTGAAGGTGTTGTAGCCGAGCTCGTACGGCGTCGTGTAATAGTCCTCGACCTTCTTCGAGACGAAGCTGCCGCCGATCGAGGCGTTCGCCTCGTAGCTCGTGATCGGCAGCCACTCACGATAGGCCTTGAGCTTGTCGCCGGTGTAGATCGCCGGAACGGGTGAGGGAATCCAGCCGGACTCGAGCGTGTTGGTCGCATAAGCGCGGGCGCCGACGGCGACGATTCCGAAATCCTTCCCGGCCTCCATGACCGCGTTCTTGATCTCGTCGACCTGCTCGTACGGGCCCCACACTTCGAGGCCGGGCGCGCCCGCCATGCCGTGGCGCAGCGCGCGAACCTTGCGGCCGGCAATGGTGATGTGGCCCATCCTGAAGAACTTGATGTCCGGGAAGACCCCGCCGTTCAGCTTCTTGATGACGTCCTGCGCGTTCGGGCCCTGGATCTGATAACGGTAGAAGGCGCGGGTCACCGGCTTGCCCATCGGGCGCGACGGCGAGCGATCGTCATATTTGGTGGTGACGTTGTAGCCGCCGGTCTTGGCGTGGAATTCGATCCAGTTGGCGGCCGGGTTGCGGCCGACGTAGCACATGCTGTTCTCGGCGAGATAGAACAGGATGCCGTCGCCGATGACGTGACCGTAGGGCGTGACCGGCGCGAACTGCTTGGCCTGATCGACCGAGAAATTCTTGAACGAGTTGGTCGCGAGGTGCTGCAAGAGCTTGACCGTGTCCGGACCTTCGACGAACAGGTTCACCATGTGGTGCGACTGGTCGAACAGGACACAGGTCTCGCGCCAGGCGCGCTGCTCGTCACGCCAGTTGGAGAACTCCGGCGCGACGACCGGATAGACGTAAGCGCCGATCTGCGAGTTGCGCATCATCGAGACGATGTCGCCCGCACCCTTGATCTTCTCTTCGAGGTTCTTTGCCATTTCGTCTCACTCCCGCTGACTGTGGTGGCGTTGCTGGATTTCGTGTGTTGGTCCCGCCTGAGCGTCGCTATAGGGCTTCCGTCTCAGCGCGGGCTATTTCGCTCGACTGTATACAGCCGACTGAACGAGCTTCCTCCGTATCGCCCCGATCGCCCGTTTCCGAGCGTCTAGCCTCTGGCGGGGCGCTTCTTTTTTCGATATCGGTATACAGCATGAATTCCAGCTCCCTCAAGGTTTGGGCAGAAAAATAAGGACGCCCATCGTGCCCACCTCGATCGCCGAGAGCGAACGCGCCGCGTCGCAGACCGTCAAAGCGCAGCTTGCGCTGCGCGACCTGATCCTGTCCGGCGAGCTCAAGCCCGGCGACCGCATTTCCGAATTGTCCCTGGTCGACCGTCTCGGCATGTCGCGCACGCCCATCCGCACGGCGCTGGCGCGGCTCGAGGACGAGGGCTTTCTGGAGGCGATCCCGTCCGGCGGCTTTGCCGTCAAGGCATTCTCCGAACGCGATGTGTACGATGCTATCGAACTGCGCGGCACGCTCGAAGGCTTCGCTGCGCGGATCGCGGCCGAGCGCGGCGTGCGCGGCTCGCTGATCAAGGAGATGCGGGATGTCTTGCGGCAGATCGACGACATCGCCGCGCTTCCCGAGCTGACCGTCGACCATTTCTCCGACTATGTCGGCTTGAACGGCCGCTTCCACGCCCTGCTGGTCGAGGCTGCCGAGAGCCCCGTTCTGAAAAGGCAGATCGAACGGACTTTGAACCTGCCTTTCGCCTCGCCAAGCGGCTTTGTCATGGTGCAGGCCATGCTGCCGGAGGCGAGCAAGATCCTCACCATCGCCCAGGATCATCATCATTGTGCCGTGCGCGCGATAGAGGACCGCGAAGGTGCGCGCGCCGAGGCGCTGATGCGCGAACACGCGCGCCTCGCTCACCGCAATCTTCAACTCGCCCTGGGCAACCAGGGCACGCGCGGTCTGGTACCCGGGGCCGTTCTCATCCGCCGCTCGAGTGCGGCCGCGCTTTATTGAAAACCAGATCGAAAACAAACGCGGGAGTGAAACCCATGCAACGTACCAAGCCGCCGTTCCGCGCCGACCATGTCGGCAGCTTCCTGCGTCCGCAGCCGATCAAGGAAGCCCGCGTCAAGCGCGAGAAAGGCCAGATCACCGCGGATGGGCTTCGCGAGGTCGAAAACCGCGAGATCGAGAAGGTCATCAGGAAGCAGGAAGAGATCGGGCTGAAGCTCGCGACCGACGGCGAATATCGCCGCTCGTGGTGGCACTACGATTTCTTCGGCATGCTCGACGGCGTCGAGATCATCGAGGGCAATGTCGGCATCCAGTTCCAGGGCGTGCTGACAAAGCCGCACGTCATCCACATCAAGAACAAGATCGGGTTTTCCAACCACCCGATGCTCGAGCACTTCAAGTTCCTCAAGGCGCATACCAAGGTGACGCCGAAGGTGACGATCCCGTCGCCGGCAGTGATGCATTTCCGGCTCGAGCCGAACGCGGTTGAGAAGAGCGCCTATGCCAGCCGCGACGACATCTTCGACGACCTCGCGGTTGCCTATCAGAAGGCGGTCAAGGCATTCTACGACGCCGGCTGCCGCTATCTGCAGTTCGACGATACCGCCTGGGCCTATCTCTGCTCGCAGGAAGAACTGAAGAAGGCGCGCGAGCGCGGCCTCGACGTCGACCATCTGCAGCAGAGCTACACGCGCTGCATCAACAAGGCGCTGGAAGCCAAGCCCGCCGACATGACCATCACGACGCATGTCTGCCGCGGCAATTTCCGTTCCACCTTCATCTCCTCGGGCGGCTACGAGCCGGTGGCGGAGAGCCTGCTCGCCAAGTGCAACTATGACGGCTATTTCCTCGAATACGACACCGACCGCGCCGGCGGCTTCGAGCCGCTGCGCTTCCTCCCCAAGGGCAACAAGATCGTCGTGCTCGGCCTTGTGACCTCGAAGACGGGGACGCTGGAGAAGAAGGACGACATCAAGCGCCGTATCGACGAGGCGACGAAGTTCGTCGCGCTCGACCAGTTCTGCCTGTCGCCGCAGTGCGGCTTCGCCTCGACCGAGGAGGGCAATACGCTCGCCGAGGAGGAGCAGTGGGCGAAGCTGCGCATGATCGTGGAGTTGTCGAACGAGGTTTGGGGCAGTTAAGCTCTATGTTGCTTGTCATCACCGGGCCGTGCCGTAGGCGCGTGTCCCGGTGATCCCGCTTATAAGGCACGGCGTTGCCTTCTTAAGCGGGATGGCCGGGACAAGCCCGGCCATGACCAGAATAAGAGCCGCGCGACGTCGGCTCGCAAGAAAAGCAGGGAGAAGCACCAATGTCCCAACGCACCACGCCACCGTTCCGCGCCGACCATGTCGGCAGCCTGCTGCGCCCGGCCGCGCTGAAGGAGGCGCGTGTCAAATTCGCCAAGGGCGAGATCGACGCCGCGTCGCTCAAGGCGGTCGAGGACCGCGAGATTGAGCGCGCCGTCAAGAGACAGGAGGCGATCGGACTCAAGCTCGCGACCGACGGCGAGTTTCGCCGCTCGTGGTGGCATTTCGATTTCTTCTGGGGCCTGAAGGGCGTCGAGAAGATCAGCGCGCCGCCGATCAAATTCCACGGCGTCGACACCAAGCCTGAAGCGCTCAGGGTTACCGGCAAGGTCGACTTCGCGGGCCATCCGCAGATCGAGCATTTCAGGTTTCTCAAGAGCGTCTGCAACGTGACGCCGAAGATGTGCATTCCGGCGCCCTCGACGTTTCACTTTCGACAGGGCCGCGCCATGTTGAGTCGGGAAGTTTACCCGGGCTACGACGAATATTTCGCCGATGTCGCCGCGGCCTGGCGCAAGGCGATCCGCGCGTTCTACGACGCCGGCTGCCGCTACCTGCAGCTCGACGACACCGCCTGGGCGATGATCTGCGACCCGACGGAGCGCGAGGGCTCCAAGGCGCGCGGTGACGATCCGGATTCGCTGCCGGCGATCTATGCGCGCGTGACCAACGAGGCGCTCAGGGAAAAGCCCGCGGACATGGCGATCACCATGCATTCCTGCCGCGGCAATTTCCGCTCCACCTTCATCGCGTCCGGCGGCTACGAGTTCGTGGCCGAGCAACTGCTCGCGCATACCAATCTCGACGGCTATTTCCTCGAATATGACAGCGACCGCGCCGGCGGCTTCGAGCCGCTGCGTTATTTCCCGAAGGGCAACAAGCAGGTCGTGCTCGGCCTCGTCACGTCGAAGAGCGGCGTGCTGGAGAAGAAGGACGACATCAAGCGCCGCATCGACGAGGCGACCAAATACGTGCCGCTCGAGCAGCTTTGTCTTTCGCCGCAATGCGGCTTCGCCTCGACTGAGGAGGGCAACGTGCTCGCCGAGGAGGAGCAGTGGGCGAAGCTGCGCATGATCGTCGAATTGGCGGACGAGGTATGGGGGCGCTGAGCCACTTATCCCTTCCAGTTCGCGGGAATAACAAGAACACTTGAGAGTCACGCGCATGCCCCCACGCACGACCCCGCCATTTCGCGCCGACCATGTCGGCAGCCTGCTGCGTCCCGCCGCGCTGAAGCAGGCACGCGCCGACCGTGCGAGAAATGCGATCTCGGCCGAATGCCTGAAAGAGATCGAGGACCAGGAGATTACGGCACTGATCGCGAAGCAAGAGGCGGTCGGGCTGAAGTCGATCACCGACGGCGAATTCCGCCGCAAGTCGTGGCAGACCGACTTTCTCGCGGCCCTGCCGGGGGTCGAGGTGGTGCCGCACCAGCGCGAGATCAACTTCCAGGGCGGCGTGCAGCCGGCGCAGGTGATGTCCCGGGTGACGCGCAAGCTCGGCGACTTCGCCGGCCACCCGATGATCGAGCATTTCAAGTTCGTCGCCGCGCATACGCGGCAGACGCCGAAGATGACGATCCCGTCGCCGTCGGCGCTGCATTTCCGCAACGGCCGCCTGGCGGTGCCGGCCTCCGTCTATCCGGACATGGACGACTTCTACCGCGACTTCGGCGCGACCTACCGCAAGGCCGTGCGCGCCTTCGCCGATGCCGGCTGCCGCTATCTGCAGCTTGACGAGGTCAACCTCACTTATCTGTGCGACGAAACGCTGGTGCAGAAAGTGCGCGACCGCGGCGACGATCCGGCGGCGCTGCTCAAAGGCTATGCCGACATGATCAACGCCGCGGTATCCGACATTCCGGCGGACATGACGATCACCATGCATCTGTGTCGCGGCAATTTCCGCTCCACCTTCGTCGCCTCCGGCGGCTACGAGCCGGTCGCCGAGGTCATGTTCAACGGCATTGACGTGCACGGCTATTTCATGGAGTTCGACTCGGCCCGCGCCGGCGGCTTCGAGCCCCTGCGCTTCGTGCCGAAGGGCAAGACGGTGGTGCTCGGCCTCGTCACGTCCAAGTCGGGCACGCTGGAAAGCAAGGACGAGCTCAAGCGCCGTATCGACGAAGCGTCGAAATACGTTACGCTCGACCAACTCTGCCTGTCGCCGCAATGCGGTTTCGCCTCGACCGAGGAGGGCAACGTGCTCGCCGAGGAGGAGCAGTGGGCGAAGCTGCGGATGATCGTCGAGCTGGCCGACGAGGTCTGGGGTTAACAGCAAACGGGAAAATGAGAGAACCGAAAGTGTCTCAACGCACCAAGCCGCCTTTTCGCGCCGACCACGTCGGCAGCCTGTTGCGCCCCGCGGCGCTGAAGGAGGCCCGCACGAAGTTCGCCAAAGGCGAGATCGACGCGGCGGCGCTGAAGGCGGTCGAGGACCGCGAGATCGAACGCGTCATCAGGAAGCAGGAGGAGTGCGGCCTGCAGTCGGTCACCGACGGCGAATTCCGCCGCTCGTGGTGGCATCTCGATTTCCTCTGGGGCCTCGACGGCATCGAGAAGCACGTGATGGACACCGGCGTCGCCTTCGCCGCGGTCACGACGCGCAACGAAGGCACCCAGGTCACGGGCAAGATCGGCTCGCAGCATCACCCGATGATCGGGCATTTCAAGTTCGTCGCCGCGCACTCGACGAAGACGCCGAAGATCACCATCCCCGCGCCGTCGGCTCTTTGGGGCCGGCCGATGAAGACGCCGGTGGACCCGAAGGTCTATCCCAGGCTCGACGCGATGTTCGACGATCTCGGCCAGGCCTATAGAAAGGCCGTGCGCGACTTCGCCGAAGCCGGCTGCCGCTATCTGCAACTGGACGAGGTTTTCATCGCCATGCTGTGCGACGAGAAGTATCGCGCGCAGATGACGGCGCGCGGTGACGATCCCGACAAGCTCGGCGAGCTCTACGGCGATCTCATCAACACGGCGATGTCGGATATTCCCACCGACATGACGATCACCATGCACATGTGCCGCGGCAACTATAAGAGCACTTATATGGGCGCCGGCGGCTACGAGACGGTGCAGGAGATCTTGTTCGGCAAGATCAAGGTGCACGGCTTCTTCATGGAGTATGACACCGAGCGCGCGGGCGGCTTCGAGCCGTTGCGCGCCGTGCCGAAGGATCGTCAGGTCGTGCTCGGGCTGGTGACGACCAAGACCGGGCAGCTCGAATCGAAGGACGAACTCAAGCGCCGCATCGATCAGGCGGCGAAGTTCATTCCGCTCGAGCAGTTGTGCCTGTCGCCGCAATGCGGCTTCGCCTCGACCGAGGAGGGCAACACGCTCACTGAGGAGCAGCAGTGGGCGAAGCTCAGGATGATTGTCGAGGTGGCGCAGGAGGTCTGGGGGTAGCCAAGAACTCCGTTCATTCCCGCGAAAGCGGGGATCCAGCGCCGACTTTCAACTGGGTCCCGCTTTCGCGGGGACGAACGGAAGCTTACTTCCGCTCCACGTAGGTCACCGTCACATACCGCGACGCATCGACCACGCGCTTGCGCAGCTTGGTCGGGTCCTTGGCCGGCGGTCCGGCCGTGTAGGTGACGCGCAGCTGATCCTTCGCCAGCCACTCGACCTTCGGCACGTCGGCGGCTTTCGCCGGCGTCGCGCACGGCGCCCAATAGACCTGATAACTCTTCTCGCTCTCGGCGAAGTCGTTCGGATAGACGGCGAGATAGACCGACACGCTGGAATAGCAGAACGGCGCGTCGCCGCCTTGCGACAGCCACACGACGACCGCCTTGTAGCGGCCGTCGGGCGCCGGCACTGCAGTGATCGTCTTCTCGACCGGATCGACGGTGCGGCTGACATAGATCGACGCCGCCGCGGCGATCGCGACGAGGACGGCAAAGCCAACGATGAGCGTTTTCGAGTTCACGCGGGCTTGTCGTTTCTTCGGATGCGATTGTCAAACAGCGCGGTGTCGCAGAGGGCAGCAAACAGGCGTGTTTCACCGCCCGTATTCTTTGCGCGGCCCCGGGTAGGCCGGTCCCATTTTCCTCCGCTCCGAAGAGCGAATGGAGCGGACCCGATCTCGGGTTTACCCGGGATCGGGCATATTTGTGCGCAAGTCGGGTAAACCCGACTTGCGGAGGCGCCAGGGGGGCTGACGAGACTCCCCCTCATGGGCGAACCCTCGGATTCGCCCCGCGCGCGGTCGGGAGGGGTGGTAGGCCCATCCCGGGCGCGTCACCCCCTGGCGAGGGGGTGCTGCGCCTCCCGGCGCTCCATCTGGTCTTACCTGCGCGACCCTCGCGCAGGCCTGACCGCAGCGCGCATTGTCGGCGCGCCGGCCTCGGTTCCGTTCCGCGCGCCACTCGAGATGGCGCTCGGAGGGAGGCGAGGCGGATTATGTATAATATCCTAGAGGAAGATTGTCAAGACATCAATCCAAAATTCCTTAGTTGGCGGATTGGTCTCTCGAGGGGGAGCTTGGCTGCGCGGCCCATGTCGCTGATGTTGTTAGGTTGAAATCGCCCCGCGGGGCGCTGCGTTACTCCGCGGCTGAGTCGCCGATTCGCTCGGAATTTGGAGTTCGGCCGAGATAGGAATCATATTATTTCCACGCAATCCACAGCTGCGACGCTGCATGCTGAGCGAAATTGATCAGCGAAATCAATGCGGTGTGGGAGCTCGAATTGAATTACTTAAATCGGTTGGCAAGTGACGTTTGGGGAATGACGCGGAACTAACTTCCGGCTTACGTTCAAATCGTACCTACACTCACAATAGGAGATGGCCGTGAACTGGCTATTTGTCCAAAAGGTGGGAGTAGCGATCTCGGCGTTGATTGTTTTGCTTCACGCCGCTGTATCAGCCGTGGAGGCAGCTCGGGATGTGCGCCATCTCTGGAGTACACCCCGAGCCAATGACCACGACAAGTAGGATCGTAAATCCCAAGCCCTCCCGGGGCAGTCACCCTGGGAGGGCACCTGCCGCCAAAACAGATTAGTCGGTAACGTTTTGTACCGTCAACGCCACAGCCAAATTTGTATTCAGCCCAAGCAACACGGCGCGAATTGTTGGATTCTGGCAAGCCCTTAGACGGTCAGCGGCGCCTGTGGATTTGTTGAAAACTCACTCCGCCGCGGTCCTTGCACCCGCGCCCCAGCGGTTCTCGATGTAATCGATCACCATCTGCTTGAACTCGGCCGAGAGGCCGGCGCCGCGCAGGGTCGCGGCCTTCTTGCCGTCGATGAACACCGGCGCGGTCGGCGTTTCGCCGGTGCCGGGGAGGGAAATGCCGATGTCGGCGTGCTTGGACTCGCCCGGGCCGTTGACGATGCAGCCCATCACCGCGACGTTAAGCGTCTCGACGCCCGGATACTGCTTCTTCCACGCAGGCATCGAGTCGCGGATGAAGCTCTGGATGTCCTGGGCGAGTTCCTGAAACGTGGTCGAGGTGGTGCGGCCGCAGCCGGGGCAGGCCGCGACCAGCGGCACGAAGGTGCGCAGGCCCATGGTCTGCAACAGCTCCTGGCCGACCTGCACTTCGCGCGTTCGGTCGCCGCCAGGCTCCGGCGTGAGCGAGATGCGGACCGTGTCGCCGATGCCCTGCTGCAGCAGCACACCCATGGCCGCCGATGACGCGACGATGCCCTTGGTGCCCATGCCGGCTTCGGTCAGCCCGAGATGCAGCGCGAAGTCGGAGCGGCGCGCGAGCTCGGTATAGACGGCGATCAGATCCTGCACGGCGGAGACCTTCGCGGACAGGATGATGCGGTTCTTCGGCAGGCCGATCTCGATCGCGCGCTCGGCCGACAAGAGCGCCGACTGCACCATCGCCTCGTGCATGACACGGCGCGCATCGAGCGGGTTCGGCGATTTGGAATTCTCGTCCATCAGCGTGGTGAGGAGCTCCTGGTCGAGCGAACCCCAGTTGGCGCCGATGCGCACCGGCTTGCCGTGCTTGATCGCCATCTCGACGATCTGCGAGAACTGCCTGTCTTTCTTGTCCTTGAAGCCGACATTGCCGGGATTGATGCGGTACTTGTCGAGCGCTTCGGCGCAGGCCGGATGATCGGTCAGCAGCTTGTGGCCGATGTAGTGGAAGTCGCCGACGATAGGCGCGGTGACGCCCATCTTGAGGAGCCGCTCCTTGATCTTCGGCACGGCGGCGGCGGCCTCGTCGCGGTCGACCGTGATGCGCACGAGCTCGGAGCCGGCGCGGGCGAGGGCCGCGACCTGGCGCACGGTGCCGTCGACATCGGCGGTGTCGGTGTTGGTCATCGACTGCACGACGATGGGTGCGCCGCCGCCGACCGTGACGCCGCCGACATTGACGGCGACTGTCTGGTGCCGGGCTTGTGCCGAAATGCCGCTCATGAAAACCGACCTGTGCGTTAGGCTTGGCCGCCTGAGTTCTATGCCAAAAACGGTCCGTGCCCGACGGGATCGGGCCGGGCCGTACGGGGCTTATTTAGCGGGCCGTGACGCAAGTTCCAACACCCGCGCCGCCCATGGGTTCCGAAGCCCTTAATATCGTTGGAAATCGCGACGTTTCAGTGACCTCGGACCGGGGTCACCGCGCGGCAAGACGTGGATCCGGCCGCTGGCTCTGCAGGGTGAGCTGGATGGCCTCGCGCAGGGCGGCGTAGTCGGCCTGCGGCCACCCGGCCACATGGATGTCGGCGAGCAGCTTGGCCGACTGGCCGAACACGGCGATGCGGTCGCCGACGGCGATAGCTTCCTCGAGCTGATGGGTGATCAGGATGGCGGTGGCGCCGCTCTCGCGCGCGAGCGTGAGGAAGGTCTCTCGCAGCTCGGCCGCGGTCACCTCGTCGAGATGGCCGAAGGCTTCGTCGGCGAGCAGGATCTCCGGTTCGACCGCGAAAGCGCGGGCGATCGCCACGCGCTGGCGCATGCCGCCGGAGAGCTCGTGCGGATAGGCGCTGGTGAATTGCGAGAGGCCAAGCCGGTTGAGCCACGCGAGCGCACGCTCCCGCTGCTCGGCTTCCGGCACGCCGATCAGTTCGAGCGGCAGCCGCGCATTGTCGAGCGCGGTCCGCCATGGCAGCAGCCTGTCCTGCTGGAAGACGGTTGCGATCTTGCCGCGGAACGCATCGAAATCGGCGTAGGGGCTCTTGCCGCCGATCAGGATCGCGCCCTCGCTCGGCGCTTCGAGTCCGATCATCAGATCGAAGAACGTCGACTTGCCGCAGCCGGTCTGCCCGACGATGGCGATGACTTCCTTCGGCGCGATGGTGAGATCGAGCCGGTCGATGGCGACGACCGATTGGCCTGACGTCGTCTGGCGGAACACTTTGCGAAGCCCACGCACCTCGATCGGCAGCGGCATCTTCATGCGCGCCACCGGAGCAGGCGGTGCTCGACGCGGGCCACCGCGCCTTCGAGCAGGAACAGGAGCGCGACGAGCACGATCGTCCAGGCGAACACGTCGGCGACCGAGAACAATTCCTGCGCCACCGACAATTGATGGCCGATGCCGGTGACCGCGCCGACCAATTCGGCAATGGTGACGACGCGGATGGCGAGGCTGATATTGACCTTCCAGCTCGTGAAGATGGTCGGCACGATCGCCGGCAGCATCAGCTTGAGGAAGAACTGCAACGTCGTCGGCCGGAACGAGCGCATCATCTGCCGCAGCTCGCGCGGCACGTTGCGCATCGCGTCCAGCGTGTCGACGAGGAACACCGGGCCGCAGACGACGAACAGCACGAAGCCGATGCGGAATTCGACGCCGGGAAACCACAGCACCGCGAACAGGATCCACGACACGACCGGCACCGCCATCAGGATGCGGATCATCGGATGCAGGTAGTCGTCGAGCGTCTTCGAGCGGTACATGGCCATCGCCGCGGCGAGCCCCAGCACGAAGGAGACAATCAGCGCGCCGATGACGCGCGCGAGTGTCACGACCACGTCGAGCGGCGTGATGACGACCATGCGCTGTGCAATCTTGACGAGGCTCGGCACCGCGAAGGGCGGGATGCCGAGATACGGCGACAGATGCGACAGCACTTCCCAGCAGACGGCGAAGACGAGAAGCGAGACGATGGTCTGGCGCGGGAAGCTCAGGACCGGGACCTGCTCCCGGTGCTCCTCAAGGGGCATAGATGATCGCCCCGTCCGGCATCTTGGCGTAGAAGCCGGCCTTCACCGCGCGCTCCATCATGTCGGTGATGGACTTCTTCGTCGCCGGCTCCCAGGCCGGCTTGACGATCATCTGCAGGCGCTTGCTCTCGACCGCGGCGGTGAGGATGCCTGGTGGGAGCTTCAACGTGTCGCTGGCGATCTTGTCGGCGGCGGCGGTTTCCTTCTCGAACACCTGCGCCGTGTCCTGCAGCGCGGCGAGCAGCATCTGCGGCGCCTTCGGGTTCTTCGCAATCGAGTCGGCGCGCATCGCCGGCACGATCTCCCAGCCGGCCTCGCCGGCGATCTCCTTCCAGCCTTCGGCGCCGTTGAAGATGACGTGCCAGTCGGGGTTCTGCTTGGCGATGATGCTGGCGAGCGGCTCGATCACCAGCGCCGCGTCGACGCGGCTCGCCTCGAGCTGGGCGCGGGCGACGGCGAAGTTGGCGTTGACGACGACGATGTCCTTGCCGAGATCGATGCCCTTGGCCGCCGTGTACATCTTCACGACCTGGTATTGCGAGCCGCCCATGTCGATGGCGAGCTGCTTGCCCTTGAGGTCGGCGAGCGACTTGATGGACTTGTCCTTGGCGAAGATGACGAGGTCGGCGAGCGTGAAGCCGGTGCCGATGATGCGCACCGGCACGCCCTGCTCGGCCAGCTTCTGGAACACGGTCGGGCCGCCGATCAGCGCGTCCGTCTCGCCGGTGGCAAAGCCGGCGTAGAAGGCGGCGATCGACGGATAGGCGTGGATGTCGAGGGTGAAGCCGTGCTTGGCGTCGAAGCCGCGCGCCTTCATCACGTTCCAGACCAGCGGATTGAACACCGGCAGCGTCAGGCTCGACACCTTGATCACCGGTTTGTCCTGCGCGCGGACCGGGATGGCGGCGCCGGCGGCAAGGGCTGCGGCGGAAACGGCGAAAGCGCGGCGCGTCAGCGTTGTCATTGACATCATCCCCTCGTGGCGCGCGGTCGCGCGCGAGCGTCGTCGCATTGGGCCGTGTCGCGCGGCAAAGTGCAATCCACCCGGGCGAGCGGGCGGCATCGGGTCGCGGCGGCCGGGCAAGCGCCCGGGGGCACTTTACCTGAATTCGTTTGCGTGCAAACATTATCGGGAGCCGACCGGAGCGGACGATGCCGCACATCACGACGCGGGACGGGACACGGTTGTATGTCGAGGAGGCGGGGCAGGGCACGCCCGTCATCTTCGTCCACGAATATGCAGGCGACTTTCGCACCTGGGAGCCGCAGATGCGGTTCTTCTCGCGCGCGCATCGCTGCGTCACCTATTCGCAGCGCGGCTATCCGCCCTCCGACGTGCCGACCGATCCCGCGCGCTACGGCCAGGACCTCGCTCGTGACGACGTCGTCGCCGTCATGGACGCGCTCAGAATCGACAAGGCGCATGTCGTCGGCCATTCAATGGGCGCGCTGACCGCGCTGCTCGTCGGGCTCAAATACCCAGAGCGCTGCCTGAGCGTGACCGCGGCCGGCTGCGGCTACGGCTCCAGCCCCGATGCAAAGGTCGTCGAGGAGACGCGGGCGGCCTCGCGCGAGACCGCGCGCATGTTCGAGACCGAGGATTTCAAGACGGCCTCGGCGCGTTACGCCGACGGGGCCACGCGCCAGACCCACAAGCACAAGGACCCGCGCGGCTTCGCCGAGTTCGCGTCGATGTTGGCCGAGCATTCGCCGATCGGGCATGCGCTGACCATGCGCGAATTGCAGGCGAAACGCCCAAGCCTGTGGGAGTTGGAAAGCGAATTGAAGAAATTCGCGCTGCCGCTGCTCGTGCTCGTCGGCGACGAGGACGGCTGGTGCGTCGATTCCAGCATCTATCTCAAACGCACCGTGCCGACCGCGGGGCTCTGCGTCATCCCGCGCTCCGGCCACACCATCACCAGCGAGGAGCCGGCGGCGTTCAACGCCGCCCTCGCCGATCTGATCGTCAATACCGAGGCCGGGCGCTGGATGGCGCATCGGCCGCCGAAAGCGTGAGCGGGGGCGGGCGATGGACACTGCGCACCACCTCGAGGCCTGGCGCGACCTCTACGTGATGCTCGGCACCTCGGCCGCTGCGCTCATCGGCCTGCTGTTCGTTGCCAGCTCGCTGCATCTCGGCGACATGGCCGGCAATCAGGCGCTGCGCCTGCGCTCACGCAATGTAACGCTGCATCTGGTGGCGATGCTGGTGCAGGCGATGGCCATCCTGACGCCGCAGCCGCTAATGCCGCTCGGCGTCGAAGTGGCCATCGTCAATCTCTGCGGCATCGTCATGCCGCTCAGCCTCGCCGGCCGCGTCTTCCGCAAGGACGGCGCCGTCTCGCTCTACAGATGGCTCAGCTACATGACCGGCTATGCGCTCGGCGTTGCCGGCGGCGTGGCGCTCGCCTGCGGCCTCGTCACGGGCCTCTATGCGGTGACGCTGTCGAATGCTCTGTTCTTTGTCGCGGTCGTCCTGGATGCGTGGAAGATGTTGCTCGGCCTGCGCGAGGCCAGGGGCGCGCCGGACAAGACCGGGGCCCGAGCGTAGGCGATCAGGAATTTGGAAGGAGGAAGTGCGATGGACCTCAGGCTCAAAGGCAAGACCGCGGCGGTGACCGGCGGCTCGGAAGGCATCGGCAAGGGCATCGCGCTCGCGCTGGCGAAGGAAGGCGTCGACGTCGCTATCTGCGCGCGGCGCATGGAGCCCTTGAAGGCCGCCGCCGACGAGATCGCCAAGGCGACCGGACGCAAGATCGTGCCGATCACCGCCGACCTGCGCAGCGACAAGGACGCGAAGGCGTTCATCGAGCAGGCGCACAAGGCGCTCGGGCGTATCGACATCATGGTCAACAATGCCGGCTCCGCAGCCGGCGGCGTCATCGAGCACCTGACCGAGGACGACTGGGAGAAGGGCCTTCAGCTCAAGTTCATGGGCTATGTGCGCTGCCTGCGCTACGTGCTGCCGGTCATGCGCGCGCAGGGCGGCGGCCGAGTCGTCAATCTCATCGGCAATGACGGCGTGAAGCCATCCTACTGGGAAATCTGCCCCGGCGCGGCGAACGCCGCCGGGCAGAACCTGACGCTCTCGCTCGCCGGCCAGTACGGCAAGGAGAAGATCACCTTCGTCGCGGTCAATCCGGGTCCGGTGCGCACCGAACGCTGGGCGGGTCTCGTCGACGCCATGGCTCGTGACATGAAAATCCCGCGCGAAGAGGCGGACAAGCTGGCGCCGGCCTCGATCCCGGTCGGACGCATCGCCGAGGTCGAGGAGGTCGCGAACCTCGTCGTCATGCTCGCCTCGCCGCTGATGGACATGGTCAACGGCACGATGATCGAGATCGACGGCGGCCAGGACAAGCCGCTGATGGATCGGTTCAGGGACAAGCCGAGGGGTTGATCGCCTGATGGACGCGCGCAAACATTCATCACGTCATGCTGCAGCGTTTGCGCGCATATGACTTTGGTAGCCGGGAACGACAGAACAATCTGGACTGAGACACTTTCGGACCTTACTCAAGCACGCGCGTCGCGCACGGGGAGACAAACCATGAAGCGTCAGATGTTCCTACTCGCGGTCGCCGGCACGGTGGCCGGGCTTCTTTCCACGCCAGCGATGGCGCAGCAGACGATCAAGATCGGCGAGCTCAACAGCTACAAGTCGCAGCCCGCGTTTCTCGACCCCTACAAGAAAGGTTGGGAGATGGCGGTCGAGGAGATCAACGCCAAGGGCGGCGTCAACGGCAAGAAGCTCGAGGTCATCTCGCGCGACGACGGCGCCAATCCGGGCGATGCCGTCCGCGCCGCCGAAGAATTGGTGACGCGCGAAGGCGTGGTCGCGCTGGCCGGCACGTTCCTGTCGAACGTCGGCTTGGCGGTGACCAATTTCGCCGGCCAGAAGAAGGTGTTCTTCCTCGCCGCCGAGCCGCTGACCGACAAGGTGACGTGGGCCGACGGAAACAAATACACGTTCCGCCTGCGCGCCTCGACCTACATGCAGACGGCGATGCTGATGCCGGGTGCGGTCGCGGCGAAGAAAAAGCGCTGGGCGCTGGTCTATCCGAACTTCGAATACGGTCAGGCGGCCGCCGCGGCGTTCAAGGAGCTGATCAAGAAGCAGCAGCCGGACGCGGAGATCGTCACCGAGCAGGCGCCGCCGCTCGGCAAGATCGACGCCGGCGCCGTGGCGCAGGCGATCGACGACGCCAAGCCGGACGCCATCTTCAACGTCGAGTTCGGCGGCGATCTCGCCAAGCTCGTGCGCGAGGGCAACACGCGCGGCATCTTCAAGAACCGCTTCGTCGTGAGTCTGTTGTCGGGCGAGCCGGAATATCTCGATCCGCTGAAAGATGAGGCGCCGGTCGGTTGGCTGGTCACCGGCTATCCCTGGAACAAGATCGACACGCCGGCGCACAAGGCCTTCGTCGACGCCTATCAGAAGAAGTACAACGACTATCCACGCCTCGGCTCGATCGTCGGTTATGTGACGATGAAGTCGCTCGCCGCAGGTCTCGCCAAGGCGGGCTCGACCGATACCGAGAAGCTGGTCGCGGCGTTCAAGGGTCTGAAGGTGGACAGCCCGTTCGGTCCGTTCGAGTATCGCGCCAGCGATCATCAGGCGACGATGGGCTGCTTCGTCGGCAAGATCGCGCTGGAGAACGGCAAGGGCACCATGGTCGACTTCAAATATGTCGACGGCGCCTCGGTGCTGCCCGGCCCGGCGGAAGTCGCCAAGCTGCGCCCGGCGAAG